>OBLT010001200.1_pt1 | contig 16597 bp, 10 predicted proteins | sample 1518721 | NCBI WGS metagenome assembly OBLT01 (sample SAMEA3539307, study PRJEB22396) | soil metagenome | biome: tundra; feature: field; material: soil | place: USA | collected 2010-05 | depth 0.15 m | reverse complement strand
CGGCGTCCGCGCCGGGCGGCATCGCGGTCGCGACCGTGGGCGGAGGCGCCGGCGTCCGGCGGCTCGTCCAGTCCGCTCGGTCCGTCTCGGTGTTGTTGGTGGGCGTGCCCGGCGCGACGAACTCCGCGCCCTCGGCATAGCGGTGCGCCTCGAGCAGCGCGGCGAGCTCGGTCGCGCTGTCCTGCGGGTCGAGGCTGGCCCGCACGCCGAACGCCAGCACCCGCTCGACGGGGCCGCCCGGCACGGCGAGCGGGACGTTGACCAGCATGCCCACCCGCTCGGCCTCGGCCGGGTCGATCAGCCACTGCATGCCAGGGCCGAGCGTGATCTGCCCGCCGGGCTGGACGAGCCGGCTGAGCTGGTCAGGGTCTGCCGTGGGTGGCAGGCCGACGACCAGTTCGGGCGGCACGGGCGCGCCGGTTGCCCGGCTGAGCTGCCCGCCCTGGATAGCGACGACGACGAACCGATCGGGCAGCGCGCGGGCGACCGGGGCCGGCTGCTGCAGTGCTGGCGGATTGCCGAGCGCAGGCCCGGGCGCTGCCGCCGGCGGGACCGGGCGGGTGGTCAGGTCCGGGCTCAGTGCAGCAGCCACCCACTCCGCGCGCGACGGCTTGACGGACGCGACGAATGCCTGCCACGCGGCGTCCTCCGTCACGCTGCCGTCCCAGATGGCTTGCCAGTAGGCGATTCCGGCGGCCCGCTCCTCGTCGGACACGCCCCGGTCGAGCCGGTCGACATGCACGTCGTCGGGATAGATGCGTACCCGCAGGACGGTGCCGTCCCCGTTGTAGCGCGTCTCCAGCCGGACAGGCAGCAACGCCAGCGGGACGTCCGGCTCGATATCGCACGGGTCGCCGGCCAGCGCCGTGATGAGGCCGGCCAGCTCGCGGTCGACCTCGGCCACCCCGTTCAGGACGCTGCGCCGCTGGCGGAACTGGCCCATGGCCGTGGCCTGCGCAGCGGCGAACGCTTCAGCGTCGCCGAGTGCAGCCGAGGTCGTGGCGGCGAGGCGCTGCGCGTCGGCCTGCCCGGCTAGGACGCCGGCCTGTGCGGCGATGTCAGCGCGCCTGGCAGCCAGCTCGCGAGCCTGCTCCCGAAGCCCGGCCAGAGGATCAGTCATCGCTTGCCTGCTCTTCGCGCGAGCGCTCATCGCCGGGATTCGCTGCGCTCCTCACTCGCTGCCGCTCGCGGCGATGCTCGCTCATGCGGGGGCTCCTTCTGGCGTCAGCATGTCGATGGCCCTGAACGCGGCGCGGAACGGGTCGCGCAGCAGCACATGCGCCGTGCTGGCCGCGTCCGCGCCGTAGATGGCCTGCGGGGCACCGGGATCGCTCGAGTCGAGCACTACCTTCGTCGGCGACGTGGCCAGGAACCTGGCCAGCCGCAGCGGGTTGAGGTCGCCCCAGGCCAGGCCGTCACGGGTCGGCCCGGTGCTGTTCTCGGCCAGACCGAAGCGCGGTGCCGTCGGGTGTTCGGAGATGACGAACCACCAGCCGGCGTCGCCCTGGGCGTCGCCACGGATCTTGTCGATGGTCAGGTCGAAGCCGATCAGCGTGATGTCCGGGGGCAGGTGGCCGTGGAACTGGACGTCGGCCAGCACTCCGGGGTCCACGCTGGGGTCGCCGAACTCGGGTACGCCGTCGATCAGGTGGTCGGCGAACATGGCCAGCACGATGGCGTTCGGATACCGGCGGATCAGCTGCCCGCGCACCAGCAGCACGACCGACCCGCCCAGCGTCGGGACGACGTGCGAGCCCAGCGGGGTGGTCGTGAAGCGGGCCAGGTCCTGGGCCAGGTCGTCTTTCGTCCGGTCCCAGAACCGGCGGAAGTAGGTGCCGCGCTGATCGGTCGGGTAGCCCCGCCACAGCAGCTCGCGGCCCATCTCGTGTGACAGGCCACCCAGAAACGCCTCAATGAAGCGAGCATTGCTCTGCAGGGCGGTGACGATGTCCGGCTCCGCGAACTTGCGGAGCCCGGGCAGCAGCCAGTCGCGTGAGTAGGCGTTCAGTGCCTCGTACATCGGCCGGGTGAACACGGGTGCCGCCATGACCGGGTTCAGCAGCAGGTCATCGAACCAGTCTGGGGGCAGCCACGACGGCCGGCTGGCGCCGAAGCGTGCTTTGACGCGCGCGGTCAGGTTCACCGCCGGGTCGACAAGCGCGACCAGGGACGGCGAGGTGATGCCGAGCCCGGGCCGAAGCGCGGTAGCCGGCCAGCCGGGCGCGACCAGATCGTCGCCGATCGCCGTGAAGCCCTGGCGCAACGAGTCCGGGGTCGCTTCGCGAGCGTTCTGGAGGATGCCGACCAGCTCCTGCTGGGGCTGTGGCTTCGCGTCGATGCCCTTCATGAGCTCGGCGGCTGTCTCACCCGCGGCACTGGCCAGGTCGGGGATCGCCTGCAATGCCAGTGCCAGGCCGGCTGCGCTGATCGCCCAGACCGGGTTCTTGCCCGGCGGCTGCTTCAGTCCCTGCCGTAGATGGCTCAGCAGCAGCTTGCCGGCGAACACCGCATAGTCCCCCGGGTCGGGGGTGGTGCGGCGGATGTGCTCGGCCGCGATGTCGATGAGCGCCGGCTGGGCGTCCAGGGCGGTGCCGGCCGCCGCGAGGGCCGCCGGCACCCCGGACACGTCGACGCCTAGCGCGGGTGCTACCCGCTGCGGGTCCAGTGCGGCCGCGGCCGCTGAGGAGACGCCGGCCACTCCGTCCAGCTCCTGGTACGGGCGCTGCATGTCCCGCGCCGTGCCGTCCTCGGCCACCAGGCGGCCATGCCCGGACGGGTCGGCTGCTACGAACCGGGCCAGCCCGCCGAGCGGGCGGGTGGCGCGGCGGAACGCCGAACTCACCGCCGCATCAGCCAGGTTCGACTCGGCCACATCGGCCGCTACGGTCAGCGCCGGCTGGGCGAGGACCCGGGACTGGACGCGCCGGGTCGCCGCCAGCAGGTCACCGAAAGCCAGCGGCGTGATGTGCCGTTCGTAAGACGCGGTGCCGACGAAGCGGGCCAGCTGGACCCAGCGCAGTGAGCGGTTGGCCGCGTCGATCTCGCCGACCTGCGCCCAGGCCGACTGCATCAGCTGCTCCTGGTCCATATGCACGACCCTGGTGCCCAGGCCGGCCGCCACCCGGTGTTCCGGACGCAGGTTGAGCTGGCCGAACCAGTCGGCGTCGCGCGATGGCTCGACCCGAGCTGCGGCGGCCTGGTACCGGGCATAGATCTCCGGCCCGACGACCGGGCGGGGCACCGGGTCGCCCGGGCTGGCCGTCCGCCGGGCCAGCTCGTCCGGACGGTTCAGCTCGGCGCGCAGCGCCTCGGTCTCGGTGGCCGGCCAGCGGGCAGTCTCGGCCGTCACCGCCGCCACCTCGGTGGGGTCGGTGCTCTTCGGGTCGGGCGCGTTGGGGCTGTATACCGGGCCGTGGATCGTCTGGAGCTGCCCGGGATCCCCATCGGCCAGCGGCGGCAGCCCGCCACCGGGCGTGGACGTCTCCGTCAGCCGCCTGCCGATCTGCCACGGCGCGGCCACCCCGTGCAGCTTCTCGGCCAGGGACGCGAAGTCGCCGTCCGCGCCTGTGGCGAACCGCCAGGACGTGTACAGCGGCAGGGTGATAGCGGTGTCGGTGTCCGCGCCGTCCGCTGCCCGGGTCCAGGCCATGGCGAGGTTCGCGGGAGACGGCTCGCCCAGACCCGCGGCCACCCCGGCGTTGTACAGGGGCACGACGCAGGCCAGGTACTGCCGCTGCGTGTCGAGCTTGCGCGGGCACAGCAACCGGGACAGGTTGGCCTGCCCGTACTCGGCCATGAGCCGGTCGTCGACGGGTGCCTGATCGGCCGGATGAGGCACGGTGTCGGGCGTCCCGATCAGCTGGGCATGCGCCCAGGCCCAGGCGTCGTCGGTCGGTTGCAGCTCGCCGAGGAAGGTCGCCACCTGGTCCGGACGTCCCTGGCTGCCGGGTCGCAACTGGTAGCGGCCCTGCTCCAGCACCACCAGTGCTATCCACGGAACGAGTCGGTCGCCGGCCGCCGCGGTGGGGCTGAACAGCCAGGGGATGACCGGGCGGTCGAACTCGACGTGGGCCAGGAAGGTGTCCTCGGCGTCGGTGGCTTCGGGCAGGGGGTAGCGGCGGATGATCTGCCGCTCATCCAGGCCCAGGACGTCCCCTGGTCCGCGCACGTGCACGGTGGTGCCGGCTTGCAGGTCGGCCTGGCCGTCGGCCTGCACCGGCACGGCGACATCGACGGTGGCTCGCAGCCCGGCGGCCGGGGTGTTGACCACGGCGCCCACGCCACCGCGCACCCAGGGCAGGAAGGTGTACGAGCCGATGACGATGTTCTCGGGCACGAACGCGTTCAGCGGGGTGATCCGGTAGGCGTCCGTCACGAAGTTGGGCAGACCCTTCAGCGAGTCGCTCATGACGCCACCCCAACCCCGACGACCTGCGCAGTACCAGGGGCCAGCCCGGCCACGACCCGCGATGCCTCGGTGGTGGTCATCGGCTGGTCGCCGGTCCCCGCCACCGCCCCGAGATCGACCGTGGACCGCACGAGGGACGCGCCTGGGTCGGTGAGCTTGACCGGGTCGGCGGCCACCGCGTACGGGTTGCCGGCGTTCAGGTGAGCCTGCCCGGCCGGTCCCACGGCCAGCAGCGCTTGGTGCTGGCCGGCCATGGAGATGAACCGGTGCCGCGTGGCCGTCCGTACCGGCGGGCAGACGGTGCACCACTGGTACGCGGTGCCCGACGCCGTGCCGTACAGGGACGTCTGAGCGGCGATCACCATCCCGGCCGGGAACGGCTCGAACGCCGGACGGGACAGCTTCTGGTCATCGCTCAGCGTGAGGAAGTTGCCCGGCGAGAACAGGTCGGTGGCGTTCGAGATGGCCTTGGCCGGCACCGGTGGTGCTCCCGCGGCGGTGAGCAGCGGGGCACCGAGGTTGACCCGGCTGACGTCCACCGGGTTGGCTCCGACATGGTCGATCACCGTTTCGAGCGGCAGCACGTGCTGACGCGTCTCCAGTGCCCCGAGCGGGTGCACGACCGTGGTGCCGTCGTCGTCCAGCGGGGCCAGCCGGGCGAGCAGGTCGGTGTCGGCAGGCAGCTGGGCCGCCCAGGCGGCGGGCAGTGACAGCTTCTCCTGGACCATCGACTGCGGGCTCACGAGGGCGGGCAGCGGGTTGGTGCCGTCTCCCCAGGTGATGCGCGGGATGTCGAGATCCACGTCGAAGAAGAGCAGTGAGATGCTCGCGTGCCCGGACACCACCCACGGCCCGGGGCCCTCCAGGTGCAGGCTGAGGTCGACGCTAGCGAAGCTCTCGCCGAAGGCGTAAAGCGACACCCCGGCACTGAGGTCGATCTCGAAGTGGAAGGTCGGCTCCCACAACACGAGCGCGTCGAACTGCAGATGCCCCTCGGCGCCGACTCCGGCCACGTCGGCCTTCAGCTCGACCCTAGTGCCCAGCTGGAAGGAGTTGGACGTCAGAGCAAGGTAGGCCTCGGCGCGCATGGTGATAAAGGACGGCGGCGAGAGGTCGATGCTGACCCGGCGCATCCCGGCCAGCTCGCCAGGCGGGGGGTAGTGAGGGTGGAACCCGCCGGCCGAGATGGCCAGGTCCGGGTGGTCGCCCCAGGCGATCAGCATCCCGAAGTCACCGGCCAGAGAGAAGCCGGCCAGCCGCGAGCCGCTCAGGCTGACCAGGAACAGCAGGTGGTCCGGCGTGATCTCACCATAGAGGTCAGCCCGGATGTCGACGATCGGCGCGTCCGGCACCGGCAGGGCCACCCGAAGGGAGCCGATGAGGATCACCTTCGGATCTGGCAGGGCAATGACCACGCCCAGGCGAGCGGTCACAAACGACACCGGCGCGCCCCAGCCCAGCTCGAGCAGCGGGCCGGCCACGAAGGCCCCTTGCTGCGGCGGGAACATCGTGCGCAGCAGGTTCAGGATCGTCGGCGCCGCTGACACGGGGTCCTTCGGGAAAAGCACAGTGTCCGCGGTGTGGTCGTGGATACCGGCCCGCAGCACGTCGGTGGCGATCGTGCGCTCGAGCGCGAGCAGGCCACCGACCGCGTTGAGCGTGAAGCCGAACGTCAGCTGGATGGCCGGGGTGAAGTCCACCGACAGCACGAGCACCAGCGAGAACGGTTCGGTGCCGACCAGCCCGACCGCCTTGATCTCGATCGGCCCGAGGTTCAGGTCCAGCGCGCCGCCGTATTCGCTGCCCTGGTGCTGGACGAAACCGCCGCCGTGGATCACGCCCGCGTCCACGGTCAGGGCGGCGCCGGTCGGCGGCTGCAGGGCCAGGCTGACCGGATTGCCGTGCCCGAGCTGGCCAGTGTCGAACACCAGCGCGACCCCGGCACCCTGGATCACCGCCGCGACCGGACCGAGGCTGCCGCCAATGGTCCCCGTCAACGCCAGGCCGACCGGGGCGCCGTCCAGGATCTCGATACCGAGCCCGCGCAGCTCGACCCCGGGCAGGTCAAGCTGGCCGTCGAGATCGGCGCGCGCCCTGGCCCCGGCCTGGAAGCGCAGGCCACGGACGGTGTCCGCGCTGACCGTGAGGGTCGCCGTCGCGCTGGCATTCGCGCCGAGGACCTGATCGACGAATCCGTCTGCGGAGAGGCCGACGGCCAGGCCCGTCGTGACGGTGAGGCCGAACGTCGGGGTGGCCGGGCCGTAATCGAGGGTCGCCGTGGCCGTGGTGTTGCTCAGCTTCAGCACCGCGCCGGACACCGGGTCGAGGGAGCGTTCGGCCGCGTTCGCGAGCGCGTAGCTGAGTACCGTCCCCACCCTGGTGATGCCGCCGCTGATCGAGCCGCCACTCAGGCCGAGCTGGTCGAGCAGCCCCGTCACAGCGTCCCCGCCCGCCGACACGGCCTGCTTGATGACGTTGAGCATGGCGGTCTCGGCGTCGATGACGGCTGGGACGACCGCAGCGATGTCCTTGACGGCGGTGTCGAATGCGGTGAGTGCCTGGGTCAGCTCGCCGAACGCCGCCTGGCACTGGCTCAACGTCGAGGGACCGGCGGCGATGTCGTTGGCGAATGTGGTCAGGTGAGTGCGGGCGGTGGCCAGATCGTTGGCAACGTTCGTGGCGGCAGCATTCGCCTTGTCGACAGCGCTGGCCCCGGGGACGAGGGTGATCAGTAGCTGCTCGGCGTCGGTAGCGAGGGTATTGAGCAGCTTGTCCAGACGGGTCCGCGCGAACTCGAGCAGCGCGGTGAGTAGCGAGGACTCCAGGTCCGACATGGACGCTCCCTGGGAGACGCTTGGGGTGTCCCCGGTCGGGCCCGGCCGGGGTCTGGCTGAGGTCAGCGTCGCGCCCGACGCGCTAACAATGTGGCCTTATGCGGTACAAGCAAGTTGTCGTGTTCATGATGGTCTCCTTGAGGTGCGGTAGGTGGGCCGCGCGAGTGACGGCACCGATTGCACGACGTGTCTCGGGTGACGTCGCTTGCTAGGCGGCCCTGGCATCGTGGGTTGCCGCGTGGGGTGCCGCGCATCGGCTTAGGCACCGTCGTTTACGACGCGGCTTTCCGCGTCTTCGGAGATTCCTGGACGAGTCCAGAACTCGAAGAAGTTGCGGGCCGTGGGTGACGGGAAATCGCCGGCTATCCCGCCGTGGGCTATCCGGTCCTTCACGCAGGCGGTTCGGCGCGCCGTTGTCGCTCCCGGCAAGGCAGCTCTCCATGCACCCGATTATGGCGCTGATCAGGGCAGCAAGCCAGAGGCATCAACATGATGCGTTGCCCCCGCCTCCGGCGGCGCGTGGCCAGCTACGCCGCCCCGCTCGGCCCGCGCTCTGGCCTCCGGGCCGCGCGCGGGTCATTGACCGTCGAGGGGTGCTTGCCTGCCAGCTTGTTGAGCGGCGAGGTCTCCATGACCCAGTGGAGACGGCCCAGGCGGAATACATCCTGGGCCAGGAGGTAGTACTGGACCTGGTACTTTGCGACGATGGTGGGAATCGTCGTCGTGGAGCAGCATGTCGCGTTGCGCGGGCTTTCCTTTGCTCTGGCAGAGCGCGCACCGCTGCCTGATGACGGCCTTCGGCGCGAACAGCCCGATCGCCCCGTTGACCGCCCGGTGCCGCCGGGTGATCTTGGTGACGGACTGCTGGGCAAGAGTCGCCGACGACCCTTGTGTCTGGCGGGGCCGCCGAGCACCGGGGACTTTTCACATGATGACTACGAGCAACGTCCGCTCGACCAGCGCCATGCCGCCGTTTCCAGGATTCGTTGACACGATCGCCAGATCATTTGTGCCCGTCTGCGTGCCGATCGCGGCGATGGTGCCGATGTCGTACCCCCGTCCGCTACCTCCGATCTCTTCATTGACGTAGATGCGCCCGGCCGCCCGGTCGACTTGCAGGCCACCGAATTGTGGACGTGGTCCCGCATTGTCGGCGACATTCGGAACCTGATAGATGAAGTACTCGGTACCGCTCTGGCCGGCATTCGGCTCGAGCGGGCTCCCGCCCGCGGCAGTGGCAAGGACGGCCGACTGGAGGCCGGGGGTGATCTGTACCAGCGAGGTGCGCTGGTTCTGAATCCCCTGCGCGCCGTCGTTGTTGTTCGCGACCCACAGGTTCCCTGCCCCATCGAAAGCTATCCCCTCCGGCGACGAGAACAGGTGATCGATGTTCGATATCAGTGCGGCGTCGGTGTTGGAGACCGGTATCTGGGCGGCCAGGTTCGAGAACACATGGTACGTATTGGCGCCGCCCAGATGGGCCAATGGCCTTGCGTTAAGTGATCATGTGCGGGCTGAGCAGGTGAAACTCGATTCCTCGGGTGACGTTGGTGACGCTGGGCTCGCCGGGCTTGCGGGCGGGGAAGTCGCCGGATTTCCTGGTCTTGCGGGGGCTGGCCCGGTCCGGGCGGTCCCGGACGAAGGTGGCGGGGGCGAGGATCTTCAGCAGGAATGTGGCGAGCGCGAGATCGGCCTGCTCAGGGGGAAAAAGCCGCGACGGTGTCCGTCGCGGCGGCTAGGGCATGCGGGAAGCTGATCGTGTCCGGGGGGACGCCCGCGGCGGCTGCCCCGATCCCGATGATCTTGCAGATGGCCTGGTAGACGGCGAACAGCGCCCACATTTCCTGCTCGACGCCGGCCGGGTCCTTGCTGCGCAGGACCGGCTGCCCGTCACCCATGTCCGTCTTGTGGTGACCGATGACGGTCTCGCATCCCCACCGCCGCGGGTAGCAGCACGCCAGATCCAGCGCCGGGTACTGCGCGGGGTCCAGCAGGTCGGTGACCAGGCAGAACACCTCGGAGGTCTGTTCACCCCCGCCGTCTTCGGGCGCGGTGTGCACGGTGTACTCGAGGACCCGGACGGTCAGCGGCGGGCCGTCCTTCTTGCGGGGCGGCTTGAGTTCCGCGAGGTAGGTGCCGTCGGCCAGGACTTTCACCGGCTTGAGGGTGAAGGCAGCCGATGCGCGCCACACGATGTGCGCCCCGGTGGCCAGGAACTCCCGGGCCAGCGCCCAGGACAGGAACTTGCGGTCCGCCAGCACCAGCATCCCCGGCCCGAAGCAGCCGCTTTCCAGCAGGTCGCAGGCCAGGGCCTGCTCGGAGTCGCGGTACGGGCCCAGGGATGCGCCCAGCAGGCTCCCGGTCCCGGACTCGGCCGCCACCAGCCATCTGACCTGCGCGAACGCCCCGTCCCGGGTCTGGTTGGACGGACGGCCGAAGTGCTCGTCGTTGACCGCGCTGTCCGGCACGTCCGAGGTCGACCCGTCGATCGAGACGACCCGCAGCCCGCAGCAGAACACCCCCGGTGTCCCCTCGTCCCCGATCGGCCCCGCGACCCGCTCGAACAAGAACCGGACCGGTGCCGGGCCGAGCTTGCCCCGGCCCCGCGACAGCGAGGAGATGTTCGGCTGCCGCCACCGCCGCCCGTCCCCGGCACCGACCCAGCCGCCCGGGTCCAATTGCTGCCCGGCCAGCAGATCAGCGGCGCGCCGCTGATGGTACAGCCCGTCCGCCAGCTTGGTCATCACCTGCCCGTACCCGCAGTTCCGGCCCCGGAACAGCCACAGCGCGAGCACGAAATACACCATCAGCCGCGCCGGCAGCAGCCGGCGCCGCTGCTCCCGCGCCCCGGCATCCTTCACCGCGGCGTCCACCAGCTCCGGCGTGAAAACCCTGGTCAGTACCCCGACCGAGATCCGGTCCGGCAGCCAGCCGTCCGGAGACAGCCCCTCAGAACCATCATATGCCACGAAACGGTAACGATACCAGATAAAGTCTTAACGCAAGGCCATTGCCCAGATGGGCCGCGTCGAAAACGACGAGGCGATGGTTCCTGTAGTCGCTCGCCCACAGGTTACCGGCCTCGTCGAAGGCCAGGTTAGCGAAATACGAGGTCACTCCCGCGTTGCCCAGGTCGATCCGTGTTGCATAGTTGTTGAGCTGCGCCGCGACAGCCCCGGGGTAGGGCTTGCCTGTGCCGGTGTACATCACTATGCGGTTGTCGAGAAGAACGCCCTCGGCTGCGTACAGATTGCCCGCCGGGTCGAAGGCCATGCCAACGTAGTCGCTGCCGTCCAGCGTGAATACGAACGTCTCCGCCCCCGCCAGCCCGCCCTGCACCAGATAATCCGGCACCTTGAAGATGCACTGCGAGTTCGACGAGCTGTTCGCGATGAACAAGTCGTTACCCAGCAACGCGCACGAGTTGGCCTTGGCCGTCCTGCCCGGGAACATCGCGGATACCACGCGTTGCACGTCGACCGTGTAGGGCGGCAACACAACCGTTTCATGCGTGACCGGATGAGCAACGTACAGCTTCACCCGCGCGGTCTCGTACTCGGGCACGACAAGTGGCTTTGTCAGTTCGATACTCATGCCTGACCCGATTCCGCGAGTAAGCCGGTGACACGGCCGTGTTGATGCTGATAGGTGCCGCTCTGTCCCGGGATTGCGATCGCTGCCAAGTGATGATCTTCTCAGCGGAGAAGCACCCCATCTGGTGAGCAGGATACGTGGAGGGAGTCGGAAGCGACGGCAGGTGCGGGTCGGCGCACCGGATGCGGCGCTAGAAGCGTGCCGGCGCACCTGTTGCCGTCGAGTGCTATATCGACAACAGCCCTCCCCCTCCGCCCCGCGAGCAGGCGGTCGTGGTGGCTGCCCGCGACCGCGGCACGGGCCGTCCGACCAAGCGCGAGCGCCGAAGTATCGAGAAGCTGCTCGGGCGGCCGACCCACTGAGCCGGTTTCCGGGTGCGCTGCGAACCGGCCTGCTGCGCCGGAAACGGATGCCCGCTTCCGCCGCTACGGGCGTGTGGCGGTTAGGCAGCACCTCGGCGTGGGTGCACTCGTGGGCTAGCCGCCGCGCGGGTTCTGCAGGTCGAGCTCGGCGTCCGCAGAACGATTGTCGCGGACATCGCGCCCGCGCTCGCCACCGTGTTGCTTATCGTCACCTCGCATTGGGACATTCTCGGCGAGTGCAGCCAGGGGTGCCGATGACAGGATGAGACCCGGCGCCTGCGCCGGATGCCGCGTGGCTGGTTGCTGTGCGTCTGGAACCTGGCTGGGGTAGGGAGCGATCTGTGAACGGCACGGTCTTGGTCCGCGTACCCGGCAGCAGGCTGGCCGAGGGCATCGTCACCCACATGAGCCGGACCCCGGTGGATGTGGCCCTGGCCCGGGTTCAGCACGCCGCGTACGCCGATGCGCTGGCGGCCAGCGGCTGGAGGATCGGGCATGTGCCGGCCGCTGAGGACTGCCCGGACTCGGTCTTCGTCGAAGATGCGGTGGTGGTCTGCGAGGACCTGGCGGTGCTGGCCCGTCCGGGCGCGCCGGCCCGGCGGGCCGAGGTGGCCGGCGTCGCGGGGATTGCGGGATCGCTGGGCCTGCGCATCGCCCGGATCCAGCAGCCAGGGACCCTGGACGGCGGCGATGTGCTGCAGGCCGGCCACACCGTGTACGTGGGGCGCGGCGGCCGGACCAACGGCGCGGGGATCCGCCAGCTGCGCGCGCTGCTGGCTCCGCTGGGCCGTAGCGTGATCGCCGTCCCGCTGGGGAACGTGCTGCACTTGAAGTCCGCGGTGACCGCGCTGCCCGACGGCACGTTCCTGCTGCTCCCGCAGCTGGTGCCGGCCGGGCTGTTCCCCGCGGTCCGCCCGGTGGCCGAAGAGGGCGGATGCCATGTCGTCCCGCTGGGCGGGGACCAGGTGCTGATCGCAGCGTCCGCCCCCCGTACCGCTGAGCTCCTGGACGACCTGGGCTTCGCCCCGGTCGTAGTGGACATCGGCGAGTTCGAGAAACTCGAAGGCTGCGTCACCTGCCTGAGCGTGCTGCTGCCCGGACGGTAACGCCAACGGTCCCTCACGGTCAGCAGACCGGCTCGACTGAGCGGGCACGGCTATCCAGCAGCTCAACGCTGGATAGCCCAGTGACCCGAGCCCGGAAACGCTCGACATTGCCGATGAGCGGTAGTTGCTCGTGGGCGGCGCTCTTGAAATGCTTTGCTTATGCCCTCCCTTCCAGGGACGTTCGCTGAGGATGTCATCAATCAGCCAGCCCGTGCCCAGTTCGAGGCGTTCCTCGACGAGCACCGAGGTGAACTCAATCGCTGCCTGGACGGGCTGACGGAGGAGCAGGCGCGCCAGTCGCTGGTGCCTTCTCGGACCACATTGCTGGGCCTGGTGAAGCACGCGACCTTCGTTGAGAAGGTCTGGTTCGACGAAGCTGTCACATGCCGGTCACGTGCTGAGATCGGTATCCCCGCGACCTCGGGCGAGTCGTTCATTCTTCATGACGACGACACCATCGCCAGCGTCCAGCAAGCACACCGCGAGGCATGCGAGTCATCACGGCGTGCAACGTCATCCCTGGGGCTGGACGACAGGGTCTACGGCTACTGGCGCGGCCCGCTCCCGCTGCGCTGGGTGTACTTCCACGTACTGCGCGAACTCGCCCAGCACTGCGGGCACGCAGACATCCTGAGGGAGCAGATCCTCAACGGGTAGCGCCCGGGTGTCCGCTCATGCCGCGTGGAGTGCGTGCGGCACAAGCTCGGGGCAAGATCACTCCGGCGGGGCTGGCATCATAGAGGCAAATGAGCAAGTCGCCTTCCCGCCGCTTCCCTGTGATCGTTACCCAGCTGCCGGTCACCCGTTGCCAGATCTGCCACCGCACCGTCGCGTACCGGCCCGGCAGCCTCAGTGAGGTCCTGACCGAGCACTACCGCCGGGCCCATCCCGAAGCGCTCGGCCTCCCTTCCCGGTAGGCCTCCGCAGGCTGCCCGCATTACCCCGCGGGTACCGTCACCGGCGTCGATTGCCCCCGGACGACCTTGCGCGAGCCGGGCGGGAGAGCCCCAGCGGTCACGGAGTGTGGCCACCCCTTGTGAGAGGCCCGCGCATAGAACCGCCGGTCGGTATGTCGACGAAAGCGTGACGGTATGGCCCGCGACGCGCTCATATCAGGGTGATCGGCGCGACCGCCGACGCTCACTCACGTCGCTGTATGCGTTTCAGCCAGGTGAGGCTTCTGCGCGCCAATGAAGGGCATGGATGCGGGCGATCAAGAGGTTGCGCGGCACATCCCGTGGCTTTTCCCTGGTGGCGGCTTTCCCGGAGACTCTGGGCGCGGTCGTGCAGCGGACCGTGCTAAGTGGCGATCTGCCTGCGCGTCTTGTCGTCCACAACTCCGGGAACGACTGGTGCGTGGGTGACGGGGTCAACGACCCTAACGTTCCGGGTGCGTCTGTCGTCGCGCACATGACGCTTGTAGTCGCTTGGAACTCGTCCGTTTCGGAGCTGGCATCCCTGCCGCCAGGATGGGCGGCGACGCGTGATGGTCCTGGTGAGTCATGGGAACGGTTCCCGCATCAATACCCGGATCTGCATTAGGCGTCGTCAAGCATGGGGGGCCGCCCGCGATCGGTGCCCGGGGATGCCCGCGACCTGAGAGGCCGAGCACACACCGTGACGATCGCTGGTTTCGTTCGACGCGCGCATAGCGTGGTTCGTCAGCGCGCCCGGCTGGCTGCGGCGAATCGCTGGATTCCGGCCGGGCGTCCTATCCGCCGAGGAACCGTGTCACGTCGGCGGCGTCGGTGTCCAAGGCCGCCTGGGTCTTGTCGTCCAGCTGGGCGAACGGTGCGAGCACGACCTGGCCGCGTGCAATGGTCCAGGTCGCCACGGCCCGGCCGCCGGCCAGCGCGAACGGCCGGAACAGCCCATTGATCGTAACGATCCGGCGGTGCGGGCCGACGATAGGATCCCGGGAAGCCCAGCCGAGCAGCAGTGGATCGAACGCGCCCAGCAGCAGTGGCGGTGGCAGCGCGGCGACCGCGCGCTGCGGGTTCACCGGCAGCTCGGCCAGGCCGTCCGCTCGCTGCACCGCGCCGCACCGGGCCAGGCCGAGCCGGGCATCGCGGAGCCCGATGCCCGCCCACTGGGCGAGGTCGCGGTCCGCCGCCGGGGCATGCCCGGCGAGGTAACGCCGGGCCAGTTCACCGAGCAGCGCCTCGCGGCTCATCGCCGGCGGCGGTGCGCCTAGCCAGTCCTGGACCAGCACGAACGCCTGGTCCCGCCCGGCTGCCGGGCCACGCACGATCAGGCCCCGGATGCTGGCCAACGCCAGGATGTGCACCATCGCCTGACCTTCGGTGCGCACCCCGGCAGCGGCGACCCGCTCGCGGAGCTGAGATCGGGTCATCGGGCCGTCGGCGGCCAGCGCCGCCTGCACGGCGGCCACCGCCCTTTCCGCGTCTTCCGGTAGCACGCCCTCCTGCGCCAGCCGCCGGGAGTTCCCGTTGCGCAGGTGCGGGGTGGTCAGCGGATGCAGCCACCAGTAGTCCTCGGCCCGGATTAGGTGCAAGGTGCCGCGGTTCAGCCAGGTGACGATCAGCGAGCGCCGCATGAGGGCGGAATCGACGTCCGAGGCGGACAGTCCCGCCGAACGCGCCCGGATCGCGAGCCGCGCGCCACGCAGGTCTTGCGCCTGGACGCCCGGCGACCTCCTCGGCGCTGCCCGCTGGGTCGCCACCGAGCAGTTGCGCCGCGCATCGCTCCGCGGTCACCGCCTGATCGTCGGGGCTCGCAGCCGCCCGTGACTCCGAAGTGCTCACCGGCGCCGACTCTACCGCCGGAGGCTGGCAGCCGGTATCCGCTACCTGGGCCAGAGCAGGGCCGGGCCTGTGCCGGCGATGACCACCTCAAACCCGGTTATTCCGGTCCCCGGCCAAGAAAGATCACGCTTCGTGAAAAGCCACCCGCTGTTCATGACGCGTGATCCGCCGATATGGCGCGAAGTCTCTATGACCCAGTTCGTCTGACTATAGCGGCAGGCCAGGGTGATCTGTGCAGCAGTTACGACGCTCAGCTCAAAACCGTCAATGCAGAGCCCTGATGGCTCATCGGCAATCGGGGCACGGTGAGTAACGACGCCGCAGGCTTCGCGTCATTCTACGGACCGCATCGTCGCTTTCCCTTTCAGGGCTTTTGGCGCTGGGCTCCGACTGGGCTCCGACCCCGGCCCGTTTCCACACCGGGCCGCCAGCCTGCTACCGGACTTCCACCGGCAAGGCGACGACGAGCTTACGAACACGAGGAACACCATGGCACTACGTCACGGTGTCACCTCCTGCTCTGCTGGGCGCACGAGAAAACTCATTGCTTAATCGGTCCGACGGGGGGAACGATGATGAGCGGCAAATGGAGGTCCATTTTGTTCTGCATGCCGTTGTTCTGCTTGTCGGATTCGGCCACCTGGTCCTCGACGTCAACTATGCACGTGAATTTGTAGTGCACCGCTGGATACTCGGTATCCAACTTGTTCGGTTGAAAGGGGATGTTCTGCATGTATCCTGAGGGAACGGTGTCGCCCGGCTCGATGATGGCACTGGCAGGGAAAGTGAGAATCTCAATGACGTCGACGCCCAATGCGGGATCCTGGGCATGGCTGCGATAATGGGCGGTGAGAGCGATTTGGAATCCGCCGGGTGCGGGTGCGCCCCCGATATTGGTGACGAGGTACTGGACGTCGAAGGCCGACCCATCGTCGTGAAACCGGATCGTGAGGCCTACCGGGGTGAGGTCTGGCAGTGCCGACGGGGCCGGGGGGCGAGGGGGGTGTGGCATGGCTGCTCCTTGATGGTTGAGCCCAAACGGGCTCACCTAGGCAGAGAGATCGCAGGCGCCACTGATACACCAGTCCCTCTGTGCTCCGATCCCAGTCCTGGTCCCAACACCACGGACTTAGGTGTTTGTGGCGTGCCGGGGCGTGCCGACCTTGATGTTCTGTTCCTATCTTTAAGTCTGTTTTCCAGAGAGGCTCCGCCTCGGACCGCCGAGTTTCGTGGTTCCGACCGCACGTAGCTGACCGGTGGTTCATCCTCAGACCGCAGAAGCGCGTACTGAGGGTGATCATTGATGGAACGTTATGGATTGGCTGCACCGGACCCGGCGGTGGTGACTGCCGCGGACATGGTCGCTGGTCACGTGGGGCTGGATATCTCCTGCCTGGACCGGGTGTACCTGAACGGTTATGTCGCCAAGCTGCAGACGCCCGGCGGGGTGGTGTACTTTCTTCCATGATCACCGGGGCAAGCCGATCGGTCCGCGGTCGCCGTGGTAGAGCAGGACGGTCTCGCCGAT
>OBLT010001198.1_pt1 | contig 16613 bp, 15 predicted proteins | sample 1518721 | NCBI WGS metagenome assembly OBLT01 (sample SAMEA3539307, study PRJEB22396) | soil metagenome | biome: tundra; feature: field; material: soil | place: USA | collected 2010-05 | depth 0.15 m | reverse complement strand
CCCCTTGGAACTCCCGGTAGCAGACGGAACAGGAGGATCGGTGCGCCCGTGCTCGCTCGTTCTTGGGATCGGCTGCCCGTAGTCGGCAGCGCTCCAGGTTCGGTTCGGGCAGACTCACATAGCGCGTCGTCTTGAGCTAGGAGGCAATTATGAGTGACGGACGACTGGTCGAGGTCGCCGACACGAGGCTCTTCGTGGAGGAGCGCGGCGCGGCCGAGGGGTTCCCGCTCATGGTGCTGCACGGCGGCCCGGGTCTCGACCACCACATGTTCGGTGATTACCTCGACCCGCTGGTCGCCGACGGCCGCTACCGGTTGGTCTTCATCGACGAACGGTCCCAGGGTCGTTCGGACCGGTCGGCCGCGCCGCATACGTGGACTATCGAACGGATGGCGGCTGATATCAGTGACCTGGCGGGGTCTCTGGATCTGTCGTCGTACGCGGTGCTCGGCCACTCGTTCGGGGCGTTCCTCGCTCTGCAGCACGCCGTCGACTTCCCCGGTGCCGCCAAAGCGACGATCGTCTCCGGAGGAGTTGCGTCCGCGCGCTGGCTGGCGCGCGTGGAGGACGAGTTGGCGGCCTTTGAGCCGGTCGAGTTGCGCGAGCAGGTCGCTTCGTCCTGGGCACGTGAGACCATGGCCCGAACAGAGGATGAGACCAAGAAGATCTCGATCGATCAATTGCCTTTCCATTTTCGGGACCCCCGTGATCCGCGGCTCGGCGATTATGCTCGACGCACCGCGCAGGCACGGTACGCACCTGACGTGCTCCGTCAGTTCGCGACGAGCAACTACGGCGGTATCGAGGTCGAAGATCGGCTGGCAACGGTGCCCCAACCTGTTCTCGTGTTGTCGGGTCGACACGACCGCATTTGCAGCGTCGAAGCCGGCGAGGACATGGCCCGGCGGCTGCCTCGCGCGGAATTCGTCGTGTTCGAGAACTCAGGCCACATGTTCTTCGTCGAGGAGCAGGAGCACTACCTGTCTACCCTGGGCCACTTCTTAGCCAGGCAGCTGTGAACTCACGCCGTCATCGGTGATCTGCTAGTCCAGAAGTTACGTCCGGCGACCCAAACGGACCGGTCCAATGGGAGCCCTCAAGTGGCCGAAGATCGTGGACACGTGAGAGCCGCGGGCTAGGTAGCACGCTGTGCGCAACCCGGAGAAGGTTCAGCCGCGTGAGCTCGGTTCTTCGGCAACATAGTGCTTCTCGGCGAGCGTGAGGAAATCGACGACCCCCAATAGCCGTAGGATCTGCTGCTCGACCGGGCGAGTGCCGTGGCACATCGGGTCGTGCACCACCTGTGGGCTCGTCAGCGAGTCGCATCGACGCCGACCGCGCGCTTCCGCGAGGCTACTTTGTCCTCCTCCCATCGTCTTCCGAAGGCCGGCAGATGGTCACGACGGCAATTTCGGACAAGGAACTGCCGCAGAGGTGGAGATCCGGGGCTGGTGGGCTGTAGCTAGATGCCGACCGGTTTGTTCATGTGTGAGTACTCGTGGCTCGTAGGCGGAATGAACGTCTCCTTGATCGATCTCGGGCTGGTCCAGCGGAGAAGGTTCAGGGCCGACCCGGCCTTGTCGTTGGTGCCGGAACCGCGAGATCCGCCGAAGGGCTGGCGGCCGACTACAGCACCAGTTGGCTTGTCGTTGATATAGAAGTTGCCCGCGGCAAACCGGAGTGCGCGATGCGCTTCATCGATCGCTGTCCTTGCAGTGGCGAATACCGACCCAGTAAGCGCATACGCGCTCGTCTTATCGATGAGATCGAGGACTGTCGAGTATTCGTCATCTGAGTAGACGAATACGGACAGAATGGGGCCGAAGAATTCGGTCGTAAAGATTTCATGGTATGGATCGGAGCCGAGCAGAATGGTCGGCTGGACGAAGAACCCCTCTCGATCATCGGCGACACCGCCCGCGAGAATCTCCACGAGTTCTTCATGGCGCACCCGCTCGAACAGGTCCTTGTGCTCGGCAAAAGCATTAGCGTCGATTACTGCCCCGCCAAAGTAGCGGAAGTCGGTTACGTCTCCATAAGACACAGTCTTGGTCGTCTCGACCAGTGCTTCGCGGAGCCCGTTGTCCCAGAGTGAACGAGGCAGATAGGCGCGGGAAGCAGCGGAGCACTTCTGGCCTTGGTATTCGAACGCGCCGCGCACCAGCGCCGTGACCAGGGACGCCGGGTCGGCGGAGGAGTGAGCGACCACGAAATCTTTGCCTCCGGTCTCACCGACGATGCGCGGGTAGGCGCGGTAGCGATCCAGGTTCTCAGCGATGATCCGCCACAGCGACTTGAATGTCGAAGTGGATCCGGTGAAGTGCAGGCCCGCGAAGTGGGAGTCAGTCAACGCGACCGCGCTCATCGCGGCGGCGCCACCGGTAATGAGGTTGATCACACCGGGGGGAAGGCCGGCGGCCTCCAGCAACGACATGATGTAGTGCGCGGCCAACAACTGTGTGGAAGCGGGTTTCCACACAACGGTGTTACCCATCACCGCCGCAGCGGTGGGTAAGTTGCCGGCGATCGCGGTGAAGTTGAACGGTGTGATCGCGGTTACGAAGCCATCTAGCGGTCTGTGGTCGGTGCGGTTCCACTCGCCCGGCGCCGAATTGGGCTGCTCAGCAAGGATCTTGCGGGCGTAGTGCACATTGAACCGCCAGAAGTCGATCAGCTCGCACGCCGAGTCGATCTCCGCCTGCTGCACCGATTTTGACTGACCGAGTATGGTCGCCGCGTTCAACGTGTCTCGCCACGGCCCCGCCAGTAGGTCAGCGGCGCGTAGGAAGATCGCCGCACGTTCGTCGAACGGGAGATCGCGCCAAGAAGGCGCCGCCTCCGTCGCCGCACGCACCGCTCCGGCCACGTCCTTCTGGGTGGCTTGCGCCGACTCGCCCAGCAGGTGACCGTGGTCGTGCGGTTGAACCACGCCGAACGGGTCGCCGCCAGCCATCCGCTTCTCGCCGCCAATAGTCAACGTCAGCTCGTGCGGCTCGCCCTCCAGTTCGGCAATCCGGCGGCACAGCGACCCGCATTCGGCGCTGCCCGGCGAGTAGCCGCGCACCGGCTCGTTGTAGGGAACGGGTACTGACGTGATGGCGTCCATCAGACGATTCGCCTCCTGCGGACATGAGCCTTTTTGGTCCTCTGCGTGCCCATCAACCACGGCGCTAATGGGCAAAACAAAACGCACAGCTATGAAGGTTGAGAAGAACCCATTCACGAGTCACCCTACTGGACAAGCTCGCGACCTGCCATGATGCACGCGCGGCCAGGAGACATCGCCACGGATGTGGACGCCAACAGATGGTCGAACGCGAAATAGGGAAGACCGTTGAGCCTCTGCCTCTTGACGGTGGCGCTCCTGCCGCGTCTGTTCTGTTCCAGATAGGAGCACATGCCTGGTCCGTTCGGGTGCCGACAGTGACGGCAGGGCCGCCTGTCCGTCTCCCCATGTGATGGCCGAGGCGACCCCTGATGTTCCGCGACGCATACAACCGACCTCGCTTGCCGTCTTTTGAAGATGATGGCCCGAGTTGGCTGTTCAGCCTCGGCCAGCCGGTAGCCGCGGGATACTCACCGGGTTGGGGGACAGTTGCGCGGGCGAGAGCGAGAGGCAGGAGTCCCTCCCACCTGCTAACCGGGACATATGGCAGAACCGTCCTCGGGTATCCTGTCGTTATGACAGAGAGCTTCGCGCGGCAAGCCGAGGAAATCGCCAAACATCAGGCCGAGGTGATCGCGAACGAGGCGGAGATCACGAAACGGTGGGCCGAGGAGCTCCAGAAACAGACGACTGATCCGCTTGCCAAGCCTGTGGTGCACGTGCGCGGGCGGTACAAGTACACCGTCCAGCTTCTCAATCACCCGTTCAACCACGGGGGCCAGTTCGGCAGATTGGCTGTGGAGAACCTTCTCAACGAGATGGCGCAAAGGGGTTGGGAATTCGTGGAGTCGATGCCTCACGAGGATGGGCGCCTGTTCGTGTTCCGTAGCCTCGGGGAGTAGTACCGCTTCGGGAGACGCCCGAGCAGGGTGTTACGGAACCTGTCCTGGGTATCGACCCCAGCTCCAGTCGATGTGTTGGCATGATCTTGGGCATGGTCGCCATGTCGGTCGAGCAGTTCGAAGAGTTAGTGGCCAACGCTCTCGATGGGATACCTGCCGAGCTCGGCGAGGCCATGGAAAACGTTGCTGTCATGGTGGATGATCACAGCCCGCCTGGACGACTTCTCGGCCTCTACCAGGGCGTCCCGCTGACGAGCCGAGGAGCTCACTACTCGGCAACCACCCCGGATCGCATCACGATCTTCATGGCCACGATCTGCCAAACGTGCCAGACAGCGCAGGAGGTTGTCGAGGTAGTTCGCCGGGTGGTGATCCACGAGGTCGGGCATCACTTCGGTATCGATGACAAGCGACTCGAAGAATTGGGATGGGGTTGAACCGGCACCGTTCCACAAGGCACGGTGCCGTTACTCCTGGCAGCTCGTCAGTCTTCGCACGTCTCTCGCGCTCGTCGTCGCGTGGGCCGGGCGATCGACGCCAGATCTGAGCGGCCCACGAAAGCTCGGCTCGCACCGCGCCCGCGTGCCGTACGTCAGGAGAACGTGTAGTTGGGTATCCCTACTCCGGAGTGGATCGGGAGAACGTTCATCGATGACTGGTGGGGACAGACGTGCACGGAGAAGTTCTCCACTTCATCGGCTTCACCTGCCGCCTTGGAAACGGTCTGGCCGGGCGGGACGACCTTGAGCCCTGCGGCCGCAACGCCTGGGCCGGAGCACAGGGCGCCTGTATCTACGACCCCCAGGATTGCATGTACGGTCGCGCCAGGCTGGAGCGTGACCGTACCGGGGACACCCCGGTGTGATGCCGGCTTGCCTATCTGAAGGCCGGTCGGGCTGACGGCCCAGACGGTGGGGTAGCCGTGCAATGTGCAGGCCTGGCGCCCGACGTTGCTGAACTCCAACTCGTAATAGATGGTGCCGGCGGTGCCATCGCCTTCAACCGCCGCCCAGACTTCGGTGCTGGTGGCGCGACAGCTCGCCACCGCGCCCGGCGCGCCCGAGGTTGCCGATGCGACCACAGTGGCTGTGGGGAGCAGGATTGCCCCGCAAACCAGAGCCGCACCGACAGCAAGCCGTCGGCAATTACGCAGCTTCAGTTTCATGGTGGTTCCTCCTTTGTCGTTCTTCCTCGACGTATCGCAAATCGATCGAGCATCGGGCGGCACCGCGAACAGGGACCCTTCACCAACGAGGGCGCTTCGTGACGCCTGGTGCCACCCCTCGAACTCCCCTTGGCAAGTGTCCTCGACCGTCATCGAACCTCCCTACCTACTACAACGCTTGAGCCGAGCATCGCGCTGCACCCAACGTTGTCGAGCCTCTCGGCTGGCAGGGACGAGATCGCGTGGACAGTCCCGCCACTCGGGCCCACGTCAACGCGTGCAGCGTGTGCTCACGCCGGATCTCCAACGTGCGCGCCATCGAGCGACCATCCACCTCGGTGATCTCGAAGAGTGCGCAACGCTGCTGAAGCTCGCTGCAGCCCGAATTCGATTCCCGTGCTCAAGTTCGTCACGCCGTTGGCAAAGCCCGTGCCCACGCAGGACTCGCCGACAGCATCCGGATGGTGCGCGGGACCGCTTATGTCCTCTATCTTCGACGAAGCCACTCGTATCGCATAGAGGCGACACACGAGGTCATCGGGGAAGGTGCTTGCAGACTCGTACGTGGGGAAGTGTCGTGATTGGAATGAGCTGCAGAAGAGACTAGCGTCGCGTGAAGCTTGGCTTCGGTGAGCAAGTCGCCGACATCTGCCTGCACCCAGTGGTTCAGCCGGCACGGCACTTGTCTCGCTACCGGGCTTTGTAGACGCGCGAGATCGAGGGGGTTTTACACCAATGGCCGACATCAGATTTCTTGGATGTGATCAGGATGCGTTCTGCGCAAGTGTCGCCCGACATGTCAGCGAGTTTGAGGAGGCTTCAGGGCACCGGGTCGATGTACAACTGATCGACAACGACGAGTACTTCACAAACAAGTTGGCACCTTATCTCGATGGCGAGGAGCCGGCTGATGTCTACATGTCGGGACCGGTGCTCATGTGGGAACAGCTCGGCGCAGGACACGTCGAGCCGCTGGACCCGTTTCTCGAGCGCGCCGGCTCCGACTACGACCCGGATGACTTCCTTGCCACCCTCATCCGTTGCAATCGCTGGAGCGGACGGTTCGGAGAGCCGCTAGGCGAAGGTCCGCTTCTCGAGCTGCCCGTCAACTGTGAGTCGTACAACCTCGCGTACGTGCCTGGTGTGCTGGAGCGCGCAGGTGCCGAGGTGCCGAGGACATGGGAAGACTATTTCGCCGTCGCTCGCCAGATCGCCGAACGAGCTGCACCTTGTCGCGGGTTCGGCCAGCGCGGGGCGAACGTGTGGCACACCATCTACACGGGATTCGCGAGTCAGTTGTGGTCATATGGGGGGCGAGACTTTGACGAGGCCGGGGCATGCGTAATCGCCTCCCCGGCCGCGCTCCGTGCGACCGGGGACATCCTCGCCGCCCTCCGAGACGCAGGCCCGACCGACTGGCCGAATCAACGTTGGTACGAGCTCGCGATCGACTTCGCTAACGGAAAATACGGCTTGATCGTCGATTCCGACCACTACGTGGCGTACTTCGAGGATCCGAAGACATCGTCAGTGAGCGGCAAAGTTGGCTATGCGCTTCCCCCGCTAGGTCCGAGCGGCGAACGTAGCTCGAATCTGTGGACCTGGTCGATGGTGATGAACGCGAACTCCCCGGACAAGAACACCACGTGGGAGTTCATGGAGTGGGCGACTGGAAAGTCGCTTCTGCTCCGGTCCGCATTCGAGGGCAACATGAATCCCACGCGTGCGAGCGTCTGGGAGGACTCGAGCTTCCAGGAACGGGCAGCGGCCTGGGGAGACTTTGCCGGTGTCGCAAGGCAGCTCGCCGAAAACGTCAGCGATGTCCTCGTAACGCCGGCTGTGAACTACATCGACGTCGCGCGACGCTGGACTGGAGCACTGCGGGATGCCTACGGCGGTGCGGATTCGCTCGAGGGTTGTCTGACCAAGGCGGCTTCGGAGATAGAGGCGCTGGTCGCTAGGTAATCGAGAGGCCGCACGGAAGACCGATCTCCGCCCGAGCTGATCAAATGGCCGAGGCTTCCTCCGGATTCAACGACGTCGTGTGCGGCCTGCTGGTGAGGTCGGGACGAATTCTGCTTGTTCACCGAAACGCGACGCGTGCGTGGGCTCCGCTCTGCTGGGACGCGCCCGGTGGTCATATCGAGCAAGGCGAGTCGGACATCGACGCTCTCACCCGCGAGCTGCTCGAAGAACTCGGAATCCTGGTCGCCTCCGATGCCGTTCGTCTTGTCGCGCGGTTGACGGGAACTCAGTTCGACGCTCGCGTCTTCGTCGTCGACTCCTGGTCCGGAGAGCCGCAGAATCGGGCGCCTGAAGAGCACGATGATCTCGCATGGTTCGAGGAGGAGCAGATTGCCAGTCTCGTCCTCGCCGACGCGGACCTACTCGACGTCATCGTCGAGGTACTTCATGATGCGGCAGGCACCGACACCTGACGATCGTCTCGCCGAGGGAGAGCGGCGCCTCGAGGGGGAAGGTAGTGGTACTACGACGCGGACGAGTGCAGTCACCCACCTTGAGGACTCTCACTGGAAGACCCAGGCTGCAAGGATCACACCTCGTTCGGTATGTCCTCGCAGCTCCTTGCTCACATGAGTCAGGTTCGCCGCGTCGCCTGGTACCGGTTCCGGGCCACGTTCGGTCGCCGCTGGGGCGGCTATCTGAGCGTGGTGCTGCTGATCGGGTTGATCGGTGGGATCGCCATGGCGTCGACGGCAGCGGGGAGACGCACTCAGTCGTCGTATCCGACATTCCTGGCGAGCACTAACCCGTCAGAGGTGACCGTATCGATTTACGCCCCGAACACCGGTGGTCCGGTTGCCCCGTTGACGGCGAAAATCACCCGCCTGGCAGACGTGAAACGCGTCAGGGCCCTCGTCGTGCCCCACATTGTGCCCCTCGCCAAGAACGGCGCCCCCCGTCTGGGCGCCTTGGCTGACGTCACGATTCTCAGCAGCTTGGACGGCATGTTGATCGACCAGGACCGTCCGGCCGTGGTGCAGGGTCGGAGGGCGGATCCGAACCAGGCTGACGAGATGGTCATGACCGCCAGCGCGGCCCGGCTCCTCGGCGTGCACGTCGGCCAGGTCGTGCCCATGGGCTTCTATACCGATGCGCAGTCTGGTTTGCCGGGCTTTGGCACTCCGAGCGTGGCGCCCCGCCTCCGATTCCGAGTCAGGTTGGTGGGGCTCGTCGTCTTCAACAACGCTGTGGTCCAAGACGACGTCGACCGGGCCTACGGATTTGTGCTCCTGACCCCGGCGCTGATCCGAGAGGTCTTGGCCATGTCGCCGACGGCGGCCGCTCCAATCGGCTACGGGCTTCAGCTTGACCACGGTGGCCTTGACGTCCCCGAGGTCGAGCAGGAGATCGTCCGGCTGCTCCCGCGGGGCGCGACCGCCGAGTTCCACGTGACCTCGCGAGTCGTGACCGAGGTGGAGCTTGCCCTCAAGCCGGAATCGGTCGCTCTGGGAGGGTTCGGGGCGATCGCCGCGTTGGTCTGCTTGGTCCTCGGGATTCAGGCCGTGTCCCGCCAGCTCCGCTGGGCGGACGATGACCGTCGGGTGATGCGGGCCCTCGGAGCCAGTCCAGCCGTCACGGCTGGCGACGGGCTGATCGGCATCTTCGGTGCTGTGGCCCTCGGCTCGCTCTTGGCCGTTGGCGTGGCGGTGGGACTGTCTCCGCTCGCTCCTCTGGGACCAGTGCGACCGTTCTACCCCCAAAAGGGGATGGCCTTTGACTGGACGGTGCTCGGCGTCGGCCTGGCCGCGCTCGTGGGGGTGCTCGGAGCCGCAGCGGTCGCGCTGTCCTCTCGAGGGGCTCCCCATCGGATGGCACGAGCCCGGCCGGGGGCCACTCGAAGTTCGAACGTCGCCCGCAGCGCCGAATCGGCAGGGATGCCGGTGACTGGTGTGGTCGGGGTGCGTTTCGCCCTCGAACCGGGGCGAGGTCGCACGGCAGTGCCGGTGCGATCGGCATTGGTGGGCACCGTACTCGCGGTCGTCGTGGTCGTGGCCGCCCTTACTTTCGCCAGCAGTCTGCAAACCCTGGTGTCACATCCACCGCTGTACGGGTGGAACTGGAGCTACGCACTCGACCCGACCAACAACGTCCCTCCGCAAGCCTTGAAACTCCTCGGACACGACCCCGACGTCACCGCTTGGAGCGGGTTCGATTACAACAATGTCGAGATCGACGACCAGACCGTCCCCGTCCTCTTCGCACGCTCACTTACCGAGGCGGTGTCGCCGCCGATCCTGTCCGGGCACGCCCTGGACGACGACAACCAGATCGTCATCGGCGCGGCCACCCTGGCCGTGATTCACAAGCACGTCGGTGACACCGTGTTGGTGAGCTACGGGACCCCGGCGGACGCTCCCCTCTACATACCGCCAACCCCCCTGGTAATCGTAGGTACCGCGACGTTCCCCGCGGTAGGGTACGAGAGCCTGGTCGCCGACCACACTTCGATGGGCACCGGCGCGCTCTTCTCGGAGGGGATCTTCCCGCCGGCGTTCCAGCGCGCAGTTCAGAGCCCGGACCCGAACCTCAGCGGCCCCGAACTGGTCTTCGTGCGGCTCCGGAGCGGTGTGAGTCCCGCAGCAGGCCGTGCAGACATGCAACGAATCGCCACCGTGGCGGACAAGGTGTTTGCCGCGGACCCCCACGCCGTCGGCAACAACGTCCTTCTCCTCGGCGTCCAGCATCCAGCACAGATCGTGAACTACCGCAGCATCGGGTCGACCCCGGTCGTCCTCGCCGTTGGCCTCGCGCTAGGGGCGATCATCGCTCTTGGCCTCACACTCGCCGCGTCGGTCCGCCGGCGCAGGCGGGACCTGGCGCTCTTGAAAGCGCTCGGCTTCACTCAACGACAACTGTCAGCCGCGGTCGCCTGGCAGGCGACGGTTACTGCGGTCATCGGCGTAATCGTGGGGATCCCGCTTGGCGTCGTCATCGGCCGTCAGCTCTGGACGTTGTTCGCCCACAATCTCAACGCGGTGCCCGACCCCACCGTGCCAACCCTGTTGGTGCTCCTCGTCGGCATAGGCGCTCTCGTTTTCGCCAACCTCGTTGCCGCGCTTCCCGGGCGTAGCGCGGCGCGCACCCCGACAGCGCTGGTCCTACGAGCGGAGTGACCCGGCGTCCCCTGACACACACGAGTTGCCCTGAGGGCTGGTCGGCGACTCGGCGCCAACTTTGCGACGGACTGGCTAGCGCCAATCCGTCACCCGACCACATGACCTCGGCGGCAGGAGCGCACCCGGGGTGGACAGGTCCGGGATCGGCGCGCGACACAACATGTCGGATACGGTCGAGAAGGTGATACGTGCAGTGACTCGGGCTGATATCCCCGTCCTGGTCGAGCTGATAGGTGAGCTCGCGGAGTACGAGCGCGCACGCGGCGAAGTCGAGATCGACGACATGATGCTCGAACGCGCGCTCTTCGGGCCGGAGCCGAGCGCTTTTGCGCGCGTCGCGATGGCCGACGACCTCATCGTCGGAATGGCCTTGTACTACAGAAGCTTCTCCACCTGGACAGGAAGGCCCGGCATCTATCTCGAGGATCTCTATGTCCGCCCCGCTCACCGCGGACTTGGAGTGGGAAGAGCACTGCTCGCGTCGCTGGCTCGTCTCTCTCTCGACGAGGGCTGTCGTCGACTCGAGTGGTCCGTTCTCGACTGGAACGAGCCTGCGATCGCGTTCTACCAGTCGATCGGTGCCGTCGCCACGGACGAGTGGACCCGGTACCGCCTTGATGGGTCCGCGCTTGAGGACTTCGCGAGCTCCGTTTGATCGTCAGGAACCTCTCATCAAGCTCCTCGCCCGGCGGGCAGGTGAGATCATCGACAAGGACCGTGGCCAACAACCGGGCCGAGATGCCAGGAGGTTCCGCTGGCTAACGTCTCCCTCATGACGATCGCAACTCATATTCTCGGACGTACCGGAGCAGACGTGACCATCCTCGGGTACGGCGCCATGGAGCTACGGGGCCAGCCCTGGGGACCGGCGATCGCCGACGAGGACGCAGGTCAGCTCCTCAATGAGGTACTCGACGAGGGCATCAACTTGATCGACACCTCGATCGACTACGGACACAGCGAGGAGCTGATCGGGCACTATCTGGTCAATCGCAGAGATGAGTACTTCCTCGCTTCAAAGTGCGGATGCCTCATCGGCGATCCTCCCGCGGGTGCAACGCCGCCGTTCCCGCACGACTACAGCGAGAACAACGTCCGGGTGGGACTCGAGCAAAGCCTCCGCAGGCTAAAGACCGACCACCTCGATCTCCTACAGGTCCACATATCGCCTAGCCGAGCCCAGATGGAGGCTGACGAGACCATCGAGACGCTCGAGGCGCTTCGGGACGAAGGAAAGATCCGTTTCCTCGGCATGTCCGGAACGCTTCCCCACCTGCCCGACCACATCGCCATGGATGTCTTCGACGTCTTCCAGATCCCCTACTCGGCGATCCAGCGCGAGCACGAGGACCTCATCACCGAAGCGTTGGCGGCGGGAGCGGGCACGCTCATCCGGGGCGGCGTGGCCCGCGGTGCCCCGGCCGAGGACAAGGGCTGGCGTCAAGGGCCGCTCGGACTAGCCGAGGGTGAGGGCCAACGCCGCTGGGAGCTCTCCGGAGTAGAACACCTTCTCGGCGAGATGAGCCGCCACGAGTTCGTCCTGCGCTTCACGCTCAGCCACCCAGCCCTGTCGAGCACAATCGTCGGCACGTCCGACATCGACCACCTCCGCTCCAATGTGGCGATCGCTGAGAAGGGTCCGCTGCCCGCTGACCTCTACAGGGAGGCGAAACGCCGCTTGGAAGTAGCGAGCTCGTAGCCTGCCTCAGGGAGCGTGCCACTTAGACGCGCCCGTCGTTAGCCGAACGCGGCTCGGTCAGGACGACAAGGACGCCAGGAGGGAGAAGAACGCCAGCTGTTTTCGGTTCGCGAGACCGAAATGGTACAGGTGGAGCTCGTCGGCGCCCGCATGCAGGAGACGTCCCGCGTGCTCGTCGAAATCGTCGGGCGCAATCGGCGCGAGAAGATTGACGTAGGCCGCCACACTGACGTCTGCCGGGACCGAGCGCCGGGCTGCTGCAACTGCGTCCGCGCTGCGCGGAGACGTTGCCTCGACGGGAACCAGCGCAGCGTCTGCCCGACCGGCCGACGTCGGCGTGAGCCCTGGCGAGGCTCCGGTGGCCCACGGGTCTGGCTGGGCATGCAGGGTGATCCGCAGGGACGCGTCGGTGCTCCGTACCGCAGCGAGCACCTCTTCCAAGAGGGCGTCGGCATGACGCTGTCGACAAGTGAGGAGCAGCGCAGCCATCGGTGCGCCGAGGCCCTCCTCTGGCGTGACATCGACGCCGACGGCCGGGCGCTGGGCTGCTTCGAGCGCCGCCCGCAGTGTCCTCACGGTGGCGTCGGCGTCCATGCCTTCGGCTTTCCAATCTCGCTGGCAGGCGTCGCAACAGCAGATCGAGAGGATCTGCTCCGCCAACGGTGTATAAGCCGCGATCGTCTTTTCGTGGTGACCGCCGTGTTCCGCACCCAACTGGCCGCAGGCCTCGAGCGAGATCCCCTCCAGGGGAAGCTCACGCACCGCCTCGGCAACGAGCAGGGCAGCATATTCGCGTACCTCGGCATTGGCGGGGCATAGGGCCCACTCATAACTGTCGCCGAAGCAATTGCGCACTACAAGGTCCCGGTGTTTGCGGCCTAGCGCGCTGTTGTGGGTCAGCACCACCCACGCGCTGACCCGCAGCCCGCCGGCTCCGAGAGCCCCGACGGCCCTCTCGAAGGAATCCTCAGAGCCCGTCCAGGGCGCGCTGAACGGGCTGAGACGGCGTCCGGCCCACGCGGCACTTCGGACCGGACGGTACAGCGCGGCGCTCTCGGCGACCACGAAACGATGCTGCGGATGCTGGGGTGTCGCTGCCCGCACGCTGTGGTAGGCGGCGGCGACGCTCACGTGCTCGAAGCCGGCCGAGGCGAGTCTCGAGACGACGAGGGGATCACCGACGAGATCCCACGGGTACAGATAGGCGCTGACTTGCGGCAACGCAAGAGTCGGGCCGAGCCTCGGACTCTCCGGGCCTTCTCTGCTTTCCATCAATACCCCCTCTGGAGCCAGCCGAAACTGCAGAGTATATTATGTGTTGTGTACGACACGATGGTCCAGGACCGGCTCGAGGCGAGCGTGCAGCCCCGCTTCGGGTCTCGTGGCGACCTGATCGCCAACGAGATCAAGAGAGCCATCCTTTCTGGTCGGTACAAGGCCGGGAGTCCACTCACCGAAAAGGCGATCGCGGATGAGCTCGGCACGTCGAAGACCCCGGTCCGCGATGCCCTCAAGGCCCTGAGCGGGACGGGGCTCGTGACCTCGAGCAGCCACCGAGGCACCTCGGTCAGGACCGTGGACGCCTCGATGGCCTTAGCCGTCTGTGACCTCAGACTGATCTTGGAGCCCGAAGCAGTGCGGCGGACGATCCTCCGCGGGCTCGACGCCGCAAATTTCAAGCCAGCGTTGGACCGCATGGTCGCCGCCGAGGACGGCGAGGACGCGTATGAACGAAGTCTCGCGAACCGGGCCTTTCACCGTCAGCTCTACGCCGGCTGTGGCAACGCCACCCTCGTCAAGGTTCTCGACGACCTGACCGACGTCAATGCCCTGATCAGCGTCACCGTGTGGGAGCACGTCGGCAGTTGGGCCGGCGAGGCGGTTGAGCATCGCAGGATGGCCAAGGACGCACTGGCCGGACGCGCAGAATCGGCCGCCGATCGTCTGCGACGGCACATCGAAGTGTTCCAGCAACGCGTCGTCGATTCCCTGGGCGCACCCTGAGGTGGCGGTGCCGCACGAGATCAGCGAAGGCCATGAAGAGAAACGGGAGCGGGAATGAACTTCCAGCAACAACAAGAGTCCCTGAGCGCGGTAGTAGCCGTTCCGACGACGCCCTTCGGGCCCGACGGGGGCATCGACGAGGCGGCCTATCAACGAGTCATCCGTCGGCTCATCGAAGGTGGCATTCGTACCGTCACCCCGAATGGCAACACCGGGGAGTTCTACGCCTTGGCTCCCGCCGAGGCAAAGGCTGTCACCCGTCTTGGCCTGGAGGCAGCCGATCCTGACACCACGGTCATGGTCGGAGTCGGTCACGATGTCGCCTCCGCCCGTGAAGCCGCCAGGGACGCACAGGCGGCGGGCGCGGCGATGATCATGGTCCACCAGCCCGTCCACCCCTATGTCTCGGTCGACGGCTGGATCGAGTACCACCGGGCAATTGCGAGCGACGTGCCCGAGCTCGGCGTGGTCCTCTATGTGCGCAACGAGACGATCCCCGGCTCCGCCTTCGCCCGGCTCGGCGAGTCCTGCCCCAACGTGATCGGAGTGAAGTACGCCGTGCCGAACCCCGCCCGCTTCGCGGCGGTGGCCGCGGATGCCGGTGCGGGGCGGTTCACCTGGGTCGCCGGCCTGGCCGAGCTCCACGCCCCGGGGTATTTCGCCGTCGGCGCCACGGGATTCACTTCCGGACTGGCGAACGTCGATCCGTCGACGTCGCTTCGCCTCTTTCATGCCCTGGACGATCGCGACCACGACGTCGTGACGGAGATCTGGCACCGCGTGCGTCCCTTCGAGGAACTACGCGCCGCCAACGCCAGCGCGAACAACGTCTCGGTGGTGAAAGAGGCGCTCTGCCAACTCGGGATATGTGCCCGGGACATAAGACCACCGAGCTCATTGCTGTCCACCGAGTTGCGGGTGAAAGTCACCGAGATCCTCGAGCTCTGGGGACTGCTCCCATGAGCGGCGAACCCGAAGCGCTTCGCAGCAGCCGCTGGTTCGAGGGCGAGGGGCTGCGGGCTTTCAGCCACCGCTCACGTGCCCGCCAACTCGGCATCGGTGCCGAGGAGCTTGCCGGCAAGCCCGTCATCGGGATACTCAACACCTGGAGCGACATCAACCCCTGCCACATGCACCTGCGCGAGCGTGCCCAGGCGGTCAAACGCGGCGTCTGGGAAGCCGGTGGGTACCCCGTCGAGATGCCCGTGGCCACGCTCTCGGAAACCTTCCAGAAGCCGACGCCGATGCTGTACCGGAACCTGCTCGCGATGGACACCGAGGAGATACTCCGCTCCTACCCCTTCGACGGGGCTGTCCTCATGGGCGGCTGCGACAAGTCCACACCGGCGCTCTTGATGGGTGCGGCGAGCGCGGACAGGCCGATCATCTACGTGCCGGCCGGCCCGATGCTCACGGGTCACTGGCACGGAGAGACATTGGGCAGTGGCACCGACATGTGGCGCTACTGGGACGAAAAACGCGCCGGGACCATAAGCGAGGCGGAGTGGGGCACGCTCGAGGCCGCGATGGCGCGCTCGCCCGGCCAGTGCATGACAATGGGCACCGCCTCGACGATGACCGCTGTCGCCGAGGCGCTAGGGCTCACGCTCCCGGGCGCATCTTCGATCCCGGCGGTGGACTCAGCTCACCACCGGATGGCAGCCGCGAGCGGCTCGCGCATCGTGGGAATGGTGCGCGAGAACCTGAAGATGTCCAAGATTGCCGACAGGCGCGCTTTCCTCGATGCCGTCACGGTAGTGCTTGCCCTCGGTGGTTCCACCAACGCCGTCATCCACCTGGTCGCGATGGCGGGACGTTGCGGCGTAGAGCTCAGCCTGGGTGACTTCGACCGCCTGTCCCGGTGCACTCCGGTGCTCGCCAACATCCGTCCGGGTGGTGAGTACCTGATGGAGGACTTCTATTACGCCGGAGGCCTTCCCGCGCTCATGGCTCAGATCAAAGACCTCCTCCACCTTCAGCGGACGACGGTCAACGGACGGACGCTCGGCGAGAACCTCGCGGAGGCCGCCGTCCACGACGAGCGCGTGATCCGGCCCCGGGAGAACCCGTTGTCGGAACACGGTGGCCTCGCCATCCTGCACGGAAACCTGGCGCCGGACGGGGCTGTGATCAAGCATCTCGCCGCATCGCCGCATCTCTTGGGCCACACCGGCCCTGCGGTCGTCTTCGAGGACTACAGGGACATGCAAAGCCGCGTCAACGATCCCGAGCTCGAAGTCAACGCCGGCTCTGTCCTCGTGCTGCGCCACGCGGGCCCGCAGGGCGGCCCGGGCATGCCCGAGTACGGAATGCTCCCGATACCGGACAAGCTCCTGCGCGAAGGCGTCCGGGACATGGTCCGCATCTCCGACGCCAGGATGAGCGGGACGAGCTACGGCACCTGTGTCCTGCACGTGGCACCAGAATCCTTCGTCGGGGGACCTCTGGCACTGGTGCAAAACGGCGACTTGATCACTCTTGACGTGGCTCATCGGCGGCTGCATCTCGAGGTGACCGAAGACGAGCTCCGCCGGCGCAAGCAGGCGTGGACAGATCGGAAGAGCACACGTCTGAACTCCAGTCACCTTGTAATCTC
>OBLT010001196.1_pt1 | contig 16616 bp, 15 predicted proteins | sample 1518721 | NCBI WGS metagenome assembly OBLT01 (sample SAMEA3539307, study PRJEB22396) | soil metagenome | biome: tundra; feature: field; material: soil | place: USA | collected 2010-05 | depth 0.15 m | reverse complement strand
TCTGGAACCACCGGGACATGAACAGCAGAATTCCGCGCCAGGCCCGCAGCACCGGCCCGGCACCGATCCGCTCGCCCCGTTCCAGTGCCGCACGGAAGACCGCGAAGTTCAGCGACATGCGCTTGACGCCAAGCTCCTCGGCGGCCTTGATCGTCTCCACGATCAAGAAGTCGTTCACCCCGGGCTGGGCGGTCCGGTCGCGGCGCATCAGGTCCAGTGAGAGCCCATCGGCTCCCCACGGCACGAAGTGCAAGATGGCCCGGAGCACGCCGTTCTCGGTGGCGGTGACGATGACGCACCGCTCGTCCCCGGGCGCGCCGACCCGGCCGAGCGCCATGGAGAAGCCCCGCTCAATCTGGCTGCCCCGCCAGGAGTCAGCCTGGCGGATGAGCGCCGCTATCTCCGCGCGCGGGATATCCCCGGCCCGGCGCACCTCGGCGGTGTAGCCGCTGCGCTCCACCCGGGACACCATCTGCCGGACGTTCCGCATGGCCCGGCCCTGGAGCGAGAAGCTGGCCACCTCCACGACGGCCTCGTCACCCAGTTCCAGCGCGTTGAGACCGCCCTCGCGGCACCACACCTCGGCGGCGAGTTCCCCGCAGCCCATCACCGCGGGCACCCAGGCATGCCGCGCCGCCTCGTCCATGAACGCGTGGATCGCGCCTGGCCAGGCCTCCGGGTCGCCGATCGGATCACCACCCGCGAGCATCACCCCGGACACCACCCGGTAACCGATGCAGGACTTCCCGGTGGGTGACCAGATGACGCTCTTGTCGCTGCGGAGAGCGAAGTAGCCGAGGGAGTCCCGTTCTCCCTGCTTGCCGAGCAGATCCCTGATCCGGCTCGCGTCCTGAGCACCCATCCGGCCGTGCGGCCGGGCCGGCCGCAGGAACACATAGGCGCTCACCAGCAGGGTGAACAAGCCGAGGGCGCTGGTCAGCACGTTGAACAGATCGCTGCGGCCTTCCGGCACGAACTGGACCGGCCCGGTAACGCCAATCAGGCCGTAAATCACATGCTCGATACGCTGCATGAACGAGTAATCGCGGGCCAGCCCCCGGGCCAGCAGGATGTAGGTGAGGCCGATGGCCACATCGGCAACGACGAGCCCCGCGAACACCACGAGCGCCCGCCACCGGGTACGCGGATCGCCCACCGCGTAGAACTCGTCACGGAAATACAGCAACGCCACCAGCACGCTCGCCGCCACCACGGCCGTGATCATGCGCGGGAAGTGCGCCAGGTGGACAACGACACTGAACGCGAGCAGCAGGACGACGGCCTGCCAGGCCCGGCGCTTCCGCCGTCTCAGGCCATGGGAGAGCATCAGCAGCAGCAACCCGGTGAGCACGTCCACGGTGCGCGTGAGATTGGTCAGTGTGCCGGGCACATAGGGGTTGATCTTGTGCAGATGGGTGTGCACATAGACGCGGGGCAGCACCACCTGGACGATGTCGGCCAGCCCGATGAGCAGGCAGAGCCAGGCCGCCGTCATCGGCACCCATGACCGCTGATGCCTCCGGTCCGGCGGACGCTCCAGCCGCCCCTGGCCCGCGAGCGCGTCGTCAGGGGGTGCAGTAACCAGGCTTGGCAGCCTGCTCTCGCGTCGTTCTGACATGTCGGTCAAGCCCCGGATCACGGACCATCAGCGTAGTCATCGGCGACTTCTGGCGCGGCCAATCTCCATAAGGGGCGCTTCCCCTAAGGCCACGCTACCCACCGGAACGCCTTCCGAACAGAAGACTCATAGCTTCCGCGCGAGTACGGTCACTGTCCCGGATGGCGCCGCGGACCGCTGAGGTGACCGTCCTGGCGCCGGGCTTGCGCACGCCGCGCATGGACATGCACAGGTGCTCGGCCTCTATCACGACCAGGACCCCGCGCGGCTCCAGCACGCTCATCAGCGCGTCAGCGATCTGGCTGGTCATGCGCTCCTGGACCTGCGGCCGCCGGGCGTACACGTCAACCAGCCTGGCCAGCTTGGACAGTCCCGTTATCTGTCCCTTCAGATTCGGGATGTACCCGATGTGCGCGGACCCGAAGAACGGGGTGAGATGGTGCTCGCAGGTGCTGTAGACCTCGATGTCACGGACCAGGACAAGCTCGTCGTGGCCGGCATCGAACACGGTGGTGAGGACGTCCTCCGGGCTCTGGCCCAGGCCGGAGAACTGCTCGGCGTAGGCGCGGGCGACGCGGGCCGGCGTGTCCCTCAGCCCGTCCCGGTCAGGATCCTCACCGATGGCAAGCAGTATCTCCCGCACCGCGTCCTCGATCCGCAGAGCATCGAAGTCCCTGGTCAAAGCCCTCCGCCGTCGGTGTCGTCATCATGGCTCCGGGGGGGCATGCCCAGCGGCTGGTCCAGCGGCTGGGCGCCCGGCGCCCACGGGGAGGCCTGCCCATTCCCCGCGGCAGGATACTCGTTGACCTCCGCGGCGGCGGTCAGGGCGAGCTCCTTCGGAGTCATGATCGGAGGACGGTCCGACGGAAGCCGCTTCCCGTATCCGGTGTAAGAGCCACGAGACGGGCGCGTCTGCACCGGCGCGAAGATGGCCAGGACCTCTTTCCTGCTCAGAGTCTCCTTGTCCATCAGCTTGAGCACCAGGTCGTCGAGAACCTCGCGGTACTGGACCAGGATCTCCCACGCCTCGTCGTGGGCCGACTCGATGAAACGGCGCACCTCTTCGTCGATCGTGGACGCGATCTCCTCGGAGTAGTCCCTGGTGTGCGACATATCGCGGCCGAGGAACGGCTCGCCGTCCCCGCTGCCGAACTTCCGTGCGCCCAGCCGCTCGCTCATCCCGTACTCGGTGACCATGCCGCGGGCGATCGAGCTGGCCTTCTCGATGTCGTTGGCGGCGCCCGTGGTCGGCTCGTGGAAGACCAGTTCCTCCGCGGTCCGGCCGCCCAGCAGCATCGCCAGCTGATCCATCATCTCCGACCGGGTGATCAGGAACTTGTCCTCGGCGGGCGCCGACGCCGTGTAACCGAGCGCCCGGCCCCGCGGGATGATGGTGATCTTGTGCACCGGGTCGGCGTTCGGCAATGCGGCGCCGACCAGCGCGTGGCCGCCCTCGTGGTAGGCGATGAGCTTGCGCTCCCGCTCGGATAGCAGCACGCTCTTGCGTTCGGGGCCGGCCATCACCCGGTCGATGGACTCCTCAAGGTTCCCCATGGTGATCAGCGTGCCGTTGTGCCGGGCCGTCAGCAGCGCGCCCTCGTTGATGACGTTCGCCAGGTCCGCACCGGTAAAGCCCGCGGTCCTGCGCGCGATGATGTCGAGATCCACGTCCGGCGCGAACGGCTTGCCGCGGGCATGCACCTTCAGGATGCCCCTGCGGCCGGCCAGGTCAGGCTGGGCCACCACGATCTGCCGGTCGAACCGGCCTGGGCGCAGCAGAGCCGGGTCGAGGATGTCGGGCCGGTTCGTGGCCGCGATGACGATGACGCCGCCCTTGACGTCGAACCCGTCCAGCTCGACGAGCAGCTGGTTCAGCGTCTGCTCACGCTCGTCGTGGCCGCCGCCGAAGCCGGCGCCGCGGTGCCTGCCGACGGCGTCAATCTCATCGACGAATACGATCGCCGGCGCGTTCGCCTTGGCCTGCTCGAACAGGTCACGCACCCGGGAGGCACCGACCCCGACGAACATCTCCACGAAGTCGGAACCGGAGATCGAGTAGAAGGGGACCCCAGCCTCCCCGGCCACAGCGCGGGCGAGCAGGGTCTTACCGGTGCCCGGCGGCCCGTAGAGCAGCACGCCCTTCGGGATCTTGGCGCCGATCGCCTGGAATTTGCCGGGGCTCTGCAGGAAGTCCTTGATCTCCTGGAGTTCCTCGATGGCCTCATCGGCCCCCGCCACGTCCGCGAAGGTTGTCTTCGGCGTGTCCTTGGTGATCAGTTTCGCCTTGGACTTGCCGAAGTTCATCACCCGCGAGCCGCCGCCCTGCATCTGGTTCATCATGAACAGGAAGATCAGGATGATCAGGATCGGCAAGGCCAGGGCCTCGATCAACGTCAGCAGCCCGTTGCTCTTGGGAACCTCGACGTTGTAGCCCTGCGGCGGAAGGTGGGTCTGGAGTTCCGAAGCGACCTGCTGGCCCTGATTTCCCACCCAGGATGCCTCGTACTTCTGGCCTGACTTGGTGGTTATCTCGACCGTCTGGCTCTTGTCGATCAGCAGCGCGGACTTGACCTGGCCCGATTCGATGAGCGAGACGACCTTCGACGTGTCTACCGGGGTGTACGGAGTGCCAGAACTGGCATATTCGTACACCACGAAGAAGACAAGCAGCATCACAAGGACCGCCACGAACGGCCCGCGGAAATAGCGCTTCAGATCCATCGATGAACGACCCCGCCAGCGTATGGCGGGTTCCTCCTGACCAGCGTCATGTCCCGCCGACCCCCGGCGGGACTGCCTTGCGTCCCAATGACCATGCCCGGCTTCCTTGTCACTCCCGGCTGCGCTGCGGGGATATCCGACGGTACACCGCACGCCGGCGCGCCGGCACACGGAAGGCGCCGCCAGGCCTCAGCAACCCTTTCCCACCCCTCAACGCTTCTTATCGCGGATCGTGTTCCCCTGGCGACGTCGCCGCAGGGCCGGGCGAGCCGCCGTCCCGGCGGGATGAGTCTCCGGACCCCCCGTAGACATGCGGGGCAAGGGTCCCGATGAACGGAAGATTGCGGTAGCGCTCCGCGTAGTCGAGCCCATAACCGACAACGAATTCGTTGGCGATATCGAACCCGGTATAGGCGACCTCGACATCCATCTGCGCCGCAGCCGGCTTGCGGAGCATCACGCAGACCTGCACCGAGGCCGGCCCGCGCGACCGCAAGTTGCCTACTAGCCAGGACAATGTGAGGCCAGAGTCGACAATATCCTCCACCACCAGCACGTGCTTGCCCGTTATGTCCGCATCGAGGTCCTTCAGGATGCGGACCACTCCTGACGACCTGGTCCCGGATCCGTAGGACGACACGGCCATCCAGTCCATCTGAACCGGGAGACGCATCGCCCGGGCCAGATCGGCCATCACCATGACCGCGCCCTTGAGCACGCCGACCAGCAGGATTTCGCGGCCGGCGTAATCAGCGTCGATCTGCGCCGCCAGTTCCGCCACCCGCGCCTGCACGCGGTCAGCGGGGATCAGCACGTCCTTGAGGTCGCCGCCTACGTCACTCGCGTCCACCCGCGCCCTCCGCGTCCTCGGGTCCAGTCGGCCCTGCCGTGGCTGCTGTGGCCGCCGCCAGCAGCAGCCTCCCATACTGCCGCCGCCCGCGGACGCCGCCCGGCAGGTCTGCCCAGCGCTGCCCGCGCCAGCCGGTCACCAGCGCGTCCAGCGCGTCGATGTGCCGCGTGGTGAGCGCGCCCGCCGGGCAGCCCGCCGCGATCGCCGACTCGCGGAGCACGCGGGTGCGGATGGCGACGGGCAGCAACGCCAGCCCGGCGGCGTCCAGCCCGCCGCCAGGGTCGCAGAGCCGCTGCCCTTCGACGCGGGCGAGCGCGTCCAGGGCGTCGCAGTCGGCGCGGAGCTGGCGGGCGCTCCGGGCGAGTGCCTCGGTGATGCCAGGCCCGAGTGCCTGCTCGAGCACGGGGAGGGCCTGGTGGCGCACCCTGGTGCGGCGGTACGCCGGATCCATGTTCTGCGGGTCGTCCCACGGCTCGAAGCCAAGTGCCTCGCAGGCTTCCCGCAGGGTGGCGCGGCCGACGCCGAGCAACGGGCGGCGGTAGCAGCCGCGCCGGGCCGGCATGCCCGCCAGTGAGCGCGCGCCGGAGCCACGCGCCAGGCCAAGCAGCACGGTCTCCGCCTGGTCGTCCCGGGTGTGGCCGAGCAGCACGGCCGCTGCGCCGGTGTTGCGCGCGACCCCGTCCAGCGCCTCGTACCTGGCCGTCCGTGCGGCGGCCTCCGGGCCGCCGTGGCCGGTCGGTGCGGCGACTGCGACGCGCACGCTGCGCACCGGGTCGAGGCCGAGCCCGGCGAGCATGGCGGCGACGGCACCGGCCCGCCGCGCGGAGCCCGCCTGCAACCCGTGATCGACCGTGACGCCGCCTCCGCGCAGGCCAACGCGGGGTGCTTCATGCGCGAGCGCCGCGGCGAGGGCCAGCGAATCGGCACCGCCCGAGCAGGCCACGAGAACCAGGTCGCCTGGATCCAGGTCATCCAGGCAGTGCCGGACGCAGCTACGCGTCTCCGCTACCGCAGGACGCGGGCCCATGACGGTCAGCCGCCGGACGCCAGGGCGCCGGTCTCCCCGATCCGGTCAAGCCACCGCTGGGGGCTGGCGAACTCATCCTTTGTCGGCAGGGTGGCCGGGGACGTCCAGACCTTGTTGAAAGTCGCCATCCCGGCTTCCTCCACCACGGTCCGCACGAAGCGGGAACCCTGCGCGTACTGCTTCATCTTCAGGTCGATGCCGAGAATCCGCCGGAGGGTCCGCTCCAGCCGGCCGGCCGTCACCCGGCGCTCGTTGAATTTCGCCCTGATGTCCTCGACGGAGGGCACCACGCGCGGTCCCACGGCGTCCATCACGTAGTCGCCGTGCCCCTCCACGAGCGTCATCACGCTGGTGAGCCGGTCAAGAATCTCCCGCTGCCGCGGGGTCTGGATGGCCTCGATGAGGCTTTCCCCGTCCCCGTCGCGCACCGCGCCCGCCACTGCCTCCGCAGCCGAGCGCAGCCGGTCCACGATCGTGGCCGGGTCCAGGTCGGACGCGAGCAGGAAATCGGTCATCTGCTCCTGAACGTATCCGCGCAGCCAGCTCACAGCGGTGAACTGAGTCCGGTGGGTCTCCTCGTGCAGGCACACCCAGCGCCGGAAGTCATGCGGGTCAACCCCGAGTTCGCGCTCCACCATGAGGATGTTCGGCGCGACCAGGGTTAGCCGGCCGGCCGGCGCGCTGCCCACCGGGGCGCTCGGGTCGGGGGGAAGGAAGAGCTCGTACTGTCCCAGCACCCGGCCGGCCAGGTAGGCGAGGATCAGCCCGGCCTGCACGCCGGTGACCCGGGATCCCACCGCCCCCATCACCGCGCCGCCCGGCGGGCCGCCTTTCTCCCGCAGGTGCCGGGCCAGCGGGTCGAGCACGACGCGGAACCCGTCCACGTTCGCGCGGATCCACCCGGGCCGGTCCACGACAGCCACCCATCCGCCGTCCGGCGCACTGTTCATGCCGGTGACCTCACGGACCGGCTCGGCGACGGCCGCAGCCAGTTCGCGGAGTTCGGTGACGACCCCCCGCGCATCGGACAGGCTTACCTGGGGCCCTGGCCGGGTCAGCCTGACCCCGGTGGAAATGGCCAGGTCCCAGTCGATCATCTGCGCGCTGCTCACCCCCCCACCGTACGTCGTCGGCAACGTAGGCCGGGTCCGGCGGCCCCAGAGTCAGGTCCGTCGCGGGTCAACAGGCGCCGACCGGTGCCCGGTGCGCAGGCCGTCGTCCCCGTTGACGCACCCAGGGCGTGTTAGGGCGTGTCCCTAGCGGCAGCCGCAGCCCGCCAGGGCCGTGACCATCGCGTCGATCTGGGCGGCCGCCTGGGACAGGCTGGCGGGCGACACCTGGTCGGCCATGAAGGCGAAATCGAGGACCTGGCCCTGCTTGTCGTAGGCGAGTCCCGCCATGGCCGCCACCGTGTCCAGGTTCCCCGTCTTGGCCTGCACCACGCCCAAGGCTGGCGCCTTGAAATGCCCGAACACGCTCTGGTCCGGCGCCAGGGTGCCGGAGAAGCCCGCGACCGGCATGCCGGTGATGGCCGATCTGAGCCGGGGGTGCGCCGGCCCGGAGGCCAGGGCGACCAGGCTGGTCAGCGCGGCGGGGGTGACCCGGTCGTCCGGGGACAGGCCGCTCCCGTCGACCAGGTAAATGCTCCCGGAGATGCCCAGTCCGGCCAGCACGTGGGTGACCGCCGCCGCCGCGTCGCTGAACGATGCCGGCGCGCCGGTGTGCAGCGCGACCTGCCGGGCGAGATCTTCCGCGATCACGTTGTTGCTCTCCCGCAGCATCCAGCCGACCATGTCGGCCAGCGGCGGCGACTTGACCGCGGCGATCGTGGCGGCACCCGGCGCCGCCGCAGCCTCCGCCACCGGCCCGACCACGGTGATCCCGTCGGCGTTTAGGCGGGCGACGAAGGCTCCCGCCGCGTCCGCGGCCGGGGTCAATGATCGCGGCCGGAAATTGCCCGGGTCGGCGGCATCCTCCGGGACGCCCGCCGGGGTCAGCCGGCCCTGATCAATTTCGAGCGACGTGATACCGGTCACATTTCCGGTGCTGATGTAGCTGGGAGGCCAGCCCGGCGCCAACAGCGGGCCGGTGAACAGTGACGTGTCGTAGCTCAGCCGAACCTGGGAGCGGCCCTGGGCCCGCAGCGAGCGGGCCGTGGCGGCCGCCAGGGCCGCGAGCGTGGCCGGCTGAGGGAAGTCCGAAGCAGGCGGAGGTCCCGCCGCTAGCGTGGGGTCACCCCCGCCCACCAGGACGATCGATCCGCCCGTGGCACCCGCCACGACACGGGTGGTGAACCGGGCGGCCGGCCCGAGCACGGTCAGCGCGGCCACCGCGGTGGCCAGTTTCGCGGTCGACGCGGGCCGCGTGGGGGAACTTCCATTGCTGGACCACAGCACCGCGCCGGACACGGGATCGGTGACCACCACCCCGACATGTGAGCCGAGCGCTGGAGAAGCGAGCATCGGGGTGAGCGCGGTGGACAAGCCGGCGCTGGTCGGCAGCGGCCCCGACCGCAGCGCCGGGAACAGGACCTCGCCCGGCGCGGCCACCGGCGCCGCGGCCACGCGCGGAATCTTCCACAGGGCGAGCCGCGCGGGCAGCAGGGCCGCCACCGCCACTCCGGCGCCCAGGGTGCACACGTTCAGCATGGCCAGCGAGATCAATGCGTTTACCCGGAGGCGGTTCGCCAACACCCCTCCTCTCACGAGATGCTTGAATCCAGTAATCCAGTCGGGAGTCAATCACTTTCGCGCCCAGGGAGCGACATCGTGGACTTCGAGGTAGTTATCGAGATCCCCAAGGGGCAGCGCAACAAGTATGAGATGGACCATGCGACCGGCCGGATCCGGCTGGACCGGATGCTGTTCACGTCCACCAGGTACCCGTCGGACTACGGGTTCATCGAGGACACGCTGGCCGACGACGGCGACCCGCTCGATGCCCTGGTCATCCTGGACGAGCCGACCTTCCCTGGCTGCCTCATCACGTGCCGCGCGATCGGCATGTTCCGCATGCGGGATGAGAAAGGCCTGGACGACAAGGTGCTCTGCGTGGCCACCACCGACCCGCGGATGAGCCATTTCGCAGACATCGAGGACGTACCCGAATTCGACCGCCTGGAGATCCAGCACTTCTTCGAGGTCTACAAGGCACTGGAGCCCGGCAAAGAGGTGGAGGTCGCCACCTGGGTGGGCCGCGCGGAAGCGGAGGCCGAGATCATCGCATGCCGGGAACGCGAAGCGCGGGTCAGCGGCCAGGATGGTCAGCAACCGCACTGAACCTGCTCGCCCGCAGGTCACCTGATGGGCGACACTGTGTAGGCGACACTGTGTAGAGGACATGTGCGCAGCACATTGCGAGGAGGCACCCGTGGATCACGCGGAGGACGCGCTGAGCCGGGCGCCCTTGTTTGAGGCACTTGACGAAGACGGCGCGAAGGCGCTGCGGTCCATGCTTGCCGACGTCGAGCTTCCCCGGGGCGACCGGCTCTTCCACGAAGGCGACGCCGGGGACCGGCTGTATGTGGTGCTTGAGGGCAAGATCAAGCTGACCCGTGCCGCGTCGGACGGCCGGGAGAACCTGCTCAGCGTGCTCGGGCCGGGTGAGATGTTCGGCGAGTTGTCTCTCTTCGACCCCCGGCCGCGCACATCGAGCGCGGTCGCCGTCACCGACGCGCGGCTCGCCGCGCTCGCCCACGCCGACCTGCTGAGCTGGCTCACCGGCCGTCCCGATGTGGCCCTGCACCTGCTGCGGGCCCTCGCGCAACGGCTGCGCCGGGCCAATGACGTCATGGCCGACCTGGTCTTCACCGATGTACCGGGCCGGGTGGCCAAGGCCCTGCTCGACCTGGCCGACCGGTTCGGCGAGCAGCAGGACGAGGGGCTGCAGGTACACCACGACCTCACCCAGGAGGAACTCGCACAGCTGGTCGGGGCGTCGCGGGAGACCGTCAACAAGGCACTGGCCGATTTCGCGGCGCGCGGCTGGCTGCAGCTGTCGGCCAAGTCCGTGCTGCTGATCGATCCTGACCGGCTGGCCAAGCGCTCCCGGTAAGACCGGGTCGGCGGCAGCCGCTAGTAACTCACCCCGGGCGGCAAGGCGCCCCGGCCGGCCAAGTACGCCAGCTGGGCCCGGACCGACCACTCCGCGAACGGCCACAGGCCGCGGTCCACGTCCACATAGACCCGGGCGACTATCTCGGCCGCGCTGCGGTCCCCAGCGGCGAGCGCGGCCGCTACCTCAGCCAGCCTCTCCCGGCGGTGCGCGATATAGAAGTCGAGCACCCCAGCCGGGTCGGCGAGAAGCGGCCCGTGGCCCGGCAGCAGCACCTGCAGCCGGGCCTCGTCGGCGAGGGCCCGCAGCCGGTCCAGCGAGACCAGGTAGTCGGCCAGGCTGCCGTCCTGGGCGATCACCGTCGTCCCGCGGCCGAGCACGGTGTCCCCGGTGAGCAGGGCACCGTCCGCGGGCAGCAGCAGGCAGACCGAATCCGCGGTGTGCCCGGGAGTGCCCACCACCTGGACATCGCAGCCCGCGGCCGTCAGCGTGTCCCCCGGGCCAAGGCCCGCGCCGCCGAGCCGGAAGGCTGGGTCCGCGGCGAGGACCGGGGCACCGGTCAGCGCGGCCAGCCTGGCTGCTCCGGCGGAGTGATCGCGGTGGCCGTGGGTGAGCAGGATCTGGGCCACCCGCTGCCCCGCGCCGGCCAGCAGGTCGATGACCCGGCGCAGGTGATCCTCATCATCTGGTCCCGGGTCCACGACCAGCGCCGACGGCCCGCCAGGTTCCGCGATGAGCCAGGTATTGGTTCCGTTGAGGGTCATTGGGCTTGGGTTGGGGGCCAGCACGCAGCGGGCGCGTGACGTCCCGGAGCCGTCGACCGGCGGTGCCCCGTCGGCCGGCGTCACAACGGATACTCCAGCTCCGCGGGCAGCGTCAGCCACACCCCGTCATCGCTCAGGACAACCTCGGGCATCACGGCGGCAATCTCCCTGCGCTCACCGAGGACGCCGGCCACGCCGCGGCACGCGCCGAGTTCGGCCAGGTTCACCGCCGTCGGCGGCAGCAGCCGGATCTCGCCACGGCGAGCTGCCTCGATCGCCTCGCCCGGCTGCACCCAGGCCACTTGGTCCGCCTCGCCGCCCACGTCCCTGGTGCGCTGGCCGGCCGGCAGGGCGGCGGCGAAGAAACGGGTGTCGTACCGGCGCTCCTCGATGGCCGGGGTGATCCACCGGGCCCAGGGCTTGAGCAGGTCGGACCGGAGCACCAGCCCGCGGCGGCGGAGCAGGTCCGCGAGGGACAGCGACCGGTCAAGCAGAGCGCGGCGGTCCGCCTCCCAGCCGGCACCGCGGGTGTCGGCGACGACCTCGTCCGGCGAGCGGCCCGCCAGCAGCACCCCGGATTCCTCGAAGGTCTCCCGGACCGCCGCGCAGACCAGTGCCCGAGCGAGATGCGCCGGCGCCGCAAGTGCCTCGCCCCATTCCGCCGCGTCCGGCCCCGCCCAGTCGACCTCGCCGACGGCATCCCTGGGGTCGACCGAGCCACCAGGGAATACGTAGGCGCCCGGCATGAACGCCATCGAGGCGGCCCGGCGCAGCATGTACACCTCGACGGAATCCTCACTGGGGAGCACCGGGCCGGCGTCAGCCTGGCCCAAGCCAGCAGGCCGCAGGAGCATCACTGAGGCCGCGTCGCGCGGCTTGACCGGTTCCTCGCGCCCTTCGAGGACGTCGCGGGCCCGCTCGGCTACCCGTCCGCCGAGGCGCAGGACGGAACGGGCGGGGAGACTGCGGTCCACCGTAGGCTCAATCCCCGACGTTTGCAGCACCGGTGTTTGCGACACCCGTGTTTGCGACACTGACGTCTGCAGCACTGACCTCTGCGATCAGCTCCACCTCGACGGGCGCGTCGAACGGGAGAACCGCCATCCCCACCGCACTGCGGGCGTGCCTCCCCGCCTCACCGAACACTTCGAGCAGCAGCTCACTGGCCCCGTTCACGACCTGCGCCTGCTCGGTGAAGCCGGGCGCGCTGGCCACGAAACCAGTCACCTTGACCACGCGCACTACCGACGAGAGGCCGCCGGTCACCGATGCGATAGCGGCGAGCGCGTTCAGCGCGCAGACCCGCGCCAGTGCCGCGGCTTCGGCGGTGCTGACTTGCTCGCCGACCTTGCCGGTCATCAGCAGCGCGCCGTCCACCAGCGGCAACTGCCCGGCGGTGTAGACGTGAGCACCGGTCCGCACGGCTGGCACGTACGCCGCCAGCGGGACAGCCACCGCGGGCAGCTCAAGCCCCAGGGCGGCCAGCCGGGCCTCCGGCGATCCGGCCCCGGGCCGGCCGGCCTCCGGGCTCCCGGCCGGGCCGGCCGTCATGGCGTTCCTTTCGCCCGCTTCATGTAGGCGACGAGTTGCTCCTGGTTCGGCCCGGGCACCAGAGCCACAAGCTCCCAGCCGTCGTCGCCCCAGTTGTCGAGGATCTGCTTTGTCGCGTGTACCAGCAGCGGCACCGTTGCGTACTCCCACTTCTGCATGGCGCCAACCCTAGCGGTCTGTCAGGGGACCCCCCTGACAGACCGCTGGCTCGGTTCCCGGCCGCCGGGAACCGAGCCAGAAGAGCCGAGAGCCGGGCCTCAGGCCCCCTCGGGCCCGCCAGGCGGCCGCTTACGGCCATCTGGACTGGCCGCAGCGTCACTGGCGGGGACGTCGGTGGAGGCACCGCCCGGAGCCGCGTCCTCTGTCGCGTCGGGGATGGGCGGAATGGCCGACTCATCGAGTTCCGGGATGGGCACGTTCGGGATCTTCGGAACCGGCACGTCGGCGATCGCGGGCGGCGGCACGGGCACGCCGCCGATCTCCGCCGTGGCCTCCGCCGCGGTCAGCTCGGCCTCACCGGTGTCGGTGGGCGGCGCCCCCATGTCCTGCGGCGGCGGCGCGGGCGCGTACTTGTCGAAGAACCGCAGCAGCTCGACCGGCACCGGCATGACCAGGGTGCTGTTCTTCTCCGCGGCCACCTCGACCACGGTCTGCAGCAGCCTCAGCTGGAGTGCTGCCGGATCACGAGCCATCACGTTGGCCGCCATGGCCAGCCGCTTGGATGCCTGGTACTCGCCATCCGCGGAGATGATCCTGGCCCGGCGTTCCCGCTCCGCCTCCGCCTGCCGCGACATGGAGCGCTTCATCTGCTCCGGCAGGTTCACGTCCTTGAGCTCGACCCGCTCCACCCGGATGCCCCACGGGCCTTCGGTCGGCTCGTCGATGATGCGGCGCAGCTCGCGGTTGACGTTGTCCCTGTCCGCCAGGAGCTGGTCCATCTCGGACTGGCCGATGACCGAGCGGAGCGAGGTCTGCGCCTGCTGGGAGACGGCGAACATGTAGTTCTGCACGTTCACGACCGCCTTGATCGGGTCCACCACGCGGAAGTACACCACCGCGTCCACCCGGACACTCACGTTGTCCTTGGTGATCCCCTCCTGAGCCGGCACCGCCATCGCGATGATCTGCATGTTGACCTTCTGCATGCGGTCACCGATGGGCCTGATGATCGTCAGGCCGGCCCCCCGCGGGGGATAAATGATCTTGCCGAACCGGAATACGATGCCTTGCTCGTACTGCTGTACCACCCGCAGCGAACGGCCCACCACCGCCAATCCGGAGACGATCAGCACCACGAGAATGACCACGAGGGCTGCGAGCATCGGTCAACACCCCTTCTGCGCCGGTGCACCCGGCTTCCACTACCCAGCCTAGTGACAAACGCCCTCCGCGCCAGTGCCCACCGGCCCCAGCCGACACGGAGGCCAGGCCAGGGGCTCGCGGAGCGGGAAGTTTGGTGCGCAGGCGCGGATAGCCTCGTATGAGTGAGTGCGCGGGACACGGACTGGGAAGGCGTCCGGCTGCACGTTGTCACCGGTAAAGGCGGAACCGGGAAGACGACAGTGGCCGGGGCGCTCGCCATCGCGCTCGCCTCGGGCGGCGGCAAGGTCCTGCTCATCGAGATGGAGGGCCGCCAGGGAATCGCCCGCCTCTTCGATGGCCCGCCGCTGCCCTACCAGGAGCGGCGGGTCGCGGTGGCGCCCGCCACGGACACCCTCCCAGGGGGCGACGTGTACGCGCTCGCCGCGGATGCCGAAACGGCACTCATCGAGTACCTGGAAATGTTCTACAACCTGCGACACGCGGGCACGGCGCTCACCCGGCTTGGCGTCGTCGACTTCGCCACCACGATCGCCCCTGGGCTGCGCGACGTGCTGCTCACCGGAAAGGCAGCCGAGGCCACCAGGCGGCGGTTTAAGGGCCGTCCCGTCTACGACGCGGTGGTCATGGACGCGCCGCCGACCGGCCGCATCGGCAAGTTCCTCAACGTCGCCACGGAAGTGTCCGGGCTGGCCAGGGTGGGGCCGATCCACGGCCACGCCGAGACGGTCGAGAGCGTCATCCGCTCCCCCCAGACGGCCGTTCATTTCGTCACGGTGCTGGAGGAAATGCCGGTCCAGGAGACTCTGGACGGCATCGCCGAACTGCGTGGCCTGGCCCAAGGCGGGCTGCAGCTCGGCGGCATCATGATCAACATGGTCCGGCCGGTCGAACTGACCGATGATCAGCTGGACGCCGCCGCTCACGGAGCACTCGACGAGCATGAGCTGGACCTTGGCTTGAAGGCAGCCGGCCTGGAGGACAGTCTCGGCCTGGCCGCGAGCCTGGCCGCCGAGCTCAGCGAGCATGCCCGCGAGGCCCTGGCCCAGCGGTCGCAACGGCACCGGCTGGACGGGACGGGCCAGCCACGCTATGAACTCCCGCTGATCACCGACCAGATGGACCTCGGCGGCCTCTACCGCCTGGCGGCCGCGCTGCGAGACCAGGGGGCGGCGTGACGCGACTCGACGTGGACCGGCTGCTGGATGATCCACGCACGCGGATCATCGTGTGCTGCGGGTCCGGCGGGGTCGGCAAGACCACGACCGCCGCCGCCCTCGGCCTCCGCGCCGCGGAGCGGGGCAGGCACGTGGTCGTGCTCACCGTCGATCCGGCCCGGCGGCTGGCCCAGTCGATGGGCCTCACCTCCCTGGACAACACCCCGCGGCCGGTGCCCGGCGCGGTCGGCGACCCGCAGCTGGGCGGCACCCTGCACGCGATGATGCTCGACATGAAGCGGACCTTCGACGAGATCGTGGAGGCGCACTCCGATCCGGACCGCGCCGCGCAGATCCTCGCCAACCCCTTCTATCAGTCCCTGTCGTCGAGCTTCGCTGGCACCCAGGAGTACATGGCCATGGAGAAGCTCGGCCAGCTGCGCCAGTCCGACGAATGGGACCTGATCGTCGTTGACACCCCGCCGAGCCGGTCGGCCCTGGACTTCCTGGACGCACCGCAGCGGCTCGGCCGGTTCCTCGACGGCCGGCTTATCCGGCTGCTCAGCGCGCCCACCAGGGTCGGCGGCCGGGCCTACCTGCGGGTGGTGACGGCGGGATTCAGCATGCTGACGGGCGTCATCACGAAAGTAATCGGCACCCAGGTGCTAAGGGACGTTCAGACGTTCGTGGCCGCGTTCGACACGATGTTCGGCGGGTTCCGGCAGCGGGCCGAGGACACCTACCGGCTGCTACAGGCCCCGGGGACCGCGTTCCTGGTGATCGCGACACCGGAACCGGATGCCCTGCGCGAGGCCTCGTACTTCGTCGAGCGGCTGTCCCAGGACCGGATGCCGCTGGCCGGCCTGATCGTCAACCGGGTGCACCGCTCGCCAGCGGCGCAGTTGTCCGCCGCGCGCAGCCTCGCCGCCGCGGAGACACTGGAGTCGGCGCCGACTGCGACCCTCGCCAGACCGGATGCCAGATCGAATGCAGGTGCCACAGCGGCTTCCACCCGCTACCCACTGGCCTCGACAGCGCTGAGGCTCCATGCCGAGCGGATGCAGCTTGGCGAGCGCGAGCGGCGCCTGGAAGAACATTTCACCGCGGCCCACCCGGTGATTCCGGTGGTCGAGGTCCCGGCCCAGCCGGAAGATGTGCACGATCTCGATGGGCTCCGCGCCATCGGCGTGGAGCTGGCCCGGGCTGCCGACGGCGAGGCCGACGACTAGCTGCGCTCAGCTAACTACAATCAGTACCGACTGCGATCGGTGCTGGTAGCGACCGGTGCTGGTTGCGACCGGGGCCGAGCGGCTAGCTGGCGACCAGTTCGTCGGTGGTCTGCTCGTACTGGTTGCGGGCATGCTCGAGCAGCTCGCGCCAGGATGAAACGTCTGGCCGACGGCGCAGCAGTGCACGCCGCTCCCGTTCAGTCATGCCACCCCACACGCCGAACTCGATGCGGTTGTCGAGGGCGTCGGCGAGGCATTCGGTGCGCACCGCGCAGCCGCGGCAGATCAGCTTGGCCCGGTTCTGCGCCGCGCCCTGAACGAACAAC
>OBLT010001195.1_pt1 | contig 16618 bp, 10 predicted proteins | sample 1518721 | NCBI WGS metagenome assembly OBLT01 (sample SAMEA3539307, study PRJEB22396) | soil metagenome | biome: tundra; feature: field; material: soil | place: USA | collected 2010-05 | depth 0.15 m | reverse complement strand
AGGAGTGGAACAGCGTCCATACATCTGAGGCGTCGAACGCGTAATCCTCCAGCGCCGTGGCCATGAGACGAACGACGTTCGCGTGCGTGAGGGTGACTCCCTTGGGCATGCCGGTCGAGCCCGAGGTGTAGATGACGTAGATCAGGTTGTCGGGGACCGCCGCGGGCTCAGGGTTCGCCGCTGACCGCGCGGCCAGGATCGCCGCGTCACGGTCCAGCACAATGGTGTGTCCCTGGTGAACGGTCTCGATCAGCGGCGCCAGCGCCGACTGCGTCACCACGATGGACACATCGGAATCGGCGATGACATGGGCCAGCCGGTCGGCCGGGTTGACCGGATCCAGCGGCACGTACGCCGCCCCTGCCTTCAGCACGCCGAGCAAGGCCGGAATCAGGTCGATGCCACGATCCAGGCAGATGCCGACTCCCGACTCGGCCTTCACTCCCAGTTCGCGCAGATGGTGCGCCAGGCGATTCGCCTGGGCGTTCACCTCGGCGTACGACAATCGCGCCGCGCCGCACCGCACCGCGACCGCGTCCGGCGTCATCGCGACCTGCTTCTCGAAAAGCTCGTGGACGCACTCCGTCACCGGCGAAGTCAGGGCGCGGGCCGCCGTCACCCCGAGCAGCACCTGTCGCTCTTCAGGTGGCAGGTAGACCGCCCGCGCGTCACCGTCACCGCCGCCGGCCATCGCCTCGAGCACGGCCCGGAACATTCCCGCCACCCGGTCAGCGTTTACCGGGCTGACGGCACGCGGATCGGCGGTCACCCAGATGTACCCGTTCCGCGAGGACACGCTGAGGGGAAATTCTGTCGGGCTGTCGTCGCTGCCCGCCCGGTCCACGAGGGCGGTATCGACCTGACGGAAGTCCTGGTAGTTGAAGTAGACGTTCAGCAGCCGCTGCCGTCCCCGGGCGCCGCGCTGGATCTCCGGGAGCGGGAAGCGCCGGTGCGGCCATAGCTCGACCTCGCGCTCGAAGACCTGCTGCACGTACTCCCGCCACGTGCCGGCGCCGCGCTCCACCACGAACGGCACGGTGTTCAGGTACATCCCATACACGCGGTCAGCGCCCAGCATCTCCGGCCGGGCATCGCACACCAGGCCGACGTGGAACGCCTCTTCATCGGTGAGCTGGCTCATCACCTTGACGAACGCCACCACCAGCACGCTCTTCAGCGACACCTTCGCCTCGGCGGCCAGGGCCCGGAGGTCGGCCTCCAGGTCGTCCCAGGGTGCTCGCCGGACCAGGTACTTCTCCCCAACGGACAGAGCGGTGTCCCCCCATCCGTCCGGAACGGAGAATGCCGGGTACTCCGCCACGACGCGCTGCCAGTACCGACGGTCGTCGGCCGACTCCAGGGCGGCCAGCTCGGCCGCGATGAAGTCGGCGAAACGCACGCGCGGCGGCTCATGCGGCTGCGGCTCCAGCCCGTCCCGGAGCCGCTGGTAGCAGTCGAGCAGCTCCATCAGCAGTGAATGCTGACCCCAGCCCTCCAGGATGGGATGGCACTCCGTGACGGTGATCCAGAAACCGCCGTCGTGGGTGAGGTGCGCGAATATGCGAAACAGCGAGGGAGAACCCAGGTCGAACAGCCGGGACCGTTCCGCCGCGCCGAACTCGCCGATCACCCGCGCGGCCGCGGCCAGCCCGCCGATATCTCGCATCCCGGCCGGAAGTTCCGCGGCGGCGTGGACGAGCTGCATGGGCACCGAGTAGCCAGCCAGGTGCAGGGAGGTACGCAGCACCTCATGCCTGGCCACCACGATGCTGGCCGCCTCGGTCCAGGCGGCCAGGGAGAAGGGCTTGTCGTCCAGGATCCGGAACGACGTGACGTTGTGGTATCTGTGCTGAGCGTCGTCGAGCATCTCCACGAGCATGCCGATCTGAATCTGCGACAGCGGATAAGCGTCCGTGATATCGGCGGGGAGCTTCGCCCGGTCCTCCGCGCTGATCAGCGCGAACGGCTGGACCCCGTCCGGCGCTTCCGCCAGCGCGGGCCGGCCCGTGATCAGCTCGCACAGGCCCGCGATATTGCGGAGGGAGAATACATCCCGCACCGACACGTCCAGCCCTTCGGCGCGCAGCGCGCCGACCAGGGCCACCGCCCGGATCGAGTCCCCGCCGAGATCGAAGAAGCTGTCCTGCACTCCGACCCGCTGCACGCCGAGCGCCCGCGCCCACACCGCTGCCACCTGCTCCTCTACGGCGGTGCGCGGCGCCACGTAGCCGGGCGCCGGAACGTAAGGAGCAGGCAGCGCCGCCACATCCAGCTTTCCGCCGGCGGTGAGCGGAATATGGTCCAGCCACTGGACCGCGGCCGGGATCATGTGCTCGGGCAGGCTCTGCCCGAGCCAGCTCTCCAGCTCGGCCCAGTTCACCGGGTCCAGCCCGGCTGCCGACACCAGGTAGGCCACGAGCCGCAGCCCCTGGGCGTCCTGGCGGAGGACCACCCTGGCCTCGGCGATCAGCGGGTGCCCGGCCAGGACGCCCTCGATTTCGCCGCACTCCACCCGATAGCCCCGGATCTTCACCTGGCCATCTCTGCGGCCCACGAAGTCCACGTTGCCATCGGGGAGGACCCGGCCCAGGTCGCCGGTCTGATAGAGCCGCGTTCCCGGCTCGCCGTAGGGGTCAGGGACGAACCGCTCCGCGGTCAGGCGAGGGCGGTTGGCATAGCCGCGTGCCACACCCACGCCCCCCACGTACACCTCGCCAACGACCCCGGGGGGAACCAGGTTCAGTGACTCGTCCAGGACGTACATGCTGGTGCCGGGGATCGGCCTGCCGATCGGCACCACCTCGCGGGCCTGTGCTCCGTCGGCGCGGAATACCGAGTTACCCACGGTGATCTCGGTCGGACCGTACTCGTTGATCACCCGGCCGCTGCCCAGCAGCCCCTGCCACCGTTCAGCGGTGCGTCCGAGCAGCACATCGCCACCGGTCACCAGCGTGGCGGCGAGGCCATGGGCCGACGTGGCGTCCAGTTGGTGCGACAGCACCTCCAGATGAGCTGGCGTCAACTTGACGAAGCTGAACGGCCCGGCGGCCGCCAGTTGCTCTCCCAGGTCAGCAACGTCCATGTCCGGCGGCAGCAGGTGCACTGGCTGCCCCGCCAGCAACGGCCCGAAGAGGGTGGGCACGACCACGTCCGACGCCACGGTGGAAAACAGGGGCGCGCCGCCGGGCGCGTCCCGCACATACTCGGCGACCACCCAGTCCAGGTGGTTGGCCAGGCTCCGGTGAGCGATCTGCACGCCCTTGGGCCGTCCCGTCGAGCCGGACGTGTAGATCACGTAGGCGAGTCCGTCCGGATCCGGGAATCCGGGAGGCTCCGTGGCCGGACGCCGCCGGATCTTCCTGCGATCGAGGTCGACGAGAATCTGCTTTCCGGCGAAAACCTCAGCGAGCCGCCCGCCGCAGCCCGAATCCGTGAGCACCCACTGCGCGCCCGCGTCAGCGAGCATGTACCCCCACCGCTGAGCCGGGTAGCTGGGATCCAGCGGCAGATAGGCGCCGCCGGCCTTCCATACCCCCAGCAGGCCCGCGATCAGGTCTACCCCCCGATCGAGCAGCACCCCCACCACCGACTCCGGTCCCACCCCCAGCGACCGCAGGTAGTTCCCGATCCGAGTGGCCTCATCATTCAGCTTCGCGAACGAGGTGCGCGTGCCACCCGCTAGGACCGCGGCTGCGTCCGGAGTCCGGGCCGCCTGCGCCTCGAACGACTGGAGGACAGACTTCGCCACGGGCCCGGGCGTGCCTGGCGCCGGCTCCGTCGACGCACCCTTGAGCAGGGCCATCTCGGCGTCGTCCAGAATCTCGAGCTGGCCCACGCGGCTCGCCTGAGCTTCGACGGCCGCCTCAAGCAGGCGCAGGAAGTGGCGCGTCATCCGCTCAACGGTCGCGGCGTCAAACAAGTCGGTGGCGTACACCAGCCGGGCCGCCGTCGCGCCATCCGGCGCCTGGCCCACCTGAAGCTCGAGGTCGCACCGGGCGACGACGCCGCCAGACGCGTACGGCTCCATGACGATGCCCGGCATGCCGAAGTCGGCGCCGACGGCGTCGTGCAGCGTGAGCACGACCTGGTACAGCGGCGTCCGGGACAGCTCCCGGGCCGGCTCCAGCTCGTCCACGACCTGGGCGAATGGCAGAGCCTGATGGTCGTAGGCGTCGAGCACGACCCCCCTGACCTGGTCCAACAACTGGGCGAACGAGATGTCCCCGTCCCACTGGGTCCGCAGCACCAGCGTATTAACCCCGTAGCCAATGAGCCCCTGCAGTTCGGGCCGGGTCCGTCCGGAGACCACGGTGCCGACGGAGACATCCTGCTGCCCGGTATAGCGGGCCAGCAGGGCCTGGAAGGCGGCGAGCAGGACGACGAACGGGGTCACGCCATGCTGCATCCCCACCTCGTGGATCCGCTCGGATAGCCCGGCCGGGAAGGTGAAGGGGACCTCAGCGCCGGCGTAGCCACGCACCTTGGGCCGCTGCCGGTCGGTGGGGAGATCCAGCGGCGTGGTCCCGGCCAGCGCGGTCCGCCAGAAATCCAGGTGGGCCGCCGCCTTCTCGCTGGACAGCTGCTCACGCTGCCATGCCGCGAAGTCGGCGTACTGAGCCGGAAGCGGCGGCAGCGGCGGCGGCTTCCCCTCGGCCAGCGCACCATACAAAGTGCCGAGCTCAGTGCCCATAATGCGTGCTGACCAGCCGTCACACGCAATGTGGTGGAATACGATGATCAGCACGTGATCAGCGGCGTCCAGCCGCAGTATCTTCGCTCGCAGCGGCCATTCGCGCTCGAGATCGAATCCGGTCGCGCTCTCCCGAGCAGTGAGCTCGGCGGCGCGTTGTTCCCGATCCGCGCCGGGCAACTCGGTCAGGTCGACCACAGCCAAGCCGTGCGCGGCTGGCTCGTCGATGATCTGCACTGGCTGACCGTCCACCAGGCAATGTCGCGTGCGCAGTATTTCGTGCCGGGCAATCAGTTCGTCCCAGGCGCGTATCAGTGCCGCGGCGTCCAGCAGCCCGCGCAGCCGGAAAGACATCGGAACCAGATATTCGGTGCTGTCCGGCTCCAGCCGACCGAGAAACCACATCTGCTGCTGGCCATATGACATCGGAAGTGGCCGGGAACGGTCGGCGCGGCCCATGGCCGAATGACCCGTGCCCTGAGGACGAGCACCGTTCAGACGGCGCCGCAGCAGTTCATCGCGCAGGATGTCGGTGGCAACGCTTATCCCCGTATCGGACCCCGCCACGGTCACGGATTACGCCCCCCGGCACTACTCGGTCTCCGGCAGTGGATCAATATCAGCGTGGTCAGGCGGCCCCTCCCGGACACAGCGAACGGCGCTGACCGGTCAGTCATCGCTGTGCTCAGCCAGCGCCTGCTGCTCCATGCGGAGGCGCAGGCTGAGGGGTCGCATGTCCGTCCATATCTCCCCGATGTGCGCCAGGCACTTGTCCCTGGTGCCCTCGATGCCCTCCGCACGCCACCCTGCGGGCGGCTCTCGGTCCGCCCACCAGATGGAGTACTGCTCCTCATCGTTCAATACCACGCGATAGGTACGGTCATCGGTTTCCTCGACGGCCATCAGTGCTCCTCGGTGCCCGCATAATGGTGAACGCATCGAACGGGATCCGTTTACTCAACGATTCCCGCCGCCGTCAGTCGCATGGTGATTGGCGCACGGCTAATGACGTTCGGCAGCACAGCCATCCCCAGTACAACGCGACGGTTCTTTATCCTGGCCGCCCGGCCCATATTTCCGCTATACCCCTGCTGCTGCCCGGAAGTCAGCGAGAGCAGCCTGCCGCGCTGGATGTGACGGCGATGAGCCTGCGGGCTGCGGTGGCTTGCACCAGGAGGGTGCTGGTGCTAACTACAGCCTGGATCCGGGTACCTGCCTTATAGTGGGCCGACCGCGGGCCTCGATAGAGTGATGTCGTGAACCGCCAGGATTACGGTCCAGCTCCAAGATCGACAGGCGATCCCCAGTCGATGGCTATCAGATTCCGGTTCCTGTCACGGCAGGACTCTGTCACCGACACGAGATGGCATACTTCGGGAAATCATGAGAAGACTATCCTGGCAAGATCATCTGAAGCAGTGCTCAGAAATGGACAGCAAATGACAGTTAAGCCCAGCGCCGTGGATGGACCTGGGCTGGTCCCGGCACGGCCAGCCGAAACGACCGGGAAAATGGTGGAGCTCCGCTCGATAAGCAAGGCATACGGATCCCGGGACAATCGGGTGGCCGCGCTGACCGACGTGACGGCTGGCTTCCCCACCGGCACCTTCACCGCCATCATGGGTGCCTCCGGATCGGGCAAGTCGACACTGCTGCAGTGCGCGGCCGGCCTCGACCGCGTGGACTCCGGCGAGGTGGTGATCGCCGGCACGGTCCTGGCCAGCCTGAAGGAAAACGCGCTGACCCGCATGCGCCGACAGCAGATCGGTTTCGTCTTCCAGTCCTTCAACCTGGTGCCATCGCTCACCGCACGGCAGAACGTGGAGCTGCCGATGCGACTGGCCGGGCATCGCCCCGCGCGATCGGAGATCACCAGCGTGCTGGCCGAGCTGGGCCTGGCCGGCCGGGAGAGACACCGGCCCAGCCAGCTTTCCGGCGGACAGCAACAACGGGTGGCCATCGCCCGTGCTCTGGTGACACGGCCGAAAGTGCTCTTCGCCGACGAGCCGACCGGAGCGCTAGATTCAGCTGCCTCGCGAAACGTCCTCGCCATCCTGCGCGACCTGGTCAGCAGCCGCGGTCAGACGATCATCATGGTGACGCACGATCCCATTGTCGCTGCCGCTGCCGGGCGGGTCATCTTCCTGGCCGACGGCCGCCTGGCCGGCGAATTGCTCGACCCAACGGCCGAGACGGTCGCCGGACGGCTCGCTAATCTTGAGGACGCGCCTTGCTGAGGGTCGCGCTTTCCACGCTGCGGAAGCGGTGGGTGAGTTTCGCCGGGGCCTTTCTCGCTTTGGCCCTGGGAACAGGCCTCGTCGCCATGATGATCACAATCCTGTTCACGGCCTCGACAGTTCCGTTCCCAGGCCCGCAGCGGTTCGCGGCGGCGCCGGCCGTGGTGGTGCCGAGCAAGACCGTGACGGTGACGGAGGATGGCGCCCCGCAGAAGCTGCCGGTCCTCCAGCCCGGCGGCGTGACCACCGGGGTGGTGACACGACTGGCCGCGACGGGTCGGACGGTCGTGGATCGCACGTTTTCAGCACAGCAGGCCGACGGCCCGTCCGGCCAGGTGGGACACGCATGGTCGGCGGCTTCGTTCACGCCGTACCGGCTGACGCGCGGCAGCGCTCCGGTCACGGACAGCGAGATTGTGATAGGAGGCGGGAATCCTGACCTGGTAGGCCGCCGGGTGCCGGTGACAACGGCGGCAGGCACCAGCACTTACACCGTCACCGGGGTGACGGCGCCGGTCTGGTTCGAGCACGCAATCTTCTTCAGCGATGCGAGCGCGGCCCGCATTTCCCCCGAAATCGATGCGGTCGTCGCCTACGGACCGCTCGACGCGGTCCGTCAGGCCGCCGCCGGCGGCCCCACGCGAGTGCTCACTGGCGACGCCAGGAAGGCCGCGGATCCCGATCCAAGCGGCGGCACCGATCAGCTGGTGAACACCAAGGCCGCGGCCGGCACCTCGACCGGCCTCGGCGTTTGCGTCGCGGTTTTCGTGATGATCGGCACCTTCGCTTTCGTCACCGACCAGCGTCGGCGGGAGCTTGGGCTCCTGCGTACCGTCGGGGCGACACCACGCCAAGTGCGCCGCATGATCATCATCGAGGCGGCCGCTCTCGGTGTCGTGGCGTCCGCCGTCGGCTGCGGGCTGGGCCTGCTGGGGGCAGAGCCGCTCAAGGCATGGATGATCGACCACCACGTGGCGCCGACCTGGTTCACCATTCATGTCACGGCGCCTCCGCTGATCATCGCGTTCGCCGTCGGGTTTGCCTCGGCGATCGTCGGCTCCGTTGCCTCCTCCTGGCGGTCGGCGCGGGTGCGCCCGACCGAGGCGCTCCGGGACGCCGCGGTGAACCGGCGGATCATGTCCGTCCCGCGCTGGCTGTTCGGCGTGGGCCTGCTCGCCCTCGGCGTGTACGTGGGCATCAGGACCGTCAACAATAACCCCAGCGACGCGCTGACCGTGAAAAATGACCTGCCCGCGTTCGTGCCGATCATCGCCGGATTCGCGCTGCTGGCCCCCGTCATACTCAAGCCCGTCACCCGCATCGCCACCTGGCCGCTGAGCCACCTGGGCGCGGGCTCGCTGGTGGTGCGGCAGAACACGCTGACCGGGGGACGCCGGACAGCGGCCTCCGTGGCGCCGATTGTGCTGGCGCTCGGGCTAGCCGGGACGATGCTCACTCTCGAGGCCGTGGCGAACGCCAGTCATAACTCCGCAGTGCGGCAGGAGGCGCGAGCCGACTTCGTCGTCGCGCCGACCAACGGCACGGGACTGAGCCCACAGGCCGTCGCCGCCATCAGCAGGATCCCAGATGCCGATGTCGCCGTGTTCAGGGCCGCTCCGATAATCCTGGCTAACGACAAAAATGTGTACATCAACACGCTGGATCACTCACTGGCGGTGGATCCGGCCGCCCTGACCGCGACGCAGCGGCTCACTCCGGTCGCCGGGTCGCTCACCCACCTGGGCCACGACTTCCTGATCGTTGACCAGTACACGGCACGGGCCAACGGCTTGAGCGCCGGACAGCACGTGCGGGCATATCTGCCCGACGGCACCCCCGTCCGGCTGCGGGTGGCCGCCGTGATCAGGACCGGCGTGACCGATGAGACCGCGTACCTGGGCGCCGCAAGCGCCAGCGAGGGGCCGCCCACTCAGATTGACGTCACCGCACGAGCGGGCACTTCCCCGGCGACCGTGGGGGCGGCCCTGCGCGCAGCCGCCCGCGGCTATGGCGCCGAGGTCACGTCCATCGGTGCCTATCTCGACTCAGTGCGCTCGGCGGAGCAGTCGCAGACCCGGCAGGCCACTACCGTCATCCTCGGCGTCGCGCTCGTCTATGGCCTCATCGCGGTGGCCAGCACGCTGGTGACGGCCGCGGCCGGCCGTAAGCGCGAGATCGCCGCCCTGAGCCTCGCCGGCGCCACCCGCCGCCAGACGCTCAGGTTTATCGCCGCCGAAGCGGCCCTGATCACGGGGATCGGGGCGATCCTGGCCACCGGGGCCACCGTGATAGCGGTCATAGGCCAGGTGGTCGCGCTGAACAGGTTCGCCGGAGCGGCCACGCTCAGCATTCCGTGGGCGCTGATCATCGAGATCACCGCGGTCTGCGCGGCCGTCGCAGTCGCGGCTTCCGTCCTGGCCGTGTGGCGTGTGCTGCAGGGCACCGTCGGCGAACTCGCTGACCTGCGAGAGTGATGCCAGCGCGAGTGATGAAGGCGACACGTTAGGTGATTCGATAAGGCCAGCTTCTGCCATTGCATGATCCTGCCAGTGAATTGCGTTACTTTGATCCCATTTCAGCGCAAGACTCGTCCTCGATCGGAGGGAACGTCCGATAGAGGAGGGGCTGATGAGGTTTCGGCTGCTGGGGCCGATCGAGGCATGGGATGACGGATCCCGGATCGAAGTGCGCGGATCGAAGATGCGCACGGTCCTGGCGTCGTTGCTGCTCTCCCGGGGGAGGATCGTCTCTGACTTCAACCTGATCGAGATGCTCTGGGGGGAGAACCCCCCCTCGACCACGCAAGCGCAGATCCAGACATACGTGTCTCGCCTTCGTGGCCTGCTCGGCCCTGAGGTGCGGATCGAACGGCAGCATCCGGGCTATCGGCTCGACATCCCGCCTGGCCTGCTCAACCTCGATCTCGTGGAGTTCGAACGGCTGGCGGAACAGGGCCACGCGGCCCTGGCGGCGAATCAGATGTGGACTGCCGTGGAGGTCCTGCGAACCGCGCTCGCCCTCTGGCAGGGACAGGCGCTGGCCGGCGTCACCGATCACCTCGCCACCATGGAGCAGCCACGGCTGGAGGAGGCCAGGCTCAGCGCGCTCGAGGATCGCATCGCCGCCGACCTGGCCCTCGGGCAGCATGCCCCGCTGATCACGGAGCTGACCGCGCTGACGGCGGCGCAGCCATTGCGCGAACGGCCCCGCGCCCAGTTGATGCTCGCCCTCTACCGGTCTGGCCGGACGGCAGATGCTCTCGCCGCTTACCAGGGGTTCCGGCGGATCCTGGCCGAGGAGCTGGGCCTGGACCCGTCAGCGAAACTAAAGAAACTCCATCAGTCGATCCTGACCGGTGACCCTGAGCTCTTGCCGGCGCTGGTCGGCCACCATTTAGAAGTTCTGCCGACCGTCCCGGTCCTTCCCCCGGAGCCGGCTGACTTCACCGGACGCGTGGTCGAAGCCGCTCGCGTGCGCGCCCTGCAAGCCGCGTCGCAGGAGCACGGGGCCGGCGCGTACACGTGCGCGATCACCGGCATGAGCGGCGTCGGCAAGACAGCGCTCGCCCTGCATGTCGCCCGGCAGCTCAGGGAGCACTCTGCCCACCGTCAGATCCGCATCGATCTCGGCGGCCGCCGGCGGCGGTCGCTGAGCCCGGCAGCGGTTCTGGCCCGTGTCGTGAAAGTCCTCGGGACTCATCAGCGTCGCATACCGAAGAACTTCGACGACCTGATGGCGTTGTACCGCGATAGCCTTTCCGCCGCACCGACGCTCCTGTTTCTGGACGATGCGGAAAACGAGCGGCAGGTCCGCCCGCTGCTGCCCGGCGTGGCCGGGTGCGGAGTCCTCATCACCAGCCGTTCGCGCCTCACTGCGCTGGACGGGATATGCCGGATCGATCTCGACGTATTCGCCTCGGACCAGTCGGTTGAGTTGCTGGCCAAGATCGCGGGCAGTGATCGCGTCAAGGCCCAGGAACAAGACGCCCGTCGCATTGCGGATCTATGCGACAACCTGCCGCTCGCGATCCGCATCAGCGGCGCGCGGCTCGCCGCCCGGCCACACTGGCCGCTGGCCAGGCTGGCCGACCGACTGACGAATGCGCCACATGTGCTCGACGAGCTGCGGCTGGCGGACCTGGATGTCGGCGCGGACCTGGCCTCCAGCTGCTGGTCCCTGAGCGCGGGCGCACGCCAGGCCCTGCAGGTGCTGTCCCGGCTCGAGCCGCCGTCCTTCTCGTCCTGGACGGCTGCCGAGCACCTCGACGTCTCGTCGGCGGACGCCGAGAACCTGGCGGAAGAACTCGTCGAGGCGCATTTGCTGAAGATCGACTCCGCCAGCCCTGACCACTACCGGTTCCCGAACCTCGTCCGCGCGCTCACAGCGCAAAAGATCAGGCTCAGAGAATCGGCGGGAAACCGCGCGCAAAGATTACGATTCGAGGAGAGAACGATATGACCGCCAGCCAGATGACCACCCGCCTCCGCGTTTCCCGCTCTCGCACGGACGGAAGCGGCGTACCGGCCGTGAGCGCCGACACATCAGGATGGCAGTAGGCAGGCAGTAGCCTACGCCAAGCCGCCCAAGCGCTCGGTCTCCTCCTCTTCGGCGGCCTGGCCGCTCCCCTCGCCCAGCCCATCCCCGATCCAGGCCGCGGCCCGGTCGGGTGTCCCGCGGGCCAGCCAATGCGTGAGCGGAGCGGTGATCATCGTGGTGATCACCGCGATGAGAACGAAGATGGTGAGGCCGAGCGTGTTGATGATGTGGTCCTGCCAGCCAATGCTCACCACGATCAGCTCGGTGACCCCCCGGCAGTTCATGAGGACACCGAGCTGAACTGACTCCGTGCGGGTGCTCCCGGTCAGGAGTGCTCCCGTGCCAGCGCCGGCAAACTTGGTGGCGCAGGCGGCCAGCAGCAGGGCCACGAACAGCACGGCGCGGGCCGGCGAGCCGACCAAGCCGATCACGACGTTGAGGCCCACGCTGGCGAAGAACAACGGAAGCAGGATGCCAACCGCGAACCCTTGCATCTGCCGGTTCAGCCGGGTCACGACAGCCACGCGGCGAGGGACGACTGTGCCGAAGAGGAAGGCGCCGCTCGCCGCGTGCAGCCCGATGAGCTGGGTAGCCGCCCCGAAGAGGAGCGCCCCGCCGAACAGCACGGGAAGCAGGATCCGCACGTTCCCGGCGGCCTCCGCCCGGCGGGCGACGTAGCGCAATGCCGGGCGAACGGTGAAGACGGCCACGGCGACGATGGCGAGCGTGCTCCCGATGGTCATGGGAAGCCGGCCGGTGCCTGTGCCTCCGTGCAGCGCGACGACCACCGCCAGGAGGGTCCAGCCGATCCCGTCGCCGAAGGCGGCGCTGGCCAGGGCCATGGTCCCAACCGGCGTCTGAGCTAGCCGCAGGTCAACCAAGATGCGGGCGAGCACAGGTAGCGCGGTGATCGAGAGCGCTAGCCCGACGAATAGCTCGTAGGTCCACGGATTCGCCGACCCTCCCGCGATCAGGTGACGGGCCGGGAACGCGATGAGGATCCCCGTGATCAGCGGCAGAGCCACGCCCCCGGTGACCACGCCGGTGACCGTCCGGCCCCGGGTGCGCACCAAGTCGGTTCGCAGCTCACAGCCCAGCAGGAAGCAAAAAATCACCAGCCCGAGCTGGGAGACCGGGCCCAGGACGCTCAGCACCGCCGGTGGAAAGAGCCACTGGTGGGCAGCAGGCCACACCGCCCCTAGGATCGACGGTCCCAGCAAGATGCCCACCAGCATCTCACCCACGACAGGGGGCTGGCGGATGGCCGCGAGCACGGCACCGAGCAGATGGGACAGGAGCAGGATCACCGCTACGACCAGGAGGAAGAGGAATACGGGGTCTATCGGGTGATGTCTCGTGCCGCCGCCGAGCAGGCGTGATCCCCAGACCGCGGAGATCCCGGCGAGGACGGCCAGCCCGGCCAGCGATCCGGCCAGGGTTCTGACGCGACCGCTTCCGGCCGGCCGATTTTGGATAGCGTCATCCTGAGCGCTTGAAATCATCGGCTCCGCCTCACGGTCCGGCACGGGTGATCGAGGGGTCGGCCAGCGTCGCACGGAAACCTTCGCCCGGCCACGCCGCAAATTGCCGCAGCCCATACAGAAGCGGAATGTATTCGCTGCACTCCACAGCCATGACTTCACCGAAAGCGACAATGTGATCGCCGACGCCGTAAGTCGCGATCAGCCGGCACGCGGCGAATGCAATGGTGTCGTCGAGCCGGGGCAGGCCGGTCGCGTCGGCCGGTCGCCACTCCACGCGATCGAAATGGCCTGGCGCGGCCGAGGCAAAGATCTCGGCCGCGGCCAGGCCCTGCACGCCCAGTATGTTGACCGCGAAACTGCCATGATCGCGCACGGCCGCCAGCGTCCTGCTCCACACTCCCATGCAGACTGATAGGACAGGCGGGCTGAGGCTGACGCTGGATAGCGACGAGCACGTCAGGCCCCGTGGACTCCCGTCGCAGCCGACCGTGGTGACGACGGCGACGCCGGTAGGGAAACAACTCATGAAGTCCCGGTGCGCGTCCGGCTCAACGTGCCGCTCTGACTGGCCAGGGCCGGGCATCCGACGCGCGCCAGGCCCGGCGGGATGCGGACTGCTATCGGCGGGATGCGGACTGCTATCGGCGGCATCCAGTTCCACATCAATTCACCTCCTGAACGTGGCTTCGAATCGCATTGACTCAGCCACGGCTAGGCTGCGATGGAGACGGAACCGGTTCATCTCCATGACGGCACTCAGCGGCCTTATTCCTTTGCGGGAGATGTCGTGTTCGTAGCGCCTCCCCCCGGTTACCCGGCCGCAATCCGGATCTATGCCATCTAACGGCGGCGATCAATGAGCGACGGCGAGCTCAGCGGCACGGTTCGCTTAGAAATCCCGAGTCGGCCGCCGCCGTGGTGTGAGCTATGGGTGATTCGGCGGCCCGGTGTTCCTGGGAGGATTCATGGATCCACTCTGAGCCGGGAGTCTATATTTGCGCAATGATCCGGTGCCCTTGCCTCTCCATCGCGGTGCGCGCCTCGATGAGGAGGATGTGGGCCACCTGCGGCCAGTCCGGTCTGCTGGGATGACCATGAGCATCACGATCATCAGGAAGCGCGCGAGAAGCCGGCCCGCCAGCGCCGATCGCGCCCCGCACCGCCTTACGGTCAACGGCGATCTCCGGCGGCAGCACTGGGCCTGCGAGCCGACCGCGCCGGTACCGGGCCAGTCGGCCAGGCAGCCCTCAAGCTGACGGATGGCCGTGCTGTGTCCCGGCAGGCCGGGAAGAAAATGGGTAACTGCTTTTGCCGGCTCACCGGCGGGCTGGCATCTCGCCGGTCGACCATGAGCGGCAGTATAGCCGCGCTATAGATATCTCCGGCACCCTCGTGGTGGCACATGTTCCATTCTCGGACTGACGCGGCCGGCTGGTGCGAGTCGTCCTACAAGCGACCCCGCAGACTTAACAACTAAATCTGGACATCTCATATGGCGCCCGTCATCACTAATCTGGGCACGTATCACAGGCTGATAAGGTTGCTCGATTCCCGCGGAGCTTCCTATCGGATTATTGATCACGTCGAGGAAGGCAAGACAGATGCGGTGAGCGTGCTGCGGGGGCACCCGCTTCGGAATGCTGCCAAGTGCATTGTCGTCAGGGTCGGCATCAGTAAACGCTCCAGGCGCTATATACTCTCAGTTGTCCCTGGAGACAGGCATGTCGATCTCGAGCGCGTGCGCGTGCTGGCCAATGGGAAAGATATTGGGTTCGCCCGGCCGGATATTGCAGAGCAGCTTGCGGGCAGCGTGGCTGGGTCGATCATTCCATTTTCGTTTAATTCTGAGTTGGACCTTGTCGTGGACAGGTCATTGCTAGGCTGCAGGGAAATATTCTTCAATGCCGCTCGCCTTGATCGGTCAATAGCCCTTTCGTGCGCAGATTATCTTAGCATCGCTGGCCCTCGTATCGCGTGCATCGCGCGGGCAGCCGATGGCGATGACCATCTGGCCGCCATGAACGAGGCAAGTGAAGGGGGGGCCCAGATAGAGCGGCCCGCGGGCCGGGAGCCGTTCAGCCCAGACGACGCGGCCTGATCGGGTCACTCCGGGGTGCGATGCCGACTGTCGGCGCGGGCCGGGCCTCTGACATGGGCGTATAGTTTGGCTATAGCATAAGTTCCCATGGTTATTTCGCCGGGCGCGGTGTTTGAGGCCTCCCGTGGAGGCGGTATTTCAGGCCTCCTGGGAAGTCGCTGGCAGGCGAAAGGGAGTAATGAAAGAAAGAGCCTTAGGCAGCATCCTCGCGACCATAGGCGGCACCCCGCTCGTGGAGCTGAAGAAACTTATGCCTGGGTCCGGCGCACACATCTTCGCCAAGGTGGAGCGGTTTAATCCGGGCGGGAGCATCAAAGACCGGACCGCGGCGAGCATGCTGCTCGAGAAGATCCACACCGGCGAGCTTGAGCCCGCCAGGTCAGTGGTCATCGAGTCGAGTTCGGGCAACCTTGCCATCAGCATTGCCCAGATTTGCAGATACTACGGGATTAGATTCATCTGCGTGGTGGACCGAAAGACGGCCCACCTCAATATCGCAATCCTTCAGGCGTACGGGGCATCGGTCGAAGTGGTGACCCAGCCAGATCCGCTCACCGGAGACTACCTGTCAGTCCGGCTCCGCCGCGTGCGCGAGCTGATGGGGACGACCCCACATGCGTTCTGGCCGAATCAATACGCCAACCCGTTGAACCCGCGCGCGCATGAGCAGACGATGCGGGAAATCGCAGACGCGCTCGACGGGCGAGCCGACTATCTGTTCTGCGCGACTAGCACCACGGGAACGCTGCGGGGCTGCGCGGAATACGTGCGCCAGCATCGGCTGCCGACCACGATCGTGGCGGTGGATGCCGTGGGCAGCGTCCTGTTCGGGTCTCAGCCGACCGTCACCCGCCTCCTCCCCGGCCATGGCGCGTCCGTCCGGCCGAAGCTGTTCGATCCATCGGCGGCGGACAAGGTCGTGCATGTCACTGACCTTGAGTGCGTCGTCGGGTGCCGGCGGCTGATCCTCCGGGAGGCGATCTTGGCGGGCGGGTCGTCTGGAGCGGTGATCGCCGCCTTCGAGAAGCTGAGCGGGGTCATTCCCAGCGGAGCGACGTGCGTCCTGATCTTTCCTGACAGCGGTGAGCGCTACCTTGACACCATCTACTCCGACGACTGGGTGACCGCGCACTTCGGCGAGGTCTCTCAACTCTGGAAGGATTCCGAGGTCACGGCGGTGAATGAATGCTGATCCTGCGCCACGCGGAGGTACGAGACATCATTCGCGAGCGCGAGCACGAGATTACCGACCTGGTCAGGTCCGCGTACCGCCTGCACGACGAGGCAAAGTCGGAGCTGCCGCACTCGTGCTTCCTGCGGCTGCCCGACCAGCCCCGTGACCGGATCATCGCGCTTCCGGCGTATCTGGGCGGCGACCCGGGCGTCGCCGGAGTGAAGTGGGTTGCCTCGTTTCCGGGCAACATCGACGCCGGGGTGGACCGGGCCAGCGCCGTGATCGTGCTGAACTCGCTGCAAACGGGCCGTCCCGAGGCGTTCATCGAGGCTTCGCTGATCTCTGCCCAGCGCACCGCGGCCAGCGCTGCCGTGGCCGCCGCCGCGCTCGCCGGCGAGC
>OBLT010001193.1_pt1 | contig 16636 bp, 15 predicted proteins | sample 1518721 | NCBI WGS metagenome assembly OBLT01 (sample SAMEA3539307, study PRJEB22396) | soil metagenome | biome: tundra; feature: field; material: soil | place: USA | collected 2010-05 | depth 0.15 m | reverse complement strand
AGAGCAAGGCGAAGCCAACCGCCGCGATGATGACGCCGACCGCCAGCAACACCGCCGACGAAATCCGCCCGCTGCGGCGTTCGGGGCTGTCCGCGGCGGATGCTCTTTCCCGTTGCAGCCATCCGCCAACCAGCAACGCCATCCCCGGAATCGCTGGGATGGTGTAGTATTCCTGCCGCGTGGAGAGGCTGAAGAAGCCCACGATTACCACGTTCCATAGAAAAAACAAGAAATACGCTTGCTGGCGCCGTGTCATCTGTGCGCGAAACTCGCGCCAGCGGCGGGGGACTTCCTGCAGCGACTGCGGAAGAAACACTGTCCAGGGAAGCAGCCACAAAACCAGCAGCGCCCAGAACAGCACCAGCGGAACCGTGTCATAGTCGCGCGGGATGCGCCGGTTCAGGAAGCGCAGGATGTGCTCATTGACGAAGTAGAACCACAGAAACCCGTGCACTTGTCCTTGCGCTGGATTTCGCAACTCTGCCAGAATGTGCCACGGCGCAGCGATCGCGAAAAATACCAGCGCGCTCGATAGCAGACGCAGCTTCAGCAAGTGCCGCACATTCCCCGTGAGCAGCAGATAGAGCCCGATGGCTCCCGCCGGAAACACCAGTCCGATCAGTCCCTTGGTAAGCACATTGAGCGCGCAAACGGCGGCTAGCCCCCAACAAGTCCACCGCTCCGGTTTCGGTTGTTCCAGCGATATTAAGAACAGCCAGAACGTGAGCGTCAGCCACAGACCCACCGCAACGTCCGGAATCAGAAAGCGCGTAAAGAGAAATGGCCCGAGCGCGGTTACAAGCACCAGCCCCGAATCGAATGCGCCTTCACTGCCCAAAGCCCAACGTCCCAACCCGTACGTGGCGAGAATCATCGCCAGTACGCCCAGCATGAGCGGAAGGCGGGTGCTCCACTCGCTGACGCCGAACAGCGTGTAGCTCGTAGCCACGCCCCAATACATGAGCGGAGCTTTTTCCAGATAACGGATGCCGTTGGCGTAGAGCGTAACCCAGTCGTGCCGCTGCAGCATTTCGCGCGCGGCTTCGGCATGCACCGTGTCGGCATCGTCGAGCAAGGCGGGCCGGGAGAGTCCGCTCATGTAGATGACCGCCCACAGCCCGACCAGTACCAGCACGGACGCCCGCCAGTCCGAAAGCAAAGGGCTCGGATGGGTCAGAGTCGGTTGGAGCGTTGTCGGATGGGTCATCGTCGGATGAATCATTGCCGGATGGCTCGCGGTATCAATTGGCGGTGGTTCGAGATTGCGCGTAGCGCCGGAATTCATCGCGGAATTCTTCATTATACGGGAGTGAGAACGGCCTCAGTCCGCAGCGACCCCGCGGGAAACACGGTCACCCGCCACTTCGCGGTAAATCTCAAGGATCCGCGACACCGAAGTGGTCCAGGAAAATCGCTGTGCTTGTTCATAGCCGCGTTGTTTCATCTGCGCGCGCAGCACCGGATCAAGCAGCGCGCGCTGCAAACCTCGCCGGATCTCAAACACGTTTTCCGGATTCACCAGCAATGCCGCGTTCCCCGCCACTTCCGGCAGGCTCGACGTGTTCGAAGTGACCACCGGAGTTCCGTGGGCCATGGCTTCCAGCGGGGGCAATCCAAATCCCTCGTAGAGCGACGGAAACACAAAAACCTTGGCGACATCATAAAAAATGCGCAGCACTTCGATGGGCACAAATCCAAGAAAGCGCACATCATTTTGCACGCCGCCGCGCACTACCGTGCGCCGCAGCCGGGGATGGCTTGAAAGATCGTCCCCGATGATAATAAGCTTCAGATCCGTGTACTGCTGCTCTTTCTGCAGTTCGCTCTTGAGCGCCGAAAATGCTTCGATGATGCGCACCACATTCTTGTGGGGCCGAATCGCACCGGCATACAAGATGAACGGATAATTCACCAGATAGCGCTGGGCAATCAGTTCGCGATCCGCTTCGGTGGCGTGGCCGTGCAAAAAACGCTCGTCAATCGCGTTGTATACCACTTCGATGCGGGCATCCGGAATGGCCAGCAGTTTTTCAATTTCGTTCTTGGTGAATTGCGATACCGCGATCACGCGCGCCGCCCGGCGCAACACGCGACGCGTCAGATAAAAGTGCATGCTGCGCCGCAAACTGGAAGCGTTGCGTGATCCATACATGTGCTCCAGCAGATCGTGGACGGTTAGAACATAAGGACAACCGAGGCCGCGCGGAATCCAGAACAGGTGCGGAATGTGAACTACATCGCACTCCAGGCGCCGCACGATGGCGCGGAAAGCGAGATTCCCTTTTAGCGTGTCGTCGCCGCCGGCGAGCGCCACCGCGTGGAAGTTCGGCGGCAGCACGCCGCATTCCGCCACCTTGGCCGGCGATCCGATGAGGAAGTACTTGCTCTCGCGATCCAGGCGTGCCAGCGTGCGCACCACGTTCCGGATGTAGGTGCCAATCCCGAATTCCGTCATGCGACGGATGTCGATGGCTACTCTCACGAATGGAATTTAAACACAGAGGGGACGGAGGAACACAGGGAATTCGCTGGCTACCACTAGACTCTGTCATCCTGAGCGAAGCCTGGTTTTCACGAAGTGGAAAGCATGCGGAGTCGAAGGACCCTACCCCCTTTCCAGGCGTCAGCGGCGCCTAAGGGTGGCCGACATCTTGGCGTGAGATAACGCGATTTGTCCTTAAGGAAGGTCTGATCAAGTCCCTGGATCCCTCCGTGCTCCCCCTGTGTACCCGTGGTTCAAGATTTTCGATGGTACTGAATCATCACTCCCGCACTGTGTCCACCATCACTGACGCCATCCCCGCGCCATGCGAGAATCATCCCCAGATCGGGGCAGCGAAGCGTGTGCCCGCCTCCAGAAGCAGCTTCTCTGGTTCCGGTCGAATGGACAACCTATTGAAAGATCACAGCCAGGCCACCGGAAGAACCCGATGTTGGTTGCGGTACACTTCCTCCACATGGCCGTCGTCACCTACCTCGGAGCCATCCGCCAGGGAATCTGGGAAGAGATGGAGCGCGACCCGAGCGTGTTTTGCATAGGCGAGGACATCGGCATCTATGGCGGCGCTTTCAAAGTTACCGACGGCTTCATCGACCGCTTCGGGCCCGAGCGCGTGATTGATACGCCGATTGCGGAGTCGGCCATCATAGGCGCTGCCTTCGGTGCTGCCCTTACGGGGTTGCGTCCCGTGGCCGAGTTCCAGTTTATGGACTTCATCGGCTGCGCCTTCAATCAGATCGTCAACATGGCCGCGAAATCGCACTACCGTTGGGGAGCGCCGGCACCGCTCGTGCTGCGTGGTCCGAGCGGCGGAAATGTACATGGTGGGCCCTTCCATTCGCAGAATCCGGAGATGTGGTTCGTGCACGCGCCTGGGCTGAAGGTTGTCTGTCCAGCGACGGCCTACGATGCCAAGGGACTGATGAAAGCGGCGATCCGCGACCACAACCCCGTGATCTTTTTCGAGCACAAGTATCTGTACCGGAGAATCAAAGAAGAGATTCCAGACGACGACTACGTGGTTCCGTTAGGAAAGGCGCGGGTCGCGCGCGAAGGACGGCATCTCAGCGTGATCACCTACGCCGCCATGCTCTACGTTGCGCTCGAAGCCGCGGAAATCCTGCGTAAAGAAGGAATCGAAATCGAAATCCTCGACTTGCGCACGGTCTCACCCTTGGATCGCGAGGCGATTGCCGCCACCGTGAAGAAGACCAACAAAGTTATCGTTCTGCACGAGCACGCGCGCACCGGAGGGCTGGCCGGAGAGATTTCCGCGATCATCAACGAAGAAGCATTCGACGATCTCGATGGTCCCATCGTGAGGCTGACCTCGCTCGACACGCCGGTCCCATTTTCTCCGCCGCAGGAAGAATTTTTCCTGCCGAAAGTTTCGGATTTGGTGCGCGAGGTTCGCCGCTTACACGCTTACTAACTTCCGCGCTCTGCTGCCGCCTGCGCTGCGTTCCTGTTATATACTGGCGCTGCTCGTCTCCAGTAACTCAATCCGCGCCGTGAATTACCCGGCATCCTTTTCTCGTCACCAGAAGGGAGTAGGGGAATGACGATTGGCCGCAAACTGTTCTGCTACGTCACCATAATCGGCGCTTTGGCTTGTTCCGTCTTTGTCATCGCAAAACCCAAAGACAAGGACAACGCTGAAGTCAAATTTACCGCGCGCACCGCGCTGGTGTTGATCCCCACGCTGGTAACCGACAAGTCCGGCAATCACATCAAAGGACTCAAGAAGGAAGACTTCACGGTGCTAGAGAATGGCGCCGAACAAAAGATTTCGACGTTCGAGGAAATCACCAGCGCCGCGCGCCGCATGTCGCGTCCCAAGAATCCGAACGAGTTCAGCAATTCCCTGACGGGCGAGCCGTCCACCAAGCGCATTACGCTCATGGTGCTCGACTTGATTAACACGCCATTTGTGGATCAGGCCTATGCGCGCAAGGACTTGCTCAAGTACTTGACGCAATCGGTGGATCAACGCGAGCCCACAGCTCTCTATACCCTCACCCGCAGCGGCATTCACGCGATCCACGACTTCACCACCGATCCGCGCGTCCTGGTCGCAGCCCTGCATAAGGTGAAAGGCGATAACTCGCAGATGGTCGATAGCCCGGAGACAGCCGAGGCGATGAGCGGAAGCGCCAGCCCCGATGGCAGCGCCGGTGTCGACCCCGGCGCGGTGCAGAGCGAAGCCGACAAGATCCAGACCATGATGGAAGACGCGGAACTGAATTTTCAGTCGTTCCAGCAACGTCTTGCCATCACCTATACTTTGCAGGGAATGCAGCAGGTGGCACAAACGCTGGCAGGGTTCCCGGGGCGCAAGTCGCTGATCTGGGCGGGCGGCGGATTCCCCTTCAGCGTGAGCGACAACACCATGCAGCTCGCGCCCGCCGGCCGTGATTCCCTCAGCGATGTGCTGCCCATGTACGAACGCACCTGGCAACTGCTGAACGACGCACAGATTGCGCTCTATCCCGTGGACGTCAAAGGGTTGCAAGTTGTGACCACGCCGAGCGCCTCCGTGCGCAACCCGGGGAAAAACTACGCACGCAACATGAGCTGGCGGCAAATGGATACGCAGTCGACGCTCCAGACCTTTGCGTCCATGACAGGAGGCCGCGCCTATTACAACTCCAACGATCTGGTGAAGGGCTTTCGCGATGCGGTAAGCGATTCGGCCGAATACTACATGCTGGGCTACTATCTTGACCGGTCGAAGACCAAGTCTGGCTGGCGCAAGCTCGCGGTGAAGGTGAAGCGCGATCACACGGAAGTGCGGGCGCGCAGCGGCTTCTTTGTGACCAATGCCACCGTCGATCCCGAGAACAGCCGCGACAGCGACATTTCGTCGGCTTTGCAGTCGCCATTGGATTACACATCGCTTGCGCTGGTGGCGCGCTGGGACAAGATTGAACCTGGCAAAGAGCCGGGGAAGAAGCATGTGAGCTATGAGATGCACCTGGCGCCAGATCCCGCGCTGATCAACGACGCCGACAATAACCACCTTGTGCTGGAATTCGTAGCCCTGGTGAAAACTCCTGAAGGCAAACAGGTCGATCACGCGGTGGGCCAGAAAGTTGAGAATCATCTCACAGCGGAGAAAGTGTCGGCGATTCGCCAGAACGGCGTTTTCTACAAAGGCGCCCTGGATCTTGCCGGCGGGGAATACACGGTGCGTTTCGTTGTCCGTGACGACCTTAGCGGACGGATCGGCTCGGTTGCCGCGCCCTTGAAGGTAGAATGAAACAGAGTTGGTGCGTGGCTGCAGTTCGCCCGTGAACTCTACCGTGAACAGAGGCTCTTCGAGGATCTGAAATGCGCAACTTCATTCTGGGGATTGTCGTTAGCATTGTGGTTCTGTTGATCGGCGGCCTGGGCTTTGCCTTGCTCGGCTTTATGCCCACCAATGCCAATGCGGGGCCACCGAAATGGGAGCGGCAGATCGCCATGAGCGCGCTCGACGCCGCCGTGGAACGACACGCTCCCCGCGTCAACAATCCCGTACCGCCGACGGACGAAAATCTGATGGCGGGGATGAAAATTTACGTCATGAATTGCGCGGAATGCCACGGAGGGCTCGACCGCAAGCCAGTTCAAGTCGGCCAAGCGTTGTATCCCCCGGCTCCCAACCTGATTCTTGATCCGCCTGATGATGCGGAGTGGCACGTCTTCTACGTGATTCGCAACGGCGTTCGCTATACGGGCATGCCTGCCTGGGACAAGGCGCTCTCTGAGTCTGACGTGTGGAAGCTCACGGCGTTCCTCACTCGCGTGAATAAACTGCCGCCAGCCGTGCAAGACTACTGGAAACAATCCAGTGGCGTGAATCCTCCAATCGGCGAACCGGAAGGACACGGCGTACACAAGTAGGAGTGTGTGTAGCGGCGGGGCAGAGTCCCGTCCCCACACGAGCCTCTCTACCCTGGCGGATAGCTGAAATTGATGGTGATCACGGTTTGAGTTGCCGCAGCATGGCCGTTGACACTGTAAGGTTGGAACCGCCACTGCTTAACCGCCGCAGTTGCCGCCCGGCCCAGAACAAAATACCCGCGAACAATTTTGACGTCCTCGACCAAGCCATCGCGCCCAACCAACGTCTGCAGCACCACCGCACCGTGAAGTTTCTGGGCTAACGCTTCGGGTGGATACACCGGAGTGACCGTATGCACGAGCAGGGCTCGCGCTGCTTCTTCGCTCACGGTTACGGGTTCGCTGAATTGCTGAATTGCAGGCTGCGTCTGCGGGGCGGAGACCGGCATCATCTGCGCCGGATTTACCGTCACCACCGCCGGCCGCTCAATCGGCGCCGAGTTTCTCATGCTTTCGGGAATCGCCGCGCGTTCCACGTGGACGGGCGGCGCCTCTTGATGCACAAACACCGGCGTGGGCAGCGGAAAATCGGGAGCCTTCGGCAGCGGCATGCGGGATTCGGGAAGCGAAGACTCGGTCGCGACCACTCCCAGCACCGGCGTCTGCGCATTGGAACTGGACGATCGGCTGAAGTACGCATCCTGTTGCGCTTCGCTTCCAACGGAACTGACGGGCAACGCTCCGGTTTGGTTCAGATAAAAAAGCGCGGCCACCGATTCCCGCATGACATGGAATCTTCCCTCCGGCGTGCGCGACAGGTACTGAATCACGTCGCGCGACCTCCACAGGCAAAACGCCGCCGTGAGCAAGAGGATTGCGGCACAGACTTCACGGGCCCCCAGCGCGTGGCTGCGCCATCGAGGCTCTTCGTAAACGTCAGGGGTTTCGTCAGGCTCGGCCTCGCTGTCGTTGTAGGCCGGCGCTGCGCTCGCCTCCGGGGGAGCGGCCGGCTGACCGTGCTCCTGCACATCAGCGCCGACAGAGGCTGCGCTTGCGCCTTCGCGGCTCGCGTCCTCGCCTTCCGGGGACGGCTCGGCAGGATCCTCCAGGCTCGACGGTTGCATCTTCTCGCAGGCTTTCGCCAGCACCTCTTCGGCTTCCAGGGAGGAAATTGGGCGATAGATCAGGAAGTCGAGGCGGTTGTCGCGCATTTCCGCCGACGTAGGTTCGTGATCAACGATGGCAATGGCCACCGTGTCGCGGTTCGGGGTGGACTCGCGCGCGCGCTTCAACAGGAAGCTCGCCTCTGGCTGGTCAGCCCAGTCTGCGATCACGCAAGAAAAGGCTTGCTTCTTCCCTTTGTCGATAGCCGAAAAAATGTCGGAACAAACTTCGGCCCGAATCCCTGCTCTCTTGCAGGCCGCCGTCATCGCGGCGTTCGTCTCGGGGCTTTTTGAAGATAAGAGAGCGCGGAAAGCCATCGCGGCAACAGCTTATCGGGATTCTCGTCGCCGCAACAGGTAACCAGCGTGTAGTCCACTCCGGGAATCTGGCCAACTGTCCGGTGGAGCCATGATTTCAATTCCAGCACCGGTGACCTTCGTAACCAGCCACGCATGTCACCCTACATAAAGGTTAGATCTCAGCCCACTCTCCGGATAGTTCATGGCGTAGCTTCTGCTGCTGTTCCTGCATCTGTTTCTGTCGGTCCTGCATTTTCTGCTGCGAATCCTGGAACCTCTTCTCCATGTCTTTCCAGCGCCGTGTCTGCTGCTCTACTTTCTCCATGAGGGCCGGACCGATGCGGGCGATTTCCGCTCCGGCGCGGTTGAGTGCCTGCTCGGTCTCTGCCGTGAACTCGGGGATGTCAAAGCTGTCTTCCAGCAGGCTGCCGGAATCCTTCTTCTCGGGAAGAGTCAGGGTCAGATTCTGCTCTCTCTTTTCGCGCATCACCGTCACCGCTGCGCCGGCGCCCGACGATGATCGCAAAGCATGGGTGAAGTCAGAGGTATCGTGCACCGGCTGGTCGTTGACCTTGACAACCACATCTCCTGCGCGGAATCCAGCCTTTTCCCCGCGGCTGCCTTTTTCCACCGAGCGCACCAGCACGCCCTTGCCGCCCTTGACCCCAAAGAAATCTCCCAGCTGCGGAGTAATGTTTTCCACCATCAGTCCGCTGCGCAATGAAGAGTGGACGATGACCACCGAGACGGGCACGTCGAAATCTGGCATCGCGGGCAATTGAGGCATGTCGAACTTGAATTCACCGCCCTTCGGCGCCCACGTCATTGACTTGTGCCGGTCGGCAAGTTGCACCTTGATCGTCTGGGGTTGACCGTCGCGGCTGATGCCGAGACTCACCACGCGGCCCGCCGGCGTCTCCTTGATCATCCGGCGCAACTGGGCGGCACTCTCTACCGCCGTACCGTTCAGGCTTACGATGACATCATGTTCGTGCAGTCCGGCCTTTCCGGCGGGAGCGTCCTGGTCGACCATCGTGACCTCCGCTCCGTGCTCCTCCTTGAGTTTCAATTCACCCAGCCGCTCTGGAGAAACGTCGGCGATGTCCACTCCGAGATACGACGAACCGCCGCCGCCCTCCTCCGCCCCCAACCCCCAACTCCAATTTTCACCCGTGCTGTCGTAGTTCAGTTGCTCCGCTTGCGCACTCGCAACCAGTGAAAAAACAAACATGCAAAGCAGGAAGCGATGGATCATAACCCCTCCCAATAAAAGCAAACTTGCTAGTGGAGCGCCGGGCGTCCCTGCCCGGCCCGAACTGGACGGGCGAGACACCCGTCGCTCCGTCGTTCCGTTACTCCGTCGTTCGATCTAGCGACTGACGCGGCGGAAGTTGACATTCCCAGAATTCGTACGGACCTTCAGCACCGGTCCGCCACCGTTGAGTTGACCTTCTGCCGTCACTGTCTTCGGCCCCCACTGTCCGCCTTCGGTGGCGACACGAATATCAGAAAACTCGCTGCGGATGGTGTGGCCAGTGGCGACTTCGATCTCCGCTCGAACGGAGATTGCCAGATCATTCGCTAGATAGACGGTGATGTCGCCCGCCGACGTTTCCAGAGAGGAATTGCTGCGGCCGCCAGCCCCATTCGACGAGACCAGTTTCACAACGATTCCCCCTGCCGACGTTTCCGCCTGCACCGACGTCGCTCCATCCAGTTGGATACTGCCTCCGCCGGTTTGAGCCTGCACGCGTCCTTTTGCGGAAGCGAGTCGGATGCTGCCCGCGCCCGACTCAATTTCCGCCGGCCCTCCGATGTCGCCCAGTTCCACGCTGCCGCCGCCAGTCGTGGCTTTCACCGTCCCGCTACATTTGTCCACGCGAATACTGCCCGCGCCCGTTTCCAGTACCGCGCCCTGCAGCCCCGAGAGGACGATTACGCTTCCCGCTCCACTTTCTGCTTTGATCTCGCCCTTGGCGGATGCAACTTTGATGTTTCCTCCGCCCGTCTGCAAACTCACGTCGCCGCCCACGCTGCCGACTTCAATCGTGCCCCCGCCGGTTTCCGCTGTCACCTCGCCGCCGATATCATCCAGGTGAATATTTCCGCCACCACTCTCAAGGTCGACACGTCCGGCAATCCCGGTCGTATTTACGTCTCCGCCCCCGGTATCGATCTTGGCGGACTCGAGGTTGCGCGGCACATTGATGACAAAGTCGTCGGCGCACCTGCGATTCCGCCCGCCCGACTCCGCCACGATCCAGGCTGTGTCTCCCTTTACCGACGTGTTGATCCAGTAAGACTCAAATTCGCGGCGGGCCTGCTGTTCTGAAGATCGATAAGATCGACGATGAATAACGTATGTGATCCCCGCTTGCGATCCACCCTGAACCCGTACTGAACCCGCGGCCAGCTTCACTCGCAGGTTCTTCGCTGCGCCCAGGTCTCCGGTCATTTCCTGAACCCAGTTGCTGCCTTCGCGATACACCCGAGCTTCCTGGCAGAGTGCCAAAGATGCCAGCGTCATCATCACGACTCCAATGCTGGCGAGTTTTATTGCTTGCTTCAATGAATGTCCTCCTCAACTTCGTACGTCGATAGTCGTGGTCGGTAGTCGTTAGCAAACACCCCTCATCCCGCGACGAACGCCCAACGACCGTTCTTAATCCATCTCTGGCATCTGCGCCAGCATGGTACGCGCCTGCGAACGAATCGAGTCGTTCTGATCCGTCTGCGACAACCTGGTCAGCACCGAGCGCACATTGCTGTCAGTCTTCATCGGCTCCACCAGCCGCAGGGCCTGCATGCGAACGCCGGAGTTCGTGTCACTGCTCACCGCCCGCAAAACCTCATCCCTGACTCGTGAATCCTGCCGCACAAAGCCACTCAGCCCATCCAGCGCCTTCAAACGCACGCCTGGATTGGTATCGTTCTGCAACGCGTACATCAGCGCTTCGCGCACGCGCGAGTCGTCCGGCGCCTGGGTCAGCAAATCCACCGAATCCATCCGCACTCCCGAGTTGTAATTGTTGCGCGCCGCAAACAACAGCAACTGCTGGATGCGCTGATCGTTCAGCGAGCCCTGCGCTTCCTGAGTCAAAACCGTGTCGTACTTGATGTTCACCTGATTCGATCCCGGCTCCTGCGTCACCGAGCGGATGCCCGTAATCGCAGACGACTCCAGCGGTTGATTGAGCGACGGGTTACTGCTGCCAGACTCAAGCGAGCTTGTCACTAAGCCGCCCCTGCCATGGGAAAGGAAGTTGTAAGTCGCACCAATGCCGCCGCCGAATCCCACGATAAAAATCGCCGCCGCCAGAGCGGGCGCCAGTCGAATCTGCCGCAGCCAGATTGCCGGCTCCAGAATCAGCCGTTGCCAGAAGCCTCCCGGCCGCGTCGTTTCGAGCGCTTCCTGCAAACGCATCCGCGAGGCCGTCAGCAGGTTCGGAGTCGGGTCCGCTACCGTTTCCGAAAGCGTCGCATGGAACTTGCGGGTCGCTTTCAACTCGGTGGCGCATTCCGGACACCGCGCCAGGTGCTGCTCTACCTCGTAACGGGCATCGTCTTCGAGTTCGTTGTAGACGTAGAACAGAACGTTTTGTCGCACCCAATCACATTTCATGTTCGTATCCCTTCGCGGGAACTAATTCCAAACTCATCGCATCTCCGCCAGCGCCGCACGCAGTTTTTGCGTCGCGCGAAACAACGTATTCTTCGCCGTCTCTTCCGTCGTATTCAACATTTCGCCCACGGTGCGCAACTTCAGCCCGTGATAGTGCTTCAACTCGAACACCATGCGCTCGCGAGGCGTCAGCATCGTCAATGCCGCTCCGATCTTCCGCCCCAGTTCGCGCCGCATCAGATCGCGCTCCGGGTTGGCTCCCGAGCGCGCGTCCGCGAACTGTTCCAACCGACTGTACTCTTCGCCCGACGCGTCCACCGCCACCGGAGCGTCTTCTTTGCGCACATTCCGTTTCCGCAGATGATCGAGGCAGAGATTCGTGACGATCCGGTAGATCCAGGTGTAGAAGGAGCACTCAAAGCGGAAGCTGCCCAGATTCTTGTAGGCCTTGAGGAAGGCCTCCTGATAAACGTCCTGGGCGTCCGACTCCGATCCCGTCAGGTGCAGCGCCAGCCGCAGCACCGACTGATCGTAATGACGCACCAATACCTCGAAGGCCGCACGGTTGCCCTGCTGCGCCTCCCGGATCAAACTCGTGTCGTCAATGCGGTTGCTCTGCGCTGCCAAAGAGCCCCTCATGGTGGGGTTCTGGTTGCCGCTGCCCTGGTCCGCCCGCCTCGGACGGTAATTGTCGCCAACCGGAATTGCAACTGCGTAAGAATCGGCCGGCATGGTCTGTGTCTATCCCCTACAAGTGGTCCAACCTTGTTCTTGCCTTGCACAGAAATAGACGGGGCAGCAGCCTGAACGTTAGCAGATTATAAGGAGTTGGCCCTTGGTTTGCTTAACAGTGGGAAACATGCGGAAAGAACAATGCATGTCAGGAAATCTGAAACCTCAATCGGATTTCATTCGTCGCCTCAAACCTCAGCTCTTCATACAAATGCCGACCCTCTTTACTGGCGTGCAAGTTCACGGCGCGTAAGCCCTGCTGCTCGATCCAGGCCAGGATCGTCACCATGACTTGGCGCGCAATTCCGCGCTTCCGAAACTCTGGTTCCGTGTACACATTCAGAATCACTGCCCGCTCGGTGCATGGGTCTTTGGGGCTCGCCGGCCACGGACACAGCAGCACTCCACCGCCGCCCGTGACGCGGCCCGAGGCGTCCAGTGCTAGCCAGTGGCGATACGAGCCATCGGCCAGAGCCCGCGCCAGCCACGGAGTTGCAACTTCCACCATCCGATCGAGTTCTTCGGGAGTGCCTTCGCCCATATCGCGGAACATTGACCGTCGGTGATGCAGAATGATCGCCGCATCGCCCGGCCCTGCCTCTCGAATCGTGATCTCAGCTCGCGTCATGATTGCCTTTGATGCTTACCTTTCCCTCTGAGAATCTGTCTTCCAGTCCATGAAATTGATCGTCTGCTCAACGGAATCGAAAGTAGCAGAGCGGGGTCTCACCTGCGCCACGTCCACGGGTCAGAAAGCGCCCAGCCAGCGGACGGGGAAGCGGCTGCCAAGGGCGTTGACCAGGCGTTCGTCGGCGGTGATGAACTCATTCCCGGTCGCGACCGCCAGTGCAACATAGGTGCTGTCGTAGACGGTTCTGCCAAAATCGGTAGCAATCTTAAGAGCATCGGGCAGAACGGCCCGGCTCTGCACGGTGGGAAAATTGCGGTCGAGCATCGTTTCCAAAGCTCGTTGCGCCACTACAGTGGTGATCTCACCGCGCTTCGCCGCTTTCCAAAGGAAGTTGCCGATCTCAAGCCAGAACAAGTCCGGAACCAGCACTTGAATCGAGCCCGTCACGTAAGCCCGAAGGAAGCGGTCGGCGCGATCTGCGAGAGGTTCGACGATCTCGGGTGACGCCCACTTGGCGCCGACACTGGCGTCGAGGACGAAGGTCTTCACCGCTCGCGATCCTCGCGGATCATCTCTTCGGTCGAGGGGAACGGACCCTTTCCGGGGGGCTTGTGGGAGCGGATCTCCGCTAAATCGTCATAGAACTGACGGCGGCGCTTCAGTTCCGCCGCCGTGGGCACTGTGTCTTTGAGCAAAGAGATGACTTCGACGGCGATGGAGCTGCGGTTCTTGCGGGCGCGGGCGCGCAGGGCTTCGTAGAGGTCCTTGGGCACGTTTTCCACATATAGGGTAGGCATAGGGAAAGTCTAGCACAACCCTAGGGACCGAGTTGTGTTTGCCCAGGACCGCGGCGCCGTCGCCACCTAGATGGCGCCGGCCTCAGCCGTGGAGCAAAGCTGAGTTCACCAGCTCTTTTGCATCCTCGTTTTCGGCGTACTCCCAGAGGCAGAGTTCGTTGCCGTCGGGATCGCGGAAGAAGGCCAGTCTCCCGTCTTTTTTGTCTTTGATTTCGCTGGTCGCGATGCCGCGGGCGCGTATCTGCTCCAAAGTCTTCTGCAAGTTCGCGACGGAAAAACAAAGGCGAGCATTGCCGCTGCCGGGGACCACCGATCCGGGTGGACGGGGCACGAGTTCGATGAGCACACCATCGAGATCGAAGCGCGCGACGTAATCATGCGAAACCATCTGCAGTCCAAGGGTGTCGCGATAGAAGGCGATGGACGCATCCATGTCGGTGACATAGTAGAAAACGGTGTCGAAGGAGAGTTTGAGCTTACTGGACGAAGATGAGGAGTGCATGGCGGGAGAGCCTCCTTTCCTCGGCTCGCTTGTGGGGAAGTGGTGGGCGAGTTGACTATCGTCAATTTAATTTTCAACGACATGCCTGGGATTGTCAGTGAGGGTTGGCACAAGTCGAAGTGACGTTGAAAAAGGCGGTGAGGTGCTCTCTTCCTTGACACTCCGTTTTCAGCCCTTTATTCTTAAGCATTGCTCCCTGAGAGACTTTCGTCTCTGTGCGCACTTCCGCGGGCCTTTGCGGTAATTTGAGTGGGGGCGGCGGAGGTTCCAATGCTCATCGAAATTGCGGATCTGAAGATTCACCCGGTCGATTTCCGGGAGGAGTTCAGCCCGGGTGTGATCGACCTGGGCGGGGAGGTCCAGCAGCGGTCGCCGCTGCGCAGCCAGGGCCGGGCGGATCTGGTCGAGGAGCATCACGGTAAGCATAAGGTGGTGCAGGACATACGGGTGAAGGGCAAGCTGGAGACGAGCCTGGAAGTGCCCTGTGCGCGCTGTCTCGATCCGGTCGTGCATGAGGTCGAGCGTAGCTTTGATCTTCTGTACCGGCCGCTTGGAACCGACTCCGGGCACGCAGAGCTTTCGGTGACGGACGCCGAGGCCGAAATAGGGTATTACGAGGGCGAAGGATTGCTGCTGGAAGACACGCTGCGCGAGCAGGTGCTGCTGGCGCTGCCGTTGAAGACGCTATGCCGCGAAGATTGCAAAGGATTGTGTCCGCACTGCGGCAGGAACTTGAATGAAATTCAGTGCTCATGCGTGGACGAGGTCGAGGACCCGCGGTGGTCGGCGCTGAAAGAAATACGGGATAAGCTGTGAGAACCAGTTGCCAGTTGCCAGTACCCAGTTGCCAGTTGTCGGGAGCGCGGGGTTGACTGGCAACTGGCGGCTGGGAACTGGCAACTGAAAAGGAACATCATGCCGAATCCGAAACGCAGACATTCACAAAGGCGCACCGCCACGCGGCGGGCGCATGACTCTCTCTCCAAGCACTCGCTGTCGGAGTGTCCGAACTGCCATGAACAGAAGATGCCACACCGCGCATGCCCGAAGTGCGGAACCTACAAGGGCCGCGAAGTTCTAGAGGTCGAAGAGAAGTCCTAATTTTCTTTCATGCCTAGCGTAATCGCACTCGATGCGATGGGGTCCGACAAGGCGCCGAAGCCGGAGATTGAAGGCGCGTTGCAGGCAGCGCGCCATCACGGCGTGCACGTGCTGTTGGTCGGCCCGGAACCGCAACTGCGGGCCGAACTGGCGCGCTATCCCGGCGCGCGGCGGCTCCCGGTGGACGTAGTGCACGCCAGCGAAGTCATCACCATGGACGACAAAGTGGATGCGATTCGCGCCAAGCGCGATTCGTCGATCCGGGTTGGACTGCGATTGGTGCGCGAGGGGCGTGCGGCGGGCTTTGTGACGGCGGGCAACACGGGCGCAGCCATGGCCACAGCCAAAGTGGTGCTGGGCGCGTTGCCGGGCGTGGACCGTCCGGCACTGGCGGCCGCTTTCCCTACGGTCAATAACACGGCGGCGGTTTTACTGGACGTGGGCGCGAATGTCGATTGCACGGCCAATAATCTCGAGCAGTTCGCGGTGATGGGGGATATTTACTGCCGTTCGATTTTCGGCATGGAGCATCCGCGGGTCGGGCTGCTTTCGATCGGAGAAGAAGAAGGCAAAGGCAACGAGCTGACGCGCGAGGCGTTTCCACTGCTGAAGCGGCTTCCCATCAACTTTATCGGCAACGTGGAAGGCCGCGATTTATACAACGGACATGTCGATGTGATCGTGGCCGACGGATTTGTCGGCAATGTTGCGCTGAAGACTTCGGAAGGCCTGTCGCGGATGGTGCGGACGGTGCTGAAAGAGACCTTGAAGGCGACCATCACGCGGCAGGTAGGCGCGCTGCTTTCGCGCAACGCGTTTTCCGATTTCAAGAAGCGGCTGGACCACACCAATTATGGCGGTGCGCCGTTGCTGGGCATAAAAGGCGTATGCATCATCACGCACGGATCGTCGAATACAAATGCCATCAAGAACGCGGTACGCGTGGCGGCGGAATTCGCCGAGGGCAAAGTAAACGAAACGATCGAACGCGAGCTGGCGCAACTGAGCGTGGCGGTACCTACGTAGGGAGGTTAGAGGTGAGAGGTCATATTGCAGGGGTAAAATCCCGCGATCGCCGATGCATTTTGCGCGATGGGTATTAACCTCTGCATGCTGACCTCTGACCTTTCAATTATGACCAACAGTTGTTCTCGAATCGCATTTCTTTTCCCCGGCCAGGGTTCGCAAGCGGTGGGCATGGGCAAAGAACTGGCCGACAACCATCCGGTGGCGCGTCGTACTTTTGAGGAAGCCGACGAGGCCCTCGGCTACAAGCTGTCGCAACTTTGCTTTGAAGGTCCGGAAGAAAAATTGAAGCTGACCGAGATCACGCAGCCGGCCATTCTGACGGTTTCGGTTGCGGCGTGGCGCGTGCTTCAGGAAAAAGGTCTGAAGCCGGATTTTGTCGCCGGGCACAGCCTGGGCGAGTATTCGGCGCAAGTAGCCGCGGGCACGCTGACCTT
>OBLT010001192.1_pt1 | contig 16654 bp, 14 predicted proteins | sample 1518721 | NCBI WGS metagenome assembly OBLT01 (sample SAMEA3539307, study PRJEB22396) | soil metagenome | biome: tundra; feature: field; material: soil | place: USA | collected 2010-05 | depth 0.15 m | reverse complement strand
GCCGCAATCCGCGCGATGCCGACCAACTTCGGCGGGGACTCGAAATCAGGGAGCAACGGATGTGCGGTCATAGGCGCTGGCGCGATTCGCCATTTGTTCGCCTACAATAACTCCAGGATCGACTCTTGTCAAATGGGATGTGGGGTGAGGGAATCGCATTCAATTCTCAGTTAGTGCTAACGTGATTGCAGCAACTAAACAGTAAGCCACGAGAAAGCATTCTTTCCTGGTATCCAATCTGACCCCAATTCCAGGTAAAACATCATCACATTTTCGTTGTGAGCAAGCTCACTGACCGGAAAGCAAGTTTCCCCCGATACTGGCGGGGCCAACGGGATGCGTCAAGACAGGCCGACATCCCATTGTCCGACAAGGAGGAGGTTGGAGCATGCCAACCGTAAACAAACCGGACTTCTTCATCGTGGGAGCGCCAAAATCTGGCACCACTGCACTCTATTCGTATCTGGGTGGTCACCCGGACATAGGTATGTCGAAGCACAAAGAGCCCCACTTTTTCGCTCCCGATATTTTAGGCCACCAGAGACAATCAAGAACGCTGGCGCAATATTTGAGCAATTTTGATCGCGCAACCGGCAAGAGCCGAATCGGGGAAGCATCGACAGGGTACCTGGTGTCTCGAAGAGCCCCGCAAGAGATTTTCGACTTCAATCCTTCTGCTCAGATCATAGTTATGCTGCGGAACCCAATCGATGTCATTCATTCATTGCATAGTATGAGGCTGTGCAGCGGGGCCGAACACATCACCCGATTCGAGTTGGCGGTCGATTCTCAGGAACAGCGATATTGGCAGTTAGGGCCCCTTCGGGGTGAACCCGTTCCAAGTTTGAGCTATCGCGAAATGACCAGATTCTCGGAGCAGATTCAACGATACTTCGACGCGTTCGGTAGGGAGCGGGTTCACGTCATCTTGTTCGATGATTTCGCCAAAGCTCCCGGCATTGCGTACGAGAAAGTGCTCTCATTCTTGGGGCTGCGTTCGGACGGAAGGCGCAGCTTTGAGATCATCAATGGTAACCGGCGTATGCGCTCTAAAGCAGTGCAGCTGCGCTTGCAGCGGTTGAAGCAATCCAAAGCACTTGGGCGATTCGAACGTGCGTTTCCGACTTTGTGGCAAGAAGCTAGAGCGATTGTGGGCCGGCTGAATTTTGTTTATGAGCGCCGTCCCGCCATCGAGGCCGGGTTTCGACAACGATTGGAGATGGAATATGCTCCTGAGTTCCGTAATTTGGAGAGGCTGCTCGGTCGAACCCTGGATCATCAGTCGCCGCCAGCGCAAACAGTTGAAGCTCTGGAGGGTGACACGCGGAGGTTCGGGTGGAAAAATGTCCAAGGCGCACGCTAGAGTCCGGGCCACGTTGGGCCAGAACTCCCGAATACTCTTCGACAGAACCTCATCCGACCAGAAGCCGGATGATTGTTGCAAAATCGCCAATGCACTCATTTAGCAGGTTGCGAGCGCTATCGCCTCACTACATCAACCAGCGGCGGCCTCAAGCAACGTGGTCGTGCTTGGCAGCCGGGGCGCAAGCTCAATCGCTTCGTTCGCTGCAAGCTTACGGGTGCTCGCCCTCCTCCGTCACCACCCCCGGCGGCGGCGGCGGAATCGCAATATCCAGTTTGGTCACCGTCCCGAGCGATGACAAGGGCTTGTCGAATTCGCTCACGTTGCCCACTACCAGCACCGACATCTGGTCGCGGTGGATGTATTTCGCCGCTACATGCGCTACGTCTTCCTTCGTAACTCCCTCGATCCCCTTCTGAAAGTTCTCCAGAAAATCCAGCGGATAGCCGTAAAACTCATACGCCATTTTTTCCCGCAAAACCTTCGCCGGTGAATCGAAACGGAAGACAAAAGAATTCAGAATCGCGTCCTTGGCGCGCTTGATCTCCTCATCGTCGATGGGGCGCTTGGCGAGGTCGGCGATCTCCTCGTCGAGCGCCTGAATGGATTCGATGGTCGTCTTGCTCTTCGTCATGACCATCAGCCGCAACATGCCGGGATGATCCCAGCCCGCGCCCACTCCACCGCCGACTCCGTAGGCGAGCCCTTTGGTGGTTCGAATGTCGTTAAACAGCCGCGACGAAAATCCTCCGCCGAAGGCCTCGTTGAGCACCGAGGTCGCGAAGTAATCCGTAGTGTGGCGCGTAATGCCCAGCGCCACCATTTCAATGGTGCTCTGATTCACGTCGGTCTTGTCGACCTGGTAATATCCCGGTTTTGCAGGATCTGGCTTGATCTCCGTATCTTTCGCCCACGGTCCCTTGGGCCAGGACGCGAAAGCCTCGCGCAGACGGGCTTCCATCTTCGCCGAGTCGAAGTCGCCGACCACGCCGAGGATGATGTTGTTCGGGTGAACGTACTTGTCATGCCACTCCACCAGATCCTGACGCGTGATGGCCGCCACCGTTCGATACTCGGCAACTCGCGCATACGGATTGTTTGCGCCATACACCAGTATCGCCGCCTCCCGCCCTGCGATCTGCCCAGGATCGTCATTACGGCGCGAGATGCTGTCATACATCCCCTTCTGCGCAATTCCAATTTTGTCGGGGCGAAACTCCGGCTTCTTCAGCAGATCCTCGAACACGCGAAACACATCGTCGAAATCTTCTTTCAGACACGTCCAGCTCACGTTCGTCGAGTCGATGCCTCCACCGGTCTCGACCTTGGCGGCACGCTGCTCCAGATAGTCGTCGAGTTGATCGCCGGTCCGGGACTTGGTGCCGCCGATGCGCCACACTTCGCCGTAAATCTCGGTCAGCCCCGTCTTGTTCGTGGGGACCGAGCGCTCGCCGCCGCGAATGCGAGCGATGCCGTCAATGGTCGGCAACTCGTGGTCTTCCTGAAGAAAAACCACCATGCCATTCGGAAACACGATGCGCTTCGGCTGCGGCGGATGGAACGCCGGCAACTTTGGAACCGGTATCTGTCGCCAGGTCTGGGTTTGCGCCGCAAGCTGCACGTTGCCGCCAAAGACGCCAATGAACACGACGATCGCAAAGACGAGCAGTTGCTTCGCATCGGGGTATCGCTTTAGCGATACCGTAAATCGCTCGAAATCCGTTGCCCCTTTAGGGGCTGGGCGTGCGCGCTTCACTGTCCACCTCCTTGCGGCCCTGCGCCCGTTCCCGGCGGCCCACCGGCAAACTCGATAATCCCCACCGTCCGGTTGCCGGGCGTGAACGTCTGATTCGCAATCCGCCGTATATCCGCCTTGGTAACTTTTTCGATCCGGTCGACCGAGCGGAACAGTTCCCGCCAGTCGTCATAGCGCGCCTGATAGAGCCCGAGCTCGAACGCCAGACCCTCATTCGATCTGAGCGCACGGATCAGGTTGGCCTTGGCTCGCGTCTTGATCATTCTTAGCTCTTCATCCGAAATGTCTTCTTTTTTCAGCCGTTCAATCTCCACATGAATCGCATCGCCCACTTCCTGCGGCGTGTGGCCCGGGATCGGGGTAGCGAAAAACGCGAACAGGTGCGGATATTTATTTCCCGGAAACCCAGTAAATCCCTCCGCGTCCGACGCGATCTGCTTGTCGCGGACCAGCGCCCGGTAGAGGCGCGAGGTTCGTCCATTCGACATCAGGTCGGCGATTGCGTCGTAGACCTGGTCATCCGGGCTGCGGTAATCGGGGCGGTGATAGCCTTCGAGATAGAGCGGCTGCGACTGCTCGTGCAGCACGACCGTACGCTCGGAATTCTGCGCCGGCTCGGTGGTCGTCGCCGTGTCGGGCTTGGGACGCGGCGGAATCCGCGAGAAATATTTCTCGACCACCGGCATGGCTCCCGATGCTTTTACATCTCCAACCACGACGACCACCATGTTCGAGGGCACATAGTACTTATCCCAGAAATTCTGTGCATCGGTCGCCGAAAACGAGTTCAAGTCCGAGATCCATCCGATGGTCGGCCGGTGATAAGGATGGGCCGCGAATGCCTCTTCCGTGAATTGCTCGAGCAGCCGCCCCATGGGATCGCTGTCCACCCGCATGCGGCGCTCTTCGATTACCACGTTGCGCTCTTTGTAGAATTGCCGCATCACGGGATGCAGAAAGCGCTCCGATTCCAGATAGGCCCACAATTCCAGCCGGTTGTTGGGGAATGAGTAGTGGTAGACAGTTTCGTCGAGATCGGTGGAGGCGTTCATGTCCTCCCCGCCTTCGCCTTCGACGATCTTGCCAAACTCGTTGCTGTAAGGCGCGGAGAACTTGTCGGCGGCCGCAATCGCGTTCTTCCAGGCTTGTTCGAGCTGTTTGAGCTTCTTCTCATCGCGGTCCACCGGCTGGTCGCGCTCGGCAATGTAGGCTGCATAAGCCTCTTCAATTTTCGCCAGCGCAACTTTCTCGTCCGCATAGTCGCGCGTCCCAATCGTGTCCGTGCCCTTGAAGGCCATGTGCTCGAACATGTGCGCGAGGCCTGTCTTGTCCATGGGATCCTGCACCGAGCCCGCATCCACGTGCGTGAAAAACGAAAACACCGGCGCCTCCGGCCGCTCGCAGATGACGATGGTGAGGCCGTTCGAAAGCTTCTTTACCGTGGTGCGCTTCTCGAAAGAAGCCAGATCCTGCCCGAGGGCGAGCGAGCACAGCACGAAACAGACAACAACTGTTTGTATGAGAGTTAAGCGGGATTTCATTCAGCCTCCACGACGGAACATCGACGGAACACCAAAAATTCGAAGTTACGTGGAGGCAGGGAAGATTGTCAAACGAGCGGCATCGGGAAAATAGCGGCGCTGGAAATAAAGCGCTACGTTGACCAGCATAATCATGACGGGCACTTCGACCAGAGGGCCGATGACGGCGGCGAATGCAGCCCCGGAGTTAATGCCGAAGACGGAAACTGCGACGGCAATCGCGAGTTCAAAGTTATTCGAGGCTGCGGTGAAGGAGAGTGTAGCCGTCTTCGAGTAGTCGGCGCCGAGTTTCTTCCCCATGTAAAACGACACCAGGAACATCACGACGAAGTAAATGAGCAAGGGCACCGCGATCCGCAGGACATCGAGCGGGAGCCGAACGATGTATGCGCCCTTGAGCGAGAACATCACCACAATCGTGAACAGCAAAGCGATCAGCGTGAGCGGGCTTACGCGGGGAACGAAACTACGCTCATACCACTCGCGCCCTTTAATCCGAAGCAGCAGCGTGCGAGTGACGAACCCGGCAAGAAAGGGAATGCCAAGATAAATAAAAACACTCTTGGCGATTTCCGCGATGGAGACATGGACGATAGCGCCGTGGAGGCCCAGTCTTGCGGGCAGAACCGTGATGAACAACCACGCGTATGGCGAGTAGAAGAACACCTGGAACAGGGAATTGAAGGCAACCAGACCGGCAGCATATTCGGTATCGCCGCTGGCCAGTTCGTTCCAGACAATGACCATTGCGATGCAGCGAGCCAGGCCGATCATGATCAGTCCAGCCATGTATTCCGGGTAGCCGCGTAAAAACACGACCGCCAGGACAAACATCAGGATCGGGCCGACCACCCAGTTCTGAACGAGGGATAGACCAAGCACTCGTGTATTCCGGAAGACCTCGTGCAGTTCCTCGTATCGCACCTTGGTGAAAGGCGGATACATCATCACGATGAGTCCCACCGCAATCGGAATCGAAGTTGTGCCGATGCTGAAGCGATTCAGAAACGGCACGATTCCCGGCAGCCGCCAACCTAAGGCGACCCCGATGACCATGGCGGCGAAGATCCACGCGGTGAGATAGCGGTCCAGAAAACTGAGACGGCGGGATGGCTTCATCGTAGTCATCGTCACTGTTATTGACGCGTCATTGCTTTCCAATGCGATCCACTTCTTTTTTCAGCGCGAGGCGATCGAGGGCCGCCAGAGGAAGAGAGAGAAAAAGGCCGATGCGCCGATCGAGAATGAAAAACGCGTCGCGGAAGGCGCGTTCGATTTCGGCGGAGTCTCCTTGAACCGCGGCAGGATCGGGAACTCCCCAGTGCGCGGTCATCGGCTGTCCCGGCCACAGCGGGCAGGTTTCCTTGGCGGCGTTGTCGCAAACCGTGAAGACGAAGTGCATCGCGGGAGCGCCGGGGCGCCCGAATTCGTCCCAGCTTTTACTGCGCAGGCCGGTGGTGGAGATGCGTGCCATCGCAAGCTGCTTCAGCGCTTCGGGACGAACCGTCGCGGAAGGATGACTTCCGGCACTGTAGGCGGTGAATGCCGGCCTTCCTTTGTGGTTGAGGATCGCCTCGGCCATGATGGAGCGCGCCGAGTTTCCCGTGCACAGGAACAGAACGTTGTAATGAGCTTCCATGGTCACGGTTTCGGCTTCACCGCGCGCACAAAAGCGCTCATGAACTTTTCATCGACTTGCGCTGCGATCGCATCCACGTCGATGCCTGAGGAGGAAAGAAACTCACGAGCGTCCTCAATACGATAAATTCGCGTGGGCTCAATCTCGACTTGCTCAAACCCGGCAGCGGAGAGTTTGCCGCGATAGTCGTTTTCTTCCAAAGCGCCGGCGATGCAACCAACCCACGCCAGCACACTCTGACGGACCTCGGGGACGATTTCGCCGCGGGTGACCACGTCGGAGACAGCGAGCCGCCCGCCCGGTTTGAGCACGCGAAATGCCTCGCGCAGCACGCGGTCTTTGTCAGCCGAAAGATTGATCACGCAGTTGGAAATGACGACATCGACCGAGTTGCCGGGCAGCGGGATGTTTTCGATCTCACCCTTCAGAAACTCGACATTCTCCGCGCCCGCCTTGCGCTTGTTTTCGTTGGCCAGCGCGAGCATTTCATCCGTCATGTCGAGGCCGTAAGCCTTGCCGGTTGGGCCGACTCGCCGGGCGGAGAGCAACACGTCGATGCCGCCGCCTGAACCCAGATCAAGTACAGTTTCGCCCGGGTTCAGTTGCGCCAGCGCGGTTGGGTTGCCGCATCCGAGCGAGGCCAGCATCGCCTCTTCCGGAATCTGCTGCGCCTGCGCCGCGTCGTAGAGATTCGAGGTGATCGGATCGCAAGAGAGCCCGCTGGCCGGCGCCGCGCCGCAACAACTGCTGCCGCCCGTCTTATTCGTAACTCGCAAAGCCGCTTGTCCGTATTTCTCTTTTACGACTTCCTTTATGTTGATATTGGCGACATCGTTTTTGGTGACATCGATGTTGGTATCGGGCATGACGGTTTCTCCTATTTACAAAGTTGTATTAGAGTTCGCGGCTTGAGCGCCTTGTTTCGAGTGCAGCACTCGGCGTAAAGAAACTGCAGAATTTCGCGCAGCGCTTCCGTGTTGGCCCTGTAGTGCAGAAACGTGCCCTTGCGTTCGACGCGCACCAGGTCCTCATTCTTGAGCTTTTCAAGATGGTGAGAAAGCGTGGAGCCGGGGATCTCGAGATCGTCCTGAATCTCGCTGACGACAAGACCCTCGGGATGCGCGGAGAGCAGCAGTTGCATGATGCGCAGCCGCGGCTCGGTGCCCATGGCGGAAAACATGTCGGCATACCGCGCGACGCGCTCACTGTTCGTTAGGAGCTTGTTGGTAGTGGCGGCCATAGTTCGATAATACTAGAAATATAGATTCCGGGTCAACCCGCTCGTAGAGACGCGGCTTGCCGCGTCTCCCGTCTGTAGCCGCCGGAAAACTCAGGCTGCATGCCAGGTATCGCTTGAGCGATACCGCAGTTTCTGAGAAATAGAAGGCTCCGTTAGGGGCTGCACATCGCCCGCTCTTGCGCGGGCCATCTATACTGGAAGCCGTTTTGATTCGCCGGCCCGTAGCCTGCAACTCGCAGCACGCCATGTCCACACCCACCATCGTCGAAGTCGAGGGCCGCAAACTCAAGCTCACGAATCTGGACAAGGTCCTCTATCCTGCCACCGGTTTCACCAAGGGGCGGGTGGTGGATTTCTACGTCCGCAGTGCGCCCGTGCTGGTGCCGCATCTCGCCGGACGGCCGCTCACCATGAAGCGCTATCCGGAAGGAGTGGACCAGGAATATTTCTTCGAAAAGAACGCTCCCATGCATCGCCCGGACTGGGTGAAGACCGCGCCCATCTGGAGCGAGAGCAACCACCGCACCATCAATTTCATTCTCGCCAACGATTTGCCCACGCTGGTGTGGATCGCGAACCTGGCGTCGATTGAACTGCATCCGTCGCTCTCGCTCGCCGCCGACATTCGGACGCCGACCGCGATCGTTTTTGATCTTGACCCTGGACCTCCGGCGAACATTGTGCAGTGCGCGCAGGTTGGCCTCTGGGTGCGCGAGATTTTCGATCACTTCGGGCTGCAGAGTTTTCCGAAAACATCCGGCTCGAAGGGATTGCAGATCTATATCCCGCTGCATACGAAAACCAGCTACGAGCAGACCAAATCTTTTGCTCACGCAGTGGCGCGTCTGCTCGAGCAGGAGCATCCCGAACTGGTGGTCTCGGATATGAAGAAGGCCGTGCGCACTAATAAGGTATTCGTCGACTGGAGCCAGAACGACCAGCACAAGACGACGATCTCGATTTACTCGCTGCGCGCGCGCGAGCATCCAACGGTGTCGACGCCGGTTACCTGGGACGAAGTCGAGCAGGCGCTGAAGAAAAAAAATGCGGGGCGACTGGTGTTCGAAGCGAAAGACGTGCTCGCGCGCGTGGAAAAGATGGGCGACCTGTTCGAGCCCGTGCTGAAACTGAAGCAGAAGCTGCCGCAGTTGGCCGGAGTGGCTGCCGCATCGGAAAAAGAAGAGGACGAAGGAAGGAGCGTCGCAGCCCAGGCCGAAGCGCGGCCGCGCCCAGAAAAGACGACGAAGACTAAGACCAAAACTAAAGCGAAGCCATCGGCGGAAGCGCGTCGCAAGTTATAATTCCGGCTTGCGCTTGACTGAGCCGGGCGCTACCAAACCACATGGCGCATCTCTACGTTGGCACTTCCGGATGGGCTTATCCGACATGGAAGCCCGCCTTCTATCCGGAAAAACTTGCGCAGAAGAAATTTCTAAATTTCTACGCATCGAAATTGAATGCCGTCGAAGTCAACTACACCTTTCGCCAGTTGGTCAAAGAGACGACCGTCCAGAACTGGATCGCCGAAACGCCCGAGCATTTTCGCTTTACGATTAAGGCGCACCAGGTGCTCACGCATATTAAGCGCCTGAAGAGCGCGGAAGAATTCCTGCAGCGCTTTCTCGGAACGCTGGAGGCCTTAGAGCGCGCCGGACGCCTCGGCCCGGTGCTCTTTCAGTTGCCGCCGAATTTCAAAGCGGATCAGGTGGTGCTTTCCGAATTTCTGAAAAGCTTGCCGCGAACGGTGCGCGCGGCGTTCGAGTTCCGCCACGAATCGTGGTTGAGCGAGCCAGCGTTCGTCGACGCCACGTGCAACACGCTGCGCGAGCGGAACATCGCGCTCTGTGTGGCCGAAACCGAAGAGCGCGATACTCCCGACGTAGTTACCGCCGATTTCGCTTACTACCGTTACCGCAAACCCACTTACTCCGCCGAAGAACGCGAAGCGATGGGCGCGCGCATCCACGAGCATCTCGCCGCGGGCCGCGATGTCTTCGCCTACTTCAAGCACGAACAGACGCCCGAGGGTGCGCTGTATGCGGTCGATTTGCTGCGAACTGGGGGCGTGGCGAGTGGATAGAGGCGATCTGCCGATCTCATAAATGTTTTTGGAGGGCGAGCCGCTTAAAACCCGCACCATCCGCGCGCATCCTGTTCGTTACTTCTCGGGTCCGATCTGACCTCCCATACTGATCTCATGGCCTCGGATGCCAACGCGCGGACGCTCTCTGCCTTTCTCGACTATCTGCGGGTTGAGCGCGGATCGGCGAAGTTGACGATTGCCGCTTACACAGGCGACCTGGCGCAGTTCGCGGAGTTTCTGGAGAAGCGGCGCGTGGTTCTGAGCGGAGCGCGGCGGGAAGATGTGCGCGAATACATCCAGGAATTATTTTCGAATGCGCTCGACGGCCGCTCGGTGGGACGGAAGCTTTCGGCCATCCGGCATCTTTACCGGCATTTGCTGCTCGATGGAAAGATCGACAAGGATCCGACGCTCAACATCGACTTGCCGAAACAGTGGAAGGTGCTGCCCAAGGCGCTGAGCCGCGATGAAGTCGGAGCCATGCTGTCCGAGACGCAGCCGCGAAATGAAACCGCGCGCGGGCAAACGCTTGCGCTTCGCGACCATGCCATGCTGGAACTTCTCTATGCCGGAGGCGTGCGCGTTTCCGAAGTTGCCGATGCTCGTATTGAAGATCTGAAGCTTGAAATGGGATACATCCTGGTTCGCGGCAAGGGCGACAAAGAGCGCATGGTGCCGCTCGGAGTGCCGGCCCAGCAAGCATTACAGCAATATCTGAAAAACGGCAGGGAAATAATCGCTAAGAAAAAAAGTTCGCCGCTTCTGTTCCTGGGCACAGGAGGACGGCGCCTGACGCGTCAGCGCATCTGGCAGTTGGTCGGGAAAGCCGGTCTCGCTGCAGGACTTGCTTCAGGACGCCACGCCAGTCCGCACATGCTGCGGCACTCCTGCGCGACGCACATGGTGGAAAATGGGGCCGACCTGCGGACGGTGCAGACCATCCTCGGCCACGCCGACATTTCGACCACGCAGATTTATACCCACGTTGCACTCGACCGGCTGAAGAGCGTGTATGCGAAGCATCATCCGCGGGCGAAGGCGAGGAACAATTTGTAATTGGTAATTTGTAATTGGTAATTTGAAACCAGACCGGTGCGATACTTGCGTTTCGGCCTTGACCTGATTTTCAAATTACAAATCACCAATTACACATTTCTTCTCATGAGCGTGGCTGCCAACAACTCGCGCACCATCGTCGAACGCGCCACCGACGACTTCCTGCGGCACTTGCGGGAGCGCAATGCCTCGGCGCATACCATCAAGGCTTACACCGGAGATCTCGACAACTTTGCCGGCTACATCGGTTCGCGCGCTTGGAAAACGATCGACCACATCGCGATCCGCGGATTCCTCTCGCATCTGTACGACAAAGGACTGAGCAAGACTTCCGTCGCTCGCGCGCTGGCCGCGGTGCGGTCGCTTTATCGCTGGCTGGCGCAGGAAGGGGTGGTCGAGCAGAATCCGGCGAAGTTGGTTTCGACGCCACGGCTGCCGAAGAAGCTGCCGCGCGTTCCGACGATTGAGGAAATGAACTTTGTGCTCGACGGCAAAATGCCGGAAGTGGCATCGTTTCCGGAGCGCGATCGGCTGATGTTCGAATTGCTCTACGGCTGCGGCATTCGCAATTCGGAACTGGTGGGCATCAATCTCGACGACATCAGCCTGAGCAACGAAGCGATTCTGATTCGCGGCAAAGGGAAGAAGGAACGGTACGTCCCCTTCGGAGGGTCGGCGCTGGCTGCGCTGGCTGTTTACCTGCCGTGGCGGCAACGACTGCTCGCGACTTTACGAAGCACGCCGAAGAACACAATTTCTGCGAAATGCAGTTCCGCGAAAAGCAGTCCAGCGAAAAGCATGCCGGCGAAAGTCATGCCCGCGCTGCTTGTCAACCAGCGCGGCGGACGGCTTACGACGCGCAGCGTGGGACGCATCGTCAAGCGCATCGCGGTTGCCAAGGGACTGTCGCCAGAGGTTCATCCGCATACTCTGCGTCACGCTTTCGGCACGCACATGCTGGAAGAGGGAGCGGACCTGCGCGCCATCCAGGAACTGCTTGGGCATGAGCGGCTGGCGACGACGCAACGCTACACGCAGCTCTCGGTCAAGCACATGATGAACGTTTACGACCAGACGCATCCGCGCGCGAAGTGACGGGCGCACACGGGGAGACGCGGCAGGCCGCGTCTCTACGGTCGCCACCTTGCTGGCAACCGCTCGAAGGTGACCGATTTCCTTGCGTGTTGCTGCCCTGGCGTGAGATAGTAGCCCGTTTCGACCTTCGACGAGCTAACGGTGTCATGATCCGTCTTCTTCCGCGCGAAACCAAGTTTTTCGATTTGTTTGCCGAGCTTTCCACCCACATGACTGAGGGTGCGCGCTTGTTGCGCAGCATTCTGGAAGATCCCCACGACCTGGGAGCCCGGGTCGACCAGATGCAAGCCATCGAACATCGGGGCGACAAGGCGATCCACGCGATCATGACCAAGCTGAACCAGAGTTTCATTACGCCTTTCGACCGCGAAGACATTCATCACCTGGCGTCCTCGCTGGACGACGTTCTCGACTTCATGAATACGGCGGCCACGCGCCTGGTGATGTATAAAATCGCGCAACCAACGGCGGCGGCGGCGGAGTTGGCGGGAATCCTGGTGCTGCAAAGCGAAGAACTGGCGCGCGGGGTTTCGCTGCTAGAGAAAAACGGCAAGGTGATGCAGCACTGCGACGAAGTTAACCGGCTCGAGGACGTAGCCGATCAAGTCAGCCGCAAGGCGATTGGAGAGTTGTTCGAAAACGAGAAAGATCCCATCCAACTGATCAAGATGAAAGAACTCTATGAAGTGCTCGAAATGGCAACCGACAAGGCCGAAGATGCGGCCAACGTATTGGAAGCGATCGTGCTGAAGAGCGCATAGATGGGGAGATGCGACGCCTGCCCCTAAAGGGGCGTTTTTTCGGAGGATTTGCGGTATCGCTGAAGCGATACCCCGATACGAATCTCAATACGTCTCAATACGAATCTCCGTACGTCTCAATACGAATCTCAATACGGATCTCACTTGCACACGGACTGTTAAACCTATCCCGATGCTACTACTGCCAAGGAGCGCACCCCGGTGAACGTGGAAGTTCTGCTGGTAGTGACTACGGTTCTGGTCGCTCTGATTTTCGACTTCTTCAATGGGTTTCACGATGCGGCCAACAGCATCGCTACGGTTGTCTCGACGCGTGTTCTCTCTCCCAAACTGGCGGTGGTGTGGGCGGCGGTATTCAACTTCCTGGCCGCTTTTCTGCTGGGCACCGCGGTGGCCAACACGATTGGCCGCGGCATGATTCGACTTGATGCAGTGGATCAATATGTAGTGCTGGCGGCGCTGTTCGGCGCCATTGTCTGGGATCTGCTGACGTGGTTGTGGGGTCTGCCCACCTCTTCGTCACACGCGTTAATCGGTGGGTATGCTGGCGCCGCCATGACGCATGAGGCACTTCATGCCGGATGGCGTTCCGCTCCATCGGTGATCATCGCCGCCGGGTGGTACAAGACCCTGATCTTTATTGTGGTTGCACCCATCATGGGACTGTTCATGGGCTTCACGTTCATGGTTGCCGTTTATTGGCTAATGAGAAACAAAGCGCCGCAACAGGTCGACAAGTGGTTTCGCAAACTGCAACTGCTCTCGGCGGCCGCCTATAGCCTGGGACACGGCGGCAACGACGCACAAAAAACCATGGGCATCGTCGCCGGCGCTCTCTATACCGCCGGATTCATGAGCAAGGAAGACATGCTCGGCAGTTGGGGACATCTGCACTGGCCCATCATCCTCGCCGCTCATGCCGCCATCGCCGCCGGAACTTATTTCGGAGGCTGGCGCATCGTGCACACCATGGGACAGAAGATCACGAAGCTGAAACCGGTTGGCGGTTTTTGCGCGGAGAGTGCCGGAGCCATCACTCTGTTCGCGACTGCCCTGGCGGGAATTCCGGTGAGCACAACGCACACCATAACCGGGGCCATCGTTGGCGTGGGTGCTGTCAACCGGTTGTCGGCAGTGCGTTGGGGCGTTGCGACGCGAATTGTGTGGGCCTGGCTGGTCACCATTCCAGCGGCGGCGGTCATGTCGGCCACGACTTTTTGCTTGATCCGGTTCTTTCTGCGGCAGGCGTGAGTTTCCCGGATACGCGGATCCAGAGCGGTTCCTGACATTTCCGCTGAGTCACGGTAAAAAAGCCTCATTACCCCGGTAACTTTCCTCGGACACCAGAGTGCTTCAACATGTCAGCAAGGGCTTCCTTGCTCGCGCGAGCGGGGCTGGACGGCCCGGGCACCAGAATCGGGACAATTCAGGATCGGGAAAATCAGATGAGTAAATTCGCCAAGGAAAGTATTCTGCTGCTATCGTTGTTCCTGATCGCGGCGACGGTGCAGTTCTATGCCGAGTCGCTGCCGATGGCGCTCTGCTTTTATTTCCTGCCGACTTTGTACTCGGCCTACTACTTCGGACGCCGGCACGCGACGCTCACCGCCTTCGCCTGCGTCTTCCTGGTGGTTCTGCTGGACTTTCTGAACAACCTGCTACCCGCACATCGGGTGCTGACGCTGCCCGGGGAGCGGCTGTTCAACTTCGCCATCTGGGCGGGGGTTTTGGCGGTTGTCGGCTACGTGATGGGCACACTTTACGAGCGTAAGGAGGCGATGACGGCCGACATCCGGGAAAGTTTCAGCGGGCTGCTGCTGGTTCTTGAACACGTCATGGCGAATGAGAAGCTCGGCACCGGTGAAAACCAGCGGGTGGTGCAGGCGTCGACCAGAATGGCCGAGGCGATGGGGCTGGGTTCGGATCGCGTCGAGTTGCTGCGGTCGGCGGTGTTGCTGCGGGATCTGAGCAAGCTCGGCATCAGCAACGACATTCTCTACAAGGCTGCGGACATGAGCCGCGACGAAGTGGTTGCCAGTTTCCGCAAGCCCCGCAAGGCCAATGCGCGCGCCCAGGCCGTCGGAAATGCGCTGCGGCGGGTGATTCCGATCATCGTCGCGCAGCAGATTTTGCAGGATCAGGGAGCGCGTTCGGTCAACGTTCCGATCGAGGCTCACATTCTGGCGGTGGCCGATGCCTACCAAAAATTGATCAGCGGCGCTGCCGGCAAATCTTTCTCGCCTCACCAGGCCGAAGAGGAGATTGTGGCGGGGGCTGGCCAGAAGTTCCACGCCGGTGTTGTGGAGGCCTTCACCAAGGTTGTGAGCGGGCAAGCTAAGAGCGCGGGCGCATAAAACCACGGCTAGATAAAGTTAACGAGGTGCGGTTTCGGGCAGCGCCGAATTCTTCGATTCGGATTCCGGCCGGCTCGAGTTTTTTCCGCGCAATTCGTTTTCGCTCAGTTCTTTTTCTCGCAATTCTTTGTCTCTCAATTCTTGCCACATCGCCACGACTCTGGTTTTCAACTCGGAAGTCAGCTGTTCGTACGCGGCCTCGCTCGCCTCATTTGGTGGTGGAGGTTGAATCGGCTTGCCGAATGCCAGTTGCAAATCGGTGAACTTGGGGAACTTTTTGTGACGCGGCCAGAATTCGTAAAAGCCCTCGATCGCGATCGGGACAATCGGAGCTTGGGTGTGAATCGAGAGGATTGCGGCGCCCTTGCGGAATACCCTCGGGTTGCCGTCGTTGGTGCGTTCGCCCTCGGGATACAGAACGAGAATGTGTCCCTGACTGAGGCCATAAGCTCCGGCACGCATGGCGGAGACCAGGTTCGCGTCCGGATCGAGGACCGCCACGCGCAGCCATCGTGCCAGTCGCCGCAAGAATCCTTTGCCGAAGATGTCGGTCGTGCCCAGCGCAAAAGTATCGCGAAACAGGCGCCACGGCAGTGCCCCGGCCATCACCATCGGATCGATATAACTCTGATGATTCGAACAGAGGATGTAGGGGCCCTTTTCGGGCAGATTTTCTAGCCCGCGCATTTTTAAGTGAAGGCGGTCGAGCGCGAAAAGATAAATCAATTTCCCCAGCAGAAAGAAAAAGACTTCGGCGAAAATATTGTGGCTCGCCAGCGCCAGGACCTCGGGATCGGCCGATAGCTCGTTCAAAGAAGGCGAGCTCAAGATGGTCGACCAGGCCGGTGCTCCCGCGCTGGCTTGGCCCTCGCCGCGGCTCGCGCTGGCAAGGACGGCATCGACCAAGTCGCGCACCGAATAAATTTCCGCCAGCTGCGACTCGGGCACTTCGCCGCCAAGCTGCTGCTCGAGCGCGGTCAGCAATTCAATTCTCTGCATGGAATCGAGTGCCAAATCCAGCTCCAGATTGTGGGTGGGACGAATCTGCTCGAGTCGGCTGCGGGAAGGCTCGTGCGACGATTCCCCGACTATGGCGAGGGCGCGCTTTACACCCTCCCGCTCCAGCCAGGATTGCTCGTCGTCGGTTAGCGGCTTCTCTTTCTCCTTGCCAACGTCGGAATCGCCGCCGCCACCGTTTTGTTTCAGCTCCCGAACCCTCTGCTCTATCTGGAAGCGCTTTAGCTTGCGCGTCGTCGTGCGCGGCAGGTCTTCCTGCCAAATGTCATAACTTCCCAGACGTTTGGTGGAAGCGATCTTGTGGGAGAGCGCTTCAATGTCGAGGCGGATCACCTCTTTTGCGTTGACGATCTTGCGTTCGCGCAGCAGTTCAAAGTTGGGCACGACCACGGCATGCAGCCGCTCGGACGTCGGATCGCCGGGGCGCGCCTCCGATGCCATCACGCAAATTTCTTTCACGGACTGCGCCCGGAGGTAGTGCGCCTCGATCTCCTCCGGATACACGTTTTTTGCATTGGCGAGTACGATGACTTCCTTGCGCCGCCCGGTGATGAATAGATTGCCGCCGGAATCGAAGTAGCCCAGATCGCCGGTATAGAACCAGCCGTCGCGCAGCACCTCCGCCGTGGCCTCGGGACGATTCCAATATCCCTTCATGACGATGGCGCTGCGGATCGCAATCTCACCCACGGGCGGCGCATCCTCTTCCACCGGTAGCGGGTCCACGGTCTTCTCTTCGACAGTTTTCT
>OBLT010001191.1_pt1 | contig 16665 bp, 19 predicted proteins | sample 1518721 | NCBI WGS metagenome assembly OBLT01 (sample SAMEA3539307, study PRJEB22396) | soil metagenome | biome: tundra; feature: field; material: soil | place: USA | collected 2010-05 | depth 0.15 m | reverse complement strand
TCTCCGCCCGATACCCGCAACCAATCGACGCACGTCCGTGTGCCGTTGCCTGTCTGAGTTGTGCCGGCGATTTGAAGCGGCTACGGCTTTACGGTGATTATCAGACTTCTGTGCGCGTCGATCAGTTCGTGATCTTCCTGCGTGAGGGTGCTAAACCGGGCGGCGCGGGTGTCGGCCGCGGAGTGGCAGCGCAGGGCGCTGCCCCACAGCCATGATGCCCTGCCTCACAAGAATCTACTTCTGCGAACTAAACCGCGCTTCCACCGCCGGCCAGTTCACCACGTTCCACCACGCGCCCAGATAATCCGCGCGCCGGTTCTGATACTTCAGGTAGTAAGCGTGCTCCCACACGTCCACGCCCAGGATGGGATGCTTCCCTTCCATCACCGGGCTGTCCTGGTTCGCTGTGGAAACAATGTCCAGCTTGCCGCCGCTTGAAATCAGCCAGGCCCAGCCGGAACCGAACCGGCCCATCCCGGCCGCTTGCAGCTTCTCCTTGAACTGGTCGAAACCGCCGAACGTGCCGGTAATGGCCTGCGCCACGTTGCCCACCGGCGCGCCGCCCGCGCCCGGCCCCATGATGGTCCAGAACATCGAGTGGTTGATGTGGCCGCCGCCGTTGTTGCGCACCGCCGTGCGGATATTCTCCGGCACGATGGCGCAGTTGTTTGCCAGCAGTTCTTCGATGCTCTTGCCGGCGAGAGCGGGCGCCGATTCCAGCGCCTTGTTCAGGTTGGTCACGTAAGCGCCATGGTGTTTGGCGTGATGGATCTCCATCGTCGTCTTGTCGATGGAAACCTCCAGGGCGTCAGTCGCGTAGGGTAGTGCGGGAAGCGTAAAAGACATATCGATCTCCGTTCATCTCCAAGTGTAAGTGCGGCCGGGCATGCCCGGCCATCAATTTGTATCAGTTTGCTGCAGCACGCTCGAAAGCGTCAGCCAGGCGGAACATAGTCGGCTCGTCAAAATGTTTGGCCAGAATCTGCATTCCCACCGGCAACCCATCGGCCGTCTTGCCGCAGGGCACGCTCATGCAAGGAATGCCGGCCAGCGAGCCGGTAATCGTGTAGATATCCGACAAGTACATCGCCAGCGGATCGTCGATCTTCTCGCCCAGCTTGAATGCCGGGAAAGGCGACACCGGCGCCACGATGGCGTCCACCTCCGAAAACGCCCGCGCGAAATCCCGGGCGATCAGCGCGCGCACCTTCTGCGCCTTCAAATAATAGGCGTCGTAATAACCCGCGCTCAATACATAAGTCCCCAGCATGATGCGCCGCTTGCATTCCGCTCCGAAGCCCTCGCCGCGCGTATGCCGATACATGTCGCTCAACGTGCCGGAAGCCTCCGACCGGAAAGTGTACCGCACGCCATCATAGCGCGCCAGGTTCGAACTGGCTTCCGCCGTCGCAATGATGTAGTAGCAGCCGATGGCATAATCGGTCGCCGGCAAGCTGATCTCGCGCACTTCGCAGCCGAGCTTCCGTAGCGTCGCGACGCCCGCCGCGATCAAGTCCCCGGTTTCGCTCGTCAACTCTTTTAGATACTCGCGGGGCAATCCAAGCTTCAGACCTTTGACGTTTCCATCCATCGATTGTGTATAGTCCGGCACAGGCGCCTCGGCCGATGTGGCGTCCAGCGGGTCGCGGCCGGCGATCGCCCGCAGCAGCACGGCGGCATCGCGCACGGTGCGCGCCAGCGGCCCAATGTGGTCGAGCGAGCTGGCGAACGCGGTCAGCCCGTAGCGCGAGACGCGCCCGTAGGTGGGCGTCACGCCCACCACGCCGCAAAATGAAGCGGGTTGCCGGATGGACCCGCCGGTGTCCGACCCCAGTGCCACGGCCGCCGTCCCCTGCGCCACCGCGGCCGCCGAACCGCCGCTCGATCCGCCCGGAACGCGGTCCTGCGCCAGCGGATTGCGCACCGGCCCGAACGCCGAATTCTCGTTCGACGATCCCATGGCGAATTCATCGCAGTTGGTCTTGCCCAAGATCACACCGCCGGCTTCCTCCAGCCGCACGATCGCCGTGGCATCGTAGGGCGGCACGTACTCGGCCAGCAGCTTCGAGCCGCACGTGGTACGCAGGTCCTTGGTGAGGATGACGTCCTTCACCGCCACGGGCACTCCGGCCAGCGGGCCCGGATCGTCGCCGCGCGCGATCTTCTGGTCCACGCGGGCCGCCGCGCTCAGCGCGCGCTCCGGCGAGAATCGCAGATAGGCATTGGTGGCGGGGTTTTGCGCCTCGGCGAACCGCAAAGTTTCCTGCGCCAACTCCACGGCGCTGAAGCGGCGCGCCAGCAAACCGTCCCTGATCTGGCCGATGGTGAGCGATCGACTATCCATAGGTCAGCGTTCGATGACCTTCGGCACTTTGAAGTACCCGGCGCCGGATTGCGGCGCATTCGCCAGCGCGACGTCGGTGCCCAGCGGCGGACGTTCGCAGTCGGCGCGCAGCTTAACCCTATCGCCAGCCGTATCGCCGGCCGCGTAGAGCACCTGCGCCATCGGCTCGACGCCGGCGGTATCGATCTCGTTCAGCCGTTCCACATGGCCGAGAATCTCGTCGAGGTCGGCTTGGAATTTGTGAACCTCCGCCTCGCTCAGGCTCAGGTTGGCCAGTTCCGCCACGTAGCGGACTTCTTTTTCCGTGATCTTCACGCCAGAGCCTTCTTGCGCGCCTGCTTATACATGTTGCGCATGACCGGGTCGGCGATCTCGTCTGCTTCATCGAGCGAGGCGAGCGCCGGTTGCGCCACTTCGGCCCGCTGCGCGTCGCGCCGTGGCGGCATGACGCGAAACTCCAGATCTTCGACGATTCCCTGCCCCAGATGCCGCTCCAGGTTCGTCAGGATCTGCGTGGAAAGCGTAAACAGTTGCTTCTTCCAAATGGGATCTTCGACCTCCACGATCAGCCGGGTCCGCACCATGCGCGCGGGCCGCGTGCGCGCCGCGACCTTCTTGCCCACGGCCAGCGGCCACGCGGCGCGGGCCAGATCGTCGACATCGATCGGACCTCCGCCAGCGGTGAGCTTGCCGAGGAGTCTGCTGGCGCGTTCCATCTTGAGGGGACGTTGAGGGGGACCCGAATCATTGTAGCGCATGCGGCGGCTGGCGATAATGTGGAAGGTGTGCGCAATATGACATTCCGGGTAGCTCGATGACAACCTTCCTGTTCTGGAACATCAACAACAAGCCCCTTCATCGACAGGTCCGAGAGTTGGCGGACGAACACGCGGTGGACGTGCTGGTCCTGGCCGAGTGCAACCTGTCCGAGGCCACGCTCTTGAATGCGCTGAATACGGGCAAAGCGGCGGACTTCCATTTCACCCGGAGCGAATGCCCAGCTTTGAAAATATTCACCCGCTTCGCGGGCGTCTACCTGGAGGAAGTTTCCCACGACACCCGCGTATCCATTCGTCGCATGCGGCTTCCGGCGCGCGAAGAGATGCTGTTGGCGACCGCCCACTTGCCGAGTAAGATGTATGCCGACGACCGGGACCAAGACCGCCATTGTGAACATGTGGGCGAGATGGTCCGAAGCGCCGAAGATACGGCTGGTCACCAACGCACCTTGCTGGTTGGTGATTTGAACATGAACCCGTTCGAGAGAGGAGTCGTCATGGCAAGCGGGCTCCATGCCGTCATGACGAAAGCGACGGCACACAAGCGCGACCGCACCCCATGTGGGGATGTTTTGGCGATAGGACACCAGGGCCGCCCGGAACACACTACTACAGCCGCGGAGCCGACGTCAGCTACTTCTGGCACATTTTCGATCAGGTACTGATCAGGCCAGACCTCATTGAGCGTTTCGACGACGAGGCTCTCCAGACGCTCGCCGCCGTGGGATCGATGCCGCTTATCAGCGAGAATGGCCGGGCCGCCGTCTCAGACCATCTCCCAATTTCGTTTAAACTAAACCCGTGAGGTAGAAACTGATGGCGTCGATTCCAGACTTGTGGCCGGAAGAACTCGCGGCCAAGCCAGCGCAGAAGTCGCCCGGAGCCATCCGGAGGGAACAGGCCGCCCTGCTGGGCCGACGTGTCGACAACCTGATCGAGGGACAGGTTACGACTAGGCCAGACCGCACCGGCGCAAGGTTCGAGCATATTTTTTAAATCCTGGTTCCGACGTTGGACTTTTATCAATATCCCCTCTTTTCCGTTTCGCATGGCGTCAATGAATTTTACCCGCTCGAGGTCACCGCATACGGCGTACCGGCTCGACTGATGTCTGAGGACGATTTCGTCAGGTGGTTGCGGACAGTTTTCGCCTCATCCGAGACCAAGCGGATCATCGGCACACTGCTCGCCATGGTTGAGCAGCCGGCGGGGGCCGGCGAGCCACAATTGACCCTCGACCAATTGTAGCTACCCGCGCCCGGGCCACCGCCATCTGAAACGGGCTGGCCTTCACCTGCCCGGCCGCAGTAAGATCAGGTACGGAGGCAGTCATGTTTCCCATCGCGAAGATTCTCCTGCCGATCGATTTTTCCGAGCGCGCCAACCAAGCCGTTCGTTTTGCCGTTCCCGTTGCGGAGCGATTCAATTCCGAAATCATCCTGCTGCACGTGCTGCCGCCCTACCGCGAGTTCGGCGCCATCGAGATGGCCAGCGCCATGACCGACATACTCGCCGACCGGCGCAGGGACGCCGAGCAGCGCATCGCCGGGTTCCTGCGTGAGGAACTCGCTCCGCATCGCGTGCGGCGTCTTCTGTTGGATGGCGATCCGGCGCGCGAGATCGTGGATTGCGCGCGGCGCGAAGAAGCCGGGCTGATCGTGATGCCCACCCACGGCTACGGCCCATTCCGCCGCATGCTGCTCGGCTCGGTCACCGCCAAAGTGCTGCACGATGCCGATTGCCCTGTCTGGACCACCGCGCATGCAGAGGCGCCACCCTCGGGCGAGGCCGCTCTCAAGCGCATTCTCTGCGCCATCGACCTGTTGCCGTCCGGGGCCCGCGCTCTGAAGTGGTCCGCGCAACTGGCTGCCGAGTTTGGCGCGCAGCTCACGCTGGTGCACGCGTTGGCCGAACTCGATCCCCGCACGGAGGGATACCATTTCTCGCCGGAGTGGCGCAAATTCCTGGTGGATAACGCGGAGACCGAGATCGCCGCTCTCCAACAGAAGGCAGGCACCCAAGCCGAGGTCGTCCTGACTATGGGGCCGGCCGCCGAGATGATTTGCGAAGAGGCCCGCAAGGCGGAGGCGGACCTGCTCGTGATCGGCCGCGGCGCGGATGCCGGTATCACCGGTATGATGGGCCGCCTCACCGGCCATGCCTATTCCATCATCAGGCAATCGCCGTGCCCGGTGGTGAGTGTGTAGCGCCTCCGGTCCCTGGGCGGCCACGTTTGCCACCGGTTCCTTAGATTGACGCTCGCGCGCAGTTTCTGTTTACAAGTCTAATGCTCCCCAAAGCAGGGGTGCTTATTGACCGGCCAATGGTTTCGCCAGGAGGATGCTCGCCCATTCTTCGCCTCACGGCACCGAGGGCAGGATGCTGTTCCCTTGTCCCAAAAGCTCGCCTTTTGGGACGGGACTCACGGTTCTTGTCCAAACGGGGCGCACTTGTTGTCGGAGCAGTACTACGTTTCTTCAGGAATGCTCTGCAAACCGCTCGTCCTTGCTAAGCGTTTCGAGCAGTTTTTTCATATCGTCGGCGTGCTCTTCCTCCTTGGCCAGGATCTGCTCCATCGCGATGCGGGTGGTGGGATCGTCATTGCCAAGGTAGCGAATGATCTCGTTATAGGACTCCACCGCGATCCGCTCAGCGACAAGGTCCTCCCGAACCATGTCCAGAAGCGATTTGCCTTCGACGTACTGCGAATGGCTGCGAGTTGCCAGCCCTTCGGGATTGAAGTTCGGCTCGCCCCCCAATTGGGTGATCCGCTCGGCGGCAATATCCGCATGACCTTGCTCCTCGTTCGCGTGCTCGAGGAACTCCTGGGCCACTGCCTGTGCATGAATGCCAGCGGCCATGTAGTAGTGACGTTTATATCGCAGCACACAGACAATCTCCGTCGCCAGGACCTCATTTAGGATGCGGATAACCGTTTCCCGGTCCGCACTGTAGGCGCTAGTAACCGCACCCCTTCCCATGTGCTCACGGGCACGCCGGCGGAGTTCCTGAATGTCCGTCACGAATGGACGATGTTCTTTTTTAGCAGGTTTCGTTTTCATGTTCTTCTACCCTTCTTCGAATATAAGATTAGTAGCCGGCAAACTCTTCCGCGCGAATGTTGTCATCATCGACTCCGGCTCCATTGATCGTCTTGTGGAGGCCCTTCACCATCTCCGGCGGCCCAGCGACGTAGTAGATGGGCGAAGCCGCATCCTTCAGATACCTCAAAAGCATTTCTCTGTCGATCTGGCCGACTTCGCCGTGCCAGGACCGATGCGATTTCGCCATTTCAGTCATGCTGGCGACGAGCTTGTAGTTCGGATTCTCTTTTTCCAGCGCCTGTAGCTCATCGAGAAACGGAGCGTCCTCCGGCCGGCGGTTCGAGTAGAAAAGGACGATTCGGTGAGTAAGCTTCTCTTTCGCCGCACGGAGCACCATGCTGCGGAACGGCGTGATGCCGATACCGCCCGCCAGGAACACAGCGGTTCGCGTCACATCGTTATGGAGAGTCAGGCTTCCGGACGGACCTTCGATCTTAACTGCGGAGCCAAGCGGCATCGTCTTTAACACTCGCTTGAATGCCGTATCGCGCATACGGGTGGCCACCATCAGGGTATCTTCATCGGGACCACTCGCCATCGAAAATGTTCGTGTATTTCCTTCGGCATCGGTCTCCGGGGGTTCGCACAAAGTCATATCGAGAGACTGGCCCGCCTCGAATGTCCAGTTCGATGGCTTTTCAAAGCGGAATGCGGTCGTGCGTTCCGCGACTTCATGCCTGCTCACGAGCTTGGACAGAGTTACCGGCGAGGCTGTGGTAGCGATCATGAGTCTCCTTCCCGTAGTGCATCTTCCGGAGTCCGCATTTCAAGCTGCCGGCTTGCGCGGACTCACTACGCGGCGCGAACAACCGAACAAGCTTGCCGAAAGTGATTTCAACATGCCGACCTCTTGAGCTATTGAGTGCTTAAGCAATCTTTGGGCCGCCTTCTAAAAATCGTTCCCCACACTACAAGGGAGGAATCTAGTTTCGATCTCCTGCAGAATGTGCCGTAGAGATGCAGGTTTTGCCTTCTGTGCCGCTTACCCGCTTCGTAAGCTCTAGCAGGATGCTGAGCGCGCCGGACTAAAGCGCGTTTCGCCTTGGGCTTGGACGCGGTTCGACGAAGCCACGGGTTACTTCACAGCTAGAAATTGGGGAATTTCTGTGGCGCGACCAGTTTCGGCTGATTGGTTTTGCCGAAAGGAACGCCAATCTGGCCGACCTGCGAACTGTTGCTCTGGCGCAGCAGGGTGTGCTGCGCCATGCTGTTGTTTGCCTTCCCGGTTACCGCATCAAGTTGTGGAAGCTTTCTTTTTCATATGCCCAGACATTTCGATCTTCGAAACCGTAATGGTGTCGCCGTCTAGGGCGCCCGTCAGGTTCACCGTGTGGCCCGCGTGCTCCTCCAGCCCCGCAGCGTCCTGGTTCGCAATATTGAGTACCTTCCCATCGTGAACAAAGACGTACTTGGCCTGGTGTTCTTTTACGCACGCCAGCGTGCAGTCGCGGTCCGACATTTTCTTGCCGCCATGCTCGGTGGCAGACTGGTGACTTGCTCCGCACATGCTGTCGCTAATCTTGCCAGTCCACGTTTGGTCAGCCGCGAACATTGTCACGGCGCTAAGTCCGAATAACACGAAAAAACTCAGAATGGTTTTCAATTTAACAATCTCCTTCTCTTCCCAACTATAAGCCGAACTCCGGAAAGGAGGTAGCCGCGGGTGTGACGAAACGTACAACAGCACTTCCATGTACCAGTAAACGATCGGCAGTCCATGCCGGACAACAGACCCGCGCAGCGCATTAGCAGCGTAGGCCGGGAGTGATCCGGCGCCGCGGAGCGTTTCGAGCGCCAGAGGGAGCTCATTGTGGGGGGATCGCTCAGGCCGAATCCAGACGCCCCGCGCGACCCCTTCATCCAGGCCGGCAAATCGCTTATCCTGGGCGGAATGGAGTACTTCTTCGCGTGCCCATGTTGCTGGGAGCAGATATCGATGGTGTTGGACACCTCGGTGAAAGGCCAAATCTATGTGGAAGATTGCGAGGTTTGCTGCCATCCGATCGAGGTGCGCTACACGGTAGAGGATGACGCGGTGTGCGACTTTGAAGCCAGAGCGGTTGAGTAAGTAATCTAACCCCACTAGCTTCTCGCCGTACGCCCTGAGCACGACCTCTTTGAACACCGGAAGCGCAACCTGTTTTGCGGGGCTCCCAACCTCGCCTGCTCGCCTGGAGCCCCGCATCCCCAGTTGGGAAGCAGGAGAAACCGTAGCCGGGGATTACTTTTTTGACCAGTTAGCGCGCCCGAATCACGCCTGCCAGCCAGAGTCCGCAAAACGCCGGCGCCGGTGACCGAATACGTTGAGATGCCGTATGGGCGTCATCCGTGGCGCCGGTAATCCAATCCGGATCGAAATTCAAAAACAATCCGCCGGAGCGATTCAATGGACGGGCTCAATCCGTGTGCCCGGCGCTCAATGCCGGCATCGCAGTTCTTCTACGGCGCGAAACCAATCCTCTTCCGGTGATCCTTCAGGACAGCACTTGTCTTGCCAAAGTTCATAAGCGAGGGCAGCGATGTCCTGCTCTTTGGCTTCGTGAGCGATTAAATTGATGCCATGCTCGGTCCTCCTGGTCGTCTGATGCTCCTTTTGCGCGTTCAGGTAAGCCTTATTGGAGTGCTCAAGGACTTGTCTGGAGCTTTCATGTCCGGTCAGGCGATCTTCTTTTCCGTGGTGCTCGGCGCCGGAGCGGTGCGCGTGGGCCGCAAGCTCATGGTGCTCAGCAGCTATCTGTTGTGATTCGTGCATAACCATTACTAGTGCACGCCTGGTACCATCTGTCGCGGGCGGGGCCGTCCCGCCAGAGCGCAGAAAGGACGCCCGCAGTCCCGAAAAAGGATCGCCGCGCCGCCCCCTCGCCGTGTCGCCCGCTCCTAACATCGACGCTTTCTGTCGATGTTGGCGAGCGCAGCTCGCCCCCCGCCGCTGCCCAGCATGATCGCCTGCCGCACACCGGCCAGCGGCGCGCGATCGTCGAACGCCACCCTGCCATCCTCCCGCCCAACCCCCAGTTGCTTCCATAAATCGGGCAGATCCACCATCACGGGATGCGCGCGCATCTTCCGATACAATTCCATCAATGTTCTCCCGTCCGCCGCCTTATCGCCTGTCTCGAACGCGCGCTCCAACGGCCAATCCGCTTCGATGGTGCCGCCTGCGCGGTTGATGGCCCGCAGAGCATCCTCCAGCCCCTTGGCATTTGCCGTATTCTTCCGGATTCCGACATCCGCCAGCAGGCAGAAAAGCGCGCCGCCCCAATAGGTCCTGCCCCAGGTGTGCGTGTTGTCCAGACCCCGATCGCCTTCCTCGGGCAGGCCCTGGTGCATGTCCCGCAGCATGTCGCCCCACACCTGCGCGGCGGTCAGGTTGCCGATGTGCACCCGCGCGATCGGCTCCACGTAGGTGGCGGTGCCCTCTTCGATCCAGTGATGGCGGCGCGCCACCGAAGGAAATGCGAAGTGTACCATTTCGTGCGTCAGCATCCAGTCCCGATCCAGATCCTCAACCGTCGTGCGGCGGCCCACCGAGATGCGGCACCACACGCCGTCGTCGCCGTAGCTTGTCCCATGCGAGACGCCCCGCCCGCCTCCCGCGAAGATCCGCACGCGGGCGCGCGGCACTGGAAACCGTCCGTAATACGCGCTCACCGCCCGCGCCGCCTGGCTTACCCAACCGAGCAGCGCCGCTTGCGGCAGATCGAAATGTTCCGATTCGAATGAGACTTCGATGTCCGCCCCGCCCTCTTTCAGCTTCGTGGCAGGATCGGCCGCCCGGGCTACCCGAGCCAGCGCTGGCTCCGCAGCCAGGCCGAGCAACCACCGCAACGTCGATCGCCGGCTCATGCGCGTCATTTCCGGTTTGACGCTCGGGCGCAGTTTTTGTTTACAACCCCGGAATCCGCACGGTGTCAAGCTGTCGTATACTCTAAGGAACCCGCGCGGGTGTGTTTATTGCCTTGCCGCGGGTATCCGAAAACTTCGAGGGATTCGGGAATAACCGACAAAGGAAGGGGTATACAAGATCATGAAAGTTTCCAAAAGCTCTTTAGTACTGACCGCGGCGTTCACCGGCCTGCTGGGTGGCACGATGACACGCCTAAACGCAAGCACCGTCTCCTCTAGCTCCACCGGCCAGAGGGTTTCCTCCAGCAGCTCGCTGGCTGGACAGTCCTCCGGGACCATCTGGGAGGCGAAGAAGGACAAGCATGCCTGCAAGGGGCAGAACTCCTGCAAGGGCAAGGGCGGCTGCAAGACCAGCGACAACGGCTGCAAGGCCAAGAACTCCTGCAAGGGTAAGGGCGGCTGCGCCACCGACGGTTCCATGAAGAAGACAACGTAGTCTGGCGTCGCGTCGTGGCGTTGTGGGGCAGACCCCGGGCAGACCCCCTGGTCTGCGCGGGTCCCCCTGGACCCGCTCTTCGTTCGGTTCAGGGGGTCTGCGCCACAGCCGCGACCTTTTCCAAACAAGTGCCTGCAAATCGATTCAACGGGTTCACCGATTACGGTATCGGTGTAGGTCTCCGCATCCCCCACTACCAGCACATCCTGGAGAAAAAGCCGGCGGTGAGCTGGTTCGAGATCATCTCGGAGAACTACATGGTGGATGGCGGCCGTCCGCTGGCCATCCTCGATCGAATACTGGAACAATACCGGGTGGTGCAGCATGGCGTATCGATGTATTTCGGCTCGGCCGAGCCGCTCAATCGCGATCACCTGCGCCGTTTGAAGGCCCTGGTCAAACGCACCAAAACGCCCTGGGTCACCGACCATCTCTGCTGGGGCAGCGTGGACGGCCGGTATACGCACGACCTGCTCCCCATGCCGTACACGTTCGAAGCCGCCAAACTCACGGCGCGCAAGGTCCGCGAAGCCCGCTCCTATCTTGAGGTGCCCATCGCCGTCGAAAACGTCAGCAGTTATGCCGAGTTCCACGAATCGGAAATGACGGAATGGGAGTTCCTCAACGAAGTCGTGGAGCGCGCCGACTGCGGCATTCTCCTGGACGTCAACAACATCTACGTCTCGTCCCGTAACCACAGATTCGATCCCTACGATTACCTGAACAGTGTGCCCGCCGAACGCGTGGCGCAGATCCACATTGCCGGCCACTCCAAGTTCACGAAATACATTTTGGATACGCACGACCATCCGGTGATCGATCCCGTCTGGAAGCTCTACGAGCATGCCATTCGCCGCGTGGGGCCGACCGCCACACTGCTCGAGTGGGACGACCGCATTCCGTCGTTCGGCGAAGTGCATGCCGAGGCGCGTAAAGCCGAAAAGTACATCGCCGCGCCCCAATCCGCACTCATGCCGGTGGCGCCGTGAGCCTGCTCGCGCTCCAGAAGCGCATGGCCGCTGCCCTGATGCGCCCGTTGGTCGCGGGCGACCACATCGATCCCGAAGCGGCCGTGGACTACATCAAGCCGAATGACCGTCTGACGTCGCTCGAACGCCTGGAGATCTACAGCCGCAGCTACTGGTATCGCCTGTTCGATTCGCTCTACGAGGATTTCCCCGGCCTGCGCGCGGTGCTCGGCCAGCGCGCATTCGAGCGATTGGCGAAGGCTTACCTGACGGACCTCCCTTCCGCATCCTGGACGCTGCGCAACCTGGGGTCGCGCCTGGAAGAATGGCTGCGCCGGAACCCCACGTTCGCGGGCGGCCGATTGGCCGTGGCGCTCGACATGATTTCGCTCGAGTGGGCGCACATCGAAGCCTTCGATGGGAAAGAAGAAACGGTGCTCGGTCCGGAGGATTTGCTGGAGCTGGGACCCGGTTTGCGCATCGGTCTCGAACCCCACATCCGGCTCATCGAGCTGCGCTATCCCGTCGACGATTTGCGCGTGAAAGTGAATGCGGCATCCGAAGAACATGGCACGGCCAGCAATGCGGTGCTCAAGCGCAAGGCCGGGGGCCTCGTGCGGCGCATTCACAGCATGCCGCCCGAGCACATCTTTTTGGCTGTACATCGCTTGGATTTCATGGTCTACTACCGCCGGCTGGATGCCGAAGAGTTCCGTCTGCTCGCCGCGCTGGGCAAGGGTCTGCCGGTCGGCAAAGCCATGGAAGCGGCCCTGGAAGACAGCCCGGTTCCGGTCGAGGAACTCCGCCGCCGAGTGGAAACCTGGTTTGCCGGATGGGCGGAAATGGGTTGGTTGTGCCGACACTCCTGACCAAACTCTACAACCTGCTGATCGCCGCAGCCTCCAGTCTGCAATCTCCGTTTCTGCTGCTGGTGCGCCTTTACTGGGGATTCCAGATGATGCAAACCGGTTGGGGCAAACTGCACAACCTGGCAAAAGTCACCGAATTCTTTACCAGTCTCGGCATACCGCTGCCCGGCCTGAACGCGCCTTTCATTGTCGGCCTGGAGTTCTTGGGTGGCATCTTGATCATGCTGGGACTGGGTTCGCGGCTGGTCGCGCTTCTGCTCACCTGCGACATGGTGGTAGCGTTCATTACCGCGGATCGGGAAGCGCTGTTCTCGATCTTTTCGGACCCGGACAAATTCTACGCCGCAGCCCCCTACACATTCCTGGTTGCGTTTTTGATCGTATTGATCTTCGGCCCCGGCCGCTTCTCGCTGGATGCGCTGCTCACCAAGCGATTGTCAGGCGCAGCTTGAACAGGCCGGCCTGAGATGCCGGCCGCAGCGCAAGGCGCTGCCCCACTTATTCCAGCAAATGCCCGTACTCCTCCGGGTCCAGCCCGAACCGCTCCATTTGCCGCGGCAGGTCGGAGCGCACAGCCTCCGGCGTATTGGCCACCCAGGCCGCGATCACCGTCTCCACGCCCACGCGGTTCTTGCCGTCATCCTCGGCCAGACGCTCGGCGCTCCCCCGAAGCTGCGTCTCCGCTGCCTCTCTCACCGGACGAGGCGTTTGAGCCAGTATTTGTTGCAGCAAGTCCTCGGCGGCGTCGTTCCAGTTCATTTTCGTTATAGTAACAGGCAAGCCTATGCTTCGCGACTCCAATTTGATCCCGCTCTCGCACCAGCACCACAACGCACTCGCCATGTGCGTGCTGACGCGCCGCTCGCTCCACGAGGATGCCTCGCCGGCGAACGTGGCCCAACTCGCGCGGCGGACCATCGATCGCTACGAACTGGAACTGGTGAACCACTTCGAGATCGAAGAGCAAATTCTGTTTCCGGCCATCGAAAATGCCCTGGGCAAGCTTTCCCTGGTGGCCAGCCTGATCGCGCAGCATCGCGAGGTGGAAGAGATCGTCGCGCAATTGCGTTCCGCTCCCACCGCGGCGTTGCTGGAGCGGCTGTGCGGCCTGCTCGCGGAGCACATCCGGCGCGAAGAGAACGATCTCTTTCAAGTGGCCCAATCGCGGCTGCCGGAGCCAATCCTCCGGGAATTGGGCGCGGCCATCGAGCGAAAAGTCGTACGCATTTGTCTTTGAGAATTCCCAGGCCAGGCAAGGCCCAGTACGTACAGACTGCTTCTTGCCGCCGGATGGGTCAAAAGGAAAAAGCCTCAAGTCGCGATTTGTCGTGTTAACCTAACAGATCCACTAAACAAAACAAACGAGACTACAGCGATATGTTCAATCTCCGGTGCGCGACGGAGTCTGCGGTGAGCGCTATGTTATTGCTCGCCGTGCCCTCCTTTTCGCAAACAGCTAACGGCTGGCCCTTCGCCGGCAACGACCTCAATAACAGCCGTTGGGCTTCCGCGGAAACCATACTAAATAAGCAAAACGTGAGCGGTCTCACCGTTCAGTGGCAGTTCACAACCCAGAACGACGTTTCCGCGACCCCGTCGGTGGATGCTACCGCAGGTTATGTCTACTTTCCCGATTGGTCCGGAAACCTATACAAATTGAACGCGGCTACCGGAGTTCCTGTCTGGACGCACAAAATGACGGATTATGGTCTAAGCCCGGCGGTCATGTCGCGCACCACACCAATGCTCTACGGCACGATGGTGATCGTCGGCGCGAGTGCGTCGCTGGTGAATCCAAATCCGTCCGGCTCGTATCTTTTGGCGCTGAACGCGAGCGACGGCAGTCTGATATGGAGCACGGCGCTCGATCCCAACCCGAATTCCGTCTCAACCGGTTCCCCCATTATTTACAATGGAATCGCTTACGTGGGGGTATCCTCCAGCGAAGAAAGGCTGGACAACCCGACGTTCCGCGGAAGCCTCGTTGCGGTTTCGCTGGCGAACGGGCAGATCCTCTGGCAGACGTACTTCGTGCCGAATGGGTACACGGGCGCTCCAGTGTGGTCCAGCACACCCGTGATCGATGTCGCGCGGAGCCAGATTTACGTGACGACGGGCAACAACTATCTGGTTCCTCCGTCCGTTCAGGCGTGTGAGCAGGCCGCTAACGGAAACCAGAAGGCGATTCTGGGTTGCCAGGCGTCGAATAATTATGAAGATTCGATTGTCGCTCTGGATCTCGCCACGGGAAACGTGAAGTGGGGACGGCGGTGCTCGGCCGACGACGCGTGGATCGCCGCCTGCAACCAGAACGGAATAGCTTGCCCCGATCCCGCCGGACTGGATCTCGATTTCGGCGCTGGCGCAAACCTCTTCACGGCGAATATTAATGGCGTTCCCACTCAGTTGGTGGGGGCCGGTCAAAAGAGCGGTGTCTATTGGGCCCTCTCGCCAAATAGCGGAGCACTGCAATGGTCCACCGTTGTCGGGCCGAGCGGGAAACTCGGCGGAATGGAGTGGGGTACGGCATCCGACAACCAGCGCATCTATGTCGCGATCGGCAACGCGAGCCAGAAGCCCTACACGCTTCAGCCGTCTGGGGTCTCTTGGAACGGGGGGTCCTGGGCCGCTCTGGACGCTGCCACGGGAGCGATTCTTTGGCAAGTGCCGGATCCCGGCTTGAGCACCGTTCACCCGGGTTTGCACGCCTTGTCGCTGGGGCCTGCCACGGTAGCGAATGGCGTAGTATACGCCGCTTCCATGTCGGGCTACATGTACGCGTTGGACGCGGCCACCGGCGCGGCATTATGGTCGTTCGAAGCACCCGGTTCGGTTAACGCAGCGCCGGCGGTGGTGAACGGCACGCTGTACTGGGGTACCGGGTATCACAACTTCCCCGCCACGAATCCGCTCGGAACCGCAAGCAACACGTTCTACGCGTTCTCTCTGCCGAGCTACGCACCGCCTTTGACGCTGGCTTGCGCGGCCAATGAAGGCCAGACGGGCGCGCCGTACTCTTCCGCGCTGGCCGCTACGGGCGGAGTATCGCCCTACACGTTCTCGATTACCGCGGGGTCGCTGCCGCCGGGGCTGACGTTGAGTAGCTCCACCGGTGCCATCGGCGGCACGCCCACTTTGTCCGGAAGCTTCTCTTTCACTATCCAAGCAGCGGACTCGACGGGCACCTCGGCCGGCACGGCCACGGGTAACTGCGGCATCGCTATTGCACCGGCTCCGGTGATGCTGGCTTGCCCGGCCAACGCGGGCCAGGTGGGTGCTCCGTACGTTTCCGCGCTGGCCGCCACGGGTGGAGTACCGCCCTACACGTTTTCCTTCACTGCGGGGTGGTTGCCGCCGGGGCTGACATTGAATAGTTCCGCCGGCGCTATCGGTGGGACGCCCACTACGGCCGGGGATTTCACTTTCACTGCCCTGGCAGTGGACTCGACCGGTGCCCCCGCCGGCACAGCCACGGGCAACTGCGGCATCACCATCGCCCCGGAGCAGACATCCACGACGTTGGCTGTCACGCCGAATCCGGCCGGGCTGGGCCAGCCGGTGACTTTGACGGCGCAGATTTCGCCGCCGCCCAGTGCGGGCACTGTGACCTTCTATGATGGCAACGCTGTGCTCGGCTCGGTAGCGGTGTCCGGTGGCTCCGCTGGCCTCACGACCAGCCTGCTGAGCGCCTCCGCGCACACACTGCGCGCTTCGTACAGCGGCAATCCGACCTACGCTGGCAGCAGATCCAGCGCTACGGCTCTGACGGTGACGGCAGTGGCGAGTGGCACCTTCGTGTCAGCCGCTCCCTATCTGGCGAATGGCGCCGGCACGTGGGTCGCCGTAGGCGATTTCAACGGCGATGGCAAAGCGGATTTCGTGGTGGCCAATAGTGGCGTAAGTGTGTGGCTGGGTAACGGGGACGGGACCTTCCGGGCGCCGGTCAACTCCGCCAGCGGAGCGAGCCCCATCGCGCTGGCCACTGGCGATTTCAACGGCGACGGCCTGTTGGACGTGGCGGCGGTGTATGCCAGCGGCGGCGTGGCCATTCTGCTGGGCAACGGCGACGGCAGCTTCCAGGCGGCGGTGAATTACGCGGCCGGAAGCGGCCCCAGTGCGGTGGCGGTGGCCGATTTCAATGGCGACGGCGCGCCGGACTTGGCGGTGGTCAACGCGGTGGATGGGACGGTGAGTGTGCTGCTGAGCAACGGCGATGGCACGTTCCAGGCGGCGGTGAATTACGCGGCCGGATCGGGACC
>OBLT010001188.1_pt1 | contig 16687 bp, 15 predicted proteins | sample 1518721 | NCBI WGS metagenome assembly OBLT01 (sample SAMEA3539307, study PRJEB22396) | soil metagenome | biome: tundra; feature: field; material: soil | place: USA | collected 2010-05 | depth 0.15 m | reverse complement strand
TGTTCATCGACGACTCGCCGAACATGTCCATGATGGAGATCCGGGCCAAATGCCGCCGCCTTAAGCAGCGGCACGATCTCAAGATGGTGATCATCGACTACCTGCAGCTGATGAGTTCACCCCGGCGGGTGGAGAACAGGCAGCAGGAGGTGTCCGAGATGTCACGCTCACTCAAGCTCCTCGCCAAGGAGATCGAGGTCCCGGTGATCGCCATCTCGCAGCTCAACCGCGGCCCAGAGCAGCGCACCGACAAGCGCCCCCTCCTCTCTGACCTGCGTGAATCCGGTTCGATCGAGCAGGACAGCGACGTCGTGATCATGTTGCACCGGGAGGACAAGTACGAGCCGGAGTCGCCCCGCGCGGGGGAGGCGGACCTGATCGTGGCCAAGCACCGGAACGGCCCGACCGCCACGGTGACCGTAGCGTTCCAGGGCCACTACAGCCGGTTCGTCGACATGGCTCCCAGCTGACCTCACGTGTAGGGAACGTGCCCGGTGCCGTCGTAGGTCACCGACGCGATCACCGCGGCGCCGTCCGGGTGTATGCCTCCGGATGCTCCCGGGCCGCCGGCCAGCGGCCAGCCGACCGCAGCAGGGCCAACTGGGCGAGATCCTCAGCGTCCTGCCAGTTGCCGGCCAGCAGGAGGGCGAAGCCCAGCAGCCGCCCGCCGTCGCGGGCCGCGAAGGCCTCGAACTCTGCCTCGTCCCCGCCCGCCATTGCCTGACGTTCTCCTCGTCGCCTCACCTCAGGTCTAACGACACCCGCGACCCCCGGGTTGTCCCAAAGGTGCGGGGCGTATCGGACATCGCTGAACCAACCACAGCCTGCGGCCAGGTGGTCGACCAAGAGTGCGGCTGGCCAATGCGGAGAAGATTGCCTCTCAAACAGCCGGGCCAACGCCCGTCATGGGTGTCGTAGACTAGCGTGGCCATCTGGCGCTCGTAGCTCAACGGATAGAGCATCTGACTACGGATCAGAAGGTTGGGGGTTCGAGTCCCTCCGAGCGCGCCACCGCCACCGCAGGTCAGGGTCTTGTTCTCACTCGTGGGACGAGGCCCTGGATGCTCTCCGGGGGCCGGTCGTCTCACAATTTCTCACAGCACTAAGCGATCTTGTGAATCCTGGCGAGCGCGGTACGGCCTTGCCTCAGGTCGTCATCGCTCGCGTGGACGTAGGTCCGCTGGGTGAAAGCCGAGTCATAGTGACCGGCCCACTTGCTGACGATCGAGATCGGGACGCCCGCGTGCTTACCGGTAACCGGCAGTATTCCGGTGATGTCGAATGGTGCTGGCCCGGCACCTCGCCACGGCGCAGGCCGTAGAGCGACAGCCGCCACGCCGCGTGCAGCCGGTCACTCGCCGCTTTGGCGAGGAACTTCTTCACCTCGGCCTTGCTCCACGTCTCGCGTTCGCGCGGCGTGTGCTCCGGTGGCTTAACGAGTCGCGCCACGTTGCGGACTAGCTTGCCCTCCAGGACTGCCATCTCCAGGGCCGCGGTGAGCCGTCCCAGGGTGAGCCGGGCCGTCCGGCCCGATAGCCCGGTTCCCGGCTTGCCGCCGCGCCTGCGGCCTGCGGCCTGCGGTGAGCATCCAGTCCATCAGGTCTTCGATGTCGGCCTTGGTGATGGACTGAAGCGGACGGGTGCCCAGCCGCTCGCGGACGGGACGGAAAGCGTCCTCGTAATTGCGCCACTCGCACTGGTCGCCGCGATCCATCTTGTCGGCGACGGGCGGCACAGCTCGACATCAGCGTCAGAAGCCCTCGACCGCGCCGCGTGCCTCGGAGTCGAGCATGCCCCAGCTGATCAGTTCCTCAGTGAGGTCGATGGGCGACTTGTCGTAGATAACGGCAAGCGAGCGCAGGTCCTCTTGACGGATCGAGAGCACCCGGCCGTTGTAGTCACCGCGCTGGCTCTGGATGGTGGCAACGTAGCGGGCGAGTGGTCCGGCCTTGTCCTTCGGCAGCTGTCCCATGCGCTCGAGGTCGATCACCAGCTTCGGCGAGGGCGCCAGGGGCGTCGGCGTCGCGTCGCCGGGCAGCAGCTCGGATACCGGAATCCCGTAGAATTCTGCCAGCTCGGCCAGCTTCTGCACGGTCACAGAGCGGTCGCCGCGCTCGTAGGAGCCGACAACGACGGCTTTCCACCGGCCGCGGGATTTCTCCTCGACCCCATGGAGTGAGAGCCCTTGCTGAGTGCGGATGGCGCGCAGTCGCGCGCCCAGGGTCTTGGCGTATTCAGATGGCACGATCGTCGGCCCCCGGCCTCTGGTAGCTTTCAGTAACTGGTTACGGACAGTGACGGTAGGCCGCAAACGCGGCGAGGTCAAGCCGAATCGTACAAAGCAGTCAACTTGCGCCTCGTCGCTTCCGCTGCCGCGCGCCCGGTAACTCTCCGACTTTCGGGTTAGGCCGCAGGCGCCGCTGGCGCGTTGGTGGCGGCCACGATCGCTGGTTGCTGTCCCAGGTCGGTTGGGCGGTGCGGGGCGGTGGTGTCTCCGCCCGGAAGGAGTTCGAGGCAACCCTCCGTCTCGGTTCGCTGGCCCGGGAGGAACGTTGGCACTACGCTCGATCAGCGGGGATGGACAGCAGCCAGGGTCGTGCCCGCGGCGCAGACCAGGCTGAGAGCCTCTCACAACCGTCTAACAGACTGACGGGACGGCACCGGACTCAGCCGTAATAGCCGCTACGCAATGCCGAAGCTGTTGATCTTCTCCGGGTAGATGCGGATAAAGGCCTCGCCGAATCCTCGCCCGAGGTGTGCGCCGCCGGTCGGGAGCGCCTCGGCGCGGCCGCGGATCTCGAGGAAACGCGGCGTCCATGGGTCAATCGACACGAGATCGTCGACGGCGATCGCCGCCCAGCCGTTGGCCTGTACATCCCGGTACTTCTTGGTCGTCGCGACGTGGTGACCGCCGACGTCGACCGTGCCGAGTTCGGCGTTGTAGCGGAACGACGTCGGCACAACATGCGGCTTGTGGTCGGCGCCGGCGGTGGCGAGTCGCCCCAGCAGTTGGCTTGCGAGGTACTCGATATGTGAAGCGGTCAGCTCAGCCATCCGCTCAGTAAACAACTTGAAGTGCACTTCAAGTCAAGTCGCGACCCTCAGCAGCGGCCGGATCAGCTGGCACAGCCGTGTCTCACCTGCGCCCTCGCTCTCCACCGGCGAATGCCCGCCGTTCAGGCTTCGTTAAGTACCCGCTCGGCCAGGAAGTCTTCCCAGGTCCGCTGGCCCACTGCTCGTTCGGGAGCCAGATTCGCGCCAGCCCGGACCGCGCGGGCAGCCTGTCCCGGAAGCCGGACCGGCACCATCAGCCGATGCTTACGGCGAGCCCGCAGGTATCCGCGGAGCAGATCGGCCATGCTGTACACCCGCGGACCGGCTATGTCGGGAGCCAGCCCGGCCGGGGCGCCGAGCGCCAGTTCCACGAGCCGGGCAGCGACCTCGCCGGCATCGACCGGCTGGAACCGGACGCCGGCCGGGACCGGCATCACCGGCAGCTTCGTCATCTGCTGCGCCACCTTCAGGAGCGATTCATGGAACTGGGCGGCACGCAGCGTCGTCCACGGCAGGCCGGAATCGGCCACCACACGCTCGGCGGCTAGCTTGGACGCGAAGTAGCCGAACATGGCGCGGTCGACGCCGCTGACGACTGGGATCCGGTCGGCGCCGACGACCGAGATATACACCAGGTGCTGCGTCCCGGCCAGCGACGCTGCCCGGGTCAGATTCAGGGTCTTATCCTCGTCGCCCTTGCTGCTGCCCGCGCAGTGCACGATGATCTGGGCCCCCTCCACCGCAGCTTCGATCCCCTCGCCCGCGGCCAGGTCACCGGTCACGTACTCGATACCATCCGGGGCCTCGTGGGTGTGTCGGCTGAGCACCCGTACTTCGCAGTCGGCGTCCCGCAGGCGCCGGACGACGAGGCGCCCGAGCGTGCCCGTGCCGCCAGTGACCAGGATGGGTGACGTCATCGCTCCTCCTAACCGATGGGTCTTCCGGTGCATGCCATGCGCCCCGCATGTCACGTCCGCGGGGTGCCGGGTGTCAGTGTGGTGACACCCGGCAACGAGAGAATGTGACAGATGGCCGACAGTGACTGGCTGGCAGCCGCCTTCGAGGAGCACCGCGATCACCTGCGGGCGGTGGCCTACCGGCTGCTCGGCTCGATGACCGACGCCGACGACGCGGTCCAGGACACCTGGCTGCGGCTGACTAGCGCGGATACCAGCGAGATAGCGAATCCTGGCGGCTGGCTGACGACGGCCGTCGCGCGGATGTCCCTCAACATGCTCCGGTCGCGCCGCTACCGGCACGAGGAACCGGTCGGTGATTCCTGGCCGGGTGCCGCGGAGGTGGCGGCGAGGGCCGGCGCGGTGGCCGGGCCCGGCGGGGCTGGCCCGGCCGGCCGGGCCGGTAATCCGGAGGACGAGGCTGTGCTCGCGGACTCGGTCGGCCTCGCCCTGCTGGTCGTGCTCGACACGCTCACGCCGGCCGAGCGGCTCGCGTTCGTGCTGCACGACATGTTCGCCATGCCGTTCACCGAGGTGGCGGCCGTGCTCGGGCGCTCGACGGAGGCGACGCGGCAGCTCGCCAGCCGGGCCCGGCGCCGGGTACGCGGTGCGCCCAGCCCGGATCGCGCCGCCGACCTCGCCCGGCAGCGGGAGGTGGCCACCGCCTTCCTCGCCGCATCCCGCGGCGGCGACCTCTCGGCCCTCGTCGCGCTGCTGGACGCCGATGTCACGCTGACAGCCGATGCCCTCGCCGTTCCGTCCGGCAAGCCGGTGCTGCTCCGGGGCGCGGACACGGTCGCCGGGGGCGCGCTCGCGTCCTCTGGCCGGGCCGGGCATTCCCGGCTGGCCCTGGTGGACGGGTCCGTGGGCATCGTATTCGCGCCCGCCGGCCGGCTGCAGGTCGTACTGGCCCTGACGGTCAGCGCCGCGCGCCGGATCACCGCCATCGAGGTGATAGCCGATCCCGACCGGCTGCGGCGGCTGCGGCTGGCAGTGCTGCCGGACTAGACATGCTGCCGGACTTAGCCGGCTTGACCAGGAGTTAGGAGTGCCTGCGGCGCTTTGCCGGGCACGGGGGGAGATTAGGATCTCGCGATGTGACGGAGCCACGCAGGGTGCTTGTCGACTGGGATTACGGCGCCCATGGCATCTGGTGGGTACTGACCAAGCAGGAGAGGGAGGCTCCAGCCCCAGCCGGACGATGGAGCGGCGAGGCGCCCGCAGAGGGGCAGAAGCGCATCAGGCCCTGGAGTGACCGGCTGACGAGCGAGCTGCTCGATGACCTTCAGGAGTGGAACGACGCCTGGGACAGCAATGACGTCGATAGCCGGGTGCTGCAACAGCGTGGCCGCGACCTGGCGATCCGGGTGCAGGACGAGCTTGGGACGGACGACTGGGAAGTGCTGTACAAGATGGACGGTCAGCTGCGCCGGGTGCATCCGCCCGGCAGCTGGCCCATCCAGTCGTGGACGCAGCAGCTGCTCGGCTACGCTCCGCGCGAGCGATCAGGGGGCGGCGAGGTCCAGACGTAGTGCACTGCCCTGCGTGCCTTCCTGCAGGGCGTCCTCAAGCTCCCTCACCAGCGCTTCCAGCCGCTCAGAGGTCGCCTGCCACTGCATCTGGTGCGCCATGAACTGGTCAGCCGCCTCCCGGATCTGGCTGATCGCAGCGCCCACCTGGTCAGAAGCTGACTTCTGCTGCTGAGTCGTCAGGATCGACTCGGCGAGCATCGCCGCCGTGGACGTCATCAGATCCGCAACCTCCCGCGCCTGGTGGCTACCTTTATCACTCGCGGTGATGGTCGCATTCGTCTGATCCCGCACCGCCGAGATGATCGTCGCGATCGATTCCGTCGACTGCATCGACCGCTCCGCGAGTTTGCGCACCTCCGCCGCGACCACCGCGAACCCTTTGCCCGCCTCCCCGGCCCGCGCCGCCTCAATCGCCGCGTTCAACGCCAGTAGGTTCGTCTGCCCCGCAATGTCATTTATCAGCTCCAAGATCTCGCCGATCTTCTGCGCTTGCTCACCCAGCGACAGCGCGCGCTGGGCGATTGTCTCCGACTGCTCCCGCATGTCCCGCATCGTCTCGCCGGTGTCCCCCGCCGCCCTCGACACTGCCCGCATGTTCTCCGCAAGCGCCCCGGCAGTCGCCGCCAGCTCCTCGATCGTCGACAACGTCTGCGTCACCGCCAGCGACTGCCGGCTGGTCGCCGCCGCCGAATCCCCTGCCGCCGTCCGCAACTCGCCCGCCACCCCGCCCAAGACCGACGATGTCGAACGAAGGCGGGCGAGCAGCTTGTCCCGGTCCCCCAGCCGTCCCAGCGCCACCGTCAGTTCACGCTCCCGCCTGTGCCCGCGGCCGAGCACCCTGACCACGTAGCAGGCGAATCCGATGGCCAGGAGTACCGTCACGACACCAGAGATCAATTCGAAGCGCAGGTTCGCTCGTGCGGCTGCGGTGGCCTGGCGCCGGATGGCGATCTCATGCCCCGTCTCGGCGTGGAGCAGCGTGGACAAGGACCCCGAGACAGCAGTCGACCGGGCATCCAAGGGCCCGATCGCCGCGCGCGCACCGGACGGGCTGCCCGTGGCCAGGCGCTGGGCCTGCTGAAACGCGGAGTAGGCGCCCGTTTCTCCGGCAGTAGCCTGGGCCAGGGCCGCCTTTCCAGCCGCGGTCTCGGGCCGCAGCTGCGCGGACTGCCGGGTGAACTGCGCCTGGTGGGCCTGCACATCGGCCAGTGTTGACGGCTGTGGCACCGCGAGGTAGCGGAGCATCAGCGGGCGTTCCTCCCCGAAGGTGGTATGCAGCACGACGCATTGGGCGGTGACGACCTCGGCAGCGGTGGAGGCCGACCATTTGCCGAACGTCCTCTCCCATGTCTGGAAGCTCATTACGATCAAGCCCACAGCCACAACGAGGATCACCGCGATCACGACGAGTACGCGCCGCATGGGCGCAGTTATGGGTCTCCCCCGCATCGTGTGGGCCCTCTCTGCCCCGCTGCGCCCGCCACCCCCGGTGCGGCTCTCACCTGGACCTACCCGCCGATTACCTACCTGTATCATCCGGTTACTCCGCGACACCATGTCTGTGGGGGCAATCGGGCACAGACCGGCCGTTCACCCGAAGGACCCAGCCGCCGGGCTGATTTGCTAAGGCCAACCTTATCAGGCTAGCCTTATGACATGCTCCAGGATCAGGATCCGGATGTCGATCAGGTTGCCGCCGCGCTACGGGTGAGCATTGGCCTGCTCCTGCGGCGGCTGCGTCAGGTACAGGCCGAAGGCGAGCTCACCTTGCCCGAGAGCTCAGCCCTCACGCGCCTGGACCGCGGCGGCCCGGCTACGCCGTCCGCGCTCGCCAAGCTCGAGCAGATCAGCCCGCAGTCGATGGGGGCGACCCTCGGCGCGCTCGAGGCGCGTGGCCTCGTCGAGCGGCGTCCCGACCCGCAGGACGGCAGGCGGGCCGTCCTATCGGTAACCGAAGCCGGGCTGCAGGCGCTGCGGAACAAGCGCAACGCGCGAACCGAACAGCTGGCGCGGGCCCTCGCAACCGGGTTCACGCGCTCGGAGCTCCAGCACCTGATGGCGGCCGCCCCCCTGCTCGAGCGACTGGCTCAGAGCATCTGATGGCGGCGGCCGGGCAGGACCGGGAGGAGGCTAGATGGCCAGCGGGCTTACGGCGGGGACGAACGACCGCTATAAGTGGGTGGCCCTGACGAACACGACGGCGGCGATGTTCATGTCGGCGCTCGACGGTTCCATCGTCCTCATCGCGCTGCCGGCGATCTTCCGCGGCATCCACCTGGATCCGCTGGCGGCGGGCAATATCAGCTACCTGCTGTGGATGATCATGGGGTACCGGCTGGTCCAGGCCGTTTCCGTGGTCACCTTCGGCCGCCTCGGCGACATGTTCGGCCGGGTAAGGATCTACAACGCCGGCTTCGCGGTGTTCACCGTCGCCTCCGTCCTACTGTCCTTCGACCCGTTCCGCGGCGGCCGTGGAGCGCTGTGGCTGATCGGCTGGCGGATGCTCCAGGCCATCGGCGGGTCCATGCTCATGGCCAACTCGGCTGCCATCCTGACCGACGCGTTTCCGTCCGACCGGCGCGGTTTCGCGCTCGGCATCAACCAGGTCGCCGGCCTGTCCGGCATGTTCATCGGCCTGGTCGCAGGGGGGCTGCTGGCGGCCTGGGACTGGCGGGCGGTGTTCTGGGTCAACGTGCCCGTCGGGGTGTTCGGGACGCTGTGGGCCTACCGCAAGCTCCGGGACAACGGTGAGCGGCACGGCCGCCGCATCGACTGGTGGGGCAACATCACCTTCGCCGTCGGCCTGAGCGCGGTCCTGATCGCCCTCACCAACGGCATCCAGCCTTACCAGCGACACACCATGGGCTGGACGAACCCCGCCGTTCTCGGCCTGCTCGCCGGCGGCCTTGTGCTGCTCGCTGCGTTCGCCGTGATCGAGAGCAGGATCGCCGAGCCGATGTTCCAGCTCAGCCTGTTCCGTATCCGGGCCTTCTCCGTCGGCAACCTGGCGGGATTCGCTGTCAGGCTCGGTCAGGGTGGCCTGCAGTTCATGCTGATCATCTGGCTGCAGGGAATCTGGCTGCCCTTGCACGGCTACAACTACAGCGAAACGCCGCTGTGGGCCGGCATCTTCCTGCTGCCGCTGACCGCCGGCTTCCTCGTCGCCGGTCCCACCTCAGGATTCCTGTCCGACCGGTTCGGCTCGCGGGGCATCGCCACTGCCGGGATGGCCGTGTTCGGCGGGAGCTTCATCGGCCTGATGCTGCTGCCCGTCGACTTCCCGTACTGGGCCTTCGCCCTGCTCATCGCCGCGAACGGGATAGGCGGCGGCATGTTCAGCGCCCCCAATACCTCCTCGATCATGAGCAGCGTCCCCGCGAAGTACCGGGGTGTGGCCTCGGGGATGCGCTCAACGTTCCAGAACTCGGGCACGGCCCTGTCGATCGGGGCCTTCTTCTCGCTCATGATCGCCGGGCTGGCGGCCAGCCTCCCGAAGACCCTGACGAGCGGTCTGCAGCACCAGGGCGTGCCGCAGAGCGTCGCCCATCACATCGGCACCCTGCCGCCGGTGTCCTCTCTGTTCGCAGCCATGCTCGGAGTGAACCCGATCCAGCACCTGCTGGCGCCGAGTGGGACACTGCCCAGACTGCCGGCCTCGAGCCAGCGGGTCCTCACCGGCCGGGAGTTCTTCCCGGACCTGATATCAGGGCCGTTTCACCAGGGCCTGGTGGTGGTGTTCGCGGTAGCCGCGGCCCTGGCGGCGCTCGCCGGTCTCGCGTCGCTGCTGCGCGGAGGCCGCCACGTCCACCCCGCGGCCCCGGGCGAACTGCCACCGCCCACGACCGGGCCGCCACCCACTGGCGGCCGTGCCACCCCCAGCGAAAGAGGAACGATGACACTGTCAACGATGGACACCAAGCCCGCGCTCGTCGTGATCGACCTGCAGAAAGGAATCCTGGCCGTCCCTGCTGTGCATCCCCTCGATGAGATCGTGCAGCGGGCGGCGAGCCTGGCGACGGCATTCCGCCGTCACGGCCTGCCGGTGGTGCTGGTGAACGTTACGGGCCGGGCACCCGGGCGCATCGAAGCCCCGTCCGGAGCCAGCCAGTCCGGCGCGACCCCGCCCCCGGACTGGGCCGATCTCCTCCCGGAGCTCGACGCACAGCCGGATGATCACCGGGTGACCAAGCAGCGGTGGGGCGCGTTCCACGGAACCTCACTCGACGCCCACCTGCAAGACCTCGGCGTCACCCAGATCGTCCTGGCCGGCATCTCGACCAGCGCGGGTGTTGAATCCACCGCACGCTCGGCCCACGAGCATGGGTACCACGTTGTCCTGGCCACCGACGCGATGACCGACTCCAATGCCGACTCGCACCACAACAGCGTCGAGCGGATCTTTCCCCGGCTCGGTGAGACCGCCACGACCACCGAAGTCCTCGAAATGCTCGAGAAAACCCGTTAATCCGGCGAGCCGGTCAGCGGCGGCGCAGGCGCTTGTCGCCGATCGCCGGTGATGCGGCCAGGCAATTGTCAGCCGGGTTGAGTTCAGTCGGAACGTCGAGGCGCCGATCGCCCGCGCCTTGCCCGAGCGGACCAGGTCGGAGAGCGCCGACAGCGTCTCGTCGATGTCCGTGGAGTGGTCCGGATCCTGCGCTTCATCCCTGCATTCCTCGTCCCCGGGGTCAGCCGGGTGCTACTTGTGGCGTCTGGCTCGCAGCACGGTGTCGTGAATCGTAACGGTGCGTCCGTCGGGGTCGGTGGCCGGCCGCGGCGCGGCCGTGTTGCTGATGACCTCCCATTCACCGGCGTCGAGATAAGCGATGATTTCATCGCCAGTGAAGTACAGCTCCGGCATGTGCGGGCGGGGCATCGTGGTCTGCTGGTCTGACGGGTGGTGGCCGACGATGAGCAGGGAGCCCCCCGGCGTGACCGACGCCGCCAGGCGCCGGAACAGTGTTTCTCGCGGCCCGGGCGGCAGGTGCATGTACTGGGCGGAGACCAGGTCGTAGCGGGCCGCGCCCGGGTCCCACGCGGCGAGGTCCGCGTGCCGCCAGTCGATGTGCTCGGCGATCTCAGCGCCTGCCTGGGCCGCGTGGGCGGCAGCGCGCTGCAGCGCGACGGTGGACAGGTCGACCGCGGTGACCTTCCAGCCGCGCTGAGCGAGCCAGATGGCGTCCGCGCCCTCGCCGCAGCCGACGTCCAGTGCCGTACCGGGAGAAAGCTGCGATGTCTCGCCGGTCAGGTGGCTGTTGGGATTTCCGCTCCACAGCGAGCTATGGGAGCGGTAGCGCTCGTCCCAGAACGCCTGGTCGAACTGCTCAGGCACGGCGGATCCCTCTCCGTGGTGATGGGGGTGACTGGCCGGCGCGGGCAGCGAATCCCGGTAGCCGGTCACAGCCTGCCGGATGTCCTCGGCGATCAGGTCGGCGTTGATGGCTGCCGCCGCCGTCACTCCCGCCGTCGCGGCCCCCGTGACCTGGGCCATGAGGTTGGCGGCATACTCGTTCATCAGCTGCTCCATCGTGACTACCTCCACGATGACCATGCACCTGCGGGCGGCAGTAGCGCAATCTCCGTTGCCACTATGGCAAACTCCGGGGATGGACGACGACCTGGACCAGGTCCTCACGGCCGTGGGACCGCGGTTGCGCGCGCTGCGTCAGCAGCGGGACACCACGCTGGCTGAGCTCTCCGCAGTGACCGGCATCTCCGTCAGCACCCTGTCGCGGCTGGAGTCCGGCCGGCGGCGGCCGAACCTCGAACTGCTGCTGCCCCTGGCCAAGGCCCACGGAGTTCCGCTGGACGAACTGGTCGGCGCACCACCCACCGGGGACCCCCGCATCCACCTTCGGCCGATCACCCGCTACGGGAGGACGATGGTCCCGCTGACCCGGCGGGCCGGTGGCGTGCAGGCTTTCAAGCAGGTCATCCCCGCCAGTCAGCGCCCCCAGAAGCCCGAGCCCCAGGTCCACGAGGGCTATGAATGGCTCTACGTCCTGAACGGGCGGCTGCGGCTCGTGCTCGGCGAGCAGGATCTGGTGCTCTCGCCCGGCGAGGCGGCCGAGTTCGACACCCGCGTACCGCACTGGTTCGGCAGCGCCGGGAGCGAGCCCGTCGAGTTCCTCTGCCTGTTCGGCAGGCAGGGCGAGCGCGCGCACATCCGGGCCCGGCCGCAAGCCCTCAGATCAGGTCGACCAGGCTGACCCTCCCTACGCTCTGGGCCAGCCGCGACTGGCCGACGTTTTGCTGAACGTCAGCGCGGGTAGCCACAGACCAACTCAAACCGGCGCATTCTTGGCCGGATTGGGGCAGAGGCGAGGAGGCCTGACATGTCGTCGGAAACCACAGCCGCGCAGCCGTCGGAGCGCAACCCGCTCGAGGAACTGGATGCGCGCATCCCGACGAGCTTCTACTGGTATCTGGCCGTGCTGGCCTGCGTCGGCGGTTTCCTCTTCGGATACGACACGTCCAACATCGGCTCCGTCCTGGACTTCATTCCCTACAAGCTGTCCAGCTTCGCGACGGGCTACCTGGTGGCCGGAGCGTCCCTGGGCGCGGCCGCCGGCGCTCTGGTGGCCGGCCCGCTGACTGACCGCTTCGGGCGCAAATCCCTGCTGATCACGGACGCCGCGATCTACGCGATCGGGGCGATCCTGTCCGCGGTCACCGTGAATGCCTTCATGCTGCTGGCGTCCCGCACCCTCATCGGGCTGGCCATCGGAGCAGACTCGGCGATCGCCACCGCCTATATCGCCGAGTTCGCGCCGCGCAACCGGCGAGGTCAGCTGAGCATCATCCAGCAGTGGATGATCACCGTGGGGATCCTCGTCTCCTACCTCGTGGCCCTGGTGATTCTCAAGGTCGCGCCGCATGAGGCCAGGGGCCTTGACTGGAGGCTCATTCTCGGCCTGGGCGCGGTTCCGGCGCTGGTGGCCGTCGCGCTGCGGGCCCGGATGCCTGAGTCCCCGAGATGGCTCATGCTCAACGGCCGGTTCGCCGATACCAGCAAGGCCTTCGGCCTGCTGGGGATGGAAGTCTCGGAAGAAGAGGTCAGGGCGGCCGCGGACGTGCTCGCCCGCCGGGAGCAGGAGCGCCAGCACAAGACTCTGTGGACACCGGGCGTTAAGCGGGCACTGGGCGTGGTCTGCGTATTCTTCATCTTCCAGCAGATCACCGGGATAAATGTCCCCTTCTATTACGGCCCGCAACTGCTGGGCAATTTCTTCAAGAGCGGGTCATCCAGCGCCGTCAACGCGGCCGTGGCCGGCGTCGAGGTGACAGCCATCCTGGGCGCGGTCAACGTGATCGCCACCTACTTTGCCTTCCGCTACATCGACAAGCTGGGCCGGCGCCCGCTGGCCATCTGGGGTTACGTGGGCATGGCGGTATTCATGCTGGTCGCCGCGGCCGGAGTGGGCTTCCTGACCCATGTGCCGGAGACCGTGGTGGTCATGGTCGGGTTCTCCTTCTTCATCACCTCGTTCGCGATCGGTGTCGGCGGCACGGGCTGGCTGATCCAGGGCGAGGTCTTCCCCACGGCTGTCCGGGGCCGGGCAGCAGCGATTGGGGCCACTGTTGACTGGCTGGCCAACTTCGCGGTCATCGAGATCTTCCCGGCCTGGCACAACGCGATTGGCCTGGGCTGGGTGATGGTGTCCTTCGCTGTCCTGGCGGTACTGGCGATAGCGTTCGTGGCCCGGTTCCTGCCCGAGACGAAGGGCCTGTCGGTGGAGGAGGCCGTCCACGTATTCGACCGGCAGGCCGTTGCCGGAAGCCGCCCGGCAGGCTAGCCCGGCCAGGGGGCTGGGTGCAGCTAGCGCAGCCCGGCGAACAGGTCGTCCTCGGGTACCGGGGCTCCGGTCGTGTCGCTGGCCCTGATGAAGCTCTCCCGGCCGAAGGCCTCCGCCGCGACCTCCGGCGGGATCTTGCTGAACCAGGACTCGCTGATCTGGCTGACGTGCGCGAGCAGCGCGTCGCGCTTACGCTCAAGGACCGGCTGGATGTCGACCGTGGTGGTGATGCGCTCCTCGGCTTCGTCCATCTGCCGCTGGACCTCGGGGCTCACGCTACTGACGTCGGGGACGTCGACACCCTGATCGCGTAGCGCCTCCCAGACCTTGCGCCAGTCGCTGCGCCGCATCGCCGTCAGGTAGAGCTTGGCTGGGATGCCGGTGGCGGTCACCGCCATGGCCGCGGCCATGGCGGCGTGCACGTGATCAGGGTGCTGGTAGGCACCCTTATCGTCGTAGGTGATCACGACCTGCGGCCGGTATCGCTCGATCAGAATCCCGATCCGGGCCGCCACCTCAGCCTCTGGAACATTGCAAAACGCGTCCGGAAGGTCCTTATAGTCCCATTCCGGCATGCCGGAGTCGTGGTAGCCGAGCGTCTCAAGCTCGGTCACCCCGAGAATCTTGGCCGATTCCCGTAGCTCCGCCAGCCGGGTCTGGGCGACCGCCGCCTCGTCATGACCGTCCATTCCCGGTTTGACGCCGCCTGGCCCGTCCCCGAACTCCCCGTTGGTGCAGGTAATGAGGATAGTCCGGACGCCCTCGTCGGCGTATCTGGCCAGCACCCCGCCGGTGCTCGACGCCTCGTCGTCCGGATGCGCGTGTACTGCCATGAGGGTCAGAGTCTCTGCCATGCCCCCAAGCCTGCCCGAACCGGCCGGGTGCCGTGGACGGTGGACGTGTCTAATTGGCCGTCGCTATCGTCAGCTAAGCCAAGGATCTTCCCCTGCAGCCTCGCTAGCAGCGGGGACTCACTGACCGCTTGAGGGCACGACATCCCGGAAAAGGATCACCCACATGTCCGCACTCCCCTCCGGTGTGGAGGCGACCGACATCGCGACCTCGCGGCTGCGCACTCATGTCCTGCACACGGGTCCGCGCGACGCGCCGACCATCGTGCTCGTGCACGGCAACGTATCCGCCGCGCGATTCTTTGCTGAGACCATGGCCGTGCTTGGTGAGCGCTGGCATTGCGTCGCGGCTGATCTCAGGGGCTTCGGCCTGTCGCAGCGGGCACCTATCGACGCGCGCCGCGGGCTGCGGGACTTCGCCGATGACCTGCATGCGCTGCTGGCCGGAGGCGATCTGGTGCCGATCGGTCAGCAGGTGCACCTGCTCGGCTGGTCGCTCGGCGGCGGTGTTGCCCTGCAGTACGCGATTGACCATCCACGCGCGGTCACGTCGATCGTGCTGGAGAGCCCCATGTCACCGTTCGGCTTCGGGGGTACCCGCGATACCGTCGGCACGCCGTGCTGGCCGGACTTCGCCGGGTCCGGCGGGGGTACCGCCAGTGCCGAGATGGTGCGGCGGATCTCGGCGGGCGACCGTGGCGCCGACGATGCCACTTCTCCCCGCCGGGTGCTGACCACGCTGTACGGGCAGCCACCGTTCGACCTCGCCCCGGACGTCGAGGACGCGCTGGTCGAGGCGATGCTGGAGATGGCTATCGGGGACGACTACTACCCGGGCGATCAGGTCGGCTCGGCTAACTGGCCGGCTACCGCGCCGGGCGAGCGCGGCGTGAACAACGCGATCTCGCCGAAGTTCTGCGACGTGTCCGGGTTCGCGGACGTCGCTGACCGGCCGGACGTGCTGTGGATCCGCGGCGACGCCGACCAGATCGTGTCCGACGCCTCACTGGTGGACCTTGGCCATCTCGGTGCGCTTGGCGCGGTACCGGGCTGGCCAGGACAGGACGTGTATCCGGCCCAGCCGATGGTGAGCCAGATGCGCGCAGTGCTGGACCGTTACCGGGCGGCCGGCGGTCGCTGCACCGAACAGGTGCTCGCCGGCTGCGGGCACTCGCCCCATCTGGAGCGCCCGCAGGAGTTCAATGGCATGGTGGCCGGCTTCCTGGCCGGCATCGACGAGCGCGGCCGCGGGTAGGACGCCGACCAGCGACAGCCCGGCCCCACTTCTCATTGAGATCCACAACGAACCGCCACAGCGAGTCCGTCCGCACGGGACCAGCGCGCAGACACGGGAAGGTGAACGATGGCGACCCTGGATGATGCGATCACGATCGGCCGGCGTGAGCGGTTCCTGGCGGTGGTCTCGACCGTCCGGGCCGACGCGACCATCCAGTCCTCGGTCGTCAACGCCGGAGTCCTGGCGCATCCAGTGACCGGCGAGCGGGTGGTGGGAATCGTCACCTACGGCCGGGCCAAGCTCGCGAACCTGCGGGCCCGCCCGCAGATCACGATCACCTTCCGGTCCGGCGGCGAGTGGGCCAGCGTCGAGGGCCGCGCCGAGCTCGCCGGACCCGACGATCCGAATCCCGGCATTGATGCTGAGCGACTCCGGCTGCTGCTGCGTGAAATCTTCCAGGGGGCCGGCGGCACGCACGATGACTGGGCGGCCTATGACCAGGTCATGGCCGAACAGAGGCGCACCGCCATCCTGGTCCCGCCCGCCCGCGTCTACAGCAACTGAGTCCCGGGCGCATCGTCCGGTACTGTCGGGTGAATCGGATCTTCTCCCGCTGATAGTGCCGCATCGCCCGCGCAGGCAGCCCGCGCCCCAGTTGCCCCGGGTGCCAGGCTACGGGCCGCTCGGGCCGCAGTAACGGCGTACTTCGCCCTGTTCGGCGTCGTCCTCGCGGTCTGGATCACGCGCATTCCGGCGATCAAGGAGCGGCTGCACCTCAGCGACGGTGTCCTCGGCATCGCGCTGTTCGCCATCCCGGCCGGGCTCCTCCTGGTCACCCTGGTGGCCGGCCGGCTCGTGGACAGGTTCGGCAGTGCCTGGGTGACCCGGGTGGCAGGCGTGGCCATGGCACTGACCCTGATCCCCCCGGCACTGGCCGGCAACCTCGGATGGCTCATGGCGGCGCTGTTCGTATTCGGTGTCTCTGCGGGGGCGCTCGACGTCGGCATGAACTCCAACGGAGTCCTGGTCGAGCGGGCCCGCGGTCGCCCCGTCATGTCGTCCCTGCACGCCGGCTACAGCATCGGCGCGCTCGCCGGCGCGGTGATCGGCGGCCTGTTCGCCGGGGCGGCCATCGGGCCCCTGCCGACCTTCCTCGCGGTCGGACTGCCGTCTGCCGTGGTGGGCGTGCTGGCTGGCCGGTGGCTGCTCACCGAGCGCAGCGGGCCGGCCGGCGCGGGCCAGCCTGCGGACGCGAGCCCAGATC
>OBLT010001186.1_pt1 | contig 16693 bp, 18 predicted proteins | sample 1518721 | NCBI WGS metagenome assembly OBLT01 (sample SAMEA3539307, study PRJEB22396) | soil metagenome | biome: tundra; feature: field; material: soil | place: USA | collected 2010-05 | depth 0.15 m | reverse complement strand
ACCCGGGCGGGCCGCCCGGCCCGGCGGCCTCGACGTCCGGCCAGCCGACGGGGATCTCGTCGGCCGGGCCGCGGGGGCCGACGGCCAGCACGGACAGGTCGCTGGTGTGCCGGTCCCACGCCTCCGCCAGCCGAACGCAGCCGGCTTTCTCCCCGCCCAGCGCGGCTAGCACCAGCTCGGCCTGCGCGTCGGGGTGTTCGGGCAGCCGGAGCTGCCCGGCTTCCCAGCGGACGGTGTGCCAGCCCGGGCCGCAGGGCACCTGAGCCTGGCAGCTGGGCAGGCAGTCGAACCACGGATCGTTAGGCCTATTAGTCACGGTGGTTACCCCCAGCGGAGCGGCAGCCGGACGCGGACCTGTGCCGACGGCCCCGCCGCCAGCACCTCGACCGAGGTCGTGGACCGGGCCAGCGGCGGCACCAGCTGCAGCTTGACCGCCCACTCGCCGTGGGTCTGGCGCACCCCGGCCGGGCGGCCCGCGTGCCAGCGGCCGCCGTTGTCCCGGATCCAGAACGACAGCGGAAAGTAGTAATCGATACCGAACGGTCCCGTCCGGCGTTCCGGCACCAGGCCCCGGGCCAGCAGCTGGATCCAGCTGCTGCCGTCGGCGTTGAGCAGGCCGAGCAGGGCCAGCCGGATGCCGTCCAGTTCGGGCAGGGCGGCGGCCACGGCCGCGTAGCCGTCGGGCACCGGCGTGGTGTCCGGTCTCCTGCGCTGGTAGTGAGCGAGCAGGCTGAGCCAGGGTTCGGGCAGGTCGTACGCGGGCGGCGCGGTGATCCCGTGCCCGCTGACCCGCATGCCCGCGCACACCGCGGCGACCTGGCCGGGGAGCGGGCTGAGCGGGGACAAGACGTCGGCGGCCTCCAGCGCGGCGATGACGTCGCCGAGCCCGGTGGCCATGATGCCCAGCGGTCCCGGCGATATCGCGGCCAGCTGCCGCTGCAGGTCAGGCGGGAAATCCGGGGCCACCGTGAGCAGCCGCTCGGCCAGCGTGATCAGCAGATGCTCGCCGGGGCTGAGCGTCAGCGGGCTGACCTCGGGCTCCGCGGCGGCCTCCGGGTTCGCCGGGGTCTTCGGGTCCAGGTCGACCCGGACGGACCGGCCACCCGGCGCCGAGATGTCGAGCCAGCGCAGGTCATCGGGCGGCCCGGGCCGCAGTTCGACCTCGCCGGACCACTCCGGGCCGTCGCTGCCGGCGAAGTCCAGGTGGTAACGGAGGCCCCGGTCGTCGGTGACGGTGAACGCCTCGAACGGGACCATGCCGGGATAGACCGGGTGCGGGTCGAACGAGCTGTGCACCCGGCAGGCCATGGCGAACCGCGCCCCGGCCGCGGTGTGCGCGAACGACAGCAGGAACACCTCGCCGCTCAGCACCTCGTCACGGTACGGGATCCGCAGCCCGACCGGCACGAACCGGTCAGGGCCGCCCGGGCCGCCCGGTCCGGGCGGTTCCGGGCCGCTCACCCCGGCTGGGAAGGCGGCCGGCCGAGCGTGCGGCCGGCCGAGCGGCCGGATCATCGGGCCGGTCCGGGCGAATCGCACCCGCCCGGGCCTGGGCCCGGTAGCCCCGGTAGTCCCGGCCGCGGCGGCCGGCGGGGGCATCGAACGTTCCGGTCGCTGCCGCACGCTCACGGCGAGATCGAGGTCGGCCAGGATGTCCGCGACGATCTCGTCGTCCACCGCCTGGACGGCGGTCAGGGCCTGGCTCACGATCGTCAGCTTGGCCGTGCTGCCGGCCAGGCCGGGCCAGGGCTGCCCGCGCGCGGCCGCCATCGGGCCGCGCAGCTGGCTTTCGGCCAGCACCCGCAGGTAGGTTTCCGCGCCCTCGCGGTTCATGCCCTCAGTGTCCCCCTTTCTGGGCTCTTTCCTGGCCGGCCCGGACCGGCACGACGGCGCGGAGCCGGGCCGAGGGCCCCGTCACCTCCAGCTCGAGCGTGTCCGGCATGACCGTCAGCGGCGCGAACCCTTCCCAGCTCTGGTCCGGCCCGCCGTGCCCCAGGCGAGCCCGGGCCGCGCTCACCAGCGCCATCAGATGCACGTCGAACGGCGCGCGGTCGTTGTCTACCCGGACGATCTGGCCGAGCGGCGTTACCCGCGCGGGCTGCGCGGCGGGCCAGGGCCGCGGCTGCGTCCGGGCCTCCCAGTCGATCTCGTGAATCATCGGCCGGCCGTGACCCGCATCATGGCCTCGTCATCGAGCGCACCGGCGGCCACCAGGACGCCGCCGGCCCAGCGGATCTGCCGCACGCTCGCCTCGATGACCGGGCGCGAGATGCCCGCGTCCCCGTAGTGCCGCTCCGAATCCGGCGGGTACGGTGCTCGCCGCGCCCGGCGCAGCTCGGACTCGGCCCGCACCCGCAGGTAGGTCTCGGCCCGTTCGTCGCCCACCCTCCAAGCCTGCACCCGGCGGCGGCCCGGATGGGCCGTCCCGGCCCGGGTTCAGGCCGACGTGACGACGGGCTCCGGCTGTGCCACCTCGGCGGATGTCCAGCAGCGGACGATGTCGCGCATTGAGAGCAGCCCGGCCACGTCGTGGCCCTCGACCACGACCAGGTGCCTGAACCCGCCCCGCATCATCGCCGAGGCGGCGTCCTCCAGCGTCCAGTCGGGTGAGGCGTAGGTCAGGTCTTCTGTGCGGTGGTGCGCGACCAGTTCGGCGTCCGGGTCTTCGCCCGCCGCTACCGAGTCGAGGATGTCACGTTCGGTCAAGATGCCGATGCCCGCATGTTCCGGGTCGGTCACCACGGCGGCCCCGATGTGGCGCGCGGACATCATCCGTGCCGCCTGCCGCAGCGTGTGCGCGGGCCCGATGGTAAGAACGAGGTGGGACATGCCGTCTCGTACTTTCACGAGTAACACCCCCTGGTTGCGATGCTTGTGCATTTGTGATGTTCTCCAGCATCCGTTAATTCATCCCAGAGAGCAAGCCCCCCGGCGATTACTCCAGGGCAGGATTCAGCTGGGCCAGCACCTCGTCGTGCAGATGACCGTTGGTGCACACCACGCTGCCGCCGTCCGGCCTGGCCTCGCCCTCCAGCGAGGTGAACCGGCCGCCCGCCTCGGTGACGATGACCTGCAGCGCGCAGATGTCCCACAGCGACACCTCCGGTTCCGCGGAGACGTCGCAGGCCCCCTCGGCGACCAGCATGTGCGACCAGAAGTCGCCGAACGCGCGGGTCCTCCACACCGACCTGGTCAGGCCGAGGAAGTTGTCGAGCCGCCCGCGATCGGCCCAGCCGCCCAGGCCGGAGTAGGACAGCGACGCGTCGCCGAGCTTGGTCACCCCGGACACCTTGCAGGGCGACGCCTTGGTCAGGCTGCGCCCGCTCCAGGCCCCGCCGCCCAGAGCGCCCCACCAGCGGCGGCCGAGGGCGGGCGCCGACACCACCCCGACGACGACGTCCGGCCCGTCCATCAGCCCGATGAGGGTGGCCCAGACCGGGACGCCGCGCACGTAGTTCTTCGTCCCGTCGATCGGGTCGATGACCCAGCACCGCGGGCCCGCGCCGGACCGGCCAAACTCCTCGCCGAGCACCGCGTCGCGCGGACGGGAGCGGCGCAGCACGTTGCGGAGCGACTCCTCCGCCGCCCGATCGGCATCGGACACGGGCGTGAGGTCGGGCTTGGTCTCGACCCGCAGGTCAAGCGCCCGGAACCGCCTGGTGGTGATGTCGTCGGCGTTGTCTGCGAGGACATGCGCGAAGCGCAGGTCGTCGTCGTATCGGGCCATCCGCGAAACGGTACCGTCTGGGACATCACGCTGACCAGCCCGCGGGTCATAATGATGGGGATGGGGCATAACGCTGATGGTCTGCTCGCGGACCCGCCAGATCAGCTGCGGGCCTTCGTCCGGGACGGCAGGATCACCACGATGCCGGCCAGGCGGACCCGCCGTCGGCTGCTGCTTGACCAGGTCGCCCAGGCCTTCGAGCCTGGCCGCACCTACCCGGCGCCGCGGTCAACGAGGTCCTCAAGACGATCTTCGACGACTACTGCGCGCTGCGCAGGTACCTGGTCGACGAGGTGTTCCTATCCCGGACCGCGGCCGGCACCTACTGGCGCGCCGGCGGCACCGTCGGCTAGCGGGTCCCCTGTGTCGCACGGCGATATGTGCCGATCCGGCGCGCACCAGCGGCCGATCCTCTAATGTCTGTGCCTGATAGGCGGTGTTAGCGGCTTTTGTCCATCACCGGACCATCAGCCGCCGGACCATCAGCCGCCGGACAGGGGACGGCCACGGACCATCGGACGGGTACGCCGAGACGGACGGGTACGCCGAGACGGGCGGCTGACGCGCCAGTCGGCCGCCCCGCACGCCGTCAGCCGCCCCGGCACGGCCACCGTCATCCCCGGGCCCGTTCCGCCCCCCGGGCCAGGTATTTGCTGGGCGGCCTGCTCATGGTGCCGGCGCTGATCGCCGGGAGCCTGTACCTGACCCGCGGTCCCGCCTCAGCCGCCGCCCCGTCCGCCCGCGGCACCGTGACCTCGCTGCAGACGACGGACGCGTGCGGCTCAGCCCGGGTCGGCGCCTGCGCCGAGCCGAGCCCCATCGGCATCAGCACCGCCGCCGTGCCGCAGGGCGCACCGACGGCCCGCCCCAGACGCCACCTCGCCCGGCCGACGCCGTCAGCCTCAGCGTCAGCGTCACCCCGCCATCCCGCCTCAGCGCCCAGCGCCGCACCAAGTACCTCAGCCAGCCCGCCGGCCACCCCGGCCACCCCGGCCGGCCCGGCCGGGCCGGTGCTCGCGCTCATCAACGCGGCCCGTTCGGCAGCGGGCCTGCCACCCCTGACGATCACGGCCGGCCTGGACCGCAGCGCGTCGGCGCACAACGCGCTGATGGCCGCCGGCTGCGGGCTCTCGCACCAGTGCCCGGGTGAGCCTGACCTCGGCACCCGCGAGACCGCCGCCGGGGTCCACTGGACGGCGGCCGGGGAGAACATCGGCGCAGGCGGCCCGGTTACCGCCACCACGGCGGCCCTCACCCAGCTGGCGGTAACCCTGACCCAGGACATGCTCAACGAGCAGCCGCCCAACGACGGTCACAGGAAGAACATCCTGAGCCCGTCCTTCGCCCACATCGGCATCGCCATATACCGCGCCCCCTCCGGCACCCTCTGGCTAACCCAAGACTTCTCCACCTAGCCCAGCCCCCCGCGCCCGCAACCCGCCATCATCACGGAAATTCCGGCTTCCACGGAAGATCTGGTACCTCCCCATTGCCCGGATCTTCCACGAAAGCCCGATCTTCCACGCAAAATCCCCACTCTCGGGGAGTATGTGGCGCGAGTGTCCCGTGGTGCATCGGAAGGCATGAAATCGGGGGAGGATTTGGGCTTGAGTGAGAGTTTGTGCAACCCCAGTGCACCAGTGCGCCCCAAATGCACCTTTTCCGCCCAGAAGCTCGAATCCTCCCCCCAAAAAGTTAAGGGGCACTCGGGAGGGAGCTAGGGGGGACTCGGGCTAGAGCTAAGAGGGCCAAGGCCCGGCTAGTCCGGGGCGCCTTCGCGGCTGCGCAGCAGGCGGCGCAGCGAGTCGAGCCTGGCCTCGGCGTGGTGCTCGCGGGCCCATTCGTCCAGGGCGCAGCCGGGGGAGAGGTGATCGCACCCGGCCGGGCAGTTGGCCGTACCTTCGGCCAGATCACCGAACGCCTCCACCACCCGCTCCGGGCTCACGTGCCCCAGCCCGAACCCGCGCAGCCCCGGCGTGTCGATCAGCCATCCGTCGTCGAGCGGGATCGCCACCACCGACGACGAGGTGTGCCTGCCCTGCCCGGTCACCGGGTTGACCCGGCCGGTCGCCCGGGCCGCCTCCGGCACCAGCGTGTTCATCAGCGTGGACTTGCCGACGCCGGACGGCCCGATGAGCACGCTGATCCGGCCGGTCACCGCGGACCGGACCCGGGCCAGGGTCTGGGGCGCCAGCGGCCGCCTGGTGGTCAGCATCGGCAGGCCGAGCGGCGTGTAGAAGGCGTGGACCTTGCGGCGGGAGGATCCCGGGTCCAGGTCGGCCTTGGTCAGCACGAGCAGCGGGTCGAGTCCGGCGTCGTACGCGGCGACCAGGCAGCGGTCGATGAAGCGGAGATTGGGCTCCGGGTCGGCCAGCGCGCAGACGATCACCAGCTGGTCGGCGTTGGCCACGATGATCCGCTCCAGCGGGTCGGTGTCGTCGGCGGACCGGCGCAGCGCGCTGGTCCTCGGCTCGACCCGGACGATCCGGGCCAGGGATCCCTCCGCCCCGGAGGTGTCGCCCGCCAGCGCGACCCGGTCGCCGACCACCACCGAACCCTTGCCGAGCTCGCGCGCCTTCATGGCGACCACCAGCCCGGTGTCCGTCATGCACCCGTACCGGCCCCGGTCCACGCTGGCCACGAAGCCCGGCACGGCGCCGGGGTGCGCGGGCCGCCGCCTGGTCCGCGGCCGCGACCCGTGCCCGGGCCGGACCCGGACGTCATCCTCGTCGAGCCGGTCGTAGCCGCCCCGCGGGCTCACCAGGGGGTTCCGGGGGGATGGGTCCCCCCGGGATCGGGGGGACCCGGGGGGTCGTCCCCCCGGACTAGCACCGCCCAGACGTCGGTGAAGCCGGGGAAGGTCTTGGCCACGGTCTGCGCGTTGGCGACTCGCAGGCCCGGCACGGCCAGGCCGAGCACCGCCGCCGCCATCACCATCCGGTGGTCGTCGTAGCTGCCGAACGGCTCGCCCGTCGCCGGCGCCCGCAGCGGCCGCGGCCTGATCTGCAGCCCGTCGGGCTGCTCGGTGATGTCGCCGCCGAGCGCGTTGATCTCCTTGGCCAGCGCGGCCAGCCGGTCGGTCTCGTGGCTGCGGGTATGCGCCAGCCCGGTGAAGTCCGAGGGCGAGTCCGCCAGCGCCGCCACGGCGGTCAGCACCGGCGCGAGCTCGTTGACGTCGCGCAGGTCGGCGTGGATGCCATGGATCCGGCCGGTGCCGGTGATGGTCAAGCCGTCCGCGCCGACCTCGCACCGCGCGCCCATCCGGGTCAGCACGTCCAGGATCTGGCTGGCCGCTTGCAGGCTGTCCCGCGGCCAGTCGGGCACCGTGACCGTGCCCGCGGTGACCAGCGCCGCGGCCAGGAACGGACCCGCGTTCGACAGGTCGGGCTCCACCGTGATGGTGCCCAGGTGAAGCCGTCCCGGCCGCACCCGCCAGGCATCAGGCCGGACCCCCGAGCCGCTCGCGCCGGACATCTCGGTGACGTCGGCGCCGGCCGCGCGGAGCATCCGCACGGTCATGGCGATGTGCGGCGCCGAGGGTACCGGCGGTCCCGCGTGGCGTATCTCGATGCCCTCGTCGAACCGGGGCGCCGCCAGCAGCAGGCCAGAGACCAGCTGCGAGGACCCGGAGGCGTCCAGGGTGACAGGACCGCCGCGGACGGTGCCTTGGCCGTGCACGGTGAACGGGACCGCGGCCCGGCCGCCGTCATCGATGTCCGCCCCGAGTTGCCGCAGCGCGCCCAGAATCGGGCCGACGGGGCGCTCCCGGGCCCGCGCGTCTCCGTCGAAGTGAACGGCGGCCGAGGTCAGCGCGGCCACCGCGGGCAGGAACCGCATCACGGTGCCGGCGTTGCCCACGTCCACGCTGACCCCGGACCCGGCCGGCGGTGACCCGGCCGTGACACGCCAGGCCGTTCGGGATTCATGGTCTTGATCTTCGGTGATCCCGGTGCCCATGGCGCGCAGCGCGCCGGCCGCCAGCACGGTGTCCCTGGCCTGCAGCGGGTTGACGATCACCGCCGGGTCGTCGCTCAGGGCGGCCAGCACCAGGGCGCGGTTGGTGATGGACTTCGACGCGGGCAGCCGGACCCGGGCGCTGACCGGTCCGGCGGCCGTCGGGGAAGGCCAGGGCCGGTCGTGGTGGTCATCGGCGTGCATACGGTTGAGCGTATCGTTGTGCGCCCATCCGCCGGGTCGAAGGGCTCGGCGGCTATGGGGAGCGTTCCGGCCCGGGTTTGGCCAGCGGTGTTTCCGGTTATGAATGCCAATCAGGCTTAACGGGACGTGTCCGGACTGAACCTAGTTTAGGAAGATTGCATGTGCGGTCGTTTTGTGTCGGCGCGCAAGCGCCTTGAGCTCCTTGAGGAGTTCGGCGTCGAGCGCGACCGCGTAGACACCTCACCCGACCCGGAGCCTGGCCCTGACTACAACGTGGCCCCGACCAAACGGGTGTTCGCGGTGCTGGAAAGACCGGCCCGCGACGAGGAGCCGCAGGCCCGTGAGCTGCGGGTGGTGCGCTGGGGCCTGGTCCCGTTCTGGGCCAAGGAGGCTTCGGGCGGCGGCAAGCTCATCAACGCCAGGGCCGAGACCGTCGCGGTCAAGCCGTCGTTCCGGCGCGCCTTCGCCAAGCGCCGGTGCATCTTGCCCGCGGACGGGTACTACGAGTGGCAGGCCATACCGGAAGAAGGATCCAAACCGCGTAAACAGCCCTTTTTTATCTACCGAACGGACGGTGGTGCTCTCGCCTTCGCCGGAATTTATGAGCTCTGGCGGGATGAGGCGGTGCCTGCTGATCACGAACATGCCTGGCTGTGGACGGCCGCGATTATCACGACCCAGGCCACCGACGATGTCGGCCAGATCCACGATCGCATGCCCATGGTGATTTCCCGTGACCACTGGGCGGACTGGCTTGACCCGGATAATTCCGAACCTGGTCAGCTTCAAGCGGCGATGCTACCCGCCATGGCGGGCGGCGGCCTGACGTCGCACCCCGTTTCATCGGCCGTTAATTCGGTGCGGAATAACGGACCGGAGCTCATCGAGCGCCTGCCTGCGGATCCCGCCGACCAGGAGCGGCCACCCGGCGAGTTGTTCTGAGTCCGCGGCGGCCGGCTGGGCCCTGAGGTGAGCCTGGGCTGCGCGTCGCACGCGGACGGGATGCGAGGACATCAGTGCAGACTACCTTCGCCCGTAAGCGCCTGGAGGAGATGCGCGACGACCTGGACAGGTCGATCGCCGTCCTGCAAGGTGAGCGTCCCGGATCGCTGGCGGGCACCGGGTATCCGCAGGACTCGGCCGACGCGGGGTCTTCTTTGTCCGAGGCGGACCGGACCGAGGCCATCCTGCTGTCCGCCCGCGGCCAGCGTGACGGCGTGCTGGCCGCGCTCGCCCGCATCGAGGACGACAGCTACGGACAGTGCGTCGGCTGCGGGCACCAGATTCCCGACGGCAGGCTCGAGGCGCGGCCCGACGCGGCCCGCTGCGTCGGCTGCCAGTCCAAGTACGCCAGACGGCTCCACTAGCTGACTGGGGTTAGCTGACTGGGGTTAGCCGGCCGGGCGGCCGGATTTGCGGGCCGATATCACCAGCTGCGCACCGAGGGAATCGTCGGAGCGCGCGGCGAGTTCGGCCCGGACCAGCTGCGGCAGGCTGTTCGGGTCGCGCCGCAGCAGGTGCGTCACCGTCGACTCCGACAGTACGGTCCGCGACCGGATCCAGTTCACCGTCAGCCCGGCCCCGCTGAACAGCTCGCGGGCCTGGTCGGGTCCGTAGCATCGGGTCATCGAGCCGTCTGGCCAGGGCACAAGCACGACTTCGGCGTGCGGCAGGTCGACCAGGTGCGCCCAGTGATGCTGATCGGCCAGCACGGCCATGCCGAGTACGAGCGAGTCGACGCAGGCCAGCACCCGCCCGGACGGGCGCAGCACGCGGGCGATCTCCGCGATCATCGTCTCGGCGCCCAGGTGCATGGACAGCGCCCGGTCATCCGCGATGACGTCATCCGCGCACCCGTCAGCCAGGAAGGAAAGCCGGGTGGAGTCCGCGATCACCGGGATGATCCGGCCTGCGCTCCAGGCCCGCGCTCCGTCAGGGGGCGCTCCGCAGGGGGGCGCTCCGTCCAGCACTCGCAGCACGGTGTGCCCGGCCCGGGCGGCGAGTTCGGCGCCTGGCCCGCGCGGCCCCGAGACGTCGACGATGAGGTGCCGTCCCGGCGGCAGCCATGTCGTCAGCTGAGCGCGTGTCACCGCCGCGTGGAACTGCCAGTAGGCAGGCAGGCGATCAGTGTTCGGCGCGGTAATCGCGCTGGCCGCATGTGCCACGGGCCTTGAACTCCTGACTTGACGTCCTCGCATCGAGGCCGCCCACATATTGTGTTCCCGGTTGAGCGCCTTTGTCACCTGTTGCGAGGGGTTAAGTCAGCCGGATGTTACCCTCTCTGACCCAGCTTGGGCCCGGCTCTGACCCAGCTTGGGCCCGGCTCTGACCCAGCTTGGGCCCGGCTCAGGCCCGGCTGGTACGGCGGTCGCGGAATGACAGGCTGCACCGTCGTGTTGAACGCGTCATGGCAGTGGCTGCACCACCTCGTGGCATCCGAACGGAACCTTTTGATTCCGGCACGGTATTCTCCCGCTCATACGGTCTGCATGCCCGCAGTCCGGCCTCGGACTACCTAGAGGGGGTGGGTCCCGTTCCGGAGACTCTCGAAGAGCGCGGTGAGCGCTTCGAGCAGGAGGTGCTGCCCTACCTGGATCAGCTGTACTCCGCCGGGCTTCGGATGACCCGTAACCCGGCGGATGCGGAAGACCTGGTGCAGGAGACGTTCGCCAAGGCCTACGCGTCCTTCCACCAGTTCCAGCAGGGCACGAACCTGAAGGCCTGGCTGTTCCGGATCTTGACCAATACCTTCATCAACACCTACCGCAAGCGGCAGCGCGAGCCGCAGCGTTCCGGTGCGGAGGAGGTCGAGGACTGGCAGCTGGCGCGGGCGGCGTCGCACACCTCGGGCGGCCTGAAGTCGGCCGAAGCCGAAGCGCTGGAGCGGCTGCCCGATTCTGACATCAAGCAGGCGCTGCAGACGCTGCCCGAAGATTTCAGGATCGCCGTTTACCTGGCTGATGTCGAAGGCTTCGCGTACAAGGAGATCGCCGACATCATGGAAACGCCGATCGGTACCGTGATGTCACGCTTGCACCGCGGTCGCCGTCAGCTGCGGGAACTGCTCCAGGACTACGCGTCGGATCGCGGCCTGGCGAAGACTGGTTCCGACGCCTCGGTAGCCGGGGAGGAAGCGCGATGAGCTGCGGAAAGCCGCACGAGACGCCTTGTACCGAGGTGCTGGACCGGGTCTACGGCTACCTCGACGGCGAACTAGACGACATGGACTGCGCGAAGATCCGCAAGCACCTCGACGAGTGCGGCCCCTGCCTGCGTGAATACGGCCTGGAAGAAGTAGTAAAGCGTGTGGTGCAAAAGCACTGCAGCTGTGATCCGGCGCCCGCTGAGCTGCGCGCGAAGGTCCTCATCAGGATCAGGGAAGTCCGCGCGACCATCGAGTTCGCCGAGTAGCAGCCGCCCCAGGCCGTCCGGGCGGTATCGACCCGATTTGGCTGCCCTGGCTCGTGCAAGTCGCCCGGAGTGACCCGATTGGTCATGTGTGGGGTAATTGCGCAGCATGTGCCGCCTTTGATCGCCCATTGTGACGGCCGTGCTCACGATTTGTTCACGATGAGATTTGGGCCTGCGAGAAGTGTTGTGGTCACGTTATCCTTGACCTTGGACGATAACCGGTAAGCACTCGGCGGTCGTGGCTTGGAGGTCGGCGTCATGCACCCAGGTACTGAGGTCACATTTAGGTGGCGTGCAGCTGCGCTGGATTCCGTAGGCGCATCTGTCGCTTTCGGGACATCCTGGGGGTAAGTGCGCCGGGTTTATGACTTTTGGCGCACACCCCTGACGGCAAGGGGGTAGTTTGGGTAGGCTCCCATGGGCCGCGCGGCTATACGTCGCTGTGGTGGTAGCCGTAGCGGCGGTCCTCCTAGCCCGGGGCACGTTCACGTTTTCCGCGGATTCCTGGCGTGATATAGCCGTCCTGGGCTTGCTGTTCGCTATAGCCGAGTCGACGGCGACTCGCTTGAGCCCGGGAAATCTTTCCTGGTCCGCTAATACCGCGGCCACGCTGGCTGCGGCCGTCCTAGTCGGCCCCGTGGGTGCCGGGCTGGTGGGCGCCTGTACCGCTTTCAGCCTGCGCCGCGGACCGTCCCTCGCCCAGCGCGCGTTCAACACCGGCATGATGGCCGTTACCGCATACGTGGCCGGCCGGGTCTTCGTCGCGCTGCACGGACATGTTGGCGCGCTGAACGTGAACTCCTTCCCCGGCATCATCGGCCCGTTCGCGGTCGCCGCCCTCGCCCATGTCGTGGTCAACCACGCGCTGCTCGGCGGTGTGCTCTGGCTAGCGCGCAACGCCGAGGGAACCGCGCGCGCCACCTACGCCATGCTGAACGTCCGGCTGCTTTCCTCCGACCTTGGATACGGGGCGTTCGGGCTGCTCATCGCCGCGCTCTGGACCGTGGTCGGGCCGTTCGCGCCGCTGCTGGCGCTGATCCCGCTGTTCGTGGCCCGCTGGGCGGTCGCGCAGTTCGCCGAGCAGCAACGGGCCTATGAGGCCACGGTGGGCGCCTTGTGCCAGGCGGTCGAGACCAAGGACTTCTACACCCGCGGTCACAGCGACCGGGTGTCGCGTGGCTCGGTGATGATCGCCCGGGAGATCGGCATGCGGGGCGCCCGGGTGGAGGCGATCAGGTACGCGGGCATGCTGCACGATGTCGGCAAGCTCGGCGTGCCAACCAAGGTCCTGCAGAAGACCGGGAAGCTGACCGAGGAGGAGTACGCGGCGATCCAGCTGCATCCGATGCGCGGGCTCGACATCGTCCGGGAGATCGGGTTCCTCGACGAGGCGCTGGCCGGGATCATGCACCATCACGAGCGGATCGACGGCCGGGGATATCCGATGGGGCTGGCCGGCGACGAGATCCCCGAGTTCGCCCGGGTGCTGGCCGTCGCCGACGCCTTCGATTCCATGACGTCCACCCGGTCCTACCGCGGTGCGCGGCCGACCGACGAGGCGATCGCCGAGCTGAGGAAGTGGTCGGGCACGCAGTTCGACCCGGCGTTCGTCGACGCTTTCGTGGCCGCGATCAAGCGCGATGGCTGGCAGCATCCCCAGCCGCCGGTGCTGGCCGCCGAGGAGCTGGCGACCGTCACGGCGCAGGATCACGACGATCCAAGCGCTCCGCTCCGCGTCATCGATAGCCTGTAGCGATCGTGATGACCGAACGACGACATGAGCTTCGCCGGTATCCCTGGCAGGTGCGGGATTCCGGCCAGCTGCTGCTGATGATGGCCGCGCTGGTGTGGGTCGTCGCCTCGGTGGCGCAGACCGCGGCGGCTGGGCTGCAGGGCGTCAGCAGCGCGATCGCGTTCGGGCTGCTGATCGCGTTCGGCGAGGTGCTCAGGCTCAACCTGCCGGGCGACCGCGAGTCGGCCCCGATCGGGTTCGCCGGCGCGCTCGCTTACGCCCTGCTCATCCAGGTCGGCGCTAATCTGGCCCAGCACAGCGCCGCGCAGGTGGTGACCGTGACCACGATCGGCATGATCGTCGGCGCGCTGCCGCACCTGGCCGTCGGCCGGCCCGCCCGGGTGAGCGGCATGGCCTCGCGCCTGCTCTGTGTCGCGTGCGTCGCCTACATATTCCGCCCGCTGGCCGGGGACGCCGCCGTGGGCAGGGACTGGGGCCTCGCCTTTTCGCTGATGACGTCGCTGGCCATCGTCGCGTTGCTGCTCGAGGTGGTCCTCACCGCCTTGCTGCGGGTGGACGAGCAGCGCGCCAGGTTCCGGGTGGCGCTGGTGGACGAGCTGCGCGTGCAGCTTCCGCTGGGTGCCGCGGTGGGGGCCTCGGCCCTGCTCATCGCGTTCGCCGCGGAAGTGATGGGGCTGGCCGCGCTGGTCGTGTTCACCGCTCCGCTGCTCGTCACCCAGGTGGCGTTCCGCCGGTACGCCGGGATCCGGGCGACCTACCTGCAGACCGTGCGGGCGCTGGCCAAGGTCACCGAGATCGGCGGTTACGTGGAACCTGGCCATTCCGAACGGGTCAGCAGGCTCGCCGTCGCCATCGGCCGGGAACTCGGCATCCACGAACCTCAGCTGCTCGAGCTGGAGTACGCGGCGCTGATGCACGACATCGGGCAGCTTTCGCTGCACGATCCGATCACCGGCGGAGCCACCATCTTCGTCTCGCCCCAGGACGCCAAGCGCATCGCCGAGTTCGGCGCCGAGGTGATCCAGCAGGCACAGGTCCTGGGCTCGGTGGCCGAGATCGTGCGCAGGCAGAACGAGCCCTACCGCGACGCTGACGCGCCTGCGCAGGGCCGTCTCGGTGGCGAAGGACCGGCCGGGCCGCCGCTGAGCAGCCGCATCATCAAGACGGCCAACGCCTTCGATGATCTGGTGGGCAGCTCGCTGGAACCGGGCCGGGCGGCGGCCGCGGTGCAGCAACTCAGGCTGGACACGGCCCGTGAATACGACCCGGGCACGGTCGAGGCCCTCAGCCGGGTCGTCAACCGCCGCTCTGTCCTGCAGCCGTGATCCGGTTCTGCCCAAAGCCTGGTGCCCCCACTAAGCTGGCGTGATGTTTGATTCGGTGCTTGTCGCCAACCGCGGTGAGATCGCCAGGCGGGTGATAAGGACGGCCCGCCAGATGGGGATCCGGGCCGTCGCCGTGTACTCAGAAGCCGACGAGGATCTGCCGTACGTCCACGAGGCCGATGAGGCCATCGGAATCGGCCCGGCCCAGCCGGCCCGAAGTTACCTGGACGCCGCGGCCCTCATCGCCGCGGCCGCCAAAGCCAGGGCCGCCGCGGTGCATCCCGGCTACGGCTTCCTCGCCGAGAACGCGGACTTCGCCCGTCAGGTCATCGCGGCCGGCCTGACCTGGGTTGGTCCCGATCCGGCGGCCATCGAGCAGATGGGCGACAAGATCCGGGCCAGGAACCTGATGGAGCAGGCCGGGGTCCCGGTAGCACCGGGTAGCCGCGAGCCCCTCACCGACGTGACCGCGGCGCTGGCCCAGGCGGACCTGATCGGCTATCCCGTCATGGTCAAGGCCGCGGCCGGCGGCGGCGGGATTGGCATGGGGGTGGCCGCGGACCAGGCCGATCTCCAGGCCGCGTTCGCCACGGCCAGGTCGCGCGCGGAGCGGTTCTTCGGCTCGCCGGAAATCCTGATCGAGCGCTGCATCGAGCGCGCGCGCCACGTCGAAGTCCAGATCCTCGGCCTGGCCGACGGCCGGGTGATCGCGCTCGGCGAGCGCGACTGCTCGGTGCAGCGGCGGCACCAGAAGGTCGCCGAGGAGACTCCGTCACCGGGTGTTTCCGCGGAGCTGCGCGAGCGGATGCTGACCGCCGCCGTCCGGGCCGGAGAGGTGGTGCGGTACCGCGGGGCCGGGACCGTCGAGTGCCTGGTGGACACCGAGGCGGGCTCCTTCGTCTTCCTCGAGATGAACACCCGGCTGCAGGTCGAGCATCCCGTCACCGAGCTGGTCACCGGCATCGACCTGGTCGAGCAGCAGTTCCTGATCGCTGCGGGCGAGCCGCCGTCCTTCGACCCGGACGCCGTCAGCCCGTCCGGGCACGCGCTTGAGCTGCGAATATATGCCGAGGATCCGGTCCGGTTCCGGCCCGGGCCGGGCCGGATCACCGAATGGGAAGAACCGTCAGGTCCGGGCGTGCGGGTGGACGCCGGCTACCAGGCTGGTAATACGGTCACGCCGTTCTACGACCCGCTGCTGGCCAAGCTCTGCGTCCACGGCGCCGACCGTGATCAGGCCCTGGCGCGGGCCAGGCAGGCGGTGGCGCAGTTCCGCGTCGCGGGGCCGAAGACGAACCTGCTCTTTCACGCGGAACTGCTCGCCAGCGCGGAGTTCGCGGGCGGGGATTACGATACGTCCCTGGTAAGTAAGCTGCGTTCCTCGTAGCACAAATGCCTACAGATGAGGAGTCACCGGTGGCTGAGGTCCGCGCGGAGATGGTCGCGAACGTGTGGAAGGTGGTCGCTTCGGAAGGTGATCAGGTCGACGACGGCGACACCCTGGTGATCTTGGAGTCAATGAAGATGGAGATCCCGGTCCTGGCCGAGGGCCCGGGTGTGCTCACCAAGATGCACGTCGCCGAGGGCGACGTCATCCAGGAAGGTGACCTGATCGCCGTCATCAGCTGATGACCCGGTCCTTGGCCCCTTGGGCGGGCCAGGTCCGGGCCGGCCGGAAGGCGGGCAGGAACCGGGCGACGGCTACGGCGGTGCCGACGGTGAGCACCGCGGTGCCCAGGGCCCCGATGCTCGCGCCGTGGACGAACGCGTGCGCCGCCGCGGCCTGCACCGCGTGCGCCGCGCCGGTCGCATGCCCGGACCGCAGCTGCCTGGTGACCTGGGTCGCCGCGCTGATCGAGCCCCGGGCACCGGCACGGCTTCAGCAACCCATCCGCGGAACCAGCCCTGGTGCTAGGGATCTGGGCGCCGCCCGCGCCCGCTCTCACCTTTATGCGCGATATCGGCGCCGCCCTCGCGCCGGGCACTGCCCCGACCCGGAGCTCATGCGCGACATTTACGACCGGCACGCCAGCCGTCTCCTGCCCTGAGAACGGCTCAGCGCCCCAGGGTGAGCCGGCCGGTACAGAGTGCTGCGATAACGCCACCGTCCATCAGCAGGTCGGTGCCGTTGATGAGGCTCGACTCGGGTCCGGGGAGGACGCCGGAGGTCTTCAGCCGACGAGCGCCCGGCCGTTCGCCGGGCCAGGATGAGGACGTTTCCGCGGAAGCGTCTCACGCAATTGCGCGGGACGTTTCCGCGGAGACGCGTGCCGGCGACGGCTTCGCCGCTCGGCCGAACCGGCCCTCTACACGCCGGTG
>OBLT010001183.1_pt1 | contig 16706 bp, 19 predicted proteins | sample 1518721 | NCBI WGS metagenome assembly OBLT01 (sample SAMEA3539307, study PRJEB22396) | soil metagenome | biome: tundra; feature: field; material: soil | place: USA | collected 2010-05 | depth 0.15 m | reverse complement strand
CCAGTTACAGTAAGGACACATAATGGCACTGAGCCAGACGCTAATGATCCGGAAGATCGACCCCCAGTACATCGCCGAGGTGGCGAGCATTTTCGAGCGCACCGACCGGGAAACCAGCCTGCCAAAGCGAATCGGCGTGCGGCGCCGGGATCTCTTCGAATACCAAGGTTCCTGCCTGCATCTGGTGCAGTGCGATCAAGATTTTATCAAGCGGGTCCAAGAGGAAAGAAACGACCCGGACTGGCGTGAGCTCGACCAAGCACTGCGAACCTATCTGTTCCCGTCCGATCCTGGTAAGCCCGGGATGGAGCTGCTGCGTCCGTTCTACACATGGATCAACGAGTGAAAAATGGCCCCCGCCCGGTCCGGGCGGGGGCCATTCGCATGTGCCGGTCAGGATGGGCGGCTGGCAGGTTACAGGACCCTTATGCCAGGCATTCAGGCACCACGCCGCCGTTGTACTCGATCATCTCGCCGAAGATCTTTGCCACGTCCAGCGGCCGGCCAAGCTCCCCGCCCTCGATCTCGGCATAGGCCCGGTGAAGGTTCCCTATGGCCCGTTCCGGATCGATTAGGTGACCGAACTCACCGGGACCGGCCTCACGTGCTGCTTGCAGCGGACTCAGCCCCCGGGCAGCACCATCCGCGGCCAGCGCCTGGATCCACCGGAGATACGCCACCGTCTCGTCGAATACCTCCGGGCCAGCGACAGGACCGTGACCGCCCACAATGGTTCGTGCGCCGAGTTGGCGCAGTTCGTCCACGGCGCGAAGGGCACCGCTGACCGAACCCATCAGCTTGAACGGGGTAACCCCGGACATCACCACATCGCCCGCGAACAGCACGCGGTCGCCGGGTAGCCACACCACGACATCGTTGGTGGTGTGGGCCGGACCGACGTGGATCAGTTCGGCCGGGCGGTCGTCTACATACACGGTGAGCCGGCCTTCGAATGTGAGCGTGGGCAGCGCCAGGCGGACCTCACCCCAGTCGACCTGAGGCCACAGGGTGGTAAGTCCCAGTCCGGACGCTGCCATCTCGGTCCGGGCCTCGCGATGGGCGACGATGGTAACGGCGCCAAAGACGCCGTTACCGAATGTGTGGTCGCCGTGGTGATGTGTGTTGACCAGGGTACGCACCGGCCCGGCGCCTATTCGCTTTATTGACTCGCGCAACCGTACCGCCCGGCTCACGGTGGCTACAGTGTCGATGACGACGGTGCCATCTGAACCGGCAAGCATTCCGGCGTTGTTCAGGCACCACCCACCCGCGGGCTGGATGTATGCATAAACGCCGTCGGCGACTTCTGTCATGTGGGGAGCCGGCGCGGAGTGGGCGCGGGCTGTGCTTATTGCCGCCATAGTTTACGAGTCTTGGTCATCGTCCTCGAGCCGTGGTCGAGGGGTCAGACGGTTATCCGTAGCTATTAAGCCTGAGTCGCGCTGGGCGTCTGAGCTTGACCGGCAGGCGTGGGCGCGGCCACCACCTGGCCAGGCGCACCAAGGCCGGCAAGGACGGGCTGCGGCTAGCGGTCCACCACAGCCAAATGGGCATCAGCAAGCTCGACGCCCTGCGTCAGCTATTCACCACCAGCCCGGGGCTACCGCCATCGGCCGCACCCCCGTAACTCCCAGCTGAATAGCTACGGTTATCCGCGTGACTGTTGCTTGAGTCCACCTCGAGCAGCGGGTGTCAATATCATTACGACGATTCTTTGCGCAGGCCGTCAATGTGCGGCGGACTGGGCAACGATCAACACCTGCCGACGGAGGGCGGAAGAAATGACATGTCCCGTAACGGGGTCATTCACAAGGGCCTACGGCGATGAATGAAACTCAGCAGGTAGCCGTGGCGACTCGCTCCGCTACCCTGGACTATCCCGAACTGCGGATGGACCAGCTTCTGGCTCGCTCCGCGGCGGCCCATCCGGATCAGGTGGCGATACGGGCCGGTGAGCACACCACCACCTACGCCGAACTGGACGCGGCCGTCACGCGGTGCGCGAAGCGCATCCGTGAGCTGACCCGCGGGGAACGGACGGTTGTCGCGGTAGGCTCGCTCCTTGATCCGGACTACGTGATCGCTTACTACGCCGCGATCCGGAGCGGGAACATCGCCCTTCCGGTCGTCCCGCTGCTTCCCGCGGTCGCGCTGAAATACATGCTCGAGATGTCGGGTGCTGGCGTCGCGTTCCTCAGCGCGGAGATGCGTGACCGGTTCAGCCGCATCGAGGCCGGCCTGGCGAAGCAGCTGCAGGTCGTCGTGTTCGGTGGCGGCGAGCTTCTCGCTGGGGCAGGCGACAGCGACGCCGAAGTAGCCGGCCCGCGCCCTTATGACCCGGACGAGCCCGCCGCCATGCATTTCACCAGCGGTACCACGGGCATGCCCAAGGCGGTCATGCTCAGCCAGCGCAACGTGACGGCCAACGCGGCGCAGGTCGCCGACGCGCTCCAGATCGACGCCGGGTCGGTGTGCGTTATCTCCTTCCCGACGTACCACCCGATGCATATGAACGGGACCGTGATCGCGGCGGCCACCCAGGTGCTGACCGCCGATCAGGACCTCAAGACCGCGGTCCAGCTGGCCGGCCAGTACCGCGCCACGCACCTGTTCAGCCTCCCGGCGTGGCTGAACCGGCTGGCCAGCTACGCCGGTCCCGATGACCTGAGGCTAGACACCGTGCGGTTCGTCGGGTCCGGCGGCAGTGCGCTCAGCCGGGCGGTCGCGGTGGAGCTGAGCGGCCGGTTCGGTGTCCCAGTGATCCAGGGGTACGGGCTGGCCGAGACCTCGCCGCTCACGCATCTCGACAGCCCGCAGGAGCCGGCCCCCGGGTCAGTCGGGCGGACCGTGGCCGACACCGAGTGCCGCATCGTCGACGTCGACCGCCGGATGGAGGTGGCCGCGGGGGAGGTAGGCGAGATCCAGCTTCGCGGGCCGCAGGTCATGCTCGGGTACGTGAACCACTCCGAGCCGGCCGATATCGACGCCGATGGCTGGCTGTCCACGGCCGACGTCGGCTACATCGACGCCGATGGCCGGCTGTTCATCGTTGACCGCATCAAGGACGTCTTCAAGCACGACAACGAGATGGTCTCGCCGACCGAGATCGAGTCGGTCCTTAGCGCCCACCCGGCGGTTGCCGACTGTGTCGTGGTAGACCGCCCGCACGAGGTGCACGGGGGGGTGGCGTACGCCTACGTCGCGCTGCGCGAGGCGTCTGGTCCAGGCCAGCTCGACGAGATCGTCAGCTGGGTCAACGAGCAGCTCCCGTACTTCAAGCACATCTGGCATGCCGAGGCCGTGCCGAGCATTCCTCGCACGCCCAACGGGAAAGTCCCGCGCCGCGACCTGCGCGGCGCGCTTCACGCACAGTTCGCTGGAGGATCTAAGATGGTAATCCTGCTCAACCGGCTCACCGTGACCGGGAGCCCGGAGAAGTTCGAAGAGGTCTTCGCGAAGACCTCGGAGTTCATGCGCGCCCAGCCGGGCTTCATGGGCCACACCCTGGTCAAGTCGCTGCGCAATCCCAGCAGCTACGTGAACATCGCGCACTGGGAGGATGCCGCCGACCACATCCGCAGCGTGCAGAACCCCGAGTTCATGGAGCACATCACCGCTCTGGCCGAGGTCTCCAGCTCCGATCCGGACCTGTACTCGATCGTGCTGGAAGTCGCACATGCCGACGACTGACACTCCGCTGGCACCGGCCCCCGCGACCGTTGATGACGGGACCTACCGTCAGATCCAGCACTTCTACGCCTGGCAGAGCCAGCTGCTCGATTTCGGCAAATTCGAGGAGTGGGCCGCGACCTTCACCCAGGACGGCAGCTTCCTTGCCCCCGGCTTCCCGGAGCCGGTTCGCGGCCGGACCGCACTAGTGGCAGGTACCCGCAAGAACCACGAAGGGATCGACTCCAGCCTGGCCGTACGGCACTGGTTCGGTATGACCACGGTCGAGCCCGGTGCCGGCGGGGCCGTGCGCGCCCTGAGCTACGTGATCGTCATCCGTACCCCGCAGAACGGCGAGTCCATCATCTACCGCAGCACGACCTGCGAGGACATGCTGATCCGGGAAGACGGCCAGTGGCTGGTCCGGGAGCGCGTCATCCGCCGCGACGACCTGCCGGCCTGACCGCATAGCGAGTGCGGGCGTGCGGACCCCGGAGATCCGCACGCCCACGGCGGAGATCCGTACGCCCACGGCAAAGCGTGCCGGCCCCCCGGCCGGCTAACCCCGCTGCATCTGCGTGAGCCTTGTGTCAGTCTCAGAGGAGGCCTACCTTGAACCTCGCACTCGCACAAGTTTCCGATCCCTTCGCGTCCGGCTGCACGGGTGACCCCTGCCCGTGGTACGCGGCGCTGCGCGAAACGGCGCCGGTGTACCGGCATCCGCGGCAGCGCATCACTATAAAGTCGACGGCATGCTCGACACCGGCCTCGCTGCCGGCATGATCGCGTGGAAACGCGAGCACTCGGCCAACGACCTGCCCACCGCGCTCATCGCGGCCGAGGACGACTGGAACCGGTCACGATCCACGTCGTCGCCATCCCCCGGCGCGCGGGTCGTGGGAATCCTCGCCTCCCCCAACCGCGACGAGCGTTTCTGGGGACCGGATGCCGAAGAGCTGACCCGGGTGCTTCGTGCTCGACGGCACTGACCACGCCCACGGCCAGGATGCGGAGCATGGCTCCTGTTGCGCCCTAGCCCACTACGGCGTGCATGCCGCCATCTGCGTGGAGAATTTCACCCGTGGTCGAGGGCAGCCAATCCGAGAGCAGGACCGCGCACGCCTTCGCGGCCGGGACGGGATCATCGACATCCCAGGTCATCGGTGGCCTCGTCCGCCAGATCTCCTCCAGCCGCTCCGAACCGGGAATCGACCGGGCAGCGAGAGTCCGCACCAGGCCCGACGCCACGAGGTTCACCCGGATCCGCCGCTCACCGAGGTACAGCGCCAGGTAACGCGTCACGGATTCAAGCGCCGCCTTGGACACGCCCATCCAGTCATAGCCAGGCCACGCCTGCGTCGCGTCGAAGTCGAGGCCCACGACCGACGCCCCTTCGGACATCAGCGGCAGGCATGCGGTGACCAAGGCCTTGAAGGAATAGGCGGAGACCTCCAGTGCGGTGGCAGCATCCTTCCAGGAGGTATCCAGGAAGGCGCCCCCCATCGCGTTCTGCGGCGCGAAGGCGATCGAGTGGACGACCCCGTCCACTTCACCCAGCTCCTCACGCACCGCGTCAGCCAGCCCGGCAAAGTCCTCGGGGCTGGTGACGTCCAGCCGGAGAACCGGAGGCGGCTGCGGTAGCTGCTCAGCTACTGCTTCCGTGATGGACATGGCCCGCCCGTACGAGGTCAGCACGAGCTGGGCGCCTTCCTGCTGTGCGATCCGGGCCACGTGAAACGCGATCGACGATTTGGTGAGGACGCCGGTCACCAGCACCCGCTTGCCAGCGAGCAGCCCAGTGCGGCCCAGGCCGGATGCGTCAGCCGGCTGTAGTGCGCTCGCCTGCGGCGAGGAACCGGCGAGATCGTGAGCAGTCATTTCCGGCTGGCGTCGACTGCGGCGACGACGAGCTGGTAGAGGTCCTCGACCTTGCCGTCCGTGCTGACCTCTTCCGTAGGGATCGAAGCGCCGGACTGGCTCTCGACGGCCAGCATAACCTCGATGATCGCCAGCGAATCTATCTCGATGTCCTTCAGCGCGGTCTCGGGCTGGATTTGTTCACGTGGTATCCGCAGCTTTTCCCCGACAATCACGGCGAACTGCTCAAAGGTTAGCTGCAAGGTGTTGTCCATGTCCGTGCCTCCTGGGCGGTGGGATACTGCGGCGCTGGCCTGGCGGTCACAGCGCCTTGATGGCGGGCCATGTCACGGCGGTGGCACCCCACGTGGCGCCCCCGCCGAAGGCGGCCAGAATCACGCGCGCTCCGGGGAATAGCTCGCCCGTCGACTGCGCGTGTGCGAGCGCCAGCGGGATCGACGCCGCCGCGGTGTTCCCGACTCGATCCAGATGCACCACCAGTCGTTCCCTGGGAATGTGCATCCTTTCGCTGAGGGCGTGCAGGATGCGCAGATTTGCCTGGTGCCCGACCAGCCGGTCCACCTCGTCCGGCCGCCATCCGGCATGGGCGAGCGCCGTCGTGGCGGCCTCGGCCATGCGCCTCACCGCGTGGGTGAACACCTCTTGGCCGCGCATCGAGAAGTAAGAGTCGGCGGGTGACTGCGGCGCGCCAGCAGACCGCTGCTCTGAGCCCCCCGCCCGGACGGTGATGATGTCGTCGAGCGAACCATCGCTGCCCAGCTCCACCCAGCCGATGGCACCAGGCTCCTGCTGGTCCCCGGCCCGCAGCACGACAGCGCCGGCCCCGTCACCGAACAGGACGCCGGATGTGCGGTCGTGCGGATCGATGATGGTGCTGAACGTCTCGGCGCCGATGACCAGGATGTGCTCCGCGGCCCCCGACACGATCAGGCCCGCTGCCACGGAGAGCGCGTAGAGGAAACCCGTGCACACTGCCGAGACGTCGAACGCCGGTCGCCCAGTGAGCCCCAGCCGGTGCGCGACGCGCGGCGCGCTTGCCGGGCAGGGTCGGTCGGGCGTGGTCGTGGCCAGCACGAGCGCGTCCACGTCCTTCACGCCCGCCGACTCCATCGCCCGCGCACCCGCCTCAGCGGCCAGATAGGAGGTGGGCATGCCGGGCGAGACGATGTGGCGGGTCTGGATGCCGGTACGAGTGCGAATCCACTCGTCGGAGGTATCCAGGCGGGTGGCGAGCTCGTCGTTGGTCACGATCCTGGGGGGTAGCCAGGCCCCGAGTCCGCAGACGACTGCCGATCGGGCGTCGGCAGCACTCACCTCTAGCGTGCGCATGTAACCGAGCTTGCCGAACAGCGCTACAAGGATACTCGACTGCTCCTCGCGGCCCGCGCCGCGCGGCAGCTTGCGGTATGCGCAGACCAAGCCGGATGGCCGCGGTCGCGAAGTGCTCGGCTTCACCGCCGGGGCCTGGTGGCGTGGAGCCGAGTAGCGACAGGACCTTGCAGCGGCCTGAGCGGACGTCTGGGTGACGCCGGGCGAGAGTGATCAGACCCTCGCCCGGGCCGCATTCGATCAGCAGATGCGGTCCGGTGGCCAGCAGCGATTCAAGAGCCGGCCAGTAGAGCACCGGATCCACGTCATGCCGGGCCCAGTACAGCGGTTCCACCGCCTCGGCGTCAGTGAGGCGGCGCGCGGTGTAGCCCGAGATCAAGGCGATCGCCGGTGGCTGCATAGGCTGCCCGGCCAGCAGACGGCCGATCACGTCAACCACTGGTTGCAGCACGGTGCTGTGGAAGGGCGTGAGCGAGAAGATCGGAGCGCAGGTGAATCCGGCTTCCCGCAGCGCGGCCGTGGTAGTGCGCAGCGGTTCGTCGGGGCCGGCGATTACCGTCTGCCGAGGCGCGTTGATCGCCCCGATGTCGACGCCTGGCCGCAGATATGGTCCGACTTCCTCGCGCGAGGCTGCGATGGCAGCCATGCCGCCCGCGGGCGCCCCGGCCAGGTGGTTCACCCGATGCTGGAGGAAACGGATGGCATCGTCGAGATCGAAGACGCCCGCCAGGGTGGCAGCGGCCAGTTCGCCGACGCTGTGACCGAGCATGACCGCCGGACGCAGTCCTAGGCTCCTCAGCAGTCTGCCCAGTGCATAGTCGATGGCGAACAGCAGCGGCTGGGAGCGCAGGACATGCTCCAGGGGGAGCGCGGGATCAGTGGCCAGCCAGTCGGCTCGCAGCTCATCCCCGGCTGCACCCATGATCTCGAAGACTTCGTCGAGGATTGCCGCGAAGGCGGGAAGGGCTGCATAGAGGCCCGTGCCCATGCCCTGGTACTGCGCCCCCTGCCCGGGCATCAGCAGAGCGGACGGCAGTTCTTCCGGGATTGCCGGGCCGCGAGCGGGACTATGTGAGCCGAGCCTGCGCGCTGGTTGTTCCGCGGGGAGTCCGACAGCGGCTGAAGCGGCCGCAGCATGGCGGACCATCTCGCGGCCCGGTCCCGTCAGGCCGCCAGCAGTTGCGCGTTGAGGAGGTCGACGAACTCCCGCGGGGTCGTGATGCTGGCGAGGTCGTCCTCGGAAAACTCGATACCGTATTCCCGCTTTACCCGGCTCTGCGTCTCGAGCAACGCGAGCGAGTCGTATCCAAGCTCGACGAAGGACTCGTCCGCAGCCTGCTCAAGGGACTGGGCGGACTCGTCCTCCCCCGCGCACTCGCGCATGATGTCCTGAAGTTCTCGCAACGTGATCTGCCGCACGGCTGACTCTCTTTCTTTTCTCGTTGTGTTCTACGCCGTCGCGCCCGGCACTTGCGCGGTAGCGCGCAGCACCATCGCGGAGTTGAAGCCGCCCTTGCCTCGGGCCAGCACCAGCGCCGCTCCCGGCTGCCACGGCCGGGGCTCGCCGATCACCAGGTCAATCTCGTATCCAGGTGCGATGGTGCGCACGTTGATGGTCGGCGGGATGATCGCGTCCCGCAGCGACAGCAGTGCGCACGCCAGATCGGCCGGGGCACCGCCGGAATTCATCCGCCCAGTCATGGTCTTGGGGACTGTGACGGGCACCGCGCCAGGACCGAAGACAGCCGCAATGGTCTCGGCCTCGATCCGGTCATCTTCCGGCGTCCCGGATCCGTCGGCGAAGACGACGCCGATATCTGTGGCAGCCGCCTGGGCGTCCGCCAGCGCAGCCTCGACGGCGCGGCGAAGGCCGTTGCCGCCGCCGTGCCTGGCCGCGGCGTCGAATGTCGCACCGTATCCGGCAATCTCGCCGTACGGACGGGCTCCGCGGGACCGGGCGGCCTGAGCGTCCTCCACCACGAGGATGGCGCCTCCCTCGCCGGGAACGTGCCCTTGCGCGCGCGGGTCGAAGGGAAGGTAGGCGCTTCGCGGGTCGTCGCAGGTGCTCAGCGATCTGCTGCTCATGCGCGAGACCCAGCCGTACGGGCAGAAGGAGCTGTCCACGCCTCCTGAGAGGATCAGGCGGGTGCCCTTGCGGACGTTTCGCCGGGCCTGGGCCAGTGCGTCGAGCCCGCCCGCCTGGTCGCTGACCATGACCCCGGTGGGGCCGCGCATGCCGTGCCGGATCGAGATCTGCCCGGAGTTGACGGCATAGAACCAGGCGAAAGACATGTACACGCTGACGTGCTGGGGGCCTGAGCTCCACAGGTTGGCAAGTTCCCGCTGGCCGAACTCCAGCCCACCGGACGCCCCGGCCGTCGCCACCCCCATCTCGGTGGTGTCGTACGTGCCGGGCTCCACGCCCGCGTCGGCGAGCGCCCAGTCGGACGCCACGAGGGCAATCTGCGTCATGCGGTCCGTCTGGGGGATGAGCCGGCCGGCCAGGTACTCGGTGGGCTCGAATCCGTCAATCTCGCCGGCCAGCCGGGACGGGTAGCTGCTCACATCGAAACGCCGGACGGTGCGGATACCCGATTCGCCCCGTAGCGTCGCGGCCCAGAATCTGTCCTTTCCCAGGCCGTTCGGTGCCGCCACGCCTATCCCGGTCACTACCGCCGCGGTCATGCTGGGCTCCCCGGGCGGACCAGCACCATGGCGCTCTGGAAGCCGCCGAAGCCGCTGCCCACGGTGAGTACGGTATCCAGGTGTTGCTCACGTGCCTGGTGCGGCACGTAGTCGAGGTCTAGTTCCGGGTCCGGTTCGTTGAGATTGGCGGTGGGCGGGACGATGCCCTGGTCGATAGCTAGTGCGCAGGCGGCGATCTCGATGGAGCCGACGGCACCCAGCGAATGGCCGATCATCGACTTGATGGAACTGACTGGTATCCGGTAGGCGTGGTCGCCCAGGGCGGTCTTGAGGGCCGCCGTCTCGTGCAGGTCGTTCTGTTTCGTTGCAGTACCGTGTGCGTTGACGTAGTCGATGGCATCCGCCGGCAACTTGCTCTCGTCGAGCGCCGCGGTGACGGCAGCGGCCAGCTCGGCGCCGTCCGGACGCAGCCCTGTCATGTGAAACGCGTTGCTCCGGGATGCGAACCCGGTGATCTCCGCATAGAGCTTGGCGCCACGGGCGCGCGCGTACTCCAGTTCCTCCAGGACGAGCATTGCGGCGCCCTCGCCGAGCACGAAGCCGGTGCGGGTGCGATCGAACGGTCTCAGCGCGTGCGCGGCATCGTCGTTGCCGGGCGAGGTCGCCTTGATGGCGTCGAAGCAGGACACCGTGATAGGCGAGATGGGGGCGTCCGTGCCTCCTGCCAGCATCACGTCGACGGTGCCCTCCCTGATCAGGTCGGCGGCGTGACCGAGGGAGTCCAGCCCAGATGTGCATCCGGCTGAAATCATCGTGACCGGACCCTGGGCATTGACTTCCCAGGCGACCTCCGCGGCGAGCGAGCCGGGCATGTAGTAGTCGTAGAGGTGAGGACTGGCGTAGCTGTTATCAACCACCCATTCCCGGCCGCTGTCGCTCAGCACGAGATACTCGGATTCCAGCCTGACGGTGCATCCGACGGCGCTGCCTACGCTGACGCCGACGCGGGTCGGGTCGAGCCGACCCGGTTCAAGTCCGCTGTCGCTAAGCGACTCTCGGGTCGCGACCAGGGCGAACTGGGCCGCCCGGTCCAAGCGGCGTATCTCGCGGTGGGAGAGTCCAGCCTGGACCGGATCGAAATCGACCTCGGCGGCTATCTGGGAGCGGAAGGCCGCAGCGTCAAAAGCGGTGATCAGCCTCGTCGCCGTACGGCCAGAGGTGATCGCCTCCCAGAATGCCTTGGTGTTCACCCCGCCCGGGGCAACGACGCCGAGCCCGGTGATCACGACCCTCCTGCCGCTCACCGTGGCTCCACCGGATAGCTCCTGATGTCGTGCATATTCCTCGGTCCCTGCTCTCGTGATCGGCGCGAACCTCGCATCTTCAGCCTGCCTGGGGTTCCTGGAGAATCACTCGCAAGTGAGAGGAGAAGCAGGCCAGCTGGTCGACGGCGGGTGAGTCGGTGGAGATGTGGGCGCCGTCAGCGCCGAGCTGTTAGGTCATCTCACTCATGGTGAGCAGGCCGCGGGCGCGGAGCCGGCCGACGTGGCTGGACTGGCGGCGGTCGCGTAACTCAAAGCACGATCAGGCCGGCTGAGGTGTGTGCTCAAGCCGCCCGATAAGCTCCGTTACAGCTTCTATGAAAAGGTGGGCAACTTCCTTGTTAATTGCACGACAGCTCTCTGCTGAATCCAGTTCCGGACCATTTCCACTGGCGACTAGGAATGCATTCTCCGTTCCTTCGAATAGTATATTCGGCAGAATGGCCAGCTCCCTGTTGGTAAGCATGTAGTACATGAAGGTGCCTTCTTCGCGGATCGAAGGATCTGCAATGTTCTTACCCCCGCGAGGTCGGGCTAGCCTCAAGCCTGGCTCGTCGGGACGTTGCCGCAATGCCGCTTAGCCATATGTCCCCGTGGGGGGCGTCGGTGTGTCCGGCGAAAGTGGGTATTTCCGGTCAGCTTGTTCGGGTGCCCGATCCTGCCACCAGGCCGGGCCCGCAGACAGGATCTCGCGGGCGCGGCGGTCTGGTGTCCGCGGACCGGTCCAAGCCCACCTGGTTTCGAGCGGCGCTTGAGCGGTCGTCGCAATCATGGCAGCTAATTGGTGCCGCACGTGAGCCGGGTCGAGCTCACCGAGCCCCAGCCCGGCGTCCAGGACAGGGACAGCGTGACCGCGGACGGTCGCGTTCGCCCCACGTGGCCGCTGCGGCTGTGCTTTGCGCAGTTCATCGGGTGAAGCGGAAAGGGACAAGACGCATGTTTCCTACCGATCTGCTGCTGCTCGACATCGTCGTGATTCTGGCGGCAGCAAGATTGTTCGGTGCGGCCAGCCGCCTGATCGGCCAGCCCATGGTGCTCGGAGAGATCGTGGCCGGGATTGCTCTGGGGCCGACGCTGCTTGGCCAGTTCGACGGGCACCGTCTCTTCCCGCCCGCGATGGTGCCCTCGCTGACGACCGTGGCCGACGTCGGCCTGGTGCTGTACATGTTCGTGGTCGGGATGGAGCTGGACCAAGAACTGGTGCGGGGCCACATCCGGGTCGCGGCCGGGGTGGCGACTGGAGCGACAGCGCTGCCGTTCGCGCTGGGATGCGGGGTCGCGATCTGGCTCGCTCCCCGATATGCGCTCGGCGGGAAGCTGCCCTTCGTGCTGTTCTTCGCGGTGTCGGTGTCGGCGACCGCGTTCCCGGTGCTCGCGCGCATCCTCACCGACCGGGGCCTGGAGCGGACCCTGCTGGGCGGGCTCTCGCTGGCCACGGCCGCAGTCATCGATGTCATCTCTTACGCTTTGCTGGCCGTGGTGGTTGCGATAGCCTCCGCCAAAGGCCATGAATCCTGGCGGCTCCTGTTGGCGCCTGTGTACGTCCTATTGATGATCTGCGTGCTGCGGCCGCTGCTGCGGCGGGTGGCAGTCGTCTTCGACCGCGACGGGGGTGTCACCCCTAAGCTCTGCGGGGTGCTGATCGGGCTGTTCGCCTCGGCCTGGGTGGCCCAGTGGCTACAGGTCAACTTCATCTTCGGCGCCTTCCTGTTCGGGGCAGTGATGCCTCGTTCGGAGGCAATCGTTCGCTACGTCAAGAGAAGCCTTGAATCTACGGTGCAGCTCATGCTGCCGGTGTTCTTCGTGGTCACGGGGCTGACCGTAAACCTGGCGAAGCTGCCCCTGAGCTCAGCGGGTATTCTCGCCGTGATCCTCGCGGCTGCCATTCTCGGCAAGGTCGGCGGAGGCTACGCCGGTGCCCGGCTGACCGGGATCCCGCCACGGAATTCGGCTGTCATGGCCGCGCTGGTCAATACGCGGGGCCTGACCGAGCTCGTCATCCTGTCCGTCGGGCTGCAAGCGCACCTGATCGGGCCGCAGCTGTATGCCATGCTGATCGTGATGGCCCTGGTCACAACCGCGATGACTGGTCCGCTGCTCAACTGGTTTAAGCCGCTTGCCTTTTCTGAACTCGACTCTGAGGTCCGCACCGGCACTCCGGCCGCCGGGCCGGGCGGATCCGGCGCGAAGATCGCGTCCGTCCGGCCGGGGAACGGCGGCGCCGACCGGGAGCCCAGCCGGGCGGAGGACGGGTGATGCGGGCCGGCCGCCTCATGCGCCGTGCGCCCGTCATCAACATCGGCCCGTCATCAACATCGGAAGGTCAAGATCTCTATGTCAGAACCTGCATTGGTCATACCTTCTGGAAACGCTGATCGTCCCGCCCAGGAACCGTTCCTGCGGGTGGTACGCGGAAACCCCACTCCTGAAGAGATCGCCGTGCTGGTAGTGGCGCTCCTCGCGCGCGATAGCGACGCAGGCGCCCGCCCCGTCCGGCAGCCTCGCTCAGCCTGGGCGGACCTCGCTCATGTGCTGCGCGCCGTCCCCGCGACCGCCGGTCCCAGCGACGCAGCCAGCCGCTCAGGACGGGACAACCGCCGCCGACCCTGGAGGAGGCGGCGGGGACAGCCCGAAATGGTCATCCACACCGCACGGTCCCGGACCGCCCCGACGGGGCCGCAGGGTGATCGCGGGTGATTCAGCGGGGTTGATCGTCCCGGGATTGCGGCCGGGGGGTGCCTCACTTGGTCCGGATGGAGGTGAGAGACCGTCCATCTCCTCGCCGTCGTAGCGGCGGGGTGAAGCTGACAGTCCGCCGCATCGCCCCGGTTCCCCCATCGGTCAGTCCAGTTGACAATCCGGACCTGGCCGATGCGCCTATTAGCCGGGCCGCCGCTGGCCGGCATGATCAGAAGTGGTGCGTGCCGCGGGCTTCCGGCCTAATGAGCCTGTCCGGCGGGGACGGTGGCCGGGGTGTCGTCGCTGGCCCGGTCGCGGCGTCGCAGCAGCGTGGCGACGGCGATGGCGGCTGCGGCGACGATCCCGGCGGCGATGAGCAGGGCGAGGTGCATTCCGTCCGCGAAGGCGGTCTGGGCGTGCGCGGCGACGACTCCGCCCAGGCGGGCGGCGACTGCGACCGATGACCGGGCCTTGTCGGCCTCCGCGGCGGGAAGGTGCACGACGTGGAGGTGGCTCTGATAGGTGGCTGTCAGGATGCTGGCCATTATCGCGATACCCACCGCGCCGCCAGTTTCGCGGGACAGGTCGTTGAGCGCGGATGCCACCCCTTGGCGGGCGGCGGGCAGGGCCGATGTGATGCCGTCTGTGGCCGGGGTCATGGCCAGGCCCAGGCCGGCGCCTATGAGAATCAGCCCGGCGGCGAGGAGCCAGTAGCTGCTGGTGCTGGTCAACTGGGCCAGGACGATGAGCGCCGCGGCGATGAGCGTCAGCCCGGCGGCGGAGACTGTCCGGGTGCCCAGCCGGGTCATCAGCGCGGGGGCCAGCCGGGAGGTGGGCAGCATGGTGGCGGACATGGGCAGCATGCTGAGCGCCGAGATCAGCCCAGAGTCGCCCCGGATGAACTGCAGGTACTGCAAGGCGATGAAGATGAACCCGAACAGGGCGAAAAACTGCATGAAGATCGACAGGCTGCCGGCGGCCAGGCCGCGGTGGGCGAAAACCCGGGGGTCGAGCATCGGGTTGCGGCGGCTCCGCTCCCACAGGACGAAGCCAGCCAGGACCGCGACGCCTGCGGCCAGCCCGGCCAGCGTGCGTACCGACAGCCATCCCTGGCTCGGAGCCTCGATGATGGAGTACACCAGCGCGACCATGCCGATCACGGCTAGCACGGCGCCGCTGACGTCGAGGCGGGGTGCTTTGGGGTCGGCTGACTCCGGCACGAAGCGGATGGTGCCGACGAGAGCGGCGGTGGCCAGGACCACATTCAGCCCGAACACCGACGGCCACGACCACACCTCCAGGAGAATCCCGGAGGCGAGCAGCCCCAGCACGGCGGCCCCGCCGGCCACCGCGGCCCAGACGCTGACCGCCCGGGTGCGCTGCTCGACGGCGAAGGTCGCGGTGATAGTGGACAGCGTGGCCGGCATGACCAGCGCCGCCCCCAGGCCCAAGACGGCCCGCAGTCCTATCAGCTCGCTCGCGGAGTGAGCGGTCATGGCCACCGCCGAGCCGGCCGCGAAGATCGTCAGGCCTGCGATCAGCGCCAGCCGGCGGCCGTAGCGGTCGCCGATAGCCCCAGCGGCCAGCAGCAGCGAGGCGAACACCAGGGAATAGGCATCGATGATCCACGCCAGCTGGGTCTGGGTGGCGTGGATCGCCAGGGCGATGTCGGGCAGCGCCACATTCAGTGACGACATCGGCGCCACCACTGCGGCGAGCGCCAAGCACACGACCGCAAGCACTGCTCCGGTACGGAGGGTGCCTGCGGGCGAGGACTTAGCGGGAGGGTAGGTCGCTGAGTTCATCTCCGGCTCCTAACTCGTGACGAGACCTGTTTTGCGTCGACGAAGGTCGTGACGAGACCTGTTTCCACGTGGTAGACGTGGCCCGAGACGCGCACGTTGGGCGAGTCGCCGAGAGCCTCGATCGCCTCGGGCGGCGGGCCGATCCAGGTCAGCTGGGCGGCGGTGACCGCCCGGGCGTTTTCGGTGAGGGAGCCGTAGCCGGGGTGCACCGTGTCGGCACCGCAGTCAAGCGCGATCTTGACGATCTTGTTGATGTCCAGGTAAGTCTCCGCCGGGCTGGTGCCGGCCAGCGAGTACGCTTCGTAGGCCATCTGGGCATGGAGCGCATCCAGGTCAGGCTCGGCGTAGACAGCCACGCTGGCCAGGCCCGCGTCCCGGCAGGCCCGCACCGCGATCTCGCCGCGATTTGCGATCAGGACCTTCCGCAATTTGCCCTCCAGTTGGCTGAGTTCGGGGCGCCCGAGAGATTGCGTCGCGCCTGGGATTCCGTGGCCGGGACGACGTCAGGGCGAGGAATGTTGATCAGCTTGCCCTCGGATGGTGCGGAACCGGGTCGTCCCGGCCTCGAGGTCAGGCAGGGCGAGCAGGACCGGCGGGTCCGTCGTCCGCCTCGGACGCAGCGATATCGGGGCGCGGGTGGCGGTGCCTGCGGCTACCGATACCGGGCTGCGCCCGCCCACGAGCGCGGTCCTGCGTGTCCACGGCTCGGGGTCGGTAAAGTCCCCGTTCTGCGCTTTCTGGCGGAACAGGCTAGGGGGCACACTGACGCTGCCGGTGAAGTGGCTTGTAAACGAACCTACACTGTTATATCCGACCGCGAACGAGATGTCGGTTATGCTTACCGGGGTGGTCAGGAGCATATACTTGGCCTGATAAATGCGGACCACAGAGAGAAACCTGCAGGGGTGACGCTGGTGGTGGCCCGGAATATCCGGGCCAAGTGAAAGCGGCTGAGCGTGGCGCTCTTTGCGATGCCCGCGAGGGTCAGCGGCTCGCTATAGTGCTCCCATATGAATTTGGTCACGCGTTTCACAGCGCTGTTCATAAATACCTCTCGGCCAACGGCGCAGCTCTGTCAAGGGCCATGACGGTCGTGCGGGATTCGTCGGACCCTCGACGTAACCGCTGGTGAGTTCGCGTTCCCGCCCTCACGACACGCCCGCGTGATCAGCACTGTGCCCCATGGCAGTCGCGCGCTGGTCCGGCTTAGCTCGGGCAGCGCTCACGGCTCGTCCCGGGCGGTGTGCCGGCTGCGGCCGCGGCACCAGGGAGAACGAGCCCGCCACCGGACGCCCCGTTGATCAGCTCCTCTACCGATCACATCGCGACCGGCACCGCCCAGGACCGCGAGCTGCTGCTGCTCGACGGCGAGAACATC
>OBLT010001182.1_pt1 | contig 16720 bp, 8 predicted proteins | sample 1518721 | NCBI WGS metagenome assembly OBLT01 (sample SAMEA3539307, study PRJEB22396) | soil metagenome | biome: tundra; feature: field; material: soil | place: USA | collected 2010-05 | depth 0.15 m | reverse complement strand
GCTCGGCATGCGGCGGCAGCGCTTCACCCTCGGCATGGCCGGCCAGCTCCGGGCCGCGCTGGAGGCATCCAACCCGGCTAAGGACGCGCCAGCGCTGCAGGCGGCGCTTCGCGACCTGGTCGCGGCGATCGAGGCGCGTCACGATCACTGGCCTGAATGATGACGCCGATCGCGGCGAGCGGCCAGCTCCGTGTCCACGGCCACCACGGCGGCCAGCAACCGCGTCCTCTGCCCCGCGGTGAGCCCTCCGACCCGGCGCCCGCCGTCGATGCCTGCCCTGGCCATCAGCCGCCTGGCCGTTGCCGCGCCGACGCCCGGAAGCGCCCTCACTACGGTCACGACCCGCATCCCGCGCGCCGCCTCCCCGTCCTGGGCCAGGGCCTGAGCGAGGCTGAGGCTGCCCTGCCGCAGCTGATCCCGGATTTCCTTGCGCTCGCTATTCAGCAGCCGGGCCTTGGACATGGCGGCGTCTCGCTGCGCGGGCGCCAGCGTCGGCGGAACAGGCTTCGGGCGTGCGGCCTGCTTTGCCTCCGCGGCCTGCACCGACCCGTCCGCGGCCGGCGCGCCGCTGGTCCCGGGCCACGTCGGAACTGCCCCCGCCTCGGCATCACCCGCGCGCTGGGCAGCTTGCTGCATCACAGGAGGTGTCACCCCCTGGACAGCAGCCGCCTGAGCGTGAGGAGCCGGACGTGGGGCACCGGCACTTGCCGTATGCCGGCATAGCCATGCGTCGGCGTAGGCTCGCGGCGCCAGCTGGGCCAGCCTGGCCTGCTCCAGCGCGGGATCATCGGTCCCTGCGGGTCCTGGCATAGTTAGCGGCTCCTCTCCGACGTCAAGGCCTCCGCAGACTGCCGGGGATCGGCGGCGCCCCGGTCCCCCTCCTGGCAACGGCACGGTACTTCCAAAATTCCTGACTGCTCGCAGGCGACCCATACCGGTGGCCTGGGCGACATCCTGCCCTCATAAGCGTCGCCCCGGAAGGGATATGTCCAGAGGCCCGGGTCGGTGGCAGAGAGAACTTCTGAGCGCGACCAGCGGCACGGTCGTCGTGGCCGTGAGCGGCGTCGTGAAAACCGTAGTGCCAACGCCCAGTCGTGATGACTTCACGGCCGCTAGGAGGGCAGCCAAGCAGCTCGCCCTGGCGGAGCGCGTGTCGGCCCTTTATTGCCATGCCTGCGTGCGATGTGGCCAGGTCCAGGATTCCGAGACTCCTCAGCCTTGCTGCGGCCGGGTCCGATCTTCGCTGGCCGTCTGCCAGCCGGGACGGCGGAGGCTACTGAAGCACCCCGCTCCTCCTCCCGGCGGCGTGGCGCCGTCGTGGATAAATGTCGCTGTGCCGCCCCGTCCCCTTGGGCAGCCGCCTGTGGTCGGCGTCGAGGACCTGGCCGCCCTGGCACTCCGGCGCTGCTATGAGGGCCTACAGTCCGGCAAGTCGACAGTCTCCGCGCGGGATGCGGTCGCGATTTTCCGCCTGGCTCACGAGATCCAGCACGATGATGCCCTGACCGAGCGGGACGCAGCCCTGCACCAGATGGAGGAGTGGAAGTACGGCCTACGGCTCATCCGCAATGCGATCGTCAGGCAACACGGGCTGGATGCATGGGCGGCGATCTCGGCCGAGGTCCGTAAGCTCCGCCCTGCTGCGCCCCGGTAACCGGCAGCCGGGCTGGCGCGGCAGGCTGCCCTTCTGGCTGTCAGTCATTCCGGCGGCCAGTCCTCTCGCCTCGCCTCGATGGCGGCGGCGACATCGCGCAGCGCCAGCCGCGTTTCCGGCTCATCCGGGCCGGCCACACGGTCAAGTTCGCGGAGCAGGTCACGCGCGGCCCGCCTCAGGGCGTCCTGGCGCTGCGAGCGGAGCTGGTCAGCTATGGGTCGGCTGAGCTGCCTTTGCAGCTCTGCGGCCACACGGGCGCCACGGTATGGCGCGGTATCGAGCAGGGTCGCGGGCCCTGGCGCCGCCTCCGCGCGCACACGCAGCGACGGCCCAGCGACCTCGATGATCGTGAACTGCTCTGCGCGATGGAAGCGCAACGCCAGCTCGACGAACCCGAGCTGAGTGGGCTTGATTCGATCCGGGCCGACCTTCGCCTCATAGAATTTGACCTCGCCCGGTTCCCGCCAGGCGAATACATCAAAGAAGCCGCTGAGCGATCCGCCGTTCGCGGCTCGCAATCCTTCGAAAGCCTCCACGGCCCACATCGGTGCGCCGGTCTCGGCGAGTGTCTTGACAGCCGGTGCCGGGAACCACTCGGACCGCAGCTCGCTGCGGAAAGCATTTACCCAGACGCCGTGCCAGCCATCGGCTCGCAGGTGATCCACGATAGCCAGCTCGGCGCACGACCGGCTTCCGTTGACGGTGAACTTGGGCTTGCGGCCCCAAGGCGCTGCAAGGCTGGGCGGGTCTTGGCCTTCCCACGGCTCAAGTGCCCATCGCTGGGTGGCTATATAGACGGGTTCTTCTCTCCCCGGTAGGTCGAAGCGCGTCGGGGGGAGTTCGGTGATCTCCACGGCACCGCAATCCTGGCCCGGAACGCTGGGTGGCGCAAGCGGGTACCGGCGCGCCAGGGCCTCGGCGGACGGTACGGGGTGTACGCCCAGCTGGAGGTGGCCGGACGCTAGATCTAGCGGCTGATGTGGTGCAGGACGGTCACGACGACGGCGCTGTCCATGGGGTCGGTGGCTGCGCAGCGAGGCCCGGGTCACGGTCGCTTGTGGAGCGTCATCCGCTATGAAACGAACGTCGCTCCAGATGGGTATAGGGCCATCGGCTGGGTCTGACCGAAATCCCGCCGCGATGTTCACATGTACACAAGTCGCTTCGTGTCGCGTATCACCGCCGAGAACCGAAGTTGCAGTTCAGGTCTCTGGCTCCACTGCACCTTCGGCCAACCCCCTGGTAGTGGGTCGCGGCGCCGCCGCAATTGTCTCCCCTGTGCACTACCTTAGGGGCCTATCAACTGTCCCAGCCGCTCGCCGTCCCGTCCGCGCCGAACGGCACGGCTATCTGGAGTGCCTGTCGATGACGCTGGAGATGGGGCCTGCGGGCGACCTTGTTCGGGTCCGGCGGATCGACGAGGATCAGCGGCAGGTCTTCGTCGAGTTGCGTAACGGCCAGACCGCCACGCTGAACAGCGATGACCCTGTCGACTGGGACGCGGGTACCGTCCTCCTCGTGACGCGCGACGGCGGGCGGACTTCCGTCGACAAGGTGCCGGCGGACGTGTGGCCCGAGGAGTCCTGGGTCGGCGTTGTGCGGCTGCACCTGTCCGACTGCCTCGTTGTCGAAACGAACGGTCAACTGCGGCTGATCCCGACGAACAGGGTTGAGTGCAAGGTCGGCAATACCGTCGAAGGGCGGGATTCAACTGGGGTAGTCCGCGTCCTATCGGAGGACTCAGTCCGCCCCCTGGACCTGCCGGACATCGATGATACGGTCGCCGACCGTTTCATTTCCTCCGGCAGCGCGGTGACCTTCGATGACTTCGGTGGCTTGGATGACGTGAAGGCCCGGGCACGCGAACTTATCGAGACACCGCTGCGGTACCACGAGGAATTGACGGCGATCGGCGCGCGCCCGGTCAAGGGAGTCCTGTTCACCGGGCTACCCGGCACCGGTAAGACAATGCTCGCCCGGATCATCGCGAATGCCGCTAACGCCGCGTTCTACGAGATCAGCGGGCCGGAGATCTTCAGCAAGTGGTACGGCGAGAGCGAGAAGATCTTGCGAGCGATCTTCGAGCGAGCCGCGAAGCAGCCTCGGTCGATTGTTTTTTTCGACGAGATTGACAGCATCGCCGGACAACGCTCGGGCGATGCTCACGAGGCCTCCAAGCGAGTCGTCGCGCAGCTTCTGACGCTGATGGACGGCTTCGACGACAACAAGAACATCGTTGTCATCGCTGCCACTAACCGTCCGCAGGATGTCGACAATGCATTGCGACGCCCCGGACGGTTCGACTGGGAGATTGAGTTCCCGCTGCCGAACCGAAAGGACCGGGAGGCGATCCTGCGGGCGTCTGCGGGGCGTCTCGCGACGTCGGGGCATCTTCCCCACGACGTGGTTGCCGCACAGACCGAGTCGTGGAGCGGAGCGGAGCTGTCAGCGATCTGGAGCGAAGCGGCTCTGCTGGCTGTCACCGATGGCCGCAGGGTCATCATGGCGGAGGATTACTTGGGCGGCCACGCGCGCGTCGCTGCGCATCGACGCCGAGCGAAAACTGCCGACGAGCGGACGAACTCATGAGCCTCCGTGAGCGGTTGGGCCGTTGGCGCCGGCAGTGGCGGCGTAAGCGCGCAGCGCGCAAGCAGGAGGCAGCGCCGCTGCGCGAGTTCGTCTACCTGGACGAGGTGAGCGTATTCAGTCTCATCTCGTCTCGCCTCGGGCCGGTCGCTACAGAATTCACCGCTACTGAGTCCAGCTCCCTCACCGGAGAGCTAACCGGCACGACCGGTGTCTCGGCCGGCCTTCTGAAGAGTGAAATAAAGAGCCGCAGCGAAGCCACGCGGACCCAGGGCACGCAGGTCCTGCGCAAGGCCACGGTGCAGGCGACCTTCAAGGAACTGTACGAATACGTTGAAGGCGGGTTCGTGCTGCGGCCGGTTACGGATGCACCGCCCGACATCCGTAACGTGCAGGACCTGGAAACTGCACTCGAGCGCTCCCGCACGGACGGATGGGCCACCCCCGCTAGCGACCTCGCACGTGGACGGCTGATCGAGATCGAGGTCGAGCTCGAGGCCGAGGACATCTTCCGGGTGGGGGCCGTCGTCGGGACCTTCCTCGAGCTGTTCCAGGAAGCTCCCGAACTCCTCGGTCCGGATATCCGGGAGCAGTTTCGCGAAGCACTAACGGTGAACGCCGTGCTCAACAAGCTCCTCGGCGACCTCGTCCCCGTCCGCGGGCGAGCGATCGACTACGTAACGGTCAAGGCCGCGGACCAGGACTGGGTGGTCCACCGACAGGTGCTGCATCAGCTGCGTGAGGACTGGGCAACGGAGGCCCAAGCCTTGGACGTGGTGGCGGTGGCTGAGGCATCCTTGTTCTGGAAGGACATCCGACGTGTCCTGTTCGCGGGGTCGCGCTACTCGCTGCTGTGCCGCATCGGTCGAGACGGTCTACACGACGACTGGACGCCCGTAAAGCTGGTGGATGTAGTACGTGAATTCGTCCCTGAGATGGCTGAGCAGATCGGCGCCGCGGGTCAAAATCTGATCGCTGCCGCTGGTCGCGACAGAGCCGCGGCGTTGCAGGGCGGGGACAGCGACGCCAAGATGCGGGAAGCGCTGCAGGTGTACGGGCGGGCGCTTGCTGCGCAGCACGACAAGGAGTGGGACACCGCCCTCATCACCGGGGATATCCTCCCGGCAGACCGGACGCGCACCTGGGCCACCGTGGAAGAGCAGCGGCCGCCATTTGAAGCTCTTACGCATCGGATGCGGGAGACTTTTAACATCGACCCTGGCCGGGAACTGATCGCGACGCTCCGCCATCAGGCGCTCGCCCAGGCCGGGCTAGTCCCGTTGGCCGGACCGGCCGTCGGCCAAGACAGCGCTGAAGCTGTTCCAGGACAGGTTGAGCCCCTGGCTCGGATTCTGGACACCGAGCTGATCGCGATCTACTGGTGACGCACGCCGGGGCCCCGCAAGATTGCGGAACGGTCTCGGGTCGCCATCGTTTCCTGCGGTGGCATTATTCCGGACATGACCACACAAGGTGCTCCATGGATGACGGCGAAGGCACCAACCTCGCTGGTCGGGGCCGCCGGGGAGCATTACTGCATGACGCAGCTGCTGCTCCGCGGCTGCCTCGCCGCGCTGACGCCGCGCGGTTCTCCGGACGCCGACATCCTTGTCCGCAGCCCGGACGGCGCCATCGCCGCCGAGGTACAGGTCAAGGCGCGCAGCGGCCGTCGCGGTAAGGGCTGGTGGATGAGCGTGAAGCATCAGGACCTCATCCGGCCGCGGCTGTTCTACTGCTTCGTCGATTTCGGCCACGAGACCAGCTGGCCCGTTTACATCATGCCGTCGGAAGTCGTCGCGCGGTATCTGACGCTCTCGTACCAGGAGTGGCGCGTGGCACCGGGTCGAGGCGGCAAGGAGCATACGGACTGGTCTGGGCGGTTCATCAGCCCGCGGCGCCCCGTTAAGGGAGACTCTGACCAGTGGATGGAGCCGTATCTGGGACGGTGGGACTTGATCATCGGCGCGGCCAGCGATGACCGAGGTGATGCTCCGGCCACGGGGTTGATCAGTACGCAGATGCCCGGCGTATGACCTGGAGAGGGCAGCGCTCCACCGGCACCGGACTCTCCTGCGACGAGGACGCTAGGCCCGGCTGGCAGAGCTTATGGAATGCTCGTCGACGAAATGCTCCCGCCTCAGGCTGCGTACGGGGATCGAGTAGCGCAACTCGCTGCTGGCTTATACACCACCCGTCAGTCTCCGGATCCGATGTGGTAGAGGACGGTGGCGACGATGGCCTGATGGGTGGGATCACTGAGCTGGGCATCGAGTTCCGGGTCACGGTCACCGTCGAGAATCCGGCTGAGGGCGTTGGCCAGTGATTCCCATTCAGGATCCTTGGTCATCGCATCCAGAACCTGCCGCGCGCGTCGGTTGGCCTCGATATCGCCTCCCGCGCCCGCGACTAGGTCGCCGAGCACTGGGCCAAGCCGCATGGCGGGCCAGAGGCTAGCCGGGATGAAAGCCCTTCCGTCGCGGGCGTCGAGAGCGCGGGTCACGATCGTGGCATCGAAGATGTCCAGCCTGGCGAGCAGTTCCGGTCTAGAGTCGCCTGCGCGCAGGCGGCGTAGTGCGGCCACGAGGGCGCTCCAGTCGGCTGAGGCACCGAAGCTGTCCAGCTCAGCATCGAGTGCGGCCACGGCCTGCGAATTACCGCTGTCCGCGACGAGGATAGCGGCGATGACCGGGTCCCACGTAGCCAGGTGGGGGCTTAGTGCGGCCAGCGGGGCAGCGGCCAGCGCCTGGACGCGTACGGTGAGTTCCTGAAGCGTCTGCTCTGCTGTGTCAGGGTCGGGTGCAAGACTGGTCAGCAATCGCCTCAGGTCCACGCCTGTTACCTCGGCGGCTTGGCGGCACAGGTCCGTTACGTTGGCTGGTGCCGCAACGTCATCATGGACTGCGCGCAGATCGACAGCGGCCAAGCGCGCTGATTCATCGACTCTGTCGGCTCCGGCGAGGGCAAAGATTAGTGCGGCGGCTAGGTGATGGGCGAGGGCGCTGGCTGGCTGGCGGGCGTAGCGGTGGAGAATATAGCCGAGATTGTGGTGGCCGATCGCGATGTCCAGCACGTCCCCGCCGAGGTACATGTAGCGCAGGGTGTCTCGTTGCAGGCTGATCGCCGCATCGCCGTGGCCCCGTTTGTCCTCAATATCTGCGAGGGCTCCGAGCACCTTGCCGAGCATAGGGATGTCGTGTGCGTTCTCGAAGACCTGCCGACACTCCCGCAGCACGGCCATCGCGTCGTCGATGCGGCCAAGCCGGATCAGCGGATAGTAGTCGTTGAACTTGCTCCGGGCGATCTCGGTGGCAGGGGCGCCGCGGGCTCGCATGCTGGCGATGACTTCAGCGTCAAGTTCGAGCGCGTCGCTCCAGCGTCCGAGCTGGCGTGCCGCGTAGTGGCCGGCGTTGAGTAGTGCCTCGCGGACAGCCCACGGGATTGCCGTCTCTGACTGGTCTGGTATTGCGGGCAATGACTTCATGTGCTCGCGGAGCCGCTGTACTTCGCCGAACACCTGCTCAGCTTGCCCCATCTCGTTCAGTACCTGGAGTCGCCAGACATCGTCGCTGAGCTGAGTCCAGGGTCCGAGCCCCGCCCTCCGGGTGTAGACACCTTGCTTTTCTACGAGGGTAAGGGCCTCAGTCAGCCGGCCGCTGCTGCGGTACTGACCTATCAGGTACCCGATAGCCGTCGATGCTGACCGATAGTCGCCGCGGGCTAGAGCAGCGTCCAGAAAGGCGCGCATCTGGTGTTCAGCTGCGGCGGGGTCGATCAGTTCCAGCACCTGGGCCAGCACGCCGGCAACCCAGGGCACCTGGCCTGACGCGGCGATTGCCCGGAGCGCAGGTAGTACGGCGGCGGCGGTCGCCTGCGCGTAACTGCGGTTGAACGCGGCCTGGAGCAAGGAGGCAGCCGCGTTCCACTCCTCCTGGCGGAGGAAGTAAGGGGCGGCGGCCAGCCCGGCGTGTATGACCAGGCGGGTAGTTCCGTCGTCGCCCTCACGCTTCAGCGCGTCCCTGGCGACCGTGTTCCAGAAGGTGGCCAGCTCGGTGTCCACGACATCCTGGAACTCTTTGCCGGCTTGGGCCCGGCCTGCAGCGGCCACGCCAGGGTGGATGCCGTAGGACTCATCGGTGTTGTCGGTTCCGGGCTGGAGGGTGGCCAGGCCGTGGGCGGCGAGCACGGCAAGCGTCTGGTCCAAGTGCGAGGGATCGCCGGTGAGTTCTAGCCGGTTCCACAGTTTCGCCCAGGTGCTTTCGGCTACGGGCCGTGTCCGGTCGGCTTCCTCCAGGCAACACAAGAACCAGAACAAAGTACGCTGCCCAGCACCCAGCCCGCCGGAGACAGCCTGGGTCCATGCGGCGAGTACGTGCAAGTAATCCTCCCCGGCCGCATGCGGCTCCCCGGTTGCGAAGAACCCGTCCGGCACGCCGCCTGTCTCCCGCCATGCCTGGTCCCCGGCCTGTACGAGCACGCCGAGCCGCGCCGGGTCGGCGGCCTGCCCGTCGGCCAGTTCCAGCAGCTTGGGATGCCCCTGGGCAAGGTTGAGCACCCCCAGCGCCAGCTTCCGCGCCGCGTCGCTGTCTATCCCGTGCAGCCCACCTTGAATAAGGTCGCTCAGGTGCGGCAACTCGCGAGCTAGCAGCAGCGCCTCATCCAGCGACAGCGCATCCACCACTTCAGTTCGCAGTCCGGCCAAACCGCTCGGCATGCGTCGGCTGGTCAGGACCACTCGCCCCAGCCCGGTGTGCGCGCACAGAGCGCCGACTACCTGTCCCCAGCGGGCATCGCGCCACTGCCCCGTATCGCTAAGAAGCGACTCCATGTTGTCGATGACGATCAACACCCGCCGTCGCTCTGCCAGTTCGGTAAGCCGTGGCAGGAATGCTGACAGCTCGGCCTCATCCGCCAGCACGTGAATCATCCGAAAGTCCGGCAGCTCCCGTTCCAAGGTGAGCGCGAATTCGGTGAGCGCCCCGGTGATGTCCCGACCCTCATCGGGGGCCTTGAACCACACCAGCCGGTCAAAGGCATGCTCATGGGTATACGCCAGTTCCAGCGCGCACGCAGTCTTCCCGCCGCCCGGCATCCCGTGCAGCAGCACCCCAGGTATCCCGCTGGCATCCGCCAGCGCGGCACTGGCCCGCGCCATCACCCCGGTCCGGCCCACGAACCGGTCCGGCTGCGGCGGGAACCCCGCCATCTTCAGCGCGCCCGTGTCATACGACTCCGCGCCCGTACGCGGCGGCGCGGTCAGCCGCAGATCCACCGCCCGCGCCCCGAACAGCGCCGGGGTCCCCGCCGACAACGCCGGGCACGCCGCTGTCGGCGGTATTGCGATCGTCTGGGCCAGTGCCATCCCCAGCGCCCTGGGCAACGGCCGTCCCTGCCGAGCCAGCAGGTCATAAAGCTTGGCGGCCAGCGCGATCGCGAAATCATCGGTCACCGGGTACCGCATCGCCAGCACCGCGCACCCCAGCCGCCCCGCCAGCTCGGTCGCCAGCGCCCCAGAGGTGAACTGATCACCCTGATCCGTGCCCCCATCGCGACCAGCGACCCCATTGCCTTCCGCAGGCGTTGCCGCAGGTATGGGCAGGCCCAGTAGCCGCCGATGCTTGGCCGCTGTCAGCGCCGCCGACCAGCACGCCGACAAGCTGACCAGCTTGACCCGCTCCCGGGCCAGGTCCAGCACGCCCGCCAGCTCTGCCGCCGTCACCCTGTCGGGCAGGCCCGCCTCGGTCTCCAGCAGAAGCTCCCCGGGTGCACCATGCCCGGAAATGTGGATGACATCCCAGCCCTCGTCCTCTTCCAGTACGTCCCGCAGCTGGTCCCGGGTCACCCCGTACTGCAGCACCCGCACGTCCGCTGCCCGCCCCCCGGCAGCGATGCCCGTTATCAGCCTGACCAGCGCATGCCGCTCCCGCCGCAGGTTCAGCGGCTGCCCGCCTTCCGGCAGGCTGAACAACCCCAGGACCCGCAGCCTGTTTCCGACGGGTGCCGCCCCCCGGGTCCCAGCGTCCCCGCCGGGCTGCATGACCAGGGTCACGTCCTGCACCGACAGGGGCTTGCCTCCGACGTGGGCCAGCTCCAGCGGCCGGAACAGCAGCGACTGCGCCTCCGTCGGCTCGGCCGGCACGATCACGCGCACGGTCGCCGGGCGCTCCTTCACCAGTGCACTCGCGACCGCTCCGAATACCTCGGTCCCGATCCACTCCCCGACCTCGGCAACGATCCGCGCCTCGTCCTCGATGCGCCGGTCGGGCGCGACATGCCAGCTCAGGTATCCCAGCAGATCGGTAAACGCCTCGAACTGCCAGCACCCGGCGTCCAGCCGGACCTCATGATCAGCGATTAACGACCCGCCAGGAGCGGTCAGCACCCACCGCCACCTAGTCAGGCTTTCGAATTCACACGCTTCAAGCCGAAGCTCGCCCACCCCCTACCAGCCCCTCTCAAACAGCCTCACGGTATTGCCAAGCCGACAACCAACGTCACAATAAGCCCAACTCGCCCGTCCCGGCGGAGAACAGAGGACGCGCTGCGGACCAGGCTGATGCGCCTGGTTCCGCCGCATCTCGTGGCTTCCGCACGCCGGGCTAGGGGACGGCCGGGACTGCCTGAGCGGGCGATCGACGACCACGAGCTTGCCGTCGGCGCTGCGCCTGGGCCGAGGATCACCGTGGCTAAACGCCGCCGCTGCCCATCTACGGGGCAGTTGTCGGCCAGACAGGGTTGAACGGTGCCACTCAGCCGGGCTTGGAACTCCATGAACGCCAGGCGGCAGCGATGAGCGGCGCGAGCTGTACTCGGTCGTCCGGTAGCCGATCGACAATGCCGAACCAATCCGCGAGCGTGATGGTGGTGCTGTCGACGTCGGTGCCTGCGGCCAGTTCGAGCAGGTCGTGCAACGGGCACGCGTCGCCCAGATCCTCCAGTTGCCGCACCAATTGAGCCAGCTCGGGCAGTTGCTCGTGGAGGACTCCTGTCTGCTCCAGCCAACCGTGGGCCCACTGCGGCTGCTGCTGCCGCTGCTCGAGCTGCTCCAGAGCACGAACGGCGCCGGCGCTGCGTGCGAGTCGCACTAGCTCATCGACCAGCCCGGACCAGCCTCCGGTGACCTCTAGCACGCGCGGAGTAAGTGCGGCTGAACCTAGTTCTTGCAGCATGCGGTTGTCGCGCCAATGTAGAGGCAGGTTGCGCAACGTGAACCGTTCCAGCGGAACGACCAACTCAGCGAACTCATCCTGCGTCGGCAGTTCCCGCAGCCAGTTGGCGTTGCCTGGACCGGCTATCAGGACGACGGCCCGTGAGTGGCTCATGTCGTTCGGCAGCAGCTGCATCGCCTCGTTTAGTGATGTGCCGCATGAGTCGCGGCTCGTCGTCAGCTCCCATAGCTCCGACACGACCGTCAACCGGGTCTCTCCGCTGGCTCCGGTCCGCAGCAGATGCCGGTACTCCTCCTTGCCCTTGACTACTCTGACGTCACGCAGCACCGGTTCGTGCGTGGGGTCCGCCAGCGCGTCAGCGACACGATCCAGGCCCAGGGCAGGCGACCCGACGACGATCCGGGTGCGGTTCCCCTTGCGACCTGCGAGGTCGGCGATCTGCGCGGTTGTAAGCGGGCCAGGGCTGCTGTGCTTGCCGACGGTCGGCCGGTACTGCTGGCGGACGGCTTCCTCAGGGAGGCTCAGGTTGCGAACCTCACGCAGCGCCAGCTCCAGCTGTGTTTGCAGCCCCATCGACTGCAGCACTGCATGGCTGCGCAGCGTCCGGCCGCCACGACGCAGATCGGCCGGGGCTAGTATGCCAAGCTGTTCGAGTTCGTTGAGCAGCTCGCGGAAGCTGGCCATTGCGGTGTCGGCGAATCCCTCGGGCCATGCCTGCCTGCATCCGTCAAGCAGCTCGGACTCAGTCAGCGGGGTACGGGTGCCGTTGCGGTGGGCATGCACCGCAAGCAGGTTGGCGATCACCGAGAATCTGGCGTCCAGCTCAAGGGTGATCTTGAAAGCCCGGTGGATCTGCTCCCGCAACTGCGGGTCGTTGTAAACGGCGTCCACTGTGGCCCGGTCGACCACGATCGGCAGTGCGGACACGCCCTTTCGGCGTGATGTCAGGAGCCGTTCGAGCAGGTTGGCGGCGAACATCTGCAGCAGGTATGGCTGCGCATTGCAGTGCATAAGGATTCGGTTGGCCTCGTCGGGGTGAATCTGGAAGCCCAGCGCCTCCAGCGGCACCGTCAGCAGCCCGTAGGCGTGACGCCGCTCCAATGGTCCGATCGGGAGCGCTCCAGAGGGGCTGAACGGGTTGTTGCCAACGCTGTGGTGGTGCGCGACGCCGTGCAGGCCAGCGAACACCGCCTTGGTTCGTGGGTGTTTGGTCATCAGCGCGAACAGGTCGCTGGTGACACGGAACTCGCGCTGCGAGTCGGCGGCAAAGAATGCATCGGCCTCGTCGATCAGGATCAGTACCCTGCCGTCCTGGTTGACCATGAGCCAGTCGTTCAAAATCCGCTCGCACCGGTTCTGGTGCTTCATCTGAGCCTGGTTGCGGGCCGTGCTGGTCACGTTCTGGCGTACGAGTTCGTCAGCGAGCTTGGCCCAGATGACCTCCGGGGCGTCGATCTCCCGGCTGCGGTCCATCTCGAGCCAGATGACCTTCAGGTTCTCGGCGTTTGCGCGCCAGCTTCGTCGCTGGATGACGCTCAGCAACGCTGACTTGCCCATGCCACGGCCGCCATAGACGATCGAGGGCCCTTGCGGGTCCAGGATGCGCCGCTCATCGATATCACGGCCGTAGAACATCTCCACAGGCACGTTCGCAGTCTTGACTGGTGAGAACGGTGCGGTCGCGGTGAACGGCAGCGTCACCCGCATCACGGCCGGGAAAGGGTCGGTGCGGGACGCAGCCCATGCCAGGACCGCATCATCGACGATGATCGTCGGGCGGCGCGTGGCGTCGGTCCAGTTGGCCGCGAGTTCCAGACGTTCGGTGACGCCGAGGGTTCCGAAGTAGCAGATGATGAGTGGCACGGTGCCGCCGTCGACGTCCCGCAGATCGGTCAGCTCAGCGACGGAGGGCTTGGCGGATGACAACAGCAGCCGGTAGGTGCCGTTAGCTTGGCTGCCAAAGGCCGGGACGAGTGCCTGCCCGACGGGCCGGGCCCCCTTGAGCTCGACGTGACGGCGATCGCGGGCCCTCGCCCAAGGAAAGTCTAGGTGAACCACTGTCGCGCTGGACAAGTCGAAGCCCAGGACACGCAGTGCAGGCCTGAGCGCGGTCGACAGTTCCTCGACGGGCACGCTGCTACCCCGCCGGATCAAAGTCGGGACCTCGCGCCACTGCGTCAGCCCGTTCACGCTGTCCTCCCGGCGCTTCGGCGGCATCGCATAGCTCGCCGGGCCGTACTCGCCGCCCTCACGCACCGCGCTCAGGAGCGCGTCGGTAATCCCTTCGCGCATCTGCTCGACCATTGCGGGGAAGAACGCTGGCAGCTCGGTGGGCTCGGTGTTCAGGATCTCGGGATTGGTCGTACCAAGTAGGGACAGCTCGAAGTCAACTTGGTCGAATTCGTCGCGTTCCAGACACGCGCACAGGCGGGCGTGCTCAGCCGGTTCCAGGTTCGGGACCGCGTTAAGGCGTGCGTGGAATGCATCGATGGTGCGGACCCGCAGATCCGCCATTCGCTCCTGAGCGTCATCGAGGGCTGTGCGCACGTTGGCTAGATCGACGCTCTCAGCCTCGAGTAGCAGTTCCATCTGACCGAGCTCGACGTCCAGGGTGTCCAGTTCGTCGTCTCCCGTGGCGCTGTTACGGGCCGAGACCACCAGCAACCGCAGACGGTCAACGTCGTGGCCTATCGCTTTGGCGCGCTGTGCTTGGAGTTCACCAACGTGCTGAGCGTCAGCCGGCGTCATATGACGGGCGATGCGCGTTGCCGCCACGAAGTCGTCGCGCTCGAGGCGGCGGCGCAGCGCCAGCGTGAAGTCAGGCTCGGCGGCGATCGCGAGCAGCGAGTCCAGATTCTTGCTGTGCTTGTCGTCGCGTACGATGCCCTGATCGACGTCGAAACTAGTGTCAGGCAGCTTCAGCAGCTCCAGGTCCAGCACCGTCACAGGAGTAGCTTCGGTGCCAGTCAGTGTCGTGCCGCCGACGGCGAGGTCGGAGAGCCGGTCCAGAAGCTGCTCGGCGACGCCGCAGGCCGCAGTCAGCAATGGCTCTCCGCGCGTTACGTAGCTACTCAGCGCGCCACGTAGGTCAGCGGCATGCTCGGTCAACTGGGAGCGCAACGCGGCAAGCCGGTGACTCTGCCAATCGTGGCCAGTTCCCAGGCCCTCCAGGAAAGCTGCAGCCTCTGCCCAGCGGGCGACGCTGCCCCCGTCGGTGTAGAGCACTTCGACGATCTCGTTCACGATCGCGTCGGAAAGGTCCTTTCCGCCGGATGCGCGGCTACTGCGTTCGATCGCCCGAACCTGCTCGCGCAAGCGCGATCGCGTCAGATCGGGTACGACTTTGGTCACGCTCGCGGCCTGGCTGATATCGTTGCGTGCCGCACGTCCGAGAACCTCCCCAAGCGGGTGAGCGTTGCTACGCAGTACGCTGATGATCTCGTTCGCCCGGTGCGCTCGCAGCCTCGGGACGCTGGCCAGGCGCTCAGCACACCGTTCAGCGGCATCCTTTGCGGCCCGGGTGAGGTGCGACGTATCGGTCGCCTCGTTCAGAGCCGAGCGACTCAGAGCGCCACTTGCGGCGACTTCACCGGCGAGCCGGGCAAGCTTTGCCCACGCAGGATCGAGGTGCTCGGGAAGCTTGGCTAGCAGCGAGGCCGCGTCGGGACTACCTGACAGCAGCGCGAACGTCGTGAGCGAACCGGTCGCCAGCAGCGCGCAGGTTATGTCTTCGGTCAGGCTCTCCTCGCTGGTGACGGCCAGCCGGTCGGCGATCTCCAACCCGCAGGCGCCACTTGGACCGCGTAGCTGCAGCGCGAGTGCGGCGAGCGCGACTGCGTCGCTTTGGTCGATCAGGCTTGCCTGGGCGAGCAGATGCTGCGCCAGCCCAAGCCTGCCGGCCGTTATCAGTGCTGCGGCGACTTCGACCGCGGGGCCGTGGGAGTCGTGGTGAGCGGTGGCCTGTTCGGGAGTGGAGGAGGTCGGGACCGTGGCGACGGTTGGCACAACTGTTAGCGAGACCCCGGGGTCTCCGGGCGCCTGCGCGCTATCGACGTCGGCGGGGTATTTGTCAGTGCTGGCTGAGGTCGGTGCTGCACTCGCAGCTGTTACCTCAGCGGCCTCAGCGCGGCTGCTGCCTCCGGTGACACCATGGTCCGCAGGTGAGACCTCGGACTCTGCGGTGTCAGCCTCATGGGCAGAATCTAGAACGGAAGCGGACTCGGCGGTCCGGGTTGGGCTCGACCCCACCGCATCAGAGGGAGCCGTGGCCGTTTCGCGAGATGCTACGGACGCCTCCGGTTCTTGGATAGAGTCACCGAGCCGGATGCGGCCGCGTGCGGCCGCGGACACTGCTTTACCTGCTTCCGCCGGCAACCGGTCCTTGAGCTGCAGGCTCTGGGCGATCAGGTCGTCGTCGTCGGCGTCATCAGCCTGACCGCGGACAGCAAGCTCGGCTAGCGACAGCAAGCCGGTGGCTAGCGTGGCGTCCTGCGGTTGCCAGCCGGCGGCGAGTCGGCTGGCGGTGCTGCGCACCCAGTCCAGGGAGGTGCTAATGGCCTCCGGTCCGCTGCAGGTCGCCAGTCTCTGCAGCGTGCCGCGTGAGTTCTGCTGGCTCTGGTGGGCCGTCCAGGTCTGCTGCAGATCAGGCAGGGACGTCATCTGGCTCGTCCCGGTCCGGGCAGCGATCTCGTAGGAGGTCCGCAGTAGCAGAGCGCGCAAGTCGGCGAGAGTCCCAAGGTCGCGCTCGTCGGGTGCGTATGTCTCTACCAGAGCTTTGCGCAGGCGTGGCAGCAGAACGCTGGCGGCCTCCGCGAACTGCTGACCGAGCAGGCTGAGCGCCGTGTCGACGTCCAGTTCCTGGCCTTCCCCTGTCGGGTGTTCACCTGTCTGGCGCTGTGCGGGCGTGCCGCGCGTGGCCGGGGAAGCAGTCGCCGGGGCAGAAGCAGGAGCAGGGTAGGGGGCGGACGAGGCGGAGGGGGGTGTGTGACCGGTGCCTATCGTTGCCCAAGTGCTCGGGGAGCAGGAGGTCGGGCGCTCGCCGACAGACGGCTTCTGCGTCGCTCGCCGCGCTGCTGTCGGCACCGGGTTGTCCTGGGCGGTCGGCGGCATAGCACGCCTCTGGACCCATTCTCTCAGCACTTGGTGTTTCTCCGGCTTGGCCTGCAGCAAAAACTGGCCGGTACTGAGCTCCAGAGCTTTCATGACATCAGGCTTAACGAGGATCTTCACGGCCGGGTCCTCGTCGCGCACCATGCCTGCCAGCGCCCACGGTGCGGATGGGTCGTTCAGCCGATGGGCACCCATCATGGCTAGG
>OBLT010001180.1_pt1 | contig 16725 bp, 18 predicted proteins | sample 1518721 | NCBI WGS metagenome assembly OBLT01 (sample SAMEA3539307, study PRJEB22396) | soil metagenome | biome: tundra; feature: field; material: soil | place: USA | collected 2010-05 | depth 0.15 m | reverse complement strand
TCTCACGAGTGTAAGCTATTGATAATGTGGGAGGATTTGCACATTACGAATCGGCTGCTCTACCAACTGAGCTACGTCGGCCTTCAATGACTTACAGACTTTGTGTATCCCATCTGTATCCCATTTTCCCAAAGCCCATCGGCACGTCAGCGGTTGTCCGGGGCGAACGGATCGTATGTCATCATGCCGGACGCCGTGTTCGTGGCTGCAACCGAGATTACCGTGGTTGGCCCGCTGGGAGCAGGTTCAATGTGCAGATGCGGGGCGTCGAACTCAGTGTGCGTCATCCCGAGCAACAGGACGACCGCAAACAGCGCAGTCGCCTGCTTCTGACCCTTGACGTAGGGCAGGAGCCGCAACAACAGTTCTCGAAGTTTCCGCTTCGACATGCCGCTATTGTACTACGCTAGGCACAGACGGGATATTGAAACGGACGCTAAACGGACGCTAAACGGACGCCAACCGGACTTAACGTCTACGACTGCCAGACCTCAACCGTCTTAATTTCCGAACACCCGGAATAGGCGAATATCCGTTTGAACCTTTGTGCTTCGTACAGCGATAATCATTCGTCGGTACTTCGTTGGTGCCCGTCAGAGGCGTCTTGTGCGTTGCAGGTGCACCGCATTTCGAGCAAGAGTGTTGATCCATGCTGTCCGCCCGTGTAATTTTACATCGTGCAACGGGGGCTCTATTCGAGATTTATAGCATGGGAAGTAGTACGGGGTAGCCGGGAAAGACTTCGGTATAATCTTGGCAACTCATGAACAGACAACGCATCTTGCGAGAAATCAAACCAACGGCGAAGGCATGTCTTCTTTCCGTGCGGTAGCGCGGCAACCAAGATCGTCACCGCCGATGAGATCACCTCTTTGCTGCAATCGAAGGCAGTGATGTCAGACTACTCTCTCTTCGTCTCGACGCTATCACAGACGGGTATCGTCAACACCGACGCGCTCAAGAAAGTTGCTCAGGCTACGGGGGCCGATGCGGTCTTGCTCATCGACGTATTGAACTATCAGGAGGAGAAAGGTAGTTGGTGGTACGGTAAGGGCGGAAAGAATGTCTCTCGCATTCAGTACACGCTTTTCCACTCCTCAGATGGAAACAAGATATGGGAAACCCTAGAGTTCCGACAGCACGACAGCAAGGTTTCGACAAATCCTTATCCGATGGAACACGTTCTTGGCGACGTGACCGACAAAGCCATCACTGCGCTTCTGGCCGGGACTCAGCACACCGATGTGAGGAAGAAGACCGAGTAAGCCCGCGTCATCAAGCCACATGTCGAAGGCAAAGACAAGTGCGAGCGTTGTGACAAGGTTCCGAAGAAATCAGGTGAGTGGAAGACACTGTACGCAGGCCGACGGGGGGCGTGCACCGCCGTCATTGAGAGCACAAACGGAAATTACGCGGTCGCACAAGCCCTCTTGCGGCATAAGTCCATGCTCACTACGCTGGGTGTCTACAAAAAGGCCATCACCCCAGAGGCGTTCAGAAATGGCATGAAGCTGCTCGAAGCAGCTGCCACGAACGGCAAAGAGTAGGGGCACGCAATGACGTTGCTGCTGGCACTCTTGACGGTCGCAGTTCGATGGTTCGTGCTGGTGGGGCTACTCTACATTGCGGGTAAGATTCTGGAATGCTTCTTGTTTGATTAGGGGCGCTGCTGGTATAGCATCGCTCATAAGCCCACGCTAGCACAATTCGCCCGATGGAATGGATGAAGGCACTTGAGAAGTGACGTTCCCACGTACAGTCTACCTCGTGCTACGGTTACTTGAGTTGCGCTAGTCTGTCCGCCTCAAACTTAACGGGTATTTCCGGTCGTGGCCATCCCGGAATTGACCTACCGCCCGGCAACCGCTCAGTTTCCGGTATCAAATTACCAGATGGTCCCTGTGCATCGAGAACGAGAGTCTCATTCACGTATACTGAAATACTAGTACCATCAACTTTACTGCACCATGAACCACCCTTCCAGAAGGGGGTAATGGTAATACTTGTAACCCTCACTAAATCCTCGATTGGCGCTCCTATAAGGGCGTGGTTTTCATCGTCGCTGAAATATTGGTAAAAAGCCACTTCATCAAGTGTTCTATCAATTTTCTCTGGCCCTCTTGGCAGCAATTGAGCAGTACGACCAAGACCAACAAAAGATGCCCACGAACCTGTTGTCATCATAATCCATGCCGCTGCTGTTGGAGCCTGATACCCCGTTCGCAACTGGCAAACAGCACGAAAGGCCACAACTATCGAACGAATCAGTGGCTTGGTTGGAGTACAGTTTTCAATAGAGGCTTGGTTATTGCTTCCCCCAATTTGAAGGTTGCTGCACGGTCCCTGACTGATGTTACCGCCGACTGCACCGCTGCCCTCTCCATGCTGCTCAATCTTAACTTTCTGTTTCCTAACGCCCTGCTGGTGTGCTTGATTGGGACTCGGGATTTCTTTCGCCTTCGCTTCTGGTTGCGCTGCTTGGGGTTCGGGTTGCGTTGTCGGCTGTGCGACGGCATCTGATGGCGTCGGCTTATCGTAGTGACGGGTTACACCCCAGACGGCGAGTCCCACAATCACGCCAGTTATGATGAGGAGTATTGACTGTCCCCACCACGTTTCCCACCATCCCTTCTCACTGTCTTGAATCTTATTCTTGTAATTGGGATGGGTCGATTTCCCGCTTGGGCCAGCCCCTCCTCCTCTAAGTTCTTCCATAACGAGCATCTCCGCATCCGGCAAATTCTGTCGAGATGTGGACAGTATTACCCCTTGGCGAACACTAGCAGCCCGTGCCTAAATCGGCGATTTCTGGCATCGAGTTTTCCGTCGGACACATTGACCGCGATGTGGTATCAGACGAGGTACGCAAGCCGACAGTGAGCATGGAGGCACGGAGATCGCGTTGACAGTAGAGAAAAGGCGCGAAAGAATGAAAATAGGCGGGCCACCGTGTCCTGCAAGGCCCTTGGCGTTCCCGCTCCGATCATCTTCCTGAGCAGCAGCGCCAGATTGCACCCCGCTGCTTGTAGCAGCAGCCGCTTCTGCACGTTCTGTTTTCCGCGTACGTATAGTCGCCGCAGAGCTCCAGTCTCGTAGGCGTGTGCGAAAGTGCGCTCGACCAGCTCGCCGCGCCGCCTCAGCAACTGCTTGCCTCGATGGCGACCGATCCGTTGCCGATTAGCGTAGACTGCGGCCTGCTCTCCGCGTTTGGCTGCCCACTTCCGCCGCCCGCGGTCCGGCTCCGCAATGTAGGACCGCACCTCAGATTCCAGCGCCGACACTAGCACGGCCCCAGAGTGGTAGCCTTTATCCGCGACCAACTCCTCCACGCCCTTCGCGTTCACATTGAACTTACCGTCCGCCGTCGGCTCTGCGATCTGTTCGGCAACCGCTTCTCCCGCCGCTGGGAGCGTCTCGCTCACCGACGTGGTGTCGCCCACCGCTCCGCCGTGTGTGGTCACCGCCACAATCGCTCCGGTGTCCATGTCCACGGCGTGCTCGGCCTTGTAGGCCAGCGCGGTGCGGCCATTTTTCAGGCGCGTGATCTCAGCCTCCGGATCATGCGGGTTCACCCACTCCTCATTCGAACCCTTCTTCTTGCGTCGCCGATCCATGCGCCGCAGCGCCGCTTCATCAGTGGCTTCCAGTCCGGCCGACTCCGCCAACCGCTTCAGATACTCGGTGTAGGTCTCATCGGTATCGCGCCGCACAATCGACTTCATGGCCGCATTGGCTTCCAGCGTGGTCGCATCAATGCCGATCGTCTTGCCTCTCAGCAATCCCGCTCGCGCTACTTGCCGCAGCACCCAGCCAAACACTTCCTGATGCGTGGCCTCGTCCATCAGCCGACGTGTGCGCGAGATGGTCACATGATCTGGCGTCCGCTCATCCAGTCCGATCTGCAAGAATTGCCGCAAACATAACGAATCCGCCACCCGCCATGCGATGCCCCGTTCGCTCTCGATCCCCTCGAAGAACCCGATCAGCATCACTCGGAAGTACATCCCCGGTGCGAGCGACGGGCGGCCCAGTTTCTCGTGATAGAACTTGCGGCAGCGTGTTTCGCAGAACTCGTCGAACCCTGCCTGCTCCAGCACCTCGTTCAATCGTCGATAAAATGGATGTCCCGGAGCTTCCGCTAGATCGCGGCGATACCAAAGCTCCTCTTGCCGCTGACGCTGCCTACGCGTTCCCATCGCCATGGCAGGACACTACCCTAAATCATTCTCGATGCAAAGTGATTAACCGCGAATTACTGCCGGCACGCATGCAGGGTTTACTTTTTTTGCCCGGTGAATTCGCTAACCACTTTGCCGCTCTCGTCGAGGAACTGCAGGACCGACTTCCCATCTGACTGAACGTCGAGCAAGATGCGGACTCTGCCGCTACCGTCGCGCAGACTCAGACCTACCGATCCATCCGGAGCACGGCCAAGGACTAGTCGGTTCACATCGTGCCGATGGTTCGCAAAAAACTCGCCCCATGCGTCGTCCTGCTTGTCGGCTGGCAGTTTACCGATCCGCTCCGCTGCCCTCCTCTTCTCCTCGACTGGGTAATCTCCCTGATCCGCTATGGTGATACGCGAAAACTTGTCTCTTCCCTCCTGACCAGCATCCAGAGCAAAGATCTGATTCTCCTCATATTGGTCAAGACTCAAATGCCCATGATTTTCTATCGTGCCGTCAGGGAGCTGGCTCGCTCCCCAAATCAGGCCGCCCTGTTCTGAGCCTTCCTCACTCATGAACAGCATTCCCGCGGCCTCCCGGCGATCCGGTCGGGGAGACTCCTTCTTATGAATCCAACCGCCAGGAAAATCGGCACGGTTGGAGATTGTGAGTCGCACCGTTCCATCCGGCTCGACAATGTTGATGCGACGTGCGGTGATGATGCCGAAGTTGGGATTTCGCATCATCGCGAAGCCGCACAGAACGGTGACCGCAAACATCAGCGTGAGCACTCCGGAATAGATTGCAAGGAAGCGAGGACTGGACAGAGCTTTCATCGGAACCTCCTTAGTCGGAATCTCCTTTTTACGCCCAAACGCGGGAATTGGTTGTACGCTCTCTCCACTGACCGCGACAATTAAGACAACTTTAGACACAGGCTGCTAGGCGAAAATGGTATTGTGCCCGGATGGACGAATCTCTGGTCTCTGCTGCCGTGCAGTGGGCCGAACGCATCATGCAAAAGATTGACAGCGTTTTACGGGAAGGCGGATTGATTATGGCCAAACGCAGTTAGTGTGCGCTGTCATTTGAGCCTCTTCCGGTTGGTCAGTCAACTCAACTGGCGTGTTGCAGAAGACACAGTTGGGTGAACTCTGCAACCGATGCGCCTGCATCTCGTGGGGTATGGTGTTTGGGCGAAAGGTGATTTTCTTACTGAAGTGTTTGTCGTTGAATTGGTCTACGAACACGAGTCTGCCGACGAGATTCTTTCCGGGCCTTGCCTTGACAGGAGAAACCTCGATGCAAAGGGTCGTTCTCTCGTCATACGGTCCTTCGACAACTATATCGCCCATAGGCACGACCTGCTTAGTACCCTTCAAGTACGCCTGCCTGATGATGACGCTGGTGTTCTCGTGGTGGGCGAAGTTTATGTCACACATCAGGATTAGGGCTGGCTTTTTGTCCACGGGGTTCATCCCAATGCTCCAATGGGAATACATGGGAGAGCCGCCAACTATCTTCAGGTCAATTCTTTCTTGACGGCGAGCGGAAACATAACCGTAGATGGTAGTTGCGAGATAAGTAACCAGCACAGCCCCACTTAGAAGGCACAAGCCGAGTAGATGTGCACGCTGAGACTGTGCCCAATCCTTGACACCGAATCTGTCAGCAAACAGCAGAATCGCACCCGAGGCCACAAAGACCCCAAAGAAAATCCGCCACGAGGATTTGAGCAGAATCTCAAGAACAGCTTCGAAAGTCACCACGCTGCCAAATGTACCACCATTGTGCTTCAAATAGAAAAAGCCCCGACCGTCAGGCAGGGTCTTTACTTGCTACTCCGTTGATATTTTAGCCAACTCTGTTTGGCGCATGAACCCGATGATTCTGCCGAAGAGGAGTTGGTCGGTCGCGGGCAACTTCAGACGTGTCATGTTACCTTTCACTTCCCAGTCAGAGTCCGTAGGGTCGGTCTGCCAGCCATCTATTTCGCCTTCAGCCACGCGGTTGATGACGGCGGTTCTTAACCATCGCGCAGCAAATTGGTCTAGTAGACCTGCAAAGTAATAGGCGATAATGAGCGCAACTCCGTACCAGATTGAAAATGCGAACAGCTGTGTTGCAGCAAGTATAAGCACGCTGGCTTTGAAAAGTGACATATCTCTCCCATCTTCGATTTTGTAAACGCAGAAACATTTTATCGTCCAAGTCGCAAAAACCAATAGAAAACCCCAACCGTGAGGAAGGGGCTTTGTACTGTCGAATTGTTGGAGCGGGCGACCGGAGTTGAACCTCTTCGGGACTCCGCAAGGAAGCGCACGCACGGACAAACTGATTGCAGCATCAATCCAATGCGCCGAGCGAATCATGCGGAAAATTGATGAAGTGCTGCGCCCGCACACGCACCAGTGATTTCAATCACAGCGCCGCATTGAACAACCCTCTAAACTCACGTCGCTACGTCATTGACCGCTGGCCTGCATAGGAGGACAATTCTCCTGTCTGTGACTGCCGCCGAAACTTCCTCCCCTAATTGGTAGTCGAGTTGGGCCTGTTTCTACCCGATACAAGATGCGACGGAAGGTTCCTATGAAGCGTATCTATTTCGCCTGCCTGTTTCTGTGTTTGACCGCCACATTCTTATTCTCCCAGTCGAATCCCGTTCCTCTCGTCAATCAGGCCGACCCGAAAGCGCAAGCCAAGATTCTCGACAGCTACGGCAAGTTGCCGCTGAGCTTCGAAGCAAATCATGGGCAGACGGATAAGGGGGTGAAGTTTCTGTCACGCACGGACGGGTACACGCTATTCCTTACCGGGGATGAGGCGGTGCTGGCGTTGAGTGGGACGAAGATGAATAAGGATAAGGCGAAGATTACGAGTGCCGCTCATTCGTTGCCGTCCGGCATGACTGCGTCCCAAGCCGGTGCTGTGCTGCGTATGAAACTCCGCAATGCCAATCCTACAGTCAAGGTGACCGGCGTGGATGAACTGGCGGGGACCAGCAATTACTTCATCGGCAATGATCCAACAAAGTGGCGAACGAGTGTTCCGACCTATGCGAAGGTGAAGTACGAAGGAATTTATTCCGGCATTGACTTGGTTTACTACGGCAACCAGCGGCAGCTTGAGTATGACTTCATCGTAGCTCCGGGAGCAGACCCACGTCGCATACAGTTTGACGTGCGGGGGACGAAGCGGATTCGCCGGGATAAGCACGGCGACCTAGTCTTGAAGATGGCCGACGATGAGATTCGCTGGCGCAAGCCAGTTGTGTATCAGGAGGCAAACGGCACGAGGCAGGAGATCGCGGCACGTTACGCCATCACGGATATGAACCGGGTGGGATTCGAGGTCGCGGCGTACGACGCAAGCAGGCCGCTGTACATCGATCCACTGATTTACTCGACCTATTTGGGCGGTAGTGGCGCAGACTATGGCAAGGGTATCGCTGTGGACAGTGCGGGGAACGCTTACGTCACGGGCATCACCAACTCAACCAACTTTCCGACGATGGACCCTTTGCAGCCAACCTATGGTGGCGGTGACAACGACGTCTTCGTCACCAAGCTCAACCCCTCGGGATCAGCCTTGGTTTACTCCACCTACCTCGGGGGCAGCAGCTATGACGGTGCCTATGGCATAGCCGTAGATAATGCGGGCAACGCTTACGTCACTGGCACTACGGTCTCAACGGACTTTCCAACGATGAACCCTTTGCAGCCAGCCTATGGTGGAGGTTACACCGACACCTTCGTGTCTAAGCTCAACCCCACTGGATCAGCCTTGGTTTACTCCACTTATCTCGGGGGCAGTGATTATGACTATGGTTACGCTATCGCGGTCGACAGCGCGGGGAACGCTTGTGTGACGGGCTATACCGAGTCAACCAATTTTCCGACCACGAACCCATTGCAGCCGACCTCGGGCGGCACCGGAGACGCCTTCGTGTCCAAAATAAACCCTGCGGGATCGGCTTTCGTTTACTCAACCTATTTGGGCGGCAGTGGCTTTGATCAAGGGTTGAGCATAGCTGTGGACAGTACGGGGAACGCTTACCTCACCGGCTACACCAACTCAACCGACTTTCCCGTCACGCCTGGCGCCTTCGAAACGACCGGTCCCGGTTATGGCTTCGTGTCGAAGATCAACCCCATAGGGTCGGCCTTGGTTTATTCCACCTACCTGGATGGCAGCGACCCTACCGGCATCGCTGTGGACAGCACGAGTAATGCTTACGTCACCGGATCTACCGGCTCAATCAACTTTCCAACAACGCCCGGTGCATTCCAGGAAGTCTGCAAGGTCAACTTTCGAGGTTGTTTGGACGCTTTCGTGACAAAGTTCAACCCCTCTGGATCGGCGTTAATTTACTCTACCTATCTCGGTGGCAGCGGCTCTGATGGTGCCGACGGCATCGCAGTGGATAGCTCGGGTAGCGTTTACGTCACCGGCGTCACTTTCTCAAAGAACTTTCCGCTGATGAATCCGGTTCAATCAACCTACGGCGGCGCCTTCATCTCCAAGCTCAACCCCTCGGGATCGGCACTTGATTACTCTACCTATCTCGGTGGCGGCCCAGACGGTGGCTACGCCATCGCGGTCGATAGCGCGGAGAGCGCTTATGTGACGGGCTATACCGGCTCAACCAATTTTCCGACCGTGAATCCTATACAGCCAACAAACGGCGGGGGCTATGACGCCTTCGTGTCCAAGATTATGTATGCGACAACCACGACGGGGCTGATCTCTTCCCTAAATCCTTCGGTATCGGGCAAGGCAGTGACCTTTACAGCCACGGTTTCATCATCGTCGGGTGGCACACCCACGGGCAAGGTTACTTTCTTGAATGGGGCGACCGTTCTGGCAACTAAGGCGCTCAGCGGCGGTAGAGTCAGCTTTAGCACGTCCCAACTGCCAGTGGGTGTGAGCAGTATCACTGCGGTATATGGAGGTGACTCAAACTTCTCTGGCAGCACGTCGCCGCCGGTTAATCAGTTTGTGCTGGTGGCAACCACGACAACACTCGTGTCTTCGCCGAATCCATCCGCATATGGGCAGGCGGTGACCTTTACTGCGCTGGTTACTTCCAGCCTCGGTGCTCCGCCGGATGGAGAAACCGTCACGTTTATGAAAGGCAAAACGGTACTGGCGGCGGGATCGTTAAATGGAGGCTCGGCTAGCTTTACGACCTTCGCGTTCCAAGTTGGTACAACGGCGGTCACGGCAGTGTACTGGGCCGACTCCAACTTCGCCGGCAGCACGTCGAAGGCAGTGAGCCAAGTGGTCAGCAAAGCCACGACCACTACCACCTTGACTTCCTCGCTGAATCCGTCGAACTACGGACAGTCCGTGACCTTTACGGCGAGCGTCACGCCACAGTACAGCGGCACGGTCACCGGGAAAGTTAGTTTCTACGATGGCACGACGCTGCTTAAGACTGTGGCCCTAACCGGAAGCGTGGCAAAGTTCACAACCTCAAAGCTGGCGGCGGGATCGCACAGCATCACGGCGACGTACAACGGCAGCACCAGCTTTATCGGCAGCTCGGCATCGCTGACCCAGACGGTAAATTAGTCGGTAGCTAACGGGCAGGGCGGACTACATCACCACGGGCGAACCGTAGGGGCGTCCTGCCCCTAGCCTTTCGGTAGATGGTCGTTAAGACCCCCTTTTCGGGAGTCCCATTGTGCGGCAATTGCGGGCGGGATAGGCGAGCTGTCGGTCAGCTTCCGAGAGCCGAGCAGATGGCAGCACTCGCAGCGTCGTCATCGACCTTCAGGTAGCAGCCAGTGCTGGCGATGCTGACGTGTCCTAAAAATGTTCTCACGTTCTCAATACCTGCCGACCGAATCGTGTGCATAGCTATCGAGTGCTTCGCGATATGGGGATGGCAGAGATGCTTAGGGATGCCAGCCGTCTTACCGTGCTTTTGTACTAGATACCAAAAGTGCTGGCGACAGATGTTGAACAGTGGTTCGCTTGTGCCCGCCCGTTCCGCTGCCAGTCTCGTCAGGGCATCTCGCTCACTCTCGAACAGTCTGTGCGTTGTGGAGCGAGAGCCTTTCAGTCGCTTCACGGTAATAAAGCCGTCACAGATGCTCGCACTGGTGAGCGTGACGACCTCGCTGGCACGTAGGCCGTGGTTGTAGGCCACGAGAATCATCAAATAGTCACGCTCCGAATGAGCACGAGCAGCGGCGAGAAGGCGAGCGAGTTGTTCTTTGGTCAGTGATTTCATGATTACCTCGATTTGGCCGACTTCTTAACTTTGCTCGCTACCGTGACCGTACTCGATACACTGACCTGCGGCTGCGACGTCGGAGTGACCTGTCCGATATGCCGCTCTAACCATGCCACTTCTTCCAACTCTGCGTCGCTGCTGGGAAGCGGGTTCGTAGATGCTTGTGCGGATTCTTCCTCAATCTCCGCTACGGCCTCAGCCTTAGAAAGCCCACAAATATTTCCGTCGTCGGGAATCGTCCCACCGGAAGCGATGATACGGCGTTGAAATCTCCTTAGAAGACGGTTGAGGTAATCTTCGAGTGTAATCAGTTCCCGCAGTTCGTCGTTCACAATCCCTCCGCTTCCAGTTTGCTCAGCATGACTGCCACGCAGACCGCTCTGTCCGTGCAGACCTGCCCGATATAAGCCGAAGCCAGTCCCGACAGACGGACATCGTCCAGATGCTGGAAGTCTGGATGGGAGACTAGGGACGCACGCAGTTCCGATTTCACACGCAGCGGACGGTCGGCTGGTGCGGACTTCATCGCACGGACGAATGTAAGCACATCGTCCACCGCTGGCTCGAATCTCGGCAAAGCCTCGAACCTTGCTGGTCGTTGTGGTTTCATCGGTTCGCCCGGTTGTCCCTGTCACGACTGTCCAACGCTTCTTCGAGCAGAACCCGCACCATGTTCCCACGTGTTCGCTTCTCTGCGGCTGTCAGTGCGTCAATGCGGGCCAGCAACTGTACGGGTACACGCACGCTCAGTCCGGTTGTCTCGGTCGCCTCCGGTTCTGATTGAGTCTTCTTCGCCATAACTCCTCCACCACAAGTAGACCACAGTAATTACATTATGTCAATGTCTATCTGTGTCAGTGTGTATTGGTTACGTGTAATTACGTGCGTGCTATTGTGTGTACTATGAGTACACCATGCGATTGACTCATGGCATGGAGCAGTCTGTGTGGGGAGCACGAGCGTGAATCGTGCGTTCGTCCCTTGTTTCTGGGCTGCACGGGCCGCAAACATGTCATCGGAATCAGGGCTGCAATTCTAGCGAGCCTGCTATTATCAGCAGTTTAGGACTGACTGCTATGCCGGCTAATCACACCGATCTTGAGAAACGTCTGTGGGACGCCGCCGATGAACTCCGGGCGAACTCCAAATTGAAGTCGAGCGAGTATTCGATCCCGGTTCTCGGGCTGATCTTCCTCCGCTACGCCGATCACAAGTTTGCCGAGGCCGAGAAGAAGATGCCTCAGCAAGCCAGCGGTCGCCGCAAGATCGGGAAGACCGACTACCAAGCACAAGGCGTCCTGTACCTCCCCGAGAAGGCCCGCTTCGGAACGCTGCTGAACTTGCCCGAGGGCACCGACATTGGCAAGGCCATCAACGAGGCAATGAAGGCGATTGAGGCCGAGAACGAAGACCTCAAGGACGTTCTTCCCAAGACGTACAACAGTCTGGAAAAGAATCTTCTGGTTTCGCTGCTGAAGAACTTCTCGTCGATCCCAATGACGATTGAGGGAGATGCCTTCGGCAAGATTTACGAATACTTTCTCGGCAAGTTCGCCATGTCGGAGGGGCAGAAGGGCGGAGAGTTTTTCACTCCGACCAGCATCGTCAAACTGATCGTAGAAATCATCGAGCCGTTCCATGGACAGATTCTCGGTCCGGCATCTGGAAGCGGCGGCATGTTCGTACAGTCGGCGGCATTCGTCGAACACCACAAGAAGAGCGTCAACGAGATTTCGGTCTACGGGCAGGAGAAGGTTGCCGAGACTATCCGGCTGTGCAAGATGAACCTCGCAGTGCACGGACTGTCTGGTGACATCCGTCAGGCGGTCACCTACTACGAGGACGTTCACAAGAGCGTTGGCAAATTCGACTTTGTGATGGCGAATCCACCGTTCAACGTGGACAAGGAGCGGATCAAGGATGATCCTCGATACCCATTCGGGTTGCCGAAGGCCGACAATGCGAACCTCGCGCCCTCAGTGCTATTGCGCGTGACCGATTGCATTCCTCGCATCGTGTCGTGCTCCGTCCATCGCCGGAGGCAGGTGACGCAGATGCGTTGCTTCTTGCAAAATGCCCGCACCATGCGCCTCGGATTCTTGTCAGGCCCCCGCATCAATCGAGCACATCCCAGAATGTCAGTTTACGACCTGACTCACCGTTCCGTGACTCGAAGCCGACCAGTCGTCCCCGCCGTAGGTCGCGGTAATCGTGTGTGTGCCAGTCGCGAGAGAAGATGTCGTCAGGCTTGCAACTCCCGCATTGAGCGTTACGTGCCCCAGCGTCGTTCCAGTCGTGGAATCTTTGAACGTGACCTTCCCGGTGTAGCGAGGACTCCAGTCATCCTCCCCTGAGGCAGCGAAGTGCTCCTCAACGATCTGCTTTCTGCGCGAAAGTCGATAGCGTCCACACATGGGGAGATTATGCCAGATCCGATCTCAGCAAGAATCGACCGGACAAGGGCACGGAAAGCGTTGTGACTGTCGTCACTGGTAGAAAGTTAGAGCCGCGCGCCGTTGCTACCGCCGAACCCGTTCTTGAACATTATGAGTTTGATGCGGGCCTACAGAAAATAAAAACAGGACCGCTGGGGGAGGGCGCTGGCAACGCGAACCTTTCGTTCCAGGGGAGTCCGCGCGCTATTCTCCGTTACGTTATACCGCAGATTGGGTCAGGCGGCTTGCTGAGTGCGGATCGCGTTCGCTTCGTCTTCCAACAGATTCATATTGGAAGGAGGCTCATTCTGCTGGCAATTCTGGGCTTGTGGGGCACCTATAATGGTCCGAAACTGAGCTTGTTTCCAAGCGGGCCATTGGGACACACGGTCAGCTACTCGCTTAACGAAATCCCAGTGCTTCTCACTAGCCTCATTATTCAGATTTCTTTTCATCGACATCTCTACTCCCCTCCAGCCTTCGCATTATCTCATTGATTCCGCTTACCGCCATCTCTTCTCGGTCCAAATACGATGTTGCCAGCATCGATACCCTCGGCACTGCATCGACTGCCCGGCTCCAGCCTGTCATCTTCCCATCGTCCGTCTTTCGCTTCTTCGGTACCCCTGTACTCAGGTCAAGTGAGAACAAGTCGATATACCGTCTTGGAGCAATTCCCATAAAGGGAACGAATGGAATTTTCGGATTGCCGTCGCCCTTCGTCTCTTCGCTAAAGGTTAGTGCATCGTCGTGCAAATCAGATGCGCGACTCTTCGGATATGGTTCAACATATACGACGCGCTTTATTCCAGCTGCAATAATGTGCCGAGCACAGTTATGGCATGGGAATGTCGTGGTGTACAGAACAGAATCTTTTGGCGACGTGCCCGATCTCATGCAACTCAACAGTGCATCCATTTCGGCATGGACGGCTCGTCCGAACTCTGTGATGTCCTCCAATTTTGTATCCTCGAAAAGTCTATCTGCATCGAGAGACGGAGGGGAGGCATCCGGGTGCGACTTTAGTTTTTTCAGAATATCGTTAGCAATCTCCCGCTGAACTTGATCGTTCGAGTCCCATACAGTCCCATCGTGATCGGGTGTTCTTTTGTGATCTCTACAGTCGTCACCATCTCCGGGCCAATACAAGCCGCCGCCTGCGCGTGGGACATCATTGCACCCGACGCTCAGCACATCTCCAAAACTATTGAGGATCGCCGCGCCGACTTGACGCCGAAACTGCGCGGAACGCATTGAGGCCGCCGCAGCGAGAAACATCCCATGCTCATCCCTCATAGGAGTGACAAAGGGATTTCCGAATACAAGATCAAGGAAGCGTTCGAGTTGAGTCCTGTAGCGACCATCTTTAGTCTCTACGAAAACATCTGCAAGATGGAAAGTCTTTCGGTTGCGCTGTCCGTACTCATCGTCGGCCTGGGCTTCATCGATTCGCATAAGGTGTTCAGCCTGTTTTCGCGAATACCCTTTTCTCCGCGTAAGGTATTCAACCCTCTCCTCCTCAGTAGCAAACACGCCGATTGTGTATAAGCCTGGTCGATAAATCTGACGAAGGCGGAAAATCTCATCCGGCCGTTTTAGAGAACGGATTATGTGGACATGCCCATATGCGGGCTGCGGTTCTTCGCCCTTTTCGTTCCTCACTCGCGATTCAGCAATTTTGGACACTGCGGCAAGCGCCAAAAAGTCTTTGCGAAGCGCCTCCCGGCAACTCTTGTTTCCGAGCCTAATCAATCGCTCTGCTTCGGTGCTTGGTTCTTCGTCAAGCTGCAAATTCAAGTTTTTCAGGTATTCGCTAATCCGAATTAGACGTGGCTCGAAACCAAAGTGACGAATGTAGTCTTCGAGGACGGACACCACTGGTCCCACTTCGGTCCCAAGCGGATACACTAATCCGAAAACCAGTTCAGCTTTGGGGCCTAGGGAGCACTCTGTTTCCGTAGCTTCGTGTCCGTCGGAATTTGGTGAGTCTGGCGCATGTCGATCAGGCATTATGTAGCCCCCCCCCGCTGTGCGGGCTATTCCTCATATGGGCTGTTGGACGCTCTTTCCCCGTTCCCGAGGTGCCAACCACAGTTGCAAGAAAGACGTGCGGAAGGGCAGGTGTCATGGTGCGTTTTCCTCCCTGGCCCTCTCACCTCGGACCGCATCGAAAATCTCGCGCGCAAGAATTGGGTATGCCGACGCCTGGAAATCGCGATCAGCCATATAGCGCGTCACGATCTTGTCGTTTTCGCCCATGCGCTCGATCATGAAATCTTCGATCAGTTTGCGAATGCCCAACTCGAATTTATCCAGCGGGTTGGCAAGCGCGGTCTTAATGACCTGCTCGTTCTTTACGGCTTTCTCTTTGATCTGCTGGAAGAACAGTCGATCCTCTTCCGTGAACTGCGTTCCGAACCGCTCGTTAAGCACCTCAATGATTTCGGACAGCGAAGCCTTCTCATCCTCGGCCCGGCCAGTGCCGACTTCGGTTGGGCTCTTGACTGCTTGCGCATCGCCTGGTTGGAGATCAATCGGCCCTGCATGGACGCGCTCCAGGCGATAGAACTGGAGTTCAACTTCATCCCCTATCTTTACCGCACCGCCCGCGCGGTCGAGCGGGAGGTCACGGAGTAGAGATCGCCCGAAGCTGTACAGCATTTCCAGCTCTCGATCTCCGTAAGGGATGATCTGGCTGAGGAAGGCGTACATCTTCACGTACCCGCCCAGTTTGTCTCGGAAGGCTTGCTGCTCGGTGTCCTCCAACGCAGTGAAGCGATCAACGGCTGGCTGGAGATGGCGTTGCATGTGAGCGTGGTCCGCCGGACTTTGTCGCTCTGTGGGCTTGTAGAAAATCTGCGCGTAAGCCTCTATCTCGCTCCAGTGGTAGACCTGCATCTGATCGAGTTCGTGTTTCAGTCTTTCCAACTGCGACGGATCAGAAGTTTGTTGAAGGCCAGTCTTGTCGTAGTACGGTTTGAAGGCCCGGAAGATGTCCTCCGCCTCATTCACGAAGTCGAGAACGAAGGGCGCGTCCTTGCCCGGAATCATCCGATTCAGTCGCGAGAGCGTTTGCACCGCCTGAACTCCGTCGAGCCGTTTGTCTACATACATCGTATGCAACAGCGGCTGGTCGAATCCGGTCTGGTACTTATTCGCAACCAGCAACACTTGGAAGTCCGGCGAATCGAAGTGCTCGGGAAGCGCTCCTTCGCTGATTGTCTTGCCGGTCACGACATCGATGTTCATGCCCGGCTCGGTGTAGTCGAGTCCGGTTCTCGGGTCGCGCACGGTGCCGCTGAATGCCACCAGCGGACGGATGTCCGTGTAGCCGTTTTCCTTGATGTAGCGCTCGAATGCGAGTTTAAAACGGACGGCGTGCAAGCGCGAGGAAGTAACAACCATCGCTTTCGCGCGTCCTCCAACCCGGTGCTTCACGCTTTCCCGGAAATGCTCGACGATCACCTCCGTCTTCTGCTCGATGTTATAGGGGTGAAGACTGGTAAATTTTGCCAGCACGCGCGTGCCTTTTTTCTTGGGTAGCTGGGGATCATCTTCGGCAGTCTTGAGGAGGTTTCGACTGCGGCCTTCCCCAGATTACAGTTGGGTCGGCTCCTGCATTATCAGTTTCGAGGCCTGCTCAGCGTTCACTCACGTTACAACCTGCAGACTCGCCAAGTCGCCTTATGCGACCCTCTACACCGGAGGCTCCGACGGTTTTGTTGTCTCCACCGCCGCTCCGATTGCTACCGGGTGGAGCGATCCAGTTCCCGGGCGGGTCTTTCCTCCCGCTGTGGACCAACGCCTTTCACGGCGCACTGTAAACGCCTGATTACGTCAGCAATCCTCGACTTGATTCTTCTGAAAACCACTAAACCGG
>OBLT010001179.1_pt1 | contig 16728 bp, 19 predicted proteins | sample 1518721 | NCBI WGS metagenome assembly OBLT01 (sample SAMEA3539307, study PRJEB22396) | soil metagenome | biome: tundra; feature: field; material: soil | place: USA | collected 2010-05 | depth 0.15 m | reverse complement strand
TGCCGGCGTTGGGCTTTCCAAAAATATTTACAAACCCTGATTTCATGATTTGCCGTAAAATTAGCTTATTGAAAATTGAGTAGGAAGGTAGCCATTATTTGGCTACCTGTCCCCTCACACCACCGTACGTACCGTTCGGTATACGGCGGTTTGTTAGAATAATTTGGTTTGGTGTTCAGTTTTATTCAACGCCCGACACAGTATCGGGCTATGTGCTAGGCGGCAAGGACCTTTGCGGCTATTGCTCCATTCGTATGCCTTTCCAGGATTAATACCCAGCTTTTGCAGGTTCATCTTTCTTCGGTGGGGTCGTTTCCATTGTTTCCATATGCCCATTCGTAGTCTTGTTCTAGCACGGTAGCCGTGAAAGCTAATGATGATAGTGCTGATTGAAACTTCAAATACGAGGTTTTAGGCATTTTCAACCAGCTATGAGGAATTATTTAAAGGAGCATTGCCGGGGAGATTTTTGACGCAAAAAATTATCCCCAATAAAAATTTCCATTTTCATAAATTATAAATCAGATTTCGCCTCCTTAATAATTTCAGCAAAAAAATGGCTGAAATTTAAGATTGAAGCTGCCTTATGAAATCAGTACAAAAATCCCATTTTACCCGATTGGTAATCTCTCATTGCTTCCATTATTTCTGTTTGGGTATTCATCACAAATGGACCATGACTTACGATGGACTCATTAATGGGCTCTCCACTAACTAACAGTAAGGCGCAATTGATCCCAGCCACCATTGAGACTTCGCCATCAGAATGTAAAAATGAAACAAGGTCATGCTGTCTAACCTTTTTTACTTCATTTATTTCCAATTCGCCTTCCAAAACATAGATCAATACATTGTTTATAGCAGGATGAGTGAATTCAAAAGTACTTCCGGCCTTCATCCTGATCATGGCTGTGAGCACATTTGATTTTGCAGGCCCCCTTCTTCCATCGAAGCTTCCGGAAACTAACCTGAACTCCACTCCTTCTTTTTTTATCAAAACGATTTCACCACTCGTAATAGGCTGGTATGAAGGCGTTTTCATTTTATCTGCAGCCTTCAGGTTTATCCAAAGTTGAATTCCATGAAAACGGCCGCCTTTTTCAGCAAACTCTTTTCCCGTCTTTTCAGAATGGATAATGCCGCGGCCTGCATTAATCCATTGCACTTCATTATCCCCAATAACCTTTGTATTTCCGAGGGAGTCATCATGCTCCACGGCACCTTCATACATAAACGTAATAGGCATAAAACCCCGGTGAGGGTGAGGCGGTACATCAAAATTACCTTGCCCGGGTTCCATCATGATGTCGAAATGATGCAACAGAATTACCGGACTTATTTGATCCGTGCCCGCAATGGGTATAGGCTGGCGCAGCCTGACCGGCCCCATATTCACAAGAGGTGCGGCTATTATTTTATCAATATTTCTATACATATATTTAATTTATCAGTCTATGATTTATTAAGAATTCACGCAAAGTTACCGGTAGTATTACTCCCTATCCAATATCCCAGATCAAGAAAAATATCAATTCTTCCATTTTAATTACTTTAAATATTTTCCGGAAGGAAAAAAATGCAGCAGGTATATTACTGGTTTAATCGGACAACCATAATTACTCACTTTGGTAGAATACCACACCCTCCCGGAAAGGATGCGCCTAAGATAAAAGAGTATTTTATTGATCCTGCAGGAACCGTACCTGGTATCTGCCAGCATCAGGTAAATAAATAAGATGGCTCGTTCTTTTCTATCGGTAGGCTGCTGTACAAATAATAGCTTATTTTTCTTAACCCAGTAAAGAACCTGGTGAAATTATGAGAAAAATCCGGCTGGTGAATTTTATTAATCGTACTCTTTCCCTTCACCGCATCAAAATAATCTTCCGTTATCAGGATATAATTGGTGCACCCCTCTCCGTTTTTTAATAGCCGGTGAGATTCAATCACTGCACCTCCATACAAGGTTTTAAAGCCAAGGACATCATACAATTTTAATTCCCCGTAATGCACAATTACTTTAAGGCAAAGGTTTGCCGTTAATTTATATTTTGCTTTTAAATGTGTATACCGGGCATCAAAAGCTTCGGAGATTTTTTTAAATCCTTCAAATAAATCTTTGGGTGGAAGCGGTTCGCCTGGTTTATAATAAAGTATGGCATCTCCTTCAATCTCGGAAAGTGTAATGTTCAAAGGATTTGCCTGGATAATAACGTTAAGGAGATCCTTGATAATTTTAACGCCAAGACCAATAGGAACACTATTTACAAAATTTGTGTATCCTGAAATATCCGGAATAAAGATTAAACCTTTCATAAAAAATAATTTTTGAATGTTTCATTTAATTTTTTTTCGAAAGTTGTGTAGTTATTTTAATCCGGTTCATAATGTAAAATTGCAAATTTTGTTTTCCCGTAGCAAGGGCTGATTAACTGATTATTAAAGGAGGTTTTATTTCCGTTGGGGGGTCTTTTCACCTGCTTTGATTTAGCATTCTAGCAAGAAGACTTGCAAAAGATCAGGTAATTTTTCGTAGCAGGAAACCAATAAAAGACAGAAAATGATCGGGTTATAAATTAATTATCCCGTTTTTTACGGCATACATCACAAGTCCGACCCGTGTTTTCACGCCTAATTTTTGGAATAATTCATCCCGGTAGCCATCTATGGTGCGGGGACTCAGGAACATCTGGTCAGCTATTTCTTTATAGGTAAGTTCTGTGCAGGCATATTTCAAAAAAGTGATTTCCTTATCATTCAGTTTGGTAATCGTTTTTACCTGGCTGTCACTTCCATCAAGGGAATTTATAGAATGTATAAGTTTGCCGGTAACCATTTCGGAATAATAAAAACCTTTTCTCGCAATATCATCAAGAGCTGCTCTCAATTCGGCGGGATCGCAATCTTTCAGTATGTATCCCTTAGCCCCTGCCTTAAACATCCTGATAATAGAATTTTCATGGTCGTACATGGATAATGCAAGCACTTTGACCTCCGGGTGATTCTCTTTCAGCCACAGCGTTGTTTCATACCCATCCATCACCGGCATATTGATGTCCATCAAAACGATGTCGGGTACATTCCCCGATTTAAGCGCTTTCTCAAAGTCTTCGCCATTATCGGCCTGGAATAATACATGATATTCCCCAAAACTATTGATCAGGCTGGCAAGGCCGTTGCGCAGCAGCACATGGTCATCCACCAATACCACCCCAATTGTTTTTTTATTTTTCTGCATCTTCTATTTTTAGTGTAAGGGTAACTGTTGTTCCTTTTTCCAGCGTACTGGCCAGCCTGAAATCTGCATTAATGATCTTTGCCCGGTTATACATATTTCTAAGGCCGAGGCCGTACCCATCATAGATATTCAGATTAAGCATCCCTGCATCAAAACCGGTTCCGTTATCAGCTATCTCCAGCACCAATACCCGGGGTTGAAATTTCAAAAGAACCGAAATAGAAGTAGCCCGCGCGTGCTTTATTATATTCTGTAAAACCTCCTGCACAATCCTGAAGATAATTAATTCCTTCCTGGGATCCAACCTGTACGGTTCGCCTTTTACTTCAAAATTAACCAAATAATTTCCTGATTTCCTCATCATCTCCAGTTCATAATCTACAGACCGCATAAGGCCAAGGTCCTTTATATGATCTGTATTCAAGCTCTTTGAAATGTCCCTCAAATCCTGAATCGCTTTGGTGATAAGCTCCTTACTCGCATTTATTTTTTCCCGCATACCTGCAGGATCATTATTATTCATGGTATTAATATTCAGCTTGGCAAGGCTGAGCCCCTGCCCAATGTTATCATGAATTTCCTGTGAAATACTTTTCAGGGTTTGCTCCTTTATTTCCAGTTGAGACTCAAATAATTCTTTATCAAAATTGAGCCTCATCTCATTCTTCTCATTAAGGTATCGCAATTGCCTTTTCTGGTAGACGAGGATAAGTATAATAATCCCGATTGCCACAATGATGAAGAATATTGAGGCAACAATGATTATCGTGACTTGATTTGAGAGGCTATCCATAAGAAGCTACATAAAGTAAGGACAGAAGTTAAGAAAAGCAATACATTCAGCACGGCCCACAGATCAGCTAAAATTACTCTATCTTCAATGGGAAGCCTATTTGAAAAGTAATTGTATGATAAAATGATCAGGAAACCTCCGAGGAAATAGACGAGGTATCCGGAGACAACCCATAAATTGAAATTGAGCAAAATGTTTTTCTCTGTCATCCTGGCCAATAACTCGTGGAAATAAAAAAGGGCCGCTATTATCACAATTAAGAAAAGGAATGCAACACTTAAGCTATTAAAGAAAGAGTGTCTGAAAACAAAATCAGATAAAATAAAATTGAGAACAACCAAAGTAAATAAAACGATTATGATTTTTTTATATGTTTTATTTACCAGGAGTTCGTGAAAATAGTAACCAAAAACAATGGTCGATAAAAAATAGTGAATATTATATAGCCAGTTGTTGTCCTTACTTTCATCAAAAGCCAAAACAGATGCATAAGTAATAATAACCGTTGCAAAAAGGTAATAAACAATAAGAACCTTTTCTCTCATAAGTTTGCCCCTTTTATATTCCAGCAAAAAGGCAAGCGCATAAATCAAATAAGAGAGCGGTTCTAAAAAACTTCTTAAAAAAGACGATATCAAGCAACGAATTTTAAAATGTTTAGGTCATTAAGAAAAAAAAATACTCTACTCCATGATATTTCAATCATTGCATTAGCCTCATAGATGTTCACTAGAATTAAAACTTCTATCCCCCTTTACTTTATCCCGGAGGATAAGATCCTTAGTTCTACTCTGGGTGACATGGAGTGGGACAAAGCATCAATGAAATAGATTGCACTGGTTTTCCTCCCTTGGCCCCCTTCCTGTGATACACCTCCGCATAAATCTTAAACTGCGGTTTCTTATTTGGCGGGTAGGATGCCTTAAACCTTATTACGATGTCCTTACTGCCCTGGCATAGTTTAGCCATTTTATCGCTGCGGCAATAGCATTCAATCATAGTTTCGTTTGTCATAAAATAATTTTTTAATGGTTAAAACAATTTTCTATAAAGCTATCAATCCCTTTTTGTATTTGCAACAATAAGCGTAATAAACCGTGATTTGATTTCAAAATACCGTGAATACACCTGCTACGGGAGGGTTCTTTTCCCCTTGGTGCAGAAAGCTGAAAATGTAAAATTTGAAGACGAAAGGAAAACCAATTTTTCTGTTTTCAGATTGGGCTAAAATATCATCGCAATTGAAGAATCACTGGTATTGAAAAAATCGATACCATATTGTTATACAAATAATTTTTTAAACTTTTAAAAGAAAATGTATGAATAGCTCCATTACTCGCAGAGACATTCTCAGGCAACTGAAGGCTGATTTAATTGGTAAAGATTCATATCGCGGCGTCACCTTAACCTACACCTGGCTTGCCAATCAGTTCGGCCATATTTCACTGGGTTTTATTCCCACATTCATTCTGTTTATCTTTTTGTCAAGATATTATGGGAATGATATTGCTTCTTTCAGGGCTTCGGTTATTATTTCAATTACATGGTTGATATTTGAAACGTTTAATTTCCTCGGGCCGCTGCTCTCAACCATGAGCCTTAAGAAAAGGATTTCTTTGGATGCATTACAAAAGCAATATATTTTTCAGCCTGCGTGGGGAAATGTTGCATTTGATACTATCACCGACATAGGGTTCTTCTGGCTGGGCGCTTTTTTTTCAAGTTCGCTTTGCAGTTCTTCGGTTACACCCGCCTTCATCTCATTGATTATTGCATCACTGTTAATCTACCCTGCCTATTACTGGTATCCTACAAAAATGTATTTACAGATTCCTCAATATCCTTTTCAATTCAGGCTAAGCCAATGGGAAATGGATCATATCGGTGAAGAAGATAAAAATAATATCCAGAAGTTTTTAAATAATCATCATCATGGAATGCACCTGTTGATCTTCGGTTCTAAAAACAGCGGTAAAACAAGCATCAGTGTGGGCATCGCCACAGAGTTATCAATCAAGCATAATCCCTGCTTTTACATAACTGCCATGAAACTGTTCAGTATGTTCTTCGATGCCGATGAACGGCCCTCCAGTTTATGGAACTGGCGCTCCTCATCAGTGTTGGTGATAGATGATATCAATGCCGGGTACCCGATAAAGCAGGACCTCATTTCCCCCGAACATTTTCTAAAATTAATTGACACCTATTCCACACAAAATGAAGTGAACAGGAATGCAATTAAGAATACAAACACCATTTGGGTATTGGGCAGCAGGGAAACAGGCGAAGATTTATCAGGTAAGTGGCACCGGATGCTGGAGAATATCGGCGTTCCCAAAATAAATATTCTTTCGGTTAATCTTCCTTAAAAAGTAAATCATTTGCATGAAAGAAATACTTAATTAAGAATATGGTTGGCATAGGCGAAGCTGATTAGATGAGACAGACTCTTCACACCAAACCTTTTGTACATAGGGATTAATCTTTTTTCTATAGCTGACTGCGATACCCCGAATTGATTGGCAATTTCTTTCAGCGAATATCCATCAGCCACCATTTTCAGAGCTTCTTTTTCTTTGGCGGATATGGCAAGGTGGCGGAATAACTGTTTATTCAGCTCTTCTTCAAATTCAGATTTTGCCGGACCATAAGCTGCATAGCGCATTACTTTTCCAAGATTAATACTCCGGTTTATCTGGGAACGGCAGATTATAGCCGTTACCTTACCATCTTCAACTGTGAACACACCCACTTTTGAAAGGAGCGGAACTACAGATCCGTTCTTATGGAATTTTTTTAATTCAATATTGAAGCTGTATTTCTCAAGGTCTTGCGTTTTGCCCAATATAAACTTAACTGCTTTATCATTCAGCTCATTGGAAAATTGCGCATATTCAGGGGTAGTTATACTCACTATTTTCAGCAGGGTTATTTCATCATCCTTATAGCCAAGTATCTCTTCCCATCCATCCGCATATATCATACGGTTTTCCTTTGAAGAATAAATATAAATGGCTTCTTCAGGAAACCTCGGAATGGTCTTCCGGAAATATAAAGCCTCTTCGCTCTGCAGATTTGCAGGCACATCAGATATGAAAGTCTTTGTATAATCGCCCGCTTTTGGCATCTGGTTTATCCTAATTCTTAAGGTACAATTTTATTTGCAATAATTGGTTGTTATCAAAAATATTATCATCCAACAAATGCTGAAAATTTTTTACTCTGTAATTTTTTTTGTGAAACGCTGCGTGTTGACGGAACTTATAGAAGAATATAACAGGATGGGTAAACAAATAAAGATCCCGGGATTTCAGCAAAAACTGAATTGAAAAGTAATTAACCCGGTTATAAGGGTTAGTCTTTTTTTTCCAAACTACCAAAAAATATGCCCTGCGTATTTACGCAGGTTGACTTATTAAAACTGTATTGTAATTTCAATCATCAAAGAAATTATTAAACTAAATACCATTTATTTAATAACTCCTTGAGAAAGCGTGCAATCCAAACGTTTGAAAACTCCGGCCTTAGCCTGCCTCTGAACACTGCCCGTTTTTTTAAGACGTACCTTAAAGGAAATGAAGATTCTGTAGTTGTAAAAGCTATCCGCAGAAATACAGGGCCCGGGCCTTATAAAGCGAACGGATAATAAAAGTATAACGAAAGAGTTTATTACTAATACCTAATTTTAAAAAAAATGCCCAGGGAAATAAAATCGGTTTGTGATGTGGCCCCTGCACTTTTTGTGACGGCCATCGTTCCGGACAATTACAGGGAGAGGCTCCTGAAATTAATACCCTCCGAAATGATCGTAGCCTGGATTGTTCTACAGGGGTTAATAATGGCACATAGAGACAATACTAGGCTGCTCATTGCGATAGCGTTTATTTGCTTACTAGCCATGACGCCACTGTACCTGAGGGTGGTGTGCAGGGTAAGAAAGGAGAAGCAGATTGTTTTGACGACTGCCGCCTTTGTGATCTGGGTAATGGCCTTGGGAGGCTTTCATATCATCTATCCCAAACTGGCCATTTTTGATGATAATTTCTTAGGCGCTTTGGCCCTGCTTGGTTACACACTTATCACTCCTATGTTTTATAGGGGGTACGATGTTGTGCCACATGCTAAATCGGAAAGCGAGGATGTGCTGGAAGAAATTTACAAATTCCATCAAAGTTAATCAGGTTATCCCGCTCTTTGATAAAACCCGACTAATCCGCCCTTGACAAATCGAAATATTTTAGGCCTGGTGCCATTTAAATTTAATTATGAAATCCTGTAAAATGAAAGTGCCAAAAGCTTACCAGGGTAGTACCTTCTTTGGAGGAATGCTCTTGATTTTATTAGGAGCTTATTACCAGTCCCGCAATCTGGATAGTTCTGGTTTCTATAAAATAGGTTTTTTGGCTGTTGCAATATCCATTGCATTGTGGGCAGCGTTTGGGTATTTTAAGGATAATAAATTGGGGTGAATAGCTTTTTCTTGGAAGCTATTAGGGATATTCTTTCCCAGCCGATTTCTCCTGTAGGAGCCTCAGCTGAACCTGAGAAGTTAAAGTTGATTTATATCATTGTTGATAGTTGCAGGATTATGCATTGCCAGAAAATATGCAATTACAATTATAGTTGCAGTAGCACTAGCAATAAATGCAGTTGCCGCACCAAATTGAAACCAAATTACTCCTGTCAGCGAGCTTGCCAGCATAGTGCATATACTTTGAAGCGCTGAAAAAGTGCCTATGGCTGTAGCTGTATCTTTTTTGGTTGTAATGTTGGAAATCCATGCTTTTGAAATCCCTTCTGTGGCTGCGGCATAAATACCATACAGAAAAAATAGTCCAAAAAAGAAGTAAAGATTTGAGTTTACCGACATTCCAAAATACACTATTGCAAATAATGCAAGCCCTATAATAAAGATGGTTCTTAGCCCAACCTTGTCGGCAAGGATACCAACAGGAAAAGAAAAGAAAGCGTAAATTAAGTTGTAAAAAATATAGATCCCGATCACCATTGTATCGTCAAGTCCTGTTTGCTTTGCCCGTAGCAGAAGAAAAAAATCTGAACTGTTGAAAAGAGTAAATAGTAATAGCCCTGTAACCACCTTTCTGTATTCAGCTGGACTTACTTTCCAGTATTTCAGGAATGAAAAGAAAGGTGTTTTTATTTTTGGTCTAATTTCATTTACTTTTTTTTCTTTGAGATAAAATGAGGATAGCACTGCAAAAAGACCCGGAATGAAAACAATGAAAAAAAGTGTTTTGTATTCCTTCGGATAAAAATACAAATAAAGCAATGCCAATGAAGGGCCAAGTACAGCTCCAAGCGTATCCATCCCTCGATGAAAACCAAAAACTTTTCCTTTTGTTTCAGGTGTTGCTTCATCTGAAAGAATTGCATCCCGTGCTCCTGTACGAATACCTTTGCCGAAGCGGTCCATTGTCCTCACAAAAAATATCCATAAAGGGAAAGTGAAAATGGCCATCATTGGTTTTGAAATAGCACTGAGCGCATAACCAATTTGCACAAAAGGAACCCGCCTGGCCGAAGTATCTGAAAGCTTGCCGAAATACCCTTTGCTAAGCCCGGCGGCTGCTTCAGCAACACCTTCAAGTATTCCGATCAATACAATAGAAAAACCAATTGCCTTTAAGTAAATAGGCAAAACAGGATACAACATTTCACTTGCTGTATCTGTAAACAAACTTACCAAAGATAAAATCCAAACAGTCCGGGTAATGTATTTCAAAATTTATTTTTTAACAATGAGTTTAATGACCTTAAAACAGGTTTGCAGGAACCGAACCTCTATATTGACTTACCAGGTAGGGCATCGTAAAAAGTTATTGCTTATGATTATTGAAGCAACCATCCACACCTGCTCACAAGATCAACCAGGATACGTTTCCTGAAGCCAATTTTTTCAATTTTTTCCGCAAAAATTACTGGTTCATTTTACTAAACAGCTCACTGATAGCTTCTGAATTTGCCTTTAACCTACCCTCACTGAAGCCGAATGTCAATTCTGTTTTTCCTGCCTTCATCTGTTGAAATACGGCTTCAACAAAATCACTCACGGCGGGTTGTCCATCGTGGATGCCTTTTCCGCCAAGGCCTGTGTTTAAAGCAGGAGGAATCATTTCTATTACCTCAATGTTTTTGGATTTCAACATTTTCCCCAAGGACAAGGTGAAAGAGCGGAAGAATGCTTTGGTAGCACAATACACCGGAACTTTTGTAAGCGGAACAAATGCCAGGCCTGAAGTAATATTTATAATTGTATCCAATGATTTTAAGTTTATAAACAGCGACGTTAAATGAACGGGCGCTAAAACATTGGTAGTAATTTCTCCCTTTGCCTTCTCATAAAAGTCACTATCTGTAATACTCATCCAGTTTTGTATGCCTGCATTATTTACGAGCACATTCAGATCGCGGTGGTTTTTAGTCACCCAATTGAATAATTCTATACGCTCAGCTTCAATGGACAGATCGCACACTTTGGTAATAACAGAAGGAAATTTTTTGGCAGCTTCTTTTAGCGCTGCTTGGCGTCTTCCGCAAATAATCACGGTGTTGTTTTCCTTAATAAATCTTTCAGTAAGTCCCAGGCCGATGCCGCTCCCACCGCCTGTAATCAGAATTTTGTTGTTAGCTAACTTCATTTTGTTTTTTTTAAATTGATCCTGCAAATTTAGATGATGAAGTTTAGTTTAGTCATATTTTCGTTTCAGAACTTTTGAGAAATAATTAATCTTATTTCAACTATTACCAGTCTTTTGCTCTGGTTCTGGCTTGTATTCCCTGCAATTAACGAACTTCGAAAAAAAGGAAGTCAGGATTCGGATTTACGTGAATCCTTAAAATTATTTTGCATTTTTGTAAATAAATTACCGGTAATACTCAATATGAATAAATTCAGTATAACGTTAAAGCATCTCTTGATTTTTTTGGTTGTTTGCTTCTGCCAATATTCATTTTGTGATGCGCAAACCTATTCGCACAAATTTCGGGTAATTGCTTTTTTTTCAGAGAAGAAAGACCCTGCTCATATAAGTTTCGATCATGAAGCCAACCAGTGGTTTCCCAAAATAGCTGCGAAATATCATTTTACTTACGATTCTTCCAACGACTGGAATAACCTGAATACAACATTTCTGTCCAAATATGATGTGGTAATATTTTTAGACACACGTCCAGATTCACTGGCACAAAGATTGGCCTTTCAAAAATATATGGAACGTGGCGGCGCATGGATGGGTTTTCACTTTGCTGCTTTTGCATTAACTCCCTCGGAATATCCCCAAAATTGGGACTGGTATCATGAAACATTTTTGGGAGCAGGTCAATATGTAAGTAACACCTGGAGGCCGACTTCAGCAATTTTAAGAGTTGAAGACAGAATCCATCCTATAACCAAAGGTTTGCCTGAAAGATTTAAATCTGCACCAAATGAATGGTACCTGTGGGAAAATGATCTGCGCAGGAATCCTTCTATCAAAATATTATTGTCAATCGACTCTTCAAGCTATCCTTTAGGTACTGGGCCCAAACTTTATGAAATATGGCACAGCGGTTATTATCCTGTGGCGTGGACTAACATAAATTATAAAATGGTTTATTTTAATATGGGCCATAATGATATGGACTATGAGCATAAATTTGATAGTGCCAACAGGACCCTCTCTTCTACCTTTGCAAGTGAAATGCAGAACAGACTTATTATAAATGCGCTATTGTGGCTGGGCTCGAAAGGAAAAAATAGAATGTGATTCGTGAATTATAAATTGTAATACTTTTATAAATCTTCTCCTTTTGAAAGCGACCTTTCCTGCCTTACGAGCTGCCTTACTATTTTTTAACTCAAAAAAATTAATTATGAAAAAAATGCTCACGGCAATTGCAGCCGCTTTTGTATTATTCTCCTGTAACACCAAGTCTACAGAACCTTCTGTAGCCAGTGATTCAACTAAGGCTACCGGAATGGCTACGGCAGAAATAAAACCTGCGGAAATTGCAGATTCAAAATATATGGATATCGGTAAGCGGTTTCTTGCAAATTTTTCCAAGGGGGATATTGATACCTGGTTGAATGACTATGCAGACAGTGCAGTTTTTGTATGGAATAGCGGCGATAGCCTAAAAGGCAAAGCAGCTATTGGTAAATACTGGAAAGGTCGCTGGACAGGGCTTGAGTCTATCTCATTTACGAATGACATCTGGCTGCCACTGCAGGTAAATAAGCCGCAAAGTGTAGAAGCTCCGGGAACGTGGCTGTTAGGATGGTATATGTTTAACGAAAAATTCAAGAACGGGAAATCGGTCGTAGAATGGGCTCATGATGACATGCACCTTGACGCTAACGGTAAAGTGGATCGCACGATTCACTATGTAGATATGGCACCGGTAAAGGCTGCATTAGGAAAATAATTTATCATTCTGTTTTCTAAAAAAGCATAATAGAATTAAACATTCTATTATGCTTTTTTATAGATTTCATTGGCCTTAAAACTTTTTTTCTTTGCCAGGTACTCAGGGCCGGAAATACCATATATGTCTGTACATCATCCGCTCAATACGATAAATTGAACCAAAAGTATATAACGCATTCCCCTGTTCATAATGCAAAACCAGGAACGTGAATTTTTTATCCTGGTCTACGCCGTTAGGAGAGCTAATTGGATGCAACATCTGTAAACTGTACCGAATAAACCATGGGCAGGTAGTTATTAACGGTTTGCCAGCTTTCTCCCCTGTCAGGAGAAAAAAACAGGTTACCGGTTGTTGTTCCAAAAGCAACTGCATCCCCTGAGGTTGCCAGTGCATGGCGATACACAATATCAAAACAGTTATGCTGTGGTAACCCCTTGTCTAAATTTTTCCAGCTTTTGCCTCCGTCATCTGTGCGGCAGATACAAAGCGCTCCCTTTATGGCAGTGCGGGTAGTATCACTATTGGCAGGGCAAACCCACGCCTGTTCCGGGTTGTCATCGGCAACGGCAAGGCCAAAGCCAAACTTCGCAGGGCCTTCATCCTCGCTAATATCCTTCCAGTTCATACCGCCATCCGTGGATCGGAAAATTCCGCAATGATTTTGCTGCCATAGTGTATCCGGGTCCGTTGGTGCTGACACCAAAATATGTGGATCGTGGCCAATATCTGCATGGGGGTCGGGAAGAAAATCTGCACGAAGGCCTTTGTTTCTCACACCCCATGTTTTTCCGGAATCAGTAGTTTCAAAAACACCGGCGCAACTGATTCCTATAAATACATGTTCTTCATTGCGCGGATCAACTACAATCGAATGTATACCAGGCTGATCGCGGCCACCGCCCATCCAGTATTGCTTACGGCTCGGGTGATCCCATAAAGACTGAACCAGCTTAAAATTGCTTCCCTCATCATCACTTACAAAAAGGCCTCCCGGATCTGTACCCAGCCAAAGCCTTGAGGGGAATGACTTACCTCCATTAGCGAGAGCCCAGATATAACGTGTCGAAGCTTTTATTCCGTCTTTTATTTCTTCACCTTCAGGGTACGCAGGAGCGTTAACTTCCTCCCACGTTGCCCCCCGGTCTTTCGAGCGATGAAGCTTAACACCCCAATGGCCGTGATCTAATGCGGCCCACCATGTTCCGGAGCGGTCATCTGCATAAGCGATGGAAACGGGCACTCCTTCGAAAGAGAGGTTTTCCACTTCCCAATTATTATTGTGAAAACGGTAAGCTAAGAAACCTTTCCTTGTTCCGAGAAGCAAAGCATGTTTCATTTGTATTACATTTTTGAGTTAACCCCCCGATAAAGCCTGCATGAAGTAAATTTCGCTGTCCGGTGAAAAATGATCACTGAGCCCCTCCCGGTCATTTATCATTTTACCATTAATAAAAATATTAACATGGTTACGCAGATTGCCTTGCTCATCCAGCAAATAGCTGCGCACCCTCGGGTGCCCAGCCTCCATTTCGTCCAGAAGTTCCCTCAGCGTATTTCCCTTGACCGGCATTTCTTTCAAGTCGGGGAAAAATCTTTCCAGGGCATATGTAAATTTCACTGTAGGCATTTCAATTATATAAATACCTTTTGATCAAAGCTTCTAAATTTAGAAAAGGCATGTCTAAGCTACACATTTTTTTTATTCTATGGTTGCTTTAATTAAAATATGATTCCGGAATTATTTTCCACATATCGTGCGCCAGCCTTCCGTTGAGTAATTCATAAATTAAATAGATGGGCCAGAAAATATAATGAATAATCGCCAGCAAAATAGAATGATTGTAATACCAGCTCACCATGATGGCGTATATGCCGAGGATGAAGTAGAATATGCTTTTATCTCTGTTTCTCATAACTAATTATTTATGCAGTCATGTAACCCAAACGTAAAAATATCAATTATTCACGGCTAGAAAATTAAAAATTTGCGAGCGCCCCATTTAGATTTCTTTTTATACAAATATGCATCCGCCCATACCCGGAAATTTAAAGTTCTTTAATATAGCGGGCGCTAAATTGGAATTTGTCAAAATTCATTTCTACAAAAAAGTTCTTAACGCCACCTGTTTTAGCTGAAGCAAAAAATTCTTTCCAGTCAATAATCCCCTGCCCTATTGCAACTTCTTTTTTTTCAGCCGTCCAGTCAGAAAGATGCGAGGATATGAACCTACCGGGGTATTTATCAAAGTAGGTGGAAGACTTATAGCCAAGATTTATTACCTCAGTTTGAAATTGCATCTTAACCAGAGCGGGATCAAAACGACTCATCAGGGCATCATAAATAAGCTGACCTTCCTGCATGACAAATTCCATTTCATGGTTGTGGAAACCAGTTTGCATGCCAGCTGATTTTATTTTTTCAGCTGCAACGTTTAGTTTATCAGCATCGCCATAATAATCGTTCAAAGTAGCCGTTTTCGGCAACCAGAATGTGGAGCATATCATTTGGGAAAGTCCAAGATCATGGGCGAATTCAATACTCTTATCCAGGTTCTCCGGGGTAAATTCTGATTTACCAAAATGACAACTTGGACAGGTAAGTCCCGAGTCTTCAATAATGCTTTTGATATCGGATGTTTTCATTTTGGTCAGGAAGCCAAAACCAATTTGAGAATAGCCTGTAGGGCTGCACATCTCAACCAGTTTGTATCCGAAACTTTCCATGGTTTTCAGGGTGCCTGCAAAATCTTTCGCAAGCATATTTCTAATAGTATAGCTTTGAAATCCGAGGGGGAAATCAAATAATTTTGAAACCGGGTTTGATAGTAATACACCGGGGATCTGTGATAAAGCAATTGCGGAGCCTAATCCAACAGCGCCTTTGCCTATAAAATTTCTCCTGGTTATTTTTTTCATGATAAATTAAATATAATCGTGTGCTTGTTTGAAATTAAATAGTTGAAGGATCCCAGCCGGCCCTATATTCGCGGGATAGGTATTTATTTGCATCCGGCACATTGGTTATTGTTAAGCTCGCTGCATCATATTTTAATAGGCGCCCGGTTCTTAAAGCGACCGCATACAGGTTTACCGCCTCCGTTAGATGTTCTGCTTCCATAAAGTTCCCGGGATATTGCTTACCTGTTCTGCAGGCATCCACAAAAAGAGGCAACGCTGAAGATGTTTGTTCCACCTGGCTTCGCTTATCGGCTGTTGTATTTATTGTTGCTTCCATTTTCTTCCCCGAAATGATCTGTGGATTCTGAACGTTAAATCCCGCCAGTATTTTACCACCGTCTCCAACGAACATCATCCCTTCTGCCGGCAATTCTTTATTTGCATCCATTAATTCAGCAGGAATCGGAGGCCTCATGCCGCCATCGTACCAGCATAGATCAACTGCAGGCCTTGAGCCATTGGCTGGATATTTAAACCTTACGGTACTGGCCATCGGGAAGGAGAAGTCATTATGTATCTGGTAGGGAACAGGTTCATGCATAGCCACCACATGACTCAGGTGTGGCTCAATAACTATGGGAGCTGTCAGTTGCAAAGCATTGAATACTGTCCATAGGCTGTAATGTCCCATATCTGCCAGAGACCCACCACCGAAATCGTACCAGCCACGGAAAACCATATTCGTGTATTCAGGACTGTAAGGACGGTTAGCTTCCGGTCCCAGCCAAAGGTCCCAATTAAGCCCGGCGGGCACAGGAGGTGTGTCGGTTGGTATCACCGGATATTGCGGCCATACAGGACGATTGGTCCAGTTATGCACTTCAATAAGCGAGCCGATGGCGCCTGCGTTTATCCATGCCATCACCTGGCTCATATCGCCATTGGAATCCCACGGTATAAGGTGGGTGATCACCTTCGTGTTCCGTGCTGTTTCTATAACTTTTTTTCCTTCCAGCAATCGGTTTGAAAGTGGCTTATGCACTAATACGTGTTTGCCCCGCTTCATGGCCGCTATGGCAATAACTCCATGCAAGTGGTCGGGTGTCATGATCTTAACAGCATCAAGGTCCTTTTCTTTATCCAAAAGCTCCCGGGCATCTGCGTACGCAGCACAACCGTTATATTTTAATTCAGGATGAATATTAGCATAAAAAGTATCCACGATGGATTTACCATTGTCCCTGCCCCCCGGAATCATATTGTCTCCGCCCGAATCCCAGTCGGGTTTGTTGATGGCTTTTCGTATTTCAAATCTCAGGTAGTCTTAGATCGGAAGAGCGTCGTGTAGGGAAAGAGTGTAGATCTCGGTGGT
>OBLT010001178.1_pt1 | contig 16737 bp, 11 predicted proteins | sample 1518721 | NCBI WGS metagenome assembly OBLT01 (sample SAMEA3539307, study PRJEB22396) | soil metagenome | biome: tundra; feature: field; material: soil | place: USA | collected 2010-05 | depth 0.15 m | reverse complement strand
TTCATGGCCGCTTGGTACCAGTATAGGTCTCTAGTGGCGCACGCTTCAGCGTGCAGCGGCGAACTTCAGTTCGCCGGACTGTCGGCTAAAGCCGACAGCGGCACGCTAAAGCGTGCGCCACGGGTCTCTGGCTCCGTCACGGCGACGATCCGATCGCCTTTCACATCCCGCAGCGACTGCCGTACCCCGGAAGGCCAGCGGATCTCGATCTCGCGGGCGGCCGGAAAGCGGCCAAGCCCGAAGTGTACCCGAGGGTCGCTGGACGCCGCATAACCGGTGCTGGTGGTCACCTCGTTGTATTGGCTCTGACCGTCGCCGGTGGTGACCCGGATCTGCGCTCCGATCCCCATCCGGTTGCTCTTGGTGCCAATAAGTTTGAGCAACAGCCAGTGGTTCTGGTTTTCCGAAACGTTGTGAAACAACTGAACGGGGCCGCGCAACTGGGTCACGACCAAATCGATGCGGCCATCGTTATCGAGATCGCCATACGCCAGCCCGCGATGGGGCGCCGCACGCGTGAAATCCGCACCGGCGGCGGCGCTTACGTCTTCGAATTGCCCGTTGCCAAGATTGCGGAAGACCGCGTTCGGTTCCGCGTAGTGAAAATGTTTCGAAACGGCGTCGATGTCGTCCATCACGTTGCCGCGGGCCACGAACAGGTCCTTCCAGCCGTCGTTATCCAGATCGGCGGCTCCATTCGACCAACCGGACATTTCCCGCGTCAACTGGGCGAGCCGGCTCCTTTGCGTGACGTTGCCGAACTGTCCCCTCCCGAGGTTCCGGAACAGCGGAAACGTTTCGTTTTCGATGGCGGTGTGCCAGATGTCCGGCAGTCCGTCGTTGTCCACATCGCGAAAATCCGCGCCCATGCCCGCGAGCTGGTTGCCGTCCTCGTTGTACGCCACACCCGCCGTGAACGCGACCTCCTCGAACTTCTTGCCGCCCAGGTTGTGAAACAGCAGATTCGGGCTGTTATCGTTTGCCACGAAGACGTCCATGAACCCGTCGCCGTCATAGTCGGCAAAAACTACGCCCATGCCCTTCCCCTCGACGGTGGCGATCCCAGTCTCGCTCGAAACGTCGGTGAAGGTGCCGTCTCCGTTGTTGCGATAGAGCGTATTCGGAAGCGGCGCGAAACTCTTAGGATGGCAGTAGCCCCGGCCGTTGGTCCCCATGCAAGCGGGCTCATGCTGGGGGTCCCACTGGCAGTAGTTGGAGACGAAGAGATCCAGCAGGCCGTCGTTATTGTAATCGAACCAGCCGGCCGAGATCGACCACATCTTCCGGCCCTTCAGCATGGCGCCGCCGACGCCCGCCTTCGCCGTTACGTCGGTGAACGTCCCATCGCCGTTGTTGTGGAAGAGTTGATTCCCGTTGACGTTGGCCAGGTAAATATCGGGCCACCCGTCGTTATCGTAGTCGCCCACCGCTACGCCCATGCCGTAGCCGGTTCCCGCGACCCCGGCGCGCTCCGTCACGTCGGTGAAGGTGCCGTTGCCGTTGTTATGGAAGAGGCGATTGTAGTACTTCGGCCCGGTCTTCACGAGCGACGGCATCTCGGCGCCGTTGACCAGGTAGATGTCGAGCAGGCCGTCGCCGTCGTAATCCAACAAGGCAACTCCGGCCGGCATGGTCTCGGGTTGATGCTTCTCCGGAGTCGGACAGTTCTCGGTTACGAAGTGGAGCCCGGCAGGCTCCGCGATGTCCTTGAAACGGATTGGTCCCGGCGCCGGAGCGAGCGCATGGGCTGCCCACGCGCATGCCGCCACCGCTCCCACGATTGGCGCCCATCGCCTCCAGGACATGTTATCGCGCCCCTTTCGGCGGCTCCCGCACGGTGAGGATGCGGTCCACGGCAAGGTCATGCAATGTCTGGATCGCGCCGCTGGGCCATGCAATCTCCAGCGACCGCACCGAACGATCCCGGCCCAAACCGAAATGGGCGCGCTTATCGTTGGCGGAGAAGTAACTGCCGCCGGTGGTGACGGTGGCGTACTGACTTGCGCCGGACTCGCTCACCAGATGGAGACGCGCTCCGATGCCATCGCGATTGCTCACCGTTCCAACCGTGTTAATCGTCAGCCAGTGATTGGGGCTTCCCTGATTGTGAAGCAGCATTGGTTTCCCGTCGAGGCAACTCACCACAATGTCGATCTGCCCGTCGTTGTCGAGATCGCCGAAGGCCGCGCCGCGGGCCGCCTGCACCGGGTGGAACGGCTCGCCGCTCTGCGCGGACACGTCCTCGAAACGGCCCTGCAGATTGCGCAGGAGCAAAAGCGGCTCACGATAGCGCACGTTGCCCTGGAAGTATTCGATGTTGTCCATGACATGCGACTGCGCGACGAAGAGGTCTTTCCAGCCGTCGTTGTCGTAGTCGAAGAACGCGGTCCCCCAGCCGGAGTGCGCCATGGTCATGCGCGCCACGCCAGTCGTGCCCGACACGTATTGGAACGATCCCTTCACGTTGTGAAAGAGGGCGTACTTCTGATTCGCCAGGTCGCCGATGAAGATGTCCGGCCAGCCGTCGTTGTCGTAGTCCTCGAATGCCACGCCCATTCCCGAGAATGCGTGCCCGTCTTCGTCGTAGGCCAGACCGGCCGCCAGCCCGACTTCCGAGAACGTCCCGTCGCGTTTGTTGTGGAACAGTTGCTCCGCGATGGCGTCATTGGCCACTAGAATATCCGGCCACCCGTCCTGGTCGTAGTCGTTGAACGCGCTGCCGAGGCCCCTTCCCGGAGCGGCAGCGATCCCGGATTTCGCACTCACATCCGTGAACGTGCCATCTCCGTTGTTGTGATAGAGAATGTAGGTGGCAGACTTGAAAACGTCGGGATGGCAGTACGCCGGTTGCCCGCGGTCCGGCGCGCCACACGGCATATTCTTCGAGAAGTCCCAGTCCAGATAGCGAGCGACAAACAGATCGAGGTAGCCATCGCGATCGTAATCGACAAACAGTGCGCTCGACGACCAGCCACCCCCTCCAACGCCAGCCTTTTCGGTGACATCCGTGAAGGTACCGTCGCCGTTGTTATGGTACAAAATATTGCGCCCGAAATTGGTGACGTACAGGTCCGGGCGGCCGTCGTTGTCATAGTCTCCCACCGCAACCCCCATTCCGTAAGAGTGACCTTGAAGTCCGGTCTGCTCGGTCACGTCGATGAAACCGCCATGGCCATTGTTGCGATACAACCGATTCCAATATTTCGGGTCGGACTTGTCGGGCGCCGCGCCGGGAGGCATGGGATTTTGCAGGCGCGCGCCATTGACGAAGAAGAGGTCCTCGAATCCGTCTCCGTCATAATCCAGCATGGCGACCCCGCCGGGCATCGATTCAATCAGGTATTTCTGCGGTGTGCGGGAGGAAAGAAGCTGAAAAGTGATGCCAGCTTTCGCCGTCGTGTCGAGGAAAACAGGCAGAGGCGCGCGCGCCCGCTCCCCGCCGAACAGCGCCAAGCCGAGGACGCAGAAAACCGGGAGCGGCCATAGGGCAGTGAGGAGGACACCTCGGCGGCTCATGTATCACCAGCGTACCGCCAAACCCTCCGACACAAAAGCGCCGTCAGCGCCGCGGCGATGTCCGCGGCCTTGACGGCGCAAGGAGATAGCTCAGATGAGCGGTCTCAGAAGTAGAACTTCAAGCCACCCTGTAATTGACGCGGTTGGTTCGACTGCGATGTCACCCGGCCGAAGTTCGAATCCGCCAAACTTGAGTCAGGATAGCCAAACACAACGTTGTTAAAGAGGTTGAATGCTTCGGCGCGGAATTCAAAGTACCTGTTTTCGCCGAGCCCAACGTGGAATTGACGGAAAAGGGACAGGGTGACATTCTTTCCCCAGTCCGCGACCAGAGAGTTAGGCTTTGAGCTACCGTACGTGTAGGGCGCCGGATCCGCATAGGCCGCCGTATTGAACCATTCCGCTGGCGTTCCGCCTACGGAATGCGGATTGCCTACGAGGTTCGCCCACTCCGTGTTGTAGCCTCCGTTGTTCAGAATCGCGATAGGCGCAGTCACCGTGAACGGCGCACCCGAATTCAGTTGCACGATGCCGCTGAGTGTCCAGCCGCCAGCCAATGTTTTGAACGCTTTGCTGCCACCGGCGCCCGGCCTCCCGAATGGCGACTGCGCGACAAACGACGCGGAAAAGACGTTCGTTTGGTTGAGATCGGATACTTGCACATTCTGCGCGCGGTTGTAGGGGTTCGTCACGTTGCATTGGGCTCCCAGCGAGCAGTTATCGTCGGTCGACCGCGACAAGGTGTAGGCCAGCACAAACGAGAGATCATGGGTGGAGCGTTTGTTGACCGAAACCTGCAACGCATTGTACCGGCTGCCCCCCACGCTCTGGTCGAACCATTGCGGCAGCATGTACGGAAACGGGTAACGATCGACCGGGTTACCCGGGCCGGGAGTCGCCACATTCTCTACGGGGCCCCAGTCCAGATGCCGGCCCACGGAACCGACGTAGTTCACGTCGAGAACGGTGTTGCTGGGGAGTTCCCGCTGGATGCCAAAGTTCCATTGATCCATATAAGACGTCTTGAAATTCGGATCGACCATCCACTGGCTCACCTGATCGAAGCTGATCCGTGGATAGACGACGCCGCCGCCGCTGCCGAACCCCAGTGGATCCCCCATACTCGATGTGATGAGATTCTGATTCAGGGCCGGATTGTTAATGGTCGCTACGGCCGGCCAGTTTCCGCCGAAATTCTGGGCCAATTGGGTTACTGCGCCCCACATGTCGTAAAAGCGCCCATATCCGCCTCGCGCCACCATCTTGTCGGTGATCCGGTACGCCAGACCCAACCGTCCGGCCCAATTCTTGTAATTGTTTTGCAGTATCCGATGATCCGAGGGCGCTACGACAACATGCGGCGGAAGTCCCGTGTATGGATCGGGTCCATTCGACGCGTAGATCCCGTTGGGCATGCAGGGCGCCCCGACGGTGGCCGAGCAATTCGGCGGAAGTGCCGTCAAAGTGTACACTCCGGTTATCGGATTGGCGTTACCCGTGTAGAGATCCTTGCCCGCGCCGTAGATCGGCTGTATTAGGAAGTCATTGCGGAATCCGATGTTGACCGTCAGCCTGGGTGTCGCTTTCCACTGATCCTGCACAAAGACGGCATCGTCCCAGCCACCGTGATTCACTTCATTGACATTCCGAAGCGCGGCGCCGCCGGGGACTCCGAGGAGGAACGAAGCCCACGGATCGCCGCCGACGCCCTGGACGGCGCCGCCCAGACCCGCCGTTTGCGTAGTGTTGAACGTGTCGTTGGCGTACCCGATCGGCGAGTGGAAGTTGTTCGTTTGCATATCCACGCCGAATTTGATGGTATGCTTGCCGATGACCTTCGCGAAGGTGCCGCCGAACTGCCAGACGTTGGCGATGCCGGTAGCCTGCAGCGCTTGATACGGAAAGCTCAAATAGGGACCCATCGATATGGAAGGCGCAACGACCTTGCCATTCAGGGTGCTGAAAAACGTGTTCATCCCGAGGCCGTCGATATTACTGATGAACGACGGAGTTTCGCCCGGGACCGAAGTGGTTAAGATGTCGTTGCCAAAATTCCGCCCAAAGTAGACGTCCAGGATCGCCGTTGGGCCGAACGTGTGGGTTTCATGCAGGGCATAATTATACCCGTAAATGTTCGACAGCCCCTGACCAATCACGTTGTTCGGTGTCTGCTCGTCCTGCTGGAATTGACTGTACCGGAACATGATCTGGTCTGAATTGCCAAAGTACTGATCGGCCCGGATGGATCCCGAGTCCTGATTGGTGCTGGAGGGGGCCGGTATGTAGATGTTGTTTCCGTTGAGGAGCGCTCCGGCGTGGGGAACCAGATTCTGATAGGCCAAGGCCATCGGGTTGAGCTGCGTCGACGGGATGATGTTGCCGGGGAAGGGATTGCGCGAGTACGTGTTCGAGCTGGCGTTGTAGGTCGTGCTGCTGGGATCGTAAACGGTCACAGGCAGCGCACTGAAATTACCGGCTCGCTCCGCATCCGTAGGCCCAAGTGTGCCGGCTTCGTTGAACAGGCGTTGCCGGTATCCTTCGTAAGCGCCATAGAAGAACGTCCGATTCCTGCCGTTGTAGATTTTGGGAATCCAGATGGGGCCGCCACCCGCGAGTCCAAACTGGTTTTGGCGAAGCGGCGTGCGGGCGGCGTCGAAGAAACCGCGGGCGTCCATCTGCTCATTGCGCAGGAACTCCCACAGCGTGCCATGGTACTGGTTCGTACCGGATTTGCTGACAACGCTGATGATTCCGCCCGTTACGCCGCCGTATTCGGGCAGGTCATTATGCCCCTGGGTCTTGAACTCCTGGATGTCGTCTATGATCGGTGCATAGTTGTACGTCGTCAAGAACGTGTTCAGGTCGTTGATGCCGTCCAGGAGGAACGTATTGCTCCGGACATGCGCACCATTGATTGAGGGGAAGGAGAAACTGCCGATGGCATTGCCTACGAACCCGCCACCGCCACCGCCGCTCTGGTCTCTGTTGACGTTGACGACACCCGGGGTGATGGTCAGCAGCTCGGTGAAGTTGCGTCCGTTCAGGGGAAGCTCGACGACTTCCTGGTTGGCGACCACTGTGCCCAACTCGGAAGTCGAGTTTTCCACTGCGGCGGCAGTTGCCTCCACGGTTACACTCGTTTGCGTCTCGCCCACTTTGAGGTGAAAGTCGAAAGCGGCAGTCTGGTTCACTTCCAGGTGGATGCCAGACTCGGTCACGCCTGCAAAGCCCGTCCGGCTGACCTTGAGGGCGTAGTTGCCCGGCACGACATTGATGAAAACATAGGCGCCGTCGTTGTTCGAGGTGGTGGATCGCACCACGTTGGTATCCACATTGGTCAGGTCGATCTCTGCGCCGACGACGACCGCTCCGGTCGGGTCGGTAACGACGCCGTTGACGCCGGCGGATGCCTGCTGAGCTGCGGCCGGCGGCGCGACCGCCCATAGGCCCAAAATCATCAGAAGCGCGGCGAGGCCGCAACGCCTCAACCATTGTTTTCTGGCTAACGCTGCCATATGGTCTCCTTTAATACGCGGATTTTTTGTTCCAAGCACGTCGCCGGCAAGACCGAGGATCGCCGCCGCTGGCGCAAATCTCATTCCAGGACCACTCAACCCCACTGCAAACGACGATGACTGTATCGTTAACTATAGTGGGAGTATACTAACCGCTCAACTTTGTGTCAAGGGAAAATGTGTGAAAATGATTGATTGCAGGGAAAAACGATTGGCATGCAGCCGCTGGGGATCTCCGCGTCAGCGGTTGACGGAGATGTTGGGTTGGCAAAAAGCTTTCCCCGAAGCGAAGGCGCACAGGGGGCAACAGGCCCAGGTTGGCCAATCATCGTAAACTATTGAAAATTATTAAGTTAGTCCCAGAAATCCCGAAGGTTGGCTGGGCCGTAGATGGCGATTCGGGGCCCGCGCGCGACGGTTGCCGGTTTCCCCTTCAACTATTGAGGATATTGAGGAAGGTAACGAAACGCACGGATCGATCGCCTCAGCTATGCGATCCCCAAGTCGAGCGGCGGCCCGCCGAAGGCGGCTGCCTCTCGTTGCCGGCCTTCCTGTAACGTTTCAGCCACCGTTGACGCTGTGCTTTATTCAGCTTTGGACAGCGTGTTCGCTCCCAAGAGGTAGGCCCTCAGGCCGCTCTGACGGTGGACGCTGGGGTTCCCTATCGAGTGAACCCCCACGTGACGGCCTCACTCGGCCAAGCCCCAAGCGCGGCGGACGCATCTCTGTTTTCCGCGCCAGGGTACATAATGGTAAAAATGGCAGTCACGATGAAGGACATCGCCCGGGAACTCGGGCTGTCCGTGGTAACGGTTTCCAAGGTCATTCGCAACCACAGTGACATCGGAGAAGAAACCCGGCAACGCGTACTCAAGCGTATCAAGGAGTTGAACTACCAGCCGAACATGGCCGCCCGCGCTCTGGTCACCGGCCGTACCTATTCGGCCGGGTTGATTGTTCCCGACCTGATGCATCCGTTTTTCGCGGAGGTGGCGAGCGGGCTCTCCGATGTGCTGCGCCGCAAGAATTACAGCCTGCTGATCTCCTCCTCACAGGGCGACCCGGACCTGGAACGGCAGGAGATCAAGCGGCTGCTGAGCCGCCGGCTGGATGCCCTGATGATTGCCTCCACCCAGTGGACCGTCGAGAGCTTCCGGCGTATTGAAGAGCAGAAGGTCCCGTACGTGCTCATCGACCGCGCTTTTCTGGGGATGCCGGCGAATTTTGTGGGCGTGGACGACATCGCGGTCGGCCGTCTGGCGACCGAGCACCTGATATCGGTCGGATGCCTGAAAATCGCGCACATTCGCGGCCCCGCCACGAGCACGGCGTTGGGGCGTATGGAAGGTTACCACCAGGCCCTCGCGCACCACGATCTGAGCCAGTTCCAGGGCTACGTTCTGGCCGGACGCTCGGCTGACGTGGATAGCTGGATCAGCGGCCACGAGGCGATGAAGAAGCTGCTGGCTCTGGCTCCTCGGCCCGATGGCGTGTTCTGTTATAACGACCCGATCGCGATCGGAGTGATCGATGCGATCCTCGAGGCTGGATTGCGCGTCCCCCAAGATATTGCCGTGATCGGCTGCGGCAATCTCCATTTTGACAAGTCCCTGCGCGTGCCCCTTTCGAGCGTGGACCAACAGAGCCGGGCCATCGGCGAGCGCGCCGGGAAACTCGTGCTGTCGCTGATCGAAGCAAAGGTCGCGCCGCAGCCAAAGAGCGTAATGCTCCAGCCGTCTATTGTGCCGCGCGAGTCCACACGAAGACTACAGTGAAAACGATTCCACCGGAATCCCCCAGCCTTTGGGATTACCTCATCGTTACCGCCGCCAATGACCGCCAGGCGGCGGCTTACGAGTCGCAGATTCGGCTTCGCCGCGAGATGGGACTGCTGGCGCAGGTGCGGGACTTCCTGGTGATCCCGGATCGGGATGGCCGTCGCATCGGTAGCGGCGGCAGCACGCTGCAGTGCCTGGGTGAGGTGTTGCGCCGCGAGTCGCAACCGGGCGACGACCTGAGCGATGGCCGGCGCGCGGAGGCAATCTTGAGCCGCCTGCGCATTCTGATCGTTCACGCCGGCGGCGACTCCCGCCGCTTGCCTGCGTACTCGCCTTGCGGGAAGATCTTCATTCCGCTTCCCGGCGGAACCGACCCGAAAATACATTCCACGCTGTTTGACCGGCTCGTCGCGGTATTCCTTGCTCTTCCCGCGGGCGCGCGCGGCGCCGGTCAGGTGGTGATCGCCGCGGGAGACGCTCTTATCCGTTTCGATCCGGCGGCGGTGCACCTCGGCGGGCCCGGGATTACCGCGATCGGGGCGCCGACGGCTCCGGACGAGGCGGCTCGTCACGGCGTGCTCTGCCCCAACGCCGACGGTTCCGTTCGCCTGTATTTGCAGAAGCCGGACGTGCGCGCGCAAACCGAAGCGGGCGCCATCGGTGCCGACGGCCGGGCGGTGCTCGACATCGGTATTATGAGTCTGGATGCCGGCGCGGCGGCCAAGCTCCTGGGGGCGTTCCGGACTCCGCCAGCGCGCGCCGCGATTCCGTCCCATGGCATCGATCTGTACCGCGAGGTCTGCTGCGCTCTGGGAACGGAGGCGACGCTCGCTCACTACCTGAGGACCGCACGGTCCAGCAGATCGTCGCTGGGCGAAGCGGTTCTGGCGAGCCTGTTCGCCGAACTGCGGCCAATCCCATTTAACCTCCGCATACTCGATGAGTGCAGCTTCCTACATTTCGGATCCACCAGCCAGTTGATCTCAAGTGGCCTGGAGCTGGTCACCCAGGACCTGGGCGCGCCGCCCCCTACCACGATATTGGACATCAACAATGACGTGCAGGCCAACGGCGCCATCGCCGGCCACGAAGTCTGGGTGGAGGGTTGCCGCCTGCGGGCCCCGCTCTGCCTGCGGCGCCGCACCGTGCTCGTAGGCGTTGACGTTCTCGATCCTCTCGAACTGCCCGCCGGAGCCTGCCTGGACGTTTCAGCGGGCGTGAATCGAGATAGTGGCAAGGTGTGGTTCATCCGGTGCTGCGCCGTGGATGACACGTTCAAACGCTCCATGCCGGAAGGCGCGACTTTCTGCGGAGGGCGGCTGGCGGATTGGCTGCTGGCTGCCGGCGCGCCACTCTCGAGCATCTGGGATGACGAGACACCCGAAAGGGAACGCACGCTCTGGAACGCCAGATTATTTCCGGCCGAGGAAGAGTGCGGAGCTTTTCGGCGGTGGCTTTGGATGTTCGACATTGCCAGCGCCACGCCGGAGCAGAAGCTCAGTTTTCGTTCTGCGGATCGCTATAGCTCGACCGAGATCGCGGTGCGGGCCGATCACGCGGCCTTCCACGCTAGGCGCGCGGCCTTACGCGCGGCAGGGGCGAAGTAAGTGCACACTGAAAAACACCTGCCGTATCCTCCTGCTGGTCGCGGTAGGCGGAGGAAACGATGTTAGAGCGTCCGCCGGCCGAGCGGACGCCGTCCGGCAACGCAGGCTGTCTGAACAGTGGGCACGATGGCCTTTGTGTTACAGATCGTGACAGGAAATAAGAAAACTCTCTTCATCGCGGATGACGGAAGGAACTTGGCGTTCACCTTCATTCTGATTAGCTCGCTGTTTCTACTGTGGGGTCTCAGCAACGGGATGATCGACGTGATGGACAAGCACTTCCAGGAGGAGTTGCGCCTGAGCAAGTCCCAGTCCGCCTGGGTGCAGTTCGCGCACTATCTCGGCTAACTTCCTGATGTCGCTGCCGGCCGGATGGCTGGCGACCCGGCTGGGGTACAAGGGCGGCATCATCGCCGGGCTCCTGATTGTTGCCGCCGGCGGGCTATGGTTCATCCCGGCTACGCATATCAACGCCATGGTTCACGAAGGGCGCGTCTCGCCCACCACCGCCTTCGTCGCGTTCCTGGCAGGCGGCGCAGGGCTGGCTGTCGGTGGCTTGCGTGTTTCTGAGTTACTTCTTCATGTCGATCATGGGCGGCGCAATCCTGCCCAAACTGATGGGGCACGTTGCCGACCGGTACGACATGTCCCGCGGGTTCATCGTGCCGGCATGCTGCTTCGTCATTGTGGCTTTCTATGGCTTCAACTGGCCCCGATTCAGCAGGGCGGAGTCGCGGCAGGCGGCGAAATCGCCCAGTCTGCACGGGTAGATCTCGCGTCAATTCAGATCGTCACGGCTTGGTAGCCGTGCATCGGAAGCCTGCGAGACCATAATAGAACGTGACAGTTAACGTTTTTCATTGACAATTCATCGTGAATTAGGTACCGTACCCTTTCGTGCATGCGTTTACCATGGCGCTTCTTCCGGCTGGCCGCATCGCCCGGTGCCAGGTACGGCCTGTCGGCCATGCGAAACCGCCGGCGTCCAACGTCATGGGCGCGCTGAACCCAACAGTCCAGCGATTGAATGTGACAAAGCGCAGAACGTGCCCCAGATTGCCAAGCGGGCCTTCCGCGGCAGGCCGGTCTCACGGACATTTCGAATTGTCTGGGTCGGCCCGCAGCGTGACGTGGGCGTCCCAGCCGTGGCAGAGCCGGATTCCGGAGTTCGCTATGACGGTGCCATCGTCCGAACCACCGAATAACGTGACTGACGGATCGTGCCTGAGGGGACGATGAAACCAACTCGGCGCGCCGTGCCTGGCCAGCCTGGACTGCCGTCGCTCGGCTGGTCACAGATGGTTTCTCCATGTCTTCTTGCTTTTCGGCTCGCGGCTCGAAGGCGCCCCTGCCGGGCGTTTCCAAACGGCTCTGGAAGGTGTAACAGCGCCATGAATCTGGTGGATGTTGCCGAGAGGGCCAAGGTTTCCACGGCGACCGTTTCCAGGGTTCTGAATGACATAGCTCCTGTCAGGGTATCCACTCGCGAACGGGTGATGAAAGCGGTTAGAGAACTGCACTACCACCCGAACATGAATGCCCGTAACTTGGTGTGCAGCAGCCGCACCCTGGGCATGATCGCATCCAACATGGGGAACCCGTTTTTCTTCGATATCTTTCGCAAGGTGGAGTCGGAAGGGCATCGGAGGGTATATGAAGTCCTGGTGGCCAATACCGATCACCGTTCCGACAAACTGGTGAACAGCATCCGGCTGATGCTGGGCCGCCGGGGCGCCGGGCTGGCCGTCTTTGTGTCGGAAATGCCGCCGTCCCTCATCGATGAACTGGCCGAAAGCAAGTTTCCCGTAGTCTTCGCCGATGTGGGTATCCCGCGCGCGAAGATCACCAATATCCGAGTGAACTACGCCGCAGGCGCGGAAAGGGTGGTCGAGTATCTGCACAGCCTGGGGCATCATCGCCTGGCTTTTATCGATCATCACGGGACCGTGGGTCCCTTCACTGAGAGGAAACGGGCTGTTCTGCATACGGTGGCGGGATACTCGCCGGCGGTAGAGATCCGGACCGCCGCCGGCGCCGATGGACCCGAAGGCGGGCGTGAAGCCACTCGGGAATTGCTGAGAGGCGGATTCCGTCCGACGGCAGTCATTTGCGTAAATGACTTTATGGCTATCGGAGCCTTGCGGGAACTGCGCGCCCAGGGTCTGCGTGTGCCTCAGGACGTGTGCGTCACCGGGTTTGACAATATCGAACTCTCCGAGTTTTGCTATCCCGCCCTCACTACGGTACACATTCCGCGCGACCGGTTCGGACAGTTAGTCTTTGACATTTTGGTGTCCGATCCGCGCAGGCTGCGGATCGCAGGCCGCGAAATCGTCATCGACCCGGAACTGGTGGTGCGAGATTCTACCGGACCGGCGCCCAAGGTATGAATCGACAGAGTTTCTCGCTATTGCATCATTGGCCTCGGCCCGAGAAGCGGTTTCATCCTCCGCAGCGGGTTGTGACGGTTTCGCGAAGGTGAAGAAATGTTCAAGACACTTTTGTCGCTTTCCTTACTCTGCGCGGCTTGCGCCCGCGCACAGAACTACCAACCCAACTGGGAATCGATAGACCGGCGTTCTACACCGGCCTGGTTCGCCGGCGCCAAGTTCGGAATCTTCATCCACTGGGGCGTGTATTCGGTGCCGTCTTACGCTCCAGTGCTGCCCGGCAAACTGGCCTACGCCGAGTGGTACTGGCACGCCATCACCGAAGGACAGAAGCCCGGCGCGAATCCGGTTGACGCCGGATCCTGGGATTTTCATAAGCGCATGTATGGCCCGGAGTACGATTACCGGGACTTCGCGCCGCGCTTCCGCGCCGAATTGTTCGATCCCGATCACTGGGCGGACGTATTCACGCGCTCCGGTGCGAAATATGTCGTCCTGACATCGAAGCACCACGAAGGTTTTGCGCTCTGGCCGAGCCAGGAGGCCTCCAGGACCTGGGGACGCCCCTGGAACGCCGTGGAGATCGGACCCCGACGCGACCTGCTCGGCGACCTGGCCACTGCCGTGCGCGCGAAGGGCCTCCGGATGGGCATTTATTATTCACTCTACGAGTGGTACAACCCGCTGTATCTTTCCGACAAGGCCCGCTATGTCGCCGAGCACATGATGCCGCAGTTCAAGGATGTGGTGACGCGCTATAAGCCATCCATCATCTTCAGCGACGGCGAATGGGAACTGCCTTCCAGCGAGTGGCGCAGCCCCGAGTTGCTGGCGTGGCTGTTCAACGAGTCGCCTGTGAAGGATGAGGTGGTCATCGACGACCGCTGGGGCAAGGACACCCGCCACAAGCACGGCGGCTACTGGACAACCGAATACACGCCGGGCATGAGCGGGATGGAGCACCCCTGGGAAGAGAGCCGCGGGATGGGCTTCTCGTATGGCTATAATCGCGCCGAACGCCTGGAACATTATCACAGCGGCCGCGAGCTGGTGATTCTCTTGGCGGATATCGTGAGCCGCGGCGGCAACCTGCTGCTGGACATCGGTCCCGCCGCCGACGGAAGCATTCCGGTGATCATGGAAGAGCGTCTGCTCCAGATCGGCTCCTGGCTGAAGGTGAACGGCGAGGCGATCTACGGCACGAAGCCGTGGAGGGCTACGCGCCAGTGGAGCTCCGGCGAGGTGCCGAAGATCGACTACAACGCGGAGTTCAACGCCGATTACGATGTGGCGAAACTCGCCGGCAAACCAGAGGGCGGCAAGGCTTCCATCGAGGCCTTCTTCACATCCAGGGGCGGCGATCTGTACGCGATCCTGCCGCGCTGGCCGGGGCGGCAGTTCACGGTGAAGGAGTACGAAGGCGCGAAACCGACGAGCGTGACACTACTCGGGGTTGCGACCCCGCTACGCTTCAAATCCGGCGTCGGCTCGGTAACGGTCGAACTGCCCGAATTGCCCGAGGAGTTGCTTGCGCAACCAGCCTGGGTTCTGAAGGTCAGCCACTGAGGCGGACCACCGCGCATGAGCCGCTCGGCTTCCCGGCGGCCTGCGGAATCGAGCTACTCGATATCATAGAGGCGAACTGGAGCCGGCTTGGACGCGCTGGAAAGCGCGTCCGCAGGCAGGATTGCCTGCCCCACAAGACGGCACTCTGCCACAGCCCAAGCGCCGGCTCCGTTTCAATGTTATACTCTTGGCGCGACCTTGCTAGCTCGCAATCAGGGTCGAGAGGACGGACTGCTTCCCTGCGCTCTCTCGAATTCACCCGGAAAGGGGTGTTCTCATGCTCGACTTAACTATCGTTCGCATCATATTCGTGCTTGTATTAACTGCGTCCGGCTACTTGCTGCACCCATTTCAAACTGCTCCCACGCCTTGGGCCGCATTAGCGGGTCTGGTCATCGGCGTTTGCATCATCTTCTTCGAGGTCCGGCTGGAACAAGTCAGCCTGAAGAGGCTGATCGGAGCGGCCTTTGGATCGGTGCTCGGCATCATCGGGGCGTTCTTCATGTCACTCGTGCTGCGCTGGGCGCGGCCGGAGGGTGGAGATGCCTCCCACATGGTTCCATTCATACAAGTCTGCCTGCTTCTTTGGATGACCTACGTCGGCCTGATCGTGGGCGCCAAGAAGGGCGACATGCTCAACCTGTCCGCCTTGGGCGGCATTTTCGGCGGCGAGAAAGTGTCCAAGAAGTCCTTCAAAATCCTGGACACCAGCGTCATCATCGACGGCCGCATCGCCGACATCGCCGAAACCGGCTTCCTGGATGGCGTGCTGGTGATCCCCCAATTCGTCCTGCGCGAGCTGCAACTGGTGGCCGATTCCGCCGATTCCATGAAGCGCAATCGCGGACGCCGCGGGCTCGACATCCTGCAACGCATCCAGAAGATGGCCCACCTCAACGTCCAGATCGTCGAGGACGATTTCCCGCATGTCCGCGAGGTGGACATGAAGCTGATCGAGCTGGCCAAGGTCTACGACTCGAAGATCGTCACCAACGACTTCAATCTGAACAAGGTCGCCCAACTGCATGGCGTGCAAGTGCTCAACATCAACGAACTGGCCAATGCGCTCAAGCCCATCGTGCTGCCGGGCGAGACCATGCGGGTCTTCATTCTGAAGGAAGGCAAAGAGTATAACCAGGGCGTCGCCTATCTCGACGACGGCACCATGGTAGTGGTGGACAATGCCAGGAAGATGATCTCCAAGACCATCGATATTTCGGTAACCAGCGTCCTGCAAACGACGGCGGGCAAGATGATTTTCGGAAAATTCGACGAGCGCATGCACGCCGTGGCCGCGGCCGCGGCCGGCGCCGACAAGCACGACCGGACTCCGCGCAAGGCGGAGCCGCTCTCACCCGAGAAAACCACGGTAGAATCGTAGATTGCGGTAGTGGGTCAGTTTGCCCGTGGGTCAGTTTGTTTGTAGGGCAGGCAATCCTGCCAGCGGGGTGCCCTCCTGGGCCCGCTTTCCAGCGCGTCCAAGCCGGCTGGAAAGCCGGCTTGCAGCCAAGATTGGCTGCCCCACAAACAAACTGACCCACTACCTAGATTGCCTCTATGAAAGTAGCCGTGATTCTGCCAGCCGCGGGGCTGGGCACCCGCATGGGGCGGACCTCCGCCGAGAAGGCGGGAACCAGCCGGAAGCAGTTCATGCTGCTCGACGGCGCTCCCATCCTGCTGCATTCCGTGCGCAAGTTTGCCGCGTCCGCGCGCGTCGATGAAATCGTCGTGGCCGTCCGGCGCGAGGATCTGGACTGGGTCGCGGAATTGCTCCAGCGCGAAGTCCGCGGCAAGAGGGTGCGGGTGGTGGAAGGCGGAAATTCCCGCCAGCAATCCGTGGAGAATGCTCTGGCCGTGCTCGATCCCGATACCACCCTGGTGGCCGTGCACGATGCCGTGCGGCCGTTCATCGATCCGGACACCATCGATAAAGTCATCGACGAAGCCGCTGAAACCGGCGCCGCCATCGTGGGCATCGTGCCGGTGGATACGGTGAAGCAGGTAGCCCGCGCCCAGACCAACAAAGCCAAGATCCGCGCCACTCTACCGCGCGAGAAACTGGTACTGGCGCAAACGCCGCAAGTCTTCCGTTACGACCTGCTGGTGCGCGCCTTCGCCGCCGCGCAGGCCGATGGCTTCATCGGCACCGACGAATCCAGCCTCGTTGAGCGGCTGGAGGTGGAAGTCAGCGTGGTGCTGGGCAGCGACCGCAACATCAAGATCACCAAGCCCAGCGATATGGACCTGGCGCGCCTGTTCCTGGAAGAGGAAACCGCGCCCCGCGAACTGTGAGCGAATACCGCACCGGCCTCGGCTGGGATGTCCACCGCTTGGCCCCCAATCGCCCGCTGATCCTGGGCGGCGT
>OBLT010001176.1_pt1 | contig 16749 bp, 11 predicted proteins | sample 1518721 | NCBI WGS metagenome assembly OBLT01 (sample SAMEA3539307, study PRJEB22396) | soil metagenome | biome: tundra; feature: field; material: soil | place: USA | collected 2010-05 | depth 0.15 m | reverse complement strand
TAGTGCATACGCTACTCCTTGGAGAGAATAAGACCTGATTCGAAGACTTGGCGATGAATCGGGCACGGAGGTTACGCGCGCGGCGGTAGCTTCCGTTGGGAGGCGAAACCGCCTGCGCCACCAACTATTCGAAAAGCCAGTCCAGGTCCGGGCGCTGCCGCGCGGCGTCTTGCGAGAGAAACACCATGCGCGGTTCCGGCTGAGCGTCCCGTTTAATGACGCCGAGAATCACGTAAGCGCCGGGTCCGAAATCCAGATCGCTCTTTCCCTTAGGCAGGGCGTGCGACCAAACCGTAAAGCCGGGATGCCCGGGGACGGAGATGCCGTTGCGCAGAATCGGCTCCCATTCGTCTTTGGGCGGCGCCGCTGCCGCGGATTTCTTCTCGCTGCGGAAGAAGCCGACCAGCACCTGCCCGGGTTCCGCCAGATCGATCACCAGGCGCACGCCGTCCTTGGCGGCCTGCGCCTGCGGAATGCGAATGCCGGTCAGGCCGCGCAGTTCGGGCGCGATCTGCTGGATCCCGAGCGTGCTATCCGTGTACAGTTTCGCTCCGGGCTCCACCGCAAACATCTCGCCCGGACGGCTGGCGAGCTTCACCGCGACACTCGGGAGGGGCGGCCGGTCGGCCTGCGCGGTGAGCCGGCCGGTGGTCTCGAGCGCGCTGAGGTTGCGCTGGAACGTGGCCAGTTCGCGTTCGTAGGCGGGCAGGCAGTCGCGCCAGTGGGTATAGCGGCCGGGAGCACCCAGGAACGGGATGCGGCGCGACGAGCTGTGCACGCTACAGGCTTCGCGGTAGGTCTTGTCGGTGAGCGCCACCAGGTGGCGATAGTGCTCCAGGCTCTCCTCGAGCAGCGGCAACGCCTGCTCGAGGTCGTGCAGATCGTGGCTGTAGCCGTAACGCAGCACCCCCGCGGCGGCGCGCGTCTTGGCGTTGTAATACCGGTATTGAGCTTCGATGCAGTGCATGTCGTTCAGAAAGCGCGCGAACTCTTCCTGGTTTCTGGTGACCCCCGGACGCGCCGCTTCCGCCGCTGCCACCGCGCGGATGGCCGCGCGGCTCACCTCGGCGGCAACCCCCACCGGTGTTTCACCCTGGTGCGGTTGGTGCTCCCACTCTTTGCGGACGTAGTCGTCGAGCCGCTCGCCGGGCGGCGCGTCGCCTTCCCACAACAGCGTCAGCGCATTGTACCGTTCGGGATCGATCAGTTGCGTCATCAGCATGCCGAGCGTGAACGACTGGCGGTTGCCTTCGGTGATGCCGATGCGCGGCAGCAGGCGCGGCGCGCAGACTCCGGAGAACTCGTAGGCATCCAGAATGTGCGCGGCGGCAACGTTCGATCCGTAGTGATCCGCGATGCGCCCAATCCAATACTGGCGCTCCGCCACGGGGTCGCGGTTGGGATTCCAGGCGTAGCGCGCCCAGGCCTCGAACCAGATCCAATCGCGCTCGAACTGCAACTCGGGCTGCGTGTCGGCGCTGTTGGGCCAATCCCAGTAGCGCAGCGGATATACGTGCACCCCCTTGATGCCGATCCGCTGGCAGGATTGCAAGGTCTGCTGGATGAAACTCGGCGCGCCCCAACGGAACGGTTCCAGGTTGGAGAGCAGGTGGATGTTGGCGATGTGCGTGGAGCCCAGCTTCACCAGCGATTGGTGCATGCGCAGAACCTCGCCCCGGACGTCGGTCCAGGTGAGCGACTCGCCATTCCATTTGTGCATCGTGTAGATGTTCCGGTACAGCGGAAGCGCCTGCCGGATGGCCTCTTCGATGCGTGTGGCGTGGGCGCGCACGATGATCGGCGGCTGCGCGGTAGTGCCCAGTTCGCGCATGCCGTCCTGGACGCCCGGAATGATGGTTTTAGTGAGCCACTCGGGGCCGTATTCGGGGCGCAGCGCTTCGCCCAGCGTCATCATGAGCCCCACGTTGGGGTAGGTTCTAATGAACTCGCCGATGCAGTAGCGCGTGTACTGGCTGGTGAACTCCGAGGGAGTGTTGTGCTGGAACGGGAGGCCGCGCGCCTTGGCCAGCGCATGCGAGATGTGAATGTTGTAGAACGCCTGGATCACCCAGATGCCGCGCCGGTCGGCCTCCGCGGTCAGCCAGTGGAACATTTCCATATTCTGCGCAAGCTGCTGGTCCGTGAGCTCCTGTGCGTCCGGGTATTTTGCCAGCTTCAGTAGCGAGGTGAAGGGATGGCCGTTCCACAGATACAGCGTGTTCATCCGGTTTTCCAGCAGAAAGTCGAGGTACCGGTTCCAGAGCGCTTTGTCGTAGAAGAAGCCGAACTCCTCGGGGGTATAGCGGTAGTCGTACATCGCGCCATCGTAGGTGATGGCGGTCTTCTGCATGCCGATATTGGGACCGCGGAGCAGAAACTGCGGATGGTCGGCGAAATCCAGTGAGTCTGGCAGCGCGCCGGTTTCGCGGACGCGACGGGCCAGTTCCATACAGCCGTACAACACGCCGGAAGCGTCGCTGCCCGCGATCACCCAGATGTTGTCGCGCCGCAAGAGGTGAAATGCTTCGGGCGTGTGAGCCGGGAAGTCCGCCGGGCGAACCTCGGCGGTGACGCGCGCGTTGGGCGCGGTGACCCGCTCCAGCGCCGTGCGCAGGCGTTCGATGCCCGTCAGCTCGCGAGGCGTGGCGTGAGTGCTTCCGGTGACCGGCACCGCTGCCCGCGCCAGGCAGGCGGCGAGAAGAAAGAGGCAGGTGACGGGAAGCCGCATCGCTCAGAACTTCAGCTTCAAGCCCATCTGGATCTGCCGCGATGTGTTGCCCTGGCCCGTGATGGCGCCAAACGCGGCCGATGTCGGTGTCAGATTCGGCGCGGCAAACTGCGTCCGGTTCAACGCGTTGAAGGCTTCGAAGCGGAACTGCGCGAAGACCTTTTCGGTTACGTGGAAGTTCTTCAGCAGGGAGAGGTCCACGTTGTTGGCCACGTCCGACCGCAGATTGTTGAACATCTGCGGGAAGGTGCGGTAATTCTGGCTGAGCTGAGCGGCCGAGGCCCGCTCGAAGAGCGACGTGTTGAATGCCTGCGTCAGGTTGCGGGGTTGCACATTCACGTCGCCGCCGTAGTAGATCACGTTGCCCCAGGAGAGTTCGTTGCCGCTCTCCCAGGTGTAGATGGTGTTCAGAATCCAGCCTCCGGCCACCACGTCCACCGCCCGGCTGGCGTTGAGCAGACTCTTGCCGCGCCCGAACGGCAGTTCGTAGCTGCCGGTAAACACGAAGTGATCCGGGAAGTCGCCGGAGGTGGGGCCGTAAGAAAGGCGATAGTCGCCGGCGTTGTTCTGAAACGAATTCAACTGGCGGGAGTGCTGGTAGTTGACGGTAGCCTGCAAGCCCCTGGAAAACCGCTTCTGGAACATAACGCTCAGCTCGTTGAACGTGCCCCAGCCGGGATTGCTGTTGCTCTGCGTGACGCCGCTGAATTGCGGAAACGCCTGCAGCAGCGTGGCCAGCGAAACCGTGGAGCCGTTGATGGTCGATCCCGGAAGCAGTCCGGCGAACGGATTGGTCACCACGGTCGCCAGGGTGTTGATGGTGGCCTGGTCGTGCACCGGCGAACGGCTGAGAAACGGCAGCACGGGGGTGGACGAAATCGCATTGCTGATGGTTCCGTGGACCTGCTTGTTGCCGATGTAACCGATTTGCAGCATCATGTCCTTGCCGAGCTGCTGCTGCACGTCGAAATTCCAGCGGATGCTGTAGGGGTTCGTAATGTTGGAGGTGAAGTAGCTGATACTGCTGCCGAGATTCGAGTTGATACCGGCGCCCGAGCCAACCGGCGTCTGGATACCGGCCGGGTACGGGTTGCTCAGCGTGGCATACGGGGTGACGTAGCTGTCGTTGGTCGGCGCCAGAGTGGTGGTCTGGCTGAATCCGGTGGTCGGACCTGTCAGGTATGCGCCAATGCTGTTGTTGAAGATGCCGAAGCCGCCGCGGATCACGGTCTTATTATGCAGCGCCGTGGGTGCCCACGAGATGCCCACGCGAGGGCTGGGGAAGACGGCCGGCAGCGCATAGCCGGAGCGTTGCGAAGGCGAGGCGTACTTCAGGCCGCCCAGCGCGGAAAAGGCGCTTGCCGGAAGCTGGGCCACCGGGCTCTTGGCGTAAGCCGCGGCCGCGGCCTGCGCCACCGAATTGGCGGCGCTGGGGTCGAACCCGCTCACGATCCGGTTGTAGCGCTCCACGATGGGAGTTTCATGTTCGAAGCGCACGCCCAGGTTGATGGTGAGGTTCGGCTTGACGCGCCAATCGTCCTGCAGGAAGTAGCCGAACAGAAAGCTGCGATAGGCGAACGCCGTGTTCACGTCGAATTGGCCGGCCGTGGGCAGGCCAAGCAGAAACGACGCCATGGATCCGCCAAAGGGCTGATTCGCCGCGCCGGTGCCCGCCGTCACCCAGTTGTCACCGAATGTAAACGTGCCGGCCGAATAGCCGGGGCTCAAGCTGTTGGCATCGTAGCGCCGGAAATCGAAGCCCGCCTTGATGCTGTGCCGGTTCAAAATCTTCGTCACGCTGGTGAACCACTGGTAGGACGAGAAGGGCGTGACCGATCCCGGCGACGTGCTGAGGCCCGCATAGCCGGCATCCGAAAACGAGATGCGCGGCATCGCCATGCGCAGCGAGTACGACGCCATGTAACCGGGGAAGCCGAGTTGCGTGGGATCGAAGCCCGCGCTCTTGATGAAGCTGGAGGCAACGCTGCGCGTGAACCCCAGGCGCGTATCCAATACCAGGGTGGGGGAGATCATATGCACGTCGTCCAGAACTCCGCCCCAGATGTCCATGCCGCTGTATTGGCCGGTCGCCAGATTCTGGAAGATGTCGGCCGTGGCATTGGTGTAGGAGCTCTCGTGCAGGTTGAAGAAGAGCTTATTCCGCGAGCCGATGTTCGCGTCGGTGCGGCCCACCCACGAAGCAAAATTGTTCAGGCTGGGGTTCGGCACCACATAGTTATTTTCGCCGTCGGCCTTGCCCGGCTGATTGGGCAGCGGGAAATACTGCAGGTAGGCCTTCGCAATGGAACTGGTGCGGTTCGAGGGGATGAGGTTGCCGGGGAACATTTGGCGCGTAATCTTGCCGCCGCTCAGCACCGCCGTGGACGGATCGTAAAGCTGGAAACCCGACCCCGCCGAAAGAAGCGCCGAGAAATCGCCGGTGCGCTCCGCCGTGGTCGGCACCGCCGTCGTGGACACGCCCGGACTGGAGTCCTTGAATCCTTCATGGGCGAGGAAAAAGAAAAGCTTGTCCCTGCCGTTGAACACCTTTGGCACGAGGACGGGACCGCCGATGGTGCCGCCGTACTGATTGGAGCGCGTGACCGGCTGTTGCTGTCCCGCCGCGTTGAGGAAGAACTGGTTGGCGGCCAGGGCTGAGGTTTGGTTGAACTCGTACAGCGAGCCGTGGAACGCGTTGGTGCCGCTCTTGGTGGTGATATTCACGGTGCCGCCGAGCGTGTCGCCGTAGGCGGCGTCCGCCTGGAACAATTCCACCTTGACCTCCGCCACGGCCTCCATGGAGGGGCTGAAAGCGCCTGCGCGCGATGCGGTGCTCATGTTGGGCACGCCGTCGAGCAGGTATTCGTTGGAACCGGAATTGGCGCCGCCCAAAGAGATATCCACCGCGCTCGACGTGTCGTACGGTTTGACTTCGTTCAGCAAGTGCTTCTGCTTGGGAATGACGCCCAGCGCGTTGCGCGCCAACGCCAGCGGGGTATTCCCGTTCATCGGCAGGTTTTCCACCTCGTGAGTCGTGATCACCTGTCCGGAGGAAGCCGTGACGGCGTTCAGCAAGGGCGCGTCGCCGGTCACCGTGACCGATTCGGACGGGCTGCCGACCTGCAACTGGATATCCTCCGCGATGCGCTCATTGGTGCCGATCTGAATTCCCGCGTGCAGGTATTTCTTGAAGCCGGTGGCTTCCGCCGCCACTTCGTAGGCGCCCGGAGCCAGCAGCGGCGCCGTGTAATTGCCGTCAAGTCCCGAAACCGTTTCGGTCCTGGTATTGGTGTCGGTTTTGATCACGGCCACCTTGACGTTTGGCACCGGCAAGCCCGAGGGATCGGTAACCCGCCCCATCAAAGTGCCGCGAAACTCCTGCGCCGAGGCGCAGGCTGCGATTGCCACGAGCGAAAGCAAAAACCGTCTCACATGGACCTCCCGCACCGTTCTTTGGTGAACGCGCGACCCTGAATATTTATGCAGCCTACTCTTTATATTCTGGTATGAGCATAACCGGGTGCCGGCCGCGCGTCAACCCCGGAAGCCGCCCTTCCATCCCTTCGATCCTTGACGCCCGCCGGAGCGGCCTGTTATCGTGTGGCTTGCATAAACTAGCCCAACATGCATAAATATCCGGCACCGGAATTCGAGGCCGCACCCGGCGACGCGCGGATCGGCGCTCTGCGCGAAATCGCGAACGCCGTGCGGCGCCACAGCCTTCGCATGGTGCATCGTGCCGGGGCCGGTCATCCAGGAGGCGATCTCTCCTCGGCGGACATCCTCACCGCCCTCTATTCCGGCGTGCTGCGCATCGATCCCGGCCGCCCTGGCGACCCGCTTCGCGACCGCTTCATCCTCAGCAAAGGCCACTGTTCGGCGGCGTTGTATGCCACGCTGGCCATGGCGGGATTCTTTCCCCAGGACGAATTGGCGAGCTTCATGCAGCCCGGATCCCGCCTCAGCGGGCACCCCCATCGCACCGAACTGCCCGGCATCGAGGCCAGCACCGGGCCGCTAGGGCACGGTCTGCCGATCGCCACAGGCGCCGCCCTGGCCGCCAAAATCGACGGAGCGGCATGGCGGACCTTCGTGCTCACCGGCGACGGCGAGTTGCAGGAAGGCAGCAATTGGGAAGCTCTCATGGCCGCCGCGCACTACCGGCTCGACAATCTCACTCTGATCATCGACCGCAACGGCATTCAGCAGGGCGGCCGCACCGAGCGAATCCTCGGCCTGGAGCCCCTGGCGGAGAAACTACGCGCCTTCGGATGGCGCGTCCGCGAGGTCGACGGCCACGATTTCACGCAACTCCTGGAGGCTTTCCGCACCACCCCCTTTGAAACCGGCTCGCCGAGCTGCATCGTGGCCCACACCACCAAAGGCAAGGGCGTGTCCTTCATCGAGGACCGGGCGGAGTGGCACCATCACGTTCCCACCAGCGCCGAATTGGACGCGGCGCTCGCCGAATTGGGAGAGGCCACCCGATGAGCGCCCTGTTCGATTGCCGCGACGCCTTCGCGCGCACGCTCGAGGAGTTGGCCGAGCACGACGAACGCATCGTGGCCGTGGTCAATGACGCGGTCGGCTCCACCAAACTCGGCCGCTTTGCCGCGCTGTTTCCCAAGCGCTTCATCAATGTCGGGATTGCCGAACAGAACATGGTCGGCATCGCCGCGGGGCTCGCCAACGGCGGCAAAATCCCATTCGTCTGCGGCGCATCCTGTTTCCTCACCGGCCGCGCGCTGGAGCAGGTCAAGGTGGATCTGGCGTACTCGCGCTCCAACGTGAAGCTCTGCGGTATGTCCAGCGGCCTGGCATACGGGCAATTGGGCGCCACCCACCACTCCATCGAGGATCTCGCCTGGACGCGCGCCATTGCCGATCTTACCGTGGTGGTTCCCTCGGACCCATCCGAAACCGCCGAAGCCGTGCGTGTGGCCGCGGCATCGGCCGGCCCGATGTTTTTGCGGCTCAGCCGGCTGCCGGTGCCCGAACTGCACGCCGGCTGCGCGCCCTTTCGCCTGGGCCGCGCCGAGGTGTTGCGCAACGGCAGCGACCTCACACTGATCGCCAATGGAACCATGGTCAGCCGCGCGCTGGAAGCGGCGTCGCTGCTGGCCGGCGAAGGCGTCTCCGCACGCGTTATGAACCTGGCGACGCTGGCGCCGCTGGACCGCGACGCCATCACCGCCGCGGCCCGCGAGACCGGCGCCATCGTCACCGTCGAGGAGCACTCCGTCCGCGGCGGCCTCGGCGGAGCCGTGGCGGAGACCGTGGCCACCACTTGCCCGGTGCCCATGCGCATGGTGGGAATTGCGGGCAGCTTCGCGCCGGCCGGTCCGGTGGAATATCTCTTCGAACATTTCGGGCTGACCGCGCAAAACATTCGCCGGGCCGCGCTCGAATTGATGGAGGCACGGGTCCGGTCGTGAAAGCCTCCCACGTCCTCGCCATCGATCAGGGCACCACCAACACCAAGGCCCTGATTGTGAGCCGCGAGGGACAGGTGGTGGCTTCGGCTTCCCGCCCCGTGGCGATCCGCTATCCCCGGCCTGCCTGGGTGGAGCAGGATCCCGAGGCGCTCTGGCAAAGCGTGCAGGCCGCCATCGACGATTGCATCGAAGCCGAGTGCACCGCAGCCGCGCCAGCCTCCCTCGCCGCCGTGGCCGTGACCAATCAGCGCGAGAGCGTGACGGTTTGGGACCGCCGCACCGGCGCCGCGCTCGGGCCTTGCGTGGTGTGGCAGTGCCGCCGTTCGGCGCCGTTCTGCGACAGCCTCCGCGACCGCGGGCTCGAAGCCTTCATCCGGCAACGTACCGGCCTGGGTATCGATCCGCTGTTCTCGGCCAGCAAAGCGCGCTGGCTCCTGGAGCGCATCCCGGATGGCTTCCAGCAGGCGCGAGACGGCGCGCTATGCATCGGCACCGTGGACAGTTGGGTGTTGTGGCGATTGACCCGGGGCGCAGTCCACGCCTGCGACATCACCAACGCTTCGCGCACCCAGATGTTCGATCTTCGCGAACTCCGCTGGAGCCCCGAACTGCTCGCGCTTTTCGACATCCCGCTGGCCGCGCTCGGGGAGGTGCATCCCTCCAGCCACATATTTGGCGAAACCGCGCGCAACGGACGCCTGCCCGCCGGCATCCCGATTGCGAGCCTGATTGGCGATTCGCACGCCGCCCTCTTCGGCCACGCCATCTTCTCGCCCGGCGCGGTGAAGGCCACATACGGAACCGGATCGTCGCTCATGACGTTGACTCCCGCTCCCGTCGAATCGCGCGCCGGACTCTCGGCCACGGTGGGATGGTCGCGTCCCGGCGACGTGCGCTACGCGCTGGAAGGTAATATCGCCGTCACCGGCGGCGCGGTGCAGTGGCTGGGCGAGTTCCTGGGATTGGACGATCCCGCCGCGCGGATTGCCGCCCTGGCGCGGACCGTCCCCGATTCCGGCGGCGTATATCTGGTCCCGGCCTTCGTGGGACTCGGCGCGCCGTATTGGAGCAGCGGCGCGCGCGCCATTCTCGGAGGAATGACGCGCGGCACCACCGCCGCGCATGCCGCCCTCGCCGCCGTCGAATCGATCGCCTTTCAGGTACGCGACGTCTTCGACGCCATGGAGCGCGATAGCCAATGCCCGCTGCCCGTGCTGCTGGCCGATGGCGGCGCCGCGCGCAACGACGACCTCATGCAGTTTCAGGCGGACCTTCTCGGGCGGCCCGTGGTGCGCCGCAATTCCGAAGATCTCTCCGCCATCGGTGCGGCCTGGCTGGCCGGTTTGGCGGTGGGCCTGTGGCGCTCGCTCGATGATTTGGAGGCGCTTCCCGGAAGCCAACAGCAGTTCGCTCCGCGCATGCCGGACAATGAGCGGGAGCGTCGCTACAGCGGCTGGCTGGACGCGGTCCACCGGGCGCTCGCGAAGGAATAGTGCCATGGCGCGAATCGACGAGCTGCGGCTGATGACCAAGGTCGCGCGCATGTACTACGACCAAGGTCTCCGTCAGACGCAGATCATGGAGCGGCTCAACGTTTCGCAGTCCACCGTGTCGCGGCTGCTCAAGCGCGCCGGCAAGGCAGGCATCGTCCGCATCACCATCAGCGTGCCTTCCGGGACGCATCCGCAACTGGAAGAGGCCTTGCAGGACGAGTACGGCGTCAAGGAAGCCATCGTGGTGGATTGCGCGGATGACGACGACCAGATCGTGCGCGATCTGGGCGCGGCCGCGGCCTACTACGTGGAGACCACGTTGAAACCCACCGACGTGGTGGGCCTCTCGTCATGGAGCGCGGCGCTGCTCGCCATGGTGGATGCCATGCAGCCTACCCGGCGCACCGATGGGGTCCGCGTGGTGCAGATACTGGGCGGCGTCGGCAACCCGGGCGCGGAGGTGCACGCCACCCACCTGACGCGCCGTTTCGCCAACCTGGTGGGTGGCACCGCGACCCTGCTGCCGGCTCCCGGCGTAGTGGGCTCCGCCGAAGCGCGTGACGTGCTGCTGCGGGATCGCTTCGTCAACGAAGCCATGCGGCTGATCGACGACGTTTCGCTCGCCTTCGTCGGCATCGGCGCCATCGAGCCGTCGCGCATGCTGGCGTCGAGCGGCAACGTCTTTGGGCGCGTGGAAATGGAGTCCTTGCGCCGACAGGGCGCGGTGGGCGATATCTGCGTGCGGTTCTTCGACAAGCTCGGCGTTCCGCTGGTCACTCCGCTGAACGACCGGGTGATCAGCATGGACTTGAACCAACTTCGGCGGGTGGCCCGCGTGGTGGGCGTGGCCGGGGGCCGGCGCAAAACGGAGGCCATCCGCGGCGCCCTGATGGGGCGATGGATCAATGTGCTGATTACCGACCGGCACACCGCCCAGCGATTGCTCGCGCCCGCGGCAGTCCCGGTGAGGGCCAAAAAGCCATGACACCCTTGTGGGGCAGGTTGGTAGGGCTAGCCTCCGGGTCCGGCCGATTGGCAATCGGCCCACCGCCGCGTTCGCAGCGGCCCGGCGGCGGTAGTCAACCGCCGCGCAGGTTGGCAACCTGCCCCACACCGGTGGCATTATTACTGCTGGCCATAATCGTGCTCTCCACCTGCTGCAAGCCCTGGACCGTTCGTCCCATCTCCGAATCCGTGCAGAGCCAGCCCCGCGGCCTCGATGCATCCGCCTACGTGACGTCCATCTGGACCGCGAGAGTGCTGCCCTACGTCCGCGAGCATGCCGTCGACGTGGCGAGCGCCTGCCAGGCCGCGGAGCGGCCGGGCCCGGGACAGTACCTGGTGAAAGGCGATGCCCGCGTCCTGCGTGCCGATACCGATGCGCGCTCGGGACTGCTGCCCATCGATGTCGCGCCGTTCGACGGCCGGCCCGACGCGGCCATTCAGATAGGCCCGGTGATTCGCGGCACGGCGTTGCGCGATTCCCTGCCTTTCATCGAATTCTCGCAGTTCCTCAATCAGCTCGAATTTGCCCGCGTGTCGAACGAGCTCAACGCGCGCGCCCTGCAGACGGCCCTGCCGGCGAGCCTTGCAGCAGGGCAGACGATTTCCTTCACCGGGGCCATGGCCCGGCCCGCGCCGGGGCAAGTGCCGGAGATCGTCGCAATCGAGTTTAAGGTGCAGCGGAGGCCCGATTGATCTCTCTCGCCGCCCGCCGCATCAGCAAACAATTTCCCGGCACGCTGGCACTGGACTGCGTGGATTTCGCGGTCCACGCCGGCCAGGTGAATGCGCTCATCGGCGAAAACGGGGCTGGGAAGTCCACCCTCATGCGCATCCTCGCCGGCATCGAGCAGCCCACTTCGGGATGTCTCGAAATGGACGGCCGGGAGATCGTGCCGACCTCGCCGCGCGTGGCCGCTTCGCACGGCATCGCCATGATCCACCAGGAGCTGAACCTGCTGCCCAACCTCACCGTGGCCGAGAACATTTTCCTCGGCTGCGAGCGAACGCGGCACGGCGTAATCGACCGCAACACGCAAGAACGGGTGACCGGCGAATTGATGCTGCGCCTCCAGCAGCCCATCAAACCCCGCACCCTGGTGGGCAGCCTGCCCATCGGCCAGCAGCAGATCGTGGAGATCGCCAAAGCCATTGCCCCTAAATCCACCGCCCAAGCCGTGCGCGTGCTGATCATGGATGAGCCCACCTCGGCGCTCAGCGCGGCTGAAATTGCGGCGCTCTTCCGCACCATACGCGATCTCAAAGCGCGCGGCATCGGCATCGTCTACATTTCGCACCGGCTCGAAGAACTGCTCACCATCGGCGACACCGTCACCGTGCTGCGCGACGGGCGCGTCGTGGCCGAATCCCCGGCGGCAACGGCCGGTGTGGGGTGGCTCGTGGAACAGATGACGGGCCGCGCCGCCGCGCAATCCACGTACTACGATGCTTCGTCCCGGCGGACGGCCGTGCTGGAAGTGGCCACGCCGGAGGCGGCCTTCCAAGTGGCCGCGGGCGAAATCGTCGGCATCTACGGCCTGATGGGCGCGGGACGCACGGAACTGCTGGAAACGCTCATCGGCCTGCGCGCCACCAACGGCTCGATTCTGCTCGACGGCGCGCGAGTGGAACGGCTGAGCATCCGGGATCGTATCCGGCGCGGCCTTGTATTGGCACCCGAAGACCGCCAGCGCGCGGCGATTCTGGACAACCTTTCCGTCGGCGAAAATATCACCATTACGGATCTGGCCACCAAACAGAATGGATTCTACGTGTCCGCCTCGCGGCAGCGCGCCAGGGCGGAACAGGCCATTGGCGCAATGCAGATCCGCGCGCCCGGGCCCGATGCGCCCATCACCGCGCTCTCCGGCGGCAATCAGCAGAAGGTCGTTCTCTCGCGAGCCATGTTGACCGAGCCCAAGGTCCTGTTGCTCGACGAGCCGACGCGCGGCGTGGACGTGGGCGCGCGCGCCGAGATTTTCGAAATCGTCCGCCGCATGGCGGCGAGCGGCGCGGCAGTGGTCTTCTCGTCCTCCGAGATCCACGAAGTGCTCACCCTGGCCACGCGCGTGCTGGTGATGGCGGGCGGCCGCCTGACCGCCGAGTTCGCCGCGGCGGGGGCCACGCCGGAGGCGCTGGTGGCGGCATCGGCGCCGGCTGCCGCGCGGAGGATCGCATGAGCGTCGGAGCGCTGCTTTTCCGCTTGCGCGCGCTGCTCGCTCTGGCCGTTCTACTCGGCGTCTTCTCGCTGCTCTCCCCGGCGTTCCTCACCACCGCCAACCTCACCATCCTGGTCAAGCACGTGGCCATCAACGCCATCTTGGCAGTGGGGATGACGTTCGTCATTCTCTCCGGCGGCATCGATCTTTCGGTGGGTTCCATCGCCGGGCTAGCCGGCATGATCGCCGGCGGGCTGATCGATCATGGCCTCATCCTCCGCCCGGCGGGCGTGGTGGTGTATTTCCAGGTCTGGCTGGTGGTCGCGATCGCCCTACTGGTGGGCGCGGTGGCCGGCGGTCTCAACGGACTCCTAGTCTCCCGCCTCAGCGTCGCCCCATTCATCGCCACCCTCGGCTCCATGTACGTGGCCAGGGGCGCCGCGCTGCTGCTCTCCGACGGTGCCACTTTTCCGAACCTGGCGGGCAAGGCGGAACTCGGCAACACGGGCTTTCCGGCCATCGGGTCGGCGTCCATTCTGGCCATACCGGTTCCCATCTGGATCATGATGGCGCTCGCCGCCGCCAGCGCTTTTGTGGCCGTCAGAACGCCCTTCGGCCGTCACGTATACGCGGTTGGGGGCAATCAGCGGGCGGCGCAACTCTCCGGCGTGCGCGTCAAGCGGATTCAGTTGCTGGTCTACGTCATCTCCGGCGTGTGCTCCGCCATGGTGGGCGTGATCATCGCCGCGCAGCTCGCCTCGGCCCACCCGGCCACCGGCCAATCCTTCGAGCTCAATGCCATTGCCGCGGTGGTGTTGGGCGGCACTTCGTTGATGGGCGGCAGGGGCGGCATCGGCGGCACCATCGTGGGCGCCCTCGTAATCGGGGCGCTGGCCGATGGCCTGGTGCTGCTCGGCGTGTCGGAGTTCTCGCAGATCGCGATCAAGGGTCTGGTGATCGTTTTCGCAGTCATATTGGATCAACTACAACAGAGGATGCAATGGCAAACCATCAAGTCGTGATCCGGCTGGCCGCCGTAAGCGCCGTCTGCCTGGCCGTGTCCTGCGGATCGGGGCCTCCGAGCGCCGCGCGCGGGCAGAAACCGATCGTGGTGATCACGCCCTCGCAGGAGAATCCTTTCTTTAAGGCCGAAGCCGAGACCGCCGCGGCGCGCGCCCGCGAACTGGGCTACCAGGCCATGGTCCACTCGCACGACGACGACGCCCACAAGCAGGACCAGCTCTTCGACATGGCCATCGCCAATCGCGCCGCCGCCATCGTGCTGGATAACGCCGGCGCGGACGCCTCCGTCGCCGCCGTAGCCAAGGCCAGAGCGGCCGGTATTCCCACCTTTCTGATCGATCGCGAGATCAACGCCAATGGCAGCGCCGCCTCGCAGATCGTGTCCAACAACTACCAGGGCGCCACCCTCGGCGCGCAGGAGTTCGTCCGCCTCATGGCGGAGAAGGGCGACTACGTCGAACTGGTCGGGCGCGAGTCGGACACCAACGCCGGAATCCGCAGTCAGGGATATCACGACGTGCTCGACAAATACCCGGCACTGAAGCAGGTGGCGCGGCAAAGCGCCAACTGGAGCCAGACCGAGGCCTTTCAGAAGATGGAAACCCTGATCCAGGGCAACCGCAAGATCAAAGGAGTGATCGCGGGCAACGACACCATGGCGCTGGGCGCTTCGGCCGCGTTGAAAAATGCCGGGCTCCGCGATGTCATCGTGGTCGGGTTCGACGGCAGCCCCGATGTGCTCGCCGCCATCCGCAGCGGCGACATCGCCGCCACCGTCCTGCAGCCCGCCGCGCGCATTTCCATCCTCGCCGTCGATCAGGCGCACCGCTATCTCACCACGGGGTCCACCGGAGCGCCCGAAAAGCAGTCCATCGATTGTGAACTTGTCAACCGCGCGAATGTCGATCAGTTCGGCATCTTCGCGCACAAATAGGAGCCATCGTCCATGTCCACGACCGTTCTGGGTGTCATCGTCGGCAACCGGGATTTCTTCCCGGACCATCTCGTCACCGAAGCGCGCCGCGATCTGACCGCCGTATTCCAGGAACTGGAAATTGAGCCCGTCATGCTCGACGAGACCCAGAGCAAGCGCGGCTCCGTCGAAACTTGGGCCCACGCGCAGGCTTGCGCCGAGCTCTTTCGCGCCCACCGCGACCGTATCTCTGGAGTCCTGATATGCCTGCCGAACTTTGGCGACGAGAAGGGCGTCGCCGATACCCTCAAACTCGCCTCTCTCGACGTTCCCGTTCTGGTGCAGGCGTATCCCGACGATCTCGACATGTTCGGCGTGGAACGGCGCCGCGACGCCTTCTGCGGCAAGATCTCGGCGTGCAACAACCTGCGCCAGTACGGCATTCCTTACTCGCTTACCAGGCTGCATACGGAGCCGGTCCGCTCTGAGGAGTTCCGCGCCGATATCCGCGAATTCATCGCCGTCTGCCGCGTCGTCCGCGGTCTGCGGCGCGCCCGCATCGGCGCCGTGGGCGCCCGGCCTAACGCGTTCAACACCACCCGCTACAGCGAGAAACTCCTGCAGCAGGCGGGAATCTCCGTTTCCACCATCGATCTCTCGGACATCTTCGGCCGCGCGCGGAAGCTCGGCGACGGCGACGCGCGCGTGCGCCGCAAGCTCGACGAGATCGGCGCTTACGCCGACGCGTCCGGCGTGCCGCCGGAAAAGCTGGTGCAGATGGCCAGATTGGGAGTCGTGCTGACCGACTGGATGGCGGAATACAGCCTCGAAGCCACGGCCATTCAGTGCTGGAGCTCGATGCAGCAGAATTTCGGCGTCAACTGCTGCACCATCATGAGCATGATGAGCGAGAACCTCATGCCCAGCGCCTGCGAGGTGGATATCACCGGCGTGGTCACTATGTACGCGCTCCAGCTCGCTTCCGGCACGCCCAGCGCGCTCGTCGATTGGAACAACAACTACGGCAAGGACCCCAACAAGTGCGTGCTCTTCCACTGCGGCAACTGGGCGAAAAGTTTCCTGCCCGACGCGCGCATGGGGACCGCGCCCATTCTGGGTTCGACGCTCGGCGAAGAGAATACTTACGGCGCGCTTGCGGGGCGCACCCCAGCCGGACCGCTGACGTTCGCGCGCGTCACCACCGACGACACCGCCGGCCGCATCCGCGCCTACGTGGGCGAGGGCCGTTTCACCCCCGATCCGCTGGACACCTTTGGAAACCGGGCCGTCGTGGAGGTGCCGCAATTGCAGCAACTCATGCGCTACATCTGCAAGAACGGCTTCGAGCACCACGCCGCCATGAGCGCTTCGCACTGCGCCGGCATATTCCAGGAGGCACTCGAAACCTATCTCCGCTGGGACGTTTACCGCCCCGTAGCGTAGCGGCAGCTTGCCCTCGGCGATGACCGAGTCGTCGGCGAAGGCCGCAAAGCCCTCATCTTCGTCGGCCCAGATCAAGCGCTGCGTCCGAACGACCGTTGCTTGGCGATCCCCGGCCGGGCAGTCCGGGAGACTCAACAGGCTCCTGAGCGTGCGGTACTGCGGTGCCAGCGATTGCCGGGCGCGTCCATCAGACCGAGGCCAGCAGCCGCACCGGACCGCAGAGGCCCGCCGGGTACAACGGCTGGCGCGCTGTCCAGGTTCTCGCGACCGGGTTGCCGGTGAGCGACTTCATGTAATTTCCGAGTACTGTGGTGATTTGCACTTCCAGGCGATTCTCTCCGGCGGTCAACGCGGCGCCGGTTGCGTATCGGTGACAGCCGTACCACTTCAGCCCCAGAAGCTGGCCGTTGAGCGTCACGCTGGAAATCCCGTTTACGGGCCCCAGATCCAGGAACGCGTGCGCACCCGCTGCCGATGCTTGAAAGGTCGCGCGGTAGATCGCCGTGCCGGCGAAGGAGCGCAGCGCTTCATCGTCCTTGAAATCGATCAGCGC
>OBLT010001173.1_pt1 | contig 16787 bp, 20 predicted proteins | sample 1518721 | NCBI WGS metagenome assembly OBLT01 (sample SAMEA3539307, study PRJEB22396) | soil metagenome | biome: tundra; feature: field; material: soil | place: USA | collected 2010-05 | depth 0.15 m | reverse complement strand
CAATGACTTGCCCAGCGTCTTTCGGGTGCCCGTCCAAAAGTTTTTCGGATGCTGGGTTAGTCAGATGGCTAATAGTTATATCAGTAGTTTTATCAGTCAGATAGCTATAACCAGCCGCTTGGCCACCGTTTTTTGGTGGCATAGCGGAATGGCTATAACCAATGACTTGGATGTCGTTTTTGGACAGCCTAGTCAGATGGCTAGTAGTTCCACCAGTGGTTTCATCAGTAGTCCTATCAGTAGTTCCATCAGGACAGCCCGGCGATGCGCAACTTTCGGGGAATGATGTAGGCATTGGATTCGCTGGCTTTGTGCAGCTCAGCACGTTTCTACCACGGCCACCCTGCTACCTAAGCCGCTTGCACCGAAATCCGGTCGCGTTGCGCGATGATGCGGTTGTGCTCGTCCACGTAGACCAGTTGCGGGTGATATTTTTGCAGTTCGATTTCGTTATACATGGCATAGCTGGCGATGATGATGATGTCGCCCGGGCTGGCCTTATGCGCCGCCGCGCCATTCACGGAAATCACGCCGGAGCCGCGTTGCGCGCGGATGGCGTAAGTGGTGAAACGTTCACCATTGGTGACATTGTAAATATCGATCTGCTGATATTCCTTGATATCGGCAGCATCCAGCAAATCGTCGTCGATCGCGCAGGAGCCCTCGTAATGCAACTCGGAATGCGTGACATGCACTCGGTGCAACTTGGCTTTAAGCATGATTCTTTGCATGGGACACCTCTTATTTCAGTGGGCGCGGATTATATAGCATCCTGCCGTCCAAGTAATCAATCAACGAGCAATCAATCAACCAGACAAACTTCGATATTATCCAGCAAGCGGGTATTGCCCAACCTGGCTGCCGCCAAAATCACCAGATCGCGCTGCGATTGGCTTGCTGGCAGCAAATCTGACCGGTTGCGCACTGCCACATAATCCACCGACCAGCCTCTTGCAATGAGGGTTTCGACCGCTTGTTGTTGCAAACGTTCAACATCGCGCTCGCCTTGCAGGATGTCCAGTTGCATACCTTGCAGTATTTTATACAGGAAAATCGCCTCGCTACGGTCTGCCTCGCTCAAATACTGGTTGCGCGAACTCAACGCCAGGCCGTCCGCCGCACGCACCGTCTCGCCGCCGACAATGCCTACCGGCAGATTCAGTTGCGCGACCATCTGGCGGATGATGTGCAGTTGCTGGTAGTCCTTCTTGCCGAACAGCGCGACCTGCGGCTGCACGATGTTCAACAGCTTCAGCACCACCGTCGCCATGCCGCGAAAATGTCCGGGGCGCGCCGCACCACACAACTCATTGGCAATCGGCGGCGGCTCGACGAACACCGTTTGTTGCGCGGGATACATTTCGTTCACCGGGGGCGCGAACACCACGTCCACCGAACCTTGCAGCTTGGCGCAATCCGCTTCGAGCGTGCGCGGGTACTTGTCGAAATCCTCGTTAGGGCCGAATTGCAGCGGATTGACGAAGATGCTCGCCACCACGCAGCCGCCATGCTCGCGCGCCACATTCTCTCTGGCTAGCCGCATCAGATTGAGATGCCCTTCATGCAGATTACCCATGGTCGGCACAAAAGCGATAGCGCGTGCCTTACTCAGTAGAGCACGCAATTCGGCGATGGTCGAAACAGCCTGCATTAAAAGCTGTGTTCCTGCGCCGGGAAAGAACCCGCCTTTACTTCGGCGACATAATTCGCCACCGCTGCTGCAATGCTGGTCGCGCCCTGCATGTAGTTCTTCACGAAACGCGCCTTTTTGCCGGGATAAATATCCAGCATGTCGTGCAGCACCAGCACTTGGCCGGAACACGCCGCGCCCGCGCCGATTCCGATAGTGGGTATGGTCAGTTGCGCGGTGATCTCCGTCGCCAGCAGCGCGGGCACGGCTTCCAGCACCAGCATTCCCGCGCCGGCCTGTTCGAGTACCACTGCATCCTCCAACAACTTTTGCGCAGCGGCGGATTCTTTGCCTTGCACGCGATAGCCGCCCAACTGGTGCACCGACTGCGGGGTCAGCCCGATGTGTCCACACACCGGGATGCCGCGCCCGGTGAGAAAACGCACCGTCTCAACCATAGATGCGCCGCCTTCCAGCTTGACCATCTGCGCGCCCGCCGCCATCAACTGCGCGGCGTGTTCAAAAGTTTTTTCCGGGCTGACCTGAAAGGTGCCGAACGGCATGTCGCTGATGATAAAAGCCTGCTTCGCGCCGCGCGCCACGCAGGCGGTGTGGTAAATCATGTCGCCCAGCGTAACCGGCAGCGTGGTTTCATGTCCTTGCAACACCATGCCGAGCGAATCGCCGACCAGCAGCACGTCTATACCCTGCGCTTCGAGCAGCGCGGCGAAGCTCGCGTCATAGCAGGTCAGCACGGCAATTTTTTCGCCCTTGCCGCGCATGGCTTTCAGTGCAGTTAGTGTGGTTCTCATCAAAGCCCCCTATCCAAATCCCCCTCGCTCCGCTCTCCCCCTTCGCAAGCGGGAGAAAGAGCAATCGTGAAAAACAATTTTCAACCCAGCCCCCGGCTAAAAAATTCGCGAGGCCCGCGCATTTCCTCAATACGACTCAACAGCAAGGTGAAATCTTCATCTCCATCCACGAAGTTCAGATGCTCGCTGTTCACCATCAACACCGGAGCCGCGTCATAATGATAGAAGAAATCGCTGTAGCTTTGTGACAGACGCAGCAAATAACTTTCGCTGATGCCGAGTTCGTAAGGCTGGGCGCGGCGCTGCACGCGCTCCACCAGCGTTTCGGGCGCGGCCTGCAAATAAATCACCAGATCCGGCACGGGCGCCTGCAATTGCAGCGACCGGTAAATTTGCTGATACAGCGCGAACTCTTCTTCATTCAGATTCAGGCGCGCAAACAGCGGGTCCTTGTCGAACAGATAGTCCGCCACGGTGCTCTCGCGGAATAAATCCATCTGCGCAAGGTCGCGCACTTCGTTGCCGCGCTGGAACAAGAAGAACAATTGAGTCGCCAACGCATAGCGCGGCGGATCCTGGTAAAACCGGGCGAGAAAGGGATTTTCGTCGGGCTTTTCCAACAGCGTCCCGGCACCGATTTGTTGCGCGAGGCGATGCGCAAGGCTGGTCTTGCCGACGCCTATCGGCCCTTCTACGACCACGTAGCGATACTTATCAAACAGCATTGCGTATCCTATCCAATACTTGATCCTGACATCTTGCAAGCGCCAGTCCTGCCTGACCGACCCCGGGTATGCTGACATCCGGCGCGATCTCCAACAAGGGCTGCAACACGAACGCGCGCAGGTGCATTTGCGGATGCGGGATGGTCAGGCCATGCTCGTGCAGTTGCACATCGTCATACAGCAGCACGTCCAGATCCAGTGTGCGCGGCGCGTTGCGAAAGGTGCGCTCGCGACCGTGCTGATGCTCGATTTGCAACAGCGCTTGCAGCAAGGCTTGCGGCGTAAGGTCCGTCTCTATTTTCGCTACCGCATTCACGAAATCCGGCTGATCCAGACAACCCAATGGCGCACTCCGATACAACGATGACCGGGCCGCCAAGCGCGTGCCGGGCAACTTATCCAGTGCAGCAAAAGCACGTTGCAACTGGCTGTGCGGGTCTTCCAGATTGCTGCCGAGTCCGATGAAAGCGATGTGCGGCATTATGCTACCGGCTCATCCACTGCCGACTCATCCAATGCAGGTATTTCAGGTTTCCTGCGCGGTTTGCGGCGGCGACGTTTTTTCTCGCTGGCCTCCTCCGGCTGCAACATTTCCGTCTGGCGCTCGGCACTGGCATCCTGAAACTCGTCCCACCACAAGCCGAGCTCGTCATCCAGTTCACCGCTGGCGCAGCGCAACAACAGAAAATCGAATCCGGCGCGGAAGCGCGGCTGCTCCAACAAGCGGAACGGACGTTGTCCGGCGCGTTGCTCAAAGCGTTGCTGCATCAGCCAGATTTCTTTCATTACCGCATCTTGGCGATGCGGAATGGCGAGCTGTGCCCTCTGCCTGGCCAGCACCTCGTCCATCGCCTCGTGCATTGCGCCCACCGGACGCTTACCTTGCTGCACGCGCAGATTCCACGCCGCCAGCACCTCATGCCACAACAATGCGGCAAACAAAAACGCGGGTGAAACCGTCTTGTCCTGACTGAGACGCTCGTCGGTATTGCGCAACGCCAGCATGATGAATTTCTCGCCCATCGGCTGTTCCCAAATCACGTCCAGCAACGGCAGCAAGCCATGATGCAGATTCATTTTGCGCAACTGTTGGATGCACTCCAGCGAATGTCCGGACAACAGCATCTTCAGCACTTCATCGAGCAAGCGCGCCTGCGGCACGTTGTCGAGCAAGTCTTTCATCTCAGCGACCGGCGCGGCGGTTGCCGCATCAAGCTTGATGCCGAGCTTGGCGGACAAGCGCACCGCGCGCAGCATCCGCACCGGGTCTTCGCGGTAACGCACCAACGGATCACCGATGATGCGCAGCAGATGGTCGCGCGTGTCGGCATAACCGCCGTGATAGTCGTAAATTTCCTGGGTGGTCGGATCGTAGAACAGCGCGTTGGCAGTGAAATCGCGGCGCGCCGCATCCTGCTCCTGATCGCCGAATTCATTGTCGCGCAGCAAGCGGCCATGCTCGTCGGTCTGCGCATCTTCGACTTCAATCATGCGGCGGAAGGTAGACACCTCAACCACCTCCTCGCCGAACATCACATGCACCAGGCGAAAGCGCCGGCCGATGATGCGCGCGCGGCGAAACACGCGGCGCACCTCCTCAGGTGTGGCATCGGTCGCAATATCGAAATCCTTGGGCGTGCGATCCAGCAACAAATCGCGCACCGCGCCGCCCACCACACAGGCCTGATAGCCTGCGGCTTGCAAACCGTCGGTGACTTTCAGCGCGCCGTAGCTGATCTGCTCGCGCGCCACACCATGCAATTTGAACGGAATCACCTGGGCATTTCCCACCGATTTTGTTTTGGCAGGCTTGCGAAATACACGCTTGAGGAATTTTTTGATCATGCAATCTTTGGACAATTGGACACGACGAGGTCGCGTAAGGAGCGCGGATTATACACTGCAGGGATTTTGCGGCTTCAGGCTTCAATGAAAAACGCGCCTTGCGGCGCGTTCCCGGTGCGGCGAATAACGCTTAGCCCTTGAGACAGGCGCTCATGAACTTCTTGCGCTCATCGCCCTGGAGTGCTTTGGCTTTTGCCTCCGCATTGCAAGATTTCATTTTGTCCTGTTGCTTAACCTTTGCGGAGGAAGGAGCAGCACTGGCGGTGGGTTTGGCATCCGCCTTGGCAGGAGCCGCAGCCTTCTTGTCTGCGGCAGCCGGGGCAGCAGCAGCCTTCAGCACGTAATCCTTTTTCAGACATTTACTCATAAACGCTTTGCGATCTGCTCCCTTCAGGTTATCAGCCTTTGCTTCCTTGTTGCAGCCATTCATCTTGTCTTGTTGCACACCCGCGAAGGCTGGAGCGGAAACAGCAAATGCAAAACCAAAACAGGCCAATGCAATCAGTTTTTTCATGGAATCCCTCTTGATGTAGTCGGTAAATAAAGTTTCCTGTACAGCGGAAACGCGCCCATTATAGCCAACTCGGCAAATTCCATCAGCAGCATTTATCGGCTGGTTCGTTAAGCGGATAAGCCCTTGACCCAGTGACTATACAACTGATCCGCCACGCTGTTTAAACGCGGCAGCTTGCCATTCATTTGCTGTTGCATCTCGCTCACGGATTGCACTGCCGGACTGCTGCTGGCAGCGATTTCGCTCGCGCCCACTGCACACCAGGCCGCGATCATTTCCGCGGTCATTTCGACGTGGCATTGCAGCGCGAGGTGTTTGCCGATGGAATATGCCTGATTGACGCAGTACGCACTGGACAGCAGGTGTGTCGCTCCTTGCGGCAGGCTGAAGGTTTCGCCGTGCCAGTGAAATGCGGCAAAGCTGCGCACTTCGCCGAACCAGGCGCGCGCGCTATCGTTATCCGACACCTGCACATCGCCCCAGCCGATTTCTTTCGCCGGATTGCGCGACACCGAACCGCCCAATGCCTTGGAAATCAGCTGCCCGCCAAGGCAGTGTCCCAGCAGCGGAATGTCGCGCGTCACGGCATTACGAATCAGCGCAAGGACAGGCGGTATCCACGGCAGGTCGCCATTGACGCTCATCGGCCCGCCCATGAAGACCAGCCCGGAATAAGCTGCGGCATCCTGCGGGACGGCATCGCCCGCATCAATCGCGATCAGCTGCCACGGGATTTGTCGCTCATCCAGGAATTTGGCGAGGTAGCCGGGACCTTCTGTGTCCGCTTGACGGAAGATGGCGATGGGTTTCATGACATTTTGAAAAGGCCGTAGGAGCGGGCCATGCCCGCGAAAAATCCAATTCGCGGGCATGGCCCGCTCCTACAATTCCTTCGTCTTATCTCTTTCGATCAGCGCATAGGCTGAATGATTGTGTATGGATTCGAAGTTCTCGGACTCGACCACATATGCATCGATGCGCTCATCCGCATCCAGCACCGCCGCCACATCTCGCACCATGTCCTCGACGAATTTCGGATTGTCATAAGCGCGTTCGGTAACGAATTTTTCGTCGGGACGTTTCAGCAAGCCATACAGCTCGCACGAGGCTTGTTCCTCGGCAATGCGCACCACGTCCTCGATCCAGACGAAGCTATTGGTGCGCAGCGAAAGTGTAACGTGTGAACGCTGATTATGCGCGCCGCGTTCGGAAATCTTTTTCGAGCACGGACACAGACTGGTGACCGGCACCAGCACTTTCATCTTGAAGCTTGACCTGCCGTTAACAGTTTCGCCAATGAGCGTGACATCATAGTCGAGCAGGCTTTGCACCCCAGACACCGGCGCAGTTTTGTTCACGAAATACGGGAAACTCATTTCGATGTATCCGGACTTCGCTTCCAGACGCGTCACCATTTCGTGCAAAATGTTCTCAAATGATTCCACCGAAATCTCGCGCTCATGCTGGTTGAGTATCTCGACAAAACGCGACATGTGCGTGCCCTTGAAGTTGTGCGGCAGATGCACGTACATGTTGAAAGTGGCGATGGTGTGTTGCACACCGACACTCTTGTCTTTGACCTTGACCGGATGGCGGATACCTTTGATACCGACGCGATCGATCGCCAAGTGGCGCGTATCAGCCGAACTTTGCACATCGGGAATAAAATTGAGCACGGGCTTATTCATTGCTGACTTCCTATCAGGTTGCGTAGGCAAAAGATTATAACTAATCCCGACAAATTTAGTTGGTCAATTTATTTTTGATGGCGGCGACCAATCCCTTGGCATCCAGACCACAATCCGCCAGCATCTGCGCGTGCTCGCCCTGTTCGATGAATCTATCCGGCAAACCAAGTTGCAGCAATGGCACGGCAATGCCAAGTTGCAGCAGGCATTCCGCCACCGCACTGCCCGCGCCGCCTTGCACGGTGTTTTCTTCCACCGTGACCAGCAGTTCATGCTCGCCCGCCAGGCGCAATACCAATTCGGCATCCAGCGGCTTGATGAAACGCATGTTCGCCACCGTCGCATCAAGTTGCTCAGCCGCCGCCAGCGCGGGAGCCAGCATACTACCAAATGCCAAAATCGCCACACTCCTGCCCTTCCGGCGCAACTCGCCCTTGCCGATAGGCAAGGCACTCATCTCGTTACTGATCGCCACGCCCGGCCCGGTGCCGCGCGGATAGCGCACCGCGCTCGGCGTATTCAACTGGAACGCGGTGTACAACATCTGGCGACATTCGTTCTCGTCAGCGGGAGCCATCACCGTCATGTTCGGGATGCAACGCAAGTAGGAAAGATCGAAGCTGCCCGCGTGCGTTGCACCGTCGGCACCGACCAGCCCGCCGCGATCGATCGCCAACACCACCGGCAAATTCTGTATTGCGATGTCGTGGATGAGTTGATCGTAAGCGCGCTGCAAGAAGGTCGAGTAGATCGCCACCACCGGCTTATAGCCATCACACGCCAACCCTGCGGCAAACGTCAGCGCGTGCTGTTCGGCGATGCCGACATCGAAGTAGCGTGCCGGAAAACGCTCGGCAAATTTCGCCAGACCTGAGCCTTCGCACATCGCCGGAGTGATGCCAACCAGCCGTTCATCCTGCGCTGCCATATCGCACAGCCACGATCCGAACACTTGAGTGTAAGTAGGCTTCGCGGCTTGCCCTTCGGCATTGTTCAGGACAGGTTTGGCGACAATGCCCTGAGTGCGATCGAACTTGCTCACGCCGTGATACAACAGACAATCCTGTTCAGCCAGCGCGTAGCCCTTGCCCTTTTGTGTGACGATGTGCAGGAACTGCGGCCCGCTCAGTTTGCGGATATTGCTGAGCGTATCCAGCAACACATCCAGATCATGCCCATCGATCGGGCCGATGTAGTTGAAGCCGAACTCCTCGAACAAGGTACTCGGTGTCACCATGCCTTTGACGTGTTCTTCAGCACGCTTGGCGAATTCCAGCACCGGCGGCATAACCTTCAACACCTTCTCGCTGCCGCGCCGCATCGCGGCATAAAAGCGCCCCGATATCAGCTTGGCCAGATAATTATTCAGCGCGCCGACCGGGCGCGAGATGGACATGTCGTTGTCGTTAAGGATAACCAGCAAGTTCGCATCCATCGCACCGGCGTTATTCAGCGCTTCGAAGGCCATGCCGCCGCTCATCGCGCCGTCGCCGATGATCGCCACGGCACGCCGCTCGGATCCCTGTAGCTGCGCCGCTACCGCCATGCCCAACGCCGCCGAGATCGAAGTGCTGGAATGCCCGGTGCCGAAGGTGTCATACGGACTCTCTTCACGCTTGGGGAAACCGGCGATGCCGCCCGCCATGCGCAATTTGCTCATCGCCTCGCGCCGTCCGGTAAGGATTTTGTGCGTATAGGTCTGATGGCCCACATCCCAGACCAGTTTGTCTTCCGGCGTGTCATAGATGTAATGCAGCGCGATGGTCAACTCGACTGTGCCAAGGTTGGAGGATAAGTGCCCGCCGGTCTTGCTGACCGATTCGACCAGAAACTCGCGCAACTCACTCGCCAATTGCGGCAACTGCTCGCGATCCAAAGCACGCAATTCGTCAGGAGTGTTGATGGTTTTGAGTAAGGTATACATCAGAATTTTCGTAATACAATGAAGTCAGCCAACTCGCGCAGGCGTTGTGCGGAATCGCCGAATTCCGCCAATGTTTCCAGTGCCTCGCGATGCAGGCGCAGGGCCATGTCGCGCGCGCCATGAATACCCAGCAGGCTGACATAAGTCGGCTTGTCGTTATCGGCATCCTTGCCCGCCGTTTTGCCCAGTGTGGCGGTATCCGCCTCGCAGTCCAGCATATCGTCCACCACCTGGAACGCCAGGCCGATCAGCTTGCCGAAATGATCCAGCTTGTCCAGTTGCGCCGAGGAGACTGAACCGCGCTGTATATCTGGACCGCATTGCGCACCCAGCAGGATCGCCGCGCGGATCAACGCGCCGGTTTTGTGGATGTGCATGAATTCCAGTTCGGGGAGCGTGAGCGACTTGCCCACGCTGGCGAGGTCTATCGCCTGCCCGCCCGCCATGCCGCGCGAACCGGCGGCCACCGCCAGCAGTTTGATCATTTCCAGTTGTCGCAGCGCGTCATCGCTCAAACGATGTTCAGCGAGCAGTTGAAACGCCAGCATTTGCAGGCTGTCGCCGACCAGCAACGCGGTCGCCTCGTCATATTGAACATGGCAAGTCGGCTTGCCACGGCGCAGCACATCGTTGTCCATGCACGGCATGTCGTCATGCACCAGCGAATAGGCATGGATCAGCTCGACCGCCGCAGCCGCGATATTCAAACGCGCCGCATCCGCACCGACCAACTCGCCTGCGGCAAATGCCAGCAACGGACGCACGCGCTTGCCGCCATCCAGCACCGCGTAGCGCATCGCTTCATGCAATCGCTGCGGAGCGGCTTCCGCACGCGGCAACAACTCGCGCAACACATCCTCGAAGCGCACTTGCTGCGCGGCGATCCAGCTCTGAAAATCAGCGCGCATCAAGATTGTCCGGATTCACCAGTACCAGAAAAATCTTTCAGGACGCCATCCTCCAGCACGCGCACCTGCTGCTGCGCGTCTTCGAGACGAGTGCGGCAGAACGTCAGCAATTCCGCGCCGCGCTTGTAGGCAGCCAGCGAATCTTCCAGCGACAACTTGCCCGCCTCCATGTCAGCGACGATTTGCTCGAGCTCGGTCATTGCCGACTCGAAGCCTTGTGATTTCTGGGATTTCGCTTGGGTTTTATGGGAAGTTCCGGGCATGTGTATATCCGTTTGCAAAGAGGCGCATTCTACCCAAAGGCTCAGCTCTGGACAATTTTTTGCATTACCAGAAAACCTTCGGGCAAAAGCTCAAGACCATCTTCAAATCGGTCTGGTTTACTCCAATGCGTGGCCTCGCACTGATATTCTGATTGCCTTTTGCTATGAGTTAACGCATTTCGTACCCAACCAAGCAGAATCTTTACAACTTTTTTACACACACGGGATTTATCTTTACACCGTTTTGATTCGCCGTTGCCTACCATCCGTTTCCCATTTTTTGTGTAATTCCTACTAGGAGAAAGAGCATGGACTGGATCTATCTATTGTTGACCCTGGCCTTCTTCGGCCTGAGCGTGCTGCTGATACGCGGCATCGAAAAACTGGGGAGGCCATCATGACCGGATTTTACATTCTGGGCGGCATCGTCGCCCTTGGGTTGATGGTTTATCTCGTCATCGCATTACTTAAACCGGAGTTGTTCTCATGAGTGCCAACGGATTGCTGCAAATTGCCTTGTTCCTCGGTGTGCTTATCGCCTTGGCGAAGCCACTCGGCTGGTATATGGCGCGGGTCTATGAGGGCAAGCTGCCCGCGTTCGTGCGCTGGATATCCCCGATCGAAAATCTTTTTTACCGCCTGTGCGGCGTGGATAGCAAGCAGGAAATGCGCTGGACCCGCTATGCGCTGGCGATGTTGTGGTTTGCGCTGCTCGGTGTGCTGACAGTGTATGCGATGCAGCGCCTGCAGGGCATGCTGCCGCTGAATCCGCAAGCTTTCGGCGCGGTCAGTCCTGATTCGTCCTTCAACACGGCGATCAGCTTCCTGACCAACACCAACTGGCAGGGCTATAGCGGTGAATCCACGATGAGCTATCTCGTCCAGATGGCGGCCCTGGCGGTGCAGAACTTCTTCTCCGCGGCTGCCGGTATGGCCGTGCTGGTGGCGCTGATACGCGGCTTTGCGCGTCACACAGTGGAAACCATCGGCAATTTCTGGGTGGACATGACACGCAGCATTATCTACATCCTGCTGCCGATCGCCACAGTGCTGGCATTGGCGCTGGTCAGCCAGGGAGTGATACAGAACTTGTCTGCCTATCAGACCGTTCCGACAGTTGAAACGATTACCTACGACAATCCCAAGGTGGATGCCGCCGGCAACCCGGTGAAAGACGCCGCCGGCAACCCGGTCACGGAGAAGGCGACCACCAAAGAGCAGGTCATCGCTCTGGGGCCAGTCGCTTCACAGGAGGCGATCAAGCAGCTCGGCACCAACGGCGGCGGCTTCTTCAACGCCAACTCGGCTCACCCCTTCGAGAATCCTACGCCATTCTCCAACTTCCTGGCGATGCTGGCGATGTTCATAATTCCTGCCGCGCTGTGCTACACCTTCGGCAGCATGGTGGGTGACACCCGTCAGGGCTGGGCGATCCTCGTCGCCATGACGATATTGTTCGTCGGCTTCCTCGCCGTGGCTGAATACGCCGAGCAGCATGGCAATCCCGCCTTTGCAGCATTGGGTGTTGACCAGAGCGCTTCCGCCACACAGTCCGGCGGCAACATGGAAGGTAAGGAAACCCGCTTCGGCATCGTCAATTCCGCGTTGTTCGCAACCATCACCACGGGGGCTTCCTGCGGTGCGGTGAATTCCATGCACGATTCCTTCACGCCGCTGGGCGGGCTGGTTCCGATGGCGCAAATCCAACTGGGCGAAGTGATCTTCGGCGGGGTCGGTTCCGGCTTGTACGGGATGCTGGTGTATGCCGTGATCGCGGTGTTCCTGGCCGGACTGATGATAGGCCGCACGCCGGAATATCTGGGCAAGAAGATCGAGGCGTTCGACATCAAAATGGCTTCGCTGGTGATCCTGATTCCGCCGATGATTATCCTTGGTGGAACTGCGTTAGCAGTCATGGTGGACGGCGGCAAGGCCGGTGTCGCCAACCCCGCCGCCCACGGCTTCAGCGAGATCCTGTATGCGTTCTCGTCGGCGGTCGGCAACAACGGCAGCGCCTTCGCCGGCCTGTCGGCCAACACGCCGTTCTATAACACTGCGCTCGGCTTCGAGATGTTCTTCGGGCGCATCTGGCTGATGATTCCGGTGCTGGCTCTGGCCGGTTCGCTGGCGGCCAAGAAACGCATTCCCGCCAGCATAGGCAGCATGGCGACACATACGCAGATGTTCGTCTGGCTGCTGATCGGCACGGTGCTGCTGGTGGGTGCGCTGAACTTTGTACCGGCGCTGGCGCTGGGCCCGGTGATCGAACACCTGAACATGATTAGTACGCATTAGGAGATTTGCATGACAACCAAGACTGTTCCGTTTCCCCTGTTTGAGCGCGACATCTTCAAACAGGCCGTGGTGGACTCGTTCAAGAAACTGAGCCCGCAGCAACAGATGAAGAACCCGGTGATGTTTGTGGTGTGGGTCGGCAGCATATTGACGACGCTGCTGTTCATCCAGGCGCTCACCGGACACGGCGAAGCGCCGTCCGGCTTCATCCTGGCGGTGACGCTGTGGCTGTGGTTTACCGTGCTGTTCGCCAACTTCGCCGAGGCGATAGCCGAAGGCCGCAGCCGCGCTCAGGCGGCTTCCATGCGCAAGGCCAAGCGCGACGTCCAAGCCAAGAAACTGACCCGCCCGAAGTATGGTGAAAAGTACGCTCTGGTGCCCGGTTCCGGCTTGCGTAAGGACGATGTGGTGCTGGTGGAGGTGGGCGACTTCATTCCCGGCGACGGCACAGTAATCGAGGGCGTCGCTTCGGTGGATGAAAGCGCCATCACCGGCGAGAGCGCGCCGGTGATACGCGCATCCGGCGGCGACTTCAGCGCGGTAACCGGCGGTACACGGGTGTTGTCCGACTGGCTGGTGGTGCGCATCACCACCAATCCGGGCGAGACTTTCCTGGATCGCATGATCGCGATGGTGGAAAGCGCCAAGCGCCAGAAGACTCCCAACGAGATCGCGCTCACCATTTTACTGGTAGCGTTGACGCTGATCTTCCTGTTTGTCATCGTCACCCTGTTGCCGTTCTCCCTGTATAGCGTCGAGGTGGCCAAAGCGGGTGCGCCGATCAGCATCACCGTGCTGGTGGCGCTGCTGGTGTGCCTGATCCCAACCACCATAGGCGCCCTGCTTTCCGCCATCGGCATAGCAGGCATGGGGCGCATGTTGCAAAAGAACGTGATCGCCACCTCCGGCCGTGCGGTGGAAGCGGCGGGCGATGTGGATGTGCTGCTGCTGGACAAGACCGGCACGATCACGCTGGGTAACCGCCATGCCAACAACTTCCTGCATGCCAGCGGCGTGACCGAGGCTGAGCTGGCCGACGTGGCACAGCTGGCCTCGCTGGCCGATGAAACGCCGGAAGGCCGCAGCATCGTCGTGCTGGCCAAAGAAAAGTTCGGCCTGCGCGAACGCGATATTCATGCGCTGGGCGCGACCTTCGTGCCGTTCAGTGCACAGACGCGCATGAGCGGCGTCAACATGGAAGGTCGTCAAGTCCGCAAAGGTTCGGCCGACGCCATCCGTAGTCATGTCATCGGTCTGGGCGGAAGTTTCCCTGCTGAGGTGGAAACCATCGTGGACAGTGTCGCCCGTCGCGGCAGCACGCCACTGGTGGTGGCGGATGGAATAAAAGTGCTGGGCGTGATCGAGCTTAAGGACATCGTCAAGGGCGGCATCAAGGAACGCTTTGCTGAACTGCGCCGCATGGGCATCAAGACCATCATGATCACCGGCGACAACCGGCTTACCGCCGCCGCCATCGCAGCCGAAGCCGGAGTGGACGACTTCCTCGCCGAAGCCACGCCGGAAGCCAAACTGAAATTGATCCGCGAACATCAGGCGCAAGGCCGGCTGGTGGCGATGACCGGGGATGGCACCAATGATGCCCCGGCACTGGCGCAGGCCGATGTCGCGGTGGCAATGAACACCGGCACACAGGCGGCCAAGGAAGCGGGCAACATGGTGGATCTGGATTCCAATCCGACCAAGCTGATCGAGATCGTCGAGACCGGCAAACAGATGTTGATGACCCGTGGTTCCCTGACCACATTCAGCATTGCCAACGATGTGGCCAAGTATTTCGCCATCATCCCGGCGGCCTTCGTGACCACTTATCCGGCGCTGGGCGCACTGAACGTGATGCACCTGGCTACGCCGTCAAGTGCAATTCTGTCGGCAGTCATCTTCAATGCGTTGATCATCATCGCATTGGTTCCGCTGGCGCTGAAGGGCGTGAAATACCGCGCCATCGGGGCAAACGTTTTGCTGCGCAACAACCTGCTGATCTATGGATTGGGCGGGATAATTATTCCCTTCATCGGGATCAAACTGATCGACATGATACTTGTCGGTTTTAGCTGGGTATAAAGGAAAGGAATTGCCATGTTGAAAGAAATTCGTCCCGCTGTTGTCAGCTTTCTGGTGCTGACGTTGCTTACCGGAATCGCCTATCCCCTGCTGGTGACAGGAGTTTCCCAGGTGGTCATGTCCGACAAGGCCAACGGCAGCCTGATCATCAAAGACGGCAAGCCGGTTGGCTCAAGCCTGATCGGCCAGTCGTTCTCCGACCCCAAGTATTTCTGGAGCCGCCCATCGGCGACCAGCCCGACGCCCAATAACGCCTCGTCTTCCAGCGGTTCGAACCTGGGGCCGACCAACCCGGCGTTGATGGATGCGGTGAAAGGCAGGGTTCAAGCCTTGCGTGATGCCGATCCCGGCAATCAGCAGCCGGTGCCGGTGGACCTCGTGACCGCTTCCGCCAGCGGGCTTGATCCGCACATCAGCCCTGCGGCGGCGGAATTCCAGCTTGCCCGCGTGGCACGGGTACGCAACCTCAACCCGGATGCCGTCCGCAAACTGGTGGCTGAGCACACTGAGGGTCGTCAGTTCGGCATTCTGGGCGAGCCTAGGGTGAATGTGCTGGAACTCAATCTGGCGCTTGATGTATCTCACTAAATCTGCATTTTTTAAAAATTAACTCTATAGAAGGAACGAGCATGTTGAAAAATAAATTGTTGTACACCCTGATCCTGACTGCATTGAGCGCGCCTGGGCTGGCACTGGCTGCTGATGCACCTGCCACTCCACCCGCTGTTACCGCAAACGTTGGTTTCGTTACCAATTATCTGTATCGCGGCATTTCACAAACCGGTGCCAAGCCGGCCATACAAGGCGGTTTTGATTACGCGCATGCCAGCGGCTTTTACGCCGGAGTGTGGGGTTCCAGCATCAGTTGGTTAAGCGATGCTTACACCGCTTCCGCCAATGCCAATGCACCTGCTGCCGCTAATGCTGGTGCCAACAATGCCGGTTTGGAACTGGATACCTACTTCGGTTTCAAAAATAGTTTTGCCACAGACTATAGCTATGACGTGGGTTTCCTGCGCTACAACTATCCTGGCACCTATGCAGTTGGCGCGACCAAGGCGGATACCAACGAAATTTACGGTTTGATCGGCTGGAAATGGTTGACGGCTAAATACTCTTATAGCTTGGGTGATACTTTTGGTGTGCCTGACGCCAGCGGCACCAGCTATATTGATTTGAGCGCGAGCTATCCAGTTGCAGACACAGGTATCACGTTGGGCGCACACTATGGCAAGCAAACCTATAAAGGTTCTTCAGTGGCTTATACGGCGGCAGGTGGCCAAAATGCAACTTATAGTGATTACAAGTTGAGCGTATCCAAAGATTTCAGTGGCTACGTAGTTGGATTGGCCTATAGCTCAACAAATGCCACAAAAAGTGCCGGGCAATTCTACAACGTTCTTGGTAATGATTTAGGCAAGGGCACCGCCGTGTTGTCTGTAACCCACTCGTTCTAATTAACGGGGCTGTTGGTGTCGCCATGCGGCACTATCCACAAAATGCGCATAGCGAATCGGTCTTCGCTATGCGCATATTATTTTGGCGCATGTTGAGTGCATGGATCAATCCTGGCCGTGACGTAATTTCTTGATGAATTTTTTACATCCGATGATTAACAATTTACGCTGTTTTTATGCTACTTCTCATAGCATGCAGTCCATCAAAAACAGGAGGATTGTATGAAACGAATCACTACAGTGTTGAAAGAGTCGGAAGCGATGGCAGTGCGCAAGGCGGTTTGGGTTGCAGGCGCAGAACGTATCGTGATTACTCCGATGCCACAGCGCCTGTGTGCCATTGACTTGGGGGAATGTTACTGCGAGCAATCTGCGGCTCAAATGGAAATGCATGTTCGCCTCGAAGTGACGGCGAATGACATTCACTATGGCGGCATTGTTTCCGCCATTCAAAGAGTCGCGCAAGCCGGGAAAATTGTCCTTGACTCGCATCTTGGCATGCTGCCCATGCACGCCGCCCAAATATGAAAAACCAGTCATGGACAATTTTTTAGAGCCGTTGCTCGCCATTCTCGCCATCGTCGTTCCACTTGGATTGGCGTATGTCATCGTGTTATTGCAATCTCGCAAGCCTGCTTGCGGTT
>OBLT010001171.1_pt1 | contig 16802 bp, 11 predicted proteins | sample 1518721 | NCBI WGS metagenome assembly OBLT01 (sample SAMEA3539307, study PRJEB22396) | soil metagenome | biome: tundra; feature: field; material: soil | place: USA | collected 2010-05 | depth 0.15 m | reverse complement strand
GCGATTGCATTACCGGCTGTAACGTCGGCTCGAAGAACACGCTGTACATGAACTATCTGCGGCTCGCCCACGCCAACGGCGCCCAGATTTTTACACAGACCGAAGTGACGTGGCTGGAACCGAAGGCCGGCGGCGGCTGGCTGGTGCACGGCGTTTACCGCGCCAGCCGCGACCAGTCCGAGCCATTCACGTTGGAAGCCGAAAACGTGATCCTCTCGGCCGGGTCCATCAACTCCACCGAGATCCTTCTTCGTTCCGCGGCGCACGGGCTGCCGGTTTCGCTGAAAGTGGGAACTGGGTTCAGCGGAAACGGCGATTTTTTCGGCATCACCTACGATGGGCCGGCGTACCTACAGGTGCTTGGTTTCGGCACCCACCCCGATAGTCCCGGGGCTGCTTTTCCTCCAGGCCCGACCATCACCGCAGCGCTGCGATACGACCGCGATCCGCAGGTAACGAACCACTACCTGGTGGAAGACGTCTCTTTTCCAAGCGCACTCATGCGCGGCGGGCAGCTCGCGTTCCCCATGATGTTGGGGAAGGACTTCGGCGGGGATCTCGCCGGGAAGCTGGAGCGCGCGCTTCTGGACCTTTCACAAGCCTCGCCGTATGCGCAGCACGGCGCCCTCAACCATTCGCTGGTCTACCTGGTGACGGCATTCGACAATGCCCAGGGCCAGATCGAGCTGAAGACGAGCATCTGCGACCCCGAAGGCAAACCGGACGTCGTCTGGCATGGCGCCGGCTCCGAGCCGCTATTCGCCACCATCAACGATGGATTGCGGGAGCATGCGAGGGCGCTCTCTTCGCGGTTTATCGAGAATCCGCCGTGGGCCGCGTTGGGTCTCAAAGGCCTGATGACCGCCCACCCGCTGGGAGGTTGTCCGATCGGCGAAGGTCCTGGATCCGGGGCCGTAAACGAATTCGGGGAGGTATTCGCGAACGACGGCTCGTTGCTGAAGGGCCTGAGCGTGACCGACGGAGCGCTGGTCCCCTCGGCGCTGGGAGTGAATCCCCTGTTGACGATTTCGGCGCTAGCCGAGCGCATCGCCGAGCACCGGATTTCCGAATTGGCACGGGGTTGAGGCGTGTTATAAACGCCCAGAGGACTCATTCATGAATCGACGATCTTTCATTGCCGCTTCGGCGGCCCTGACTGGCGGCTTCCTGCCGGGCGGCCCGGCAGCGGCGCAAGCGGCGGACCCGGAGCGCCAGTTCCAGCTCGGCTGCGTGACGTACAACCTCCTCAAGGATATGGACCTGGAGACGATCATCCGGACTCTCGAAGCGACCGGACTGGCGGCCGTCGAGTTGCGGACCACGCACAAGCACGGAGTCGAACCGTCCATCGGTGCGGATGCCCGCGCCAAGGTGCGGGAGCGTTTCCAGCGCTCCAAGGTGCGCCTGTTGAGCTATGGCACCGAGTGCGAATTCCACTCGCCCGACGCCGCCGAGCGCAAACGCCAGGTTGAAATCGGCAAGTCGTTTGTGGACCTCGCGCGCGATACCGGCGCCATCGGCGTCAAGGTCCGCCCGAACGGCCTTCCCCAGGGCGTGCCGTACGCGACTACCATCCAGAACATCGGGCAGGGCTTGCGCGATCTCGGCGAATACGGCCAATCGAAAGGGATCGAGATTTGGATGGAGATTCACGGCACGGCGACCAGCGAGCCCAAGACCGCGTGGGACATCCTCACCGCCGCCGGCCATAAGAACGTCGGCGCCTGCTGGAACTCCAATTCAACCGACGTCAAGGATGGCTCCGTGAAGCAGTCCTTCGACCTGATCGGACCGTTCATCCGCAACGTACACATCACCGACCTGTACAACTCCTACCCGTGGCGGGAGTTCTTCCGCCTTCTGCGCGAATCGGGATACAAGCGATACACGCTGGCCGAGGTTGCCGAGAGCCAGGACACGGAGCGCTTCCTGCGCTACTACCGCGCACTGTGGCAGCAGTTGACGGCCTGAGGCGGCGCCGGTTTCTTGCCCCGGCCCCGCGCGTAGTAGAATAGCGCCGTGAACCCGCATCGCTCCGCATCTTCGCTCCCTGTTCATCGACGTTCGTTTCTGACTGCCGCGGCCGCGGCGCTGGCCCCGGCGGCGCTCGGTCAGACGCCGCGCGATTGGAGCGGTGGACAACCGCTCCGTTACACCGATCCGGATTTGATTGCGCTCGACAAGCGCTTCGAGAAGTATGCGCTCGGCAACACGCCCATCCAGCGGCTGTGGACCGGGGCCCTGTGGGCCGAAGGTCCGGCGTGGAACGGAGTCGGGAGGTACCTGCTGTGGAGCGATATCCCCAACAACCGCCAGATGCGGTGGCTGGAGGAGGACGGCCACATCAGCGTCTTTCGGTCCCCGTCGGAATACAGCAACGGCAATACCTTCGATTTCGAGGGGCGCCAGATCTCCTGCCAGCACGGGCTTCGGCGCGTGGCGCGGTACGAGCCGGATGGCACGGTGACAACCATCGCCGACCGGTGGCAAGGCAAGCCTCTGAACTCGCCCAACGATGTGGTGGTGCATCCCGATGGCGCGATCTGGTTCACGGATCCGCCGTACGGCATCCTGGGCAACTACGAGGGGTTCCAGGCTCAGCCGGAAATCAAGGAAGCGGTCTACCGCGTCGACCCGAAGACCGGGAAAATGGACAAGCTGACCGACGAACTCGATAAACCCAATGGGATTTGTTTCTCGCCGGACTACAAGAAGGTGTACGTCTGCGATACGGGCGAGCCGAAGGACATCCAGGTGTTTGACGTGGCCGACGGCAAGACCATCCGCAACAAGCGCCAGTTCACGAACATGACGATGCCGGGTAAGGGGCCGGGACTCGCCGACGGTATTCGCTGCGATGTGGACGGCAACGTTTGGGCCGGGGCCGGCCGCGGTGGACCGGGCTACGACGGCGTCCACGTCTTCACGCCGGCGGGGGAGCGCATCGGCATGATCGTACTTCCGGAGATCTGCGCCAACATCTGCTTCGGGGGCGCCAAACGGAACCGCCTGTTCATGGTTGCCAGCCAGTCTCTATACTCCGTGTACGTGGGGACGCGCGGTGCGCACATCGCGTAAGCGGCGGCCCGCCTTGCTTCCAAATCCGCAACACGCTAATGTGACCGTTCCGCTCGTAGGTGGCTCCCATGCGCGGAGGAGGACTTCCATGACCTTGGACGAAACGCAATTGCCTGACGATGGCCGGCGCAAAGCGTCGCGCCGCGATTTCCTGAAGCGTGCAGCGGCGTCGGGACTGACCGCTGCGGCGTGCGCGCATGCCCAACAGAAAAGCGCATCGAATAGGCCGGTTCTGGCCTATGTCGGCACCTACAGTTCGCCGCAAGGACCGGAGGGGAGCCGGGGTCGTGGCGAAGGCATCTACTTGTTTGAAATGGACCCTTCGAACGGGAACCTGAAGCAGCGCGAGCTCTTTCCGGAGGGCATGAACCCGTCCTGCCTCGCTCTCGACCCTTCCAGAACGCACTTGTACGCCGCCAACGAGACCTCGACTTTTGAGGGCGCGGCCTCCGGCTCGGTGAGCGCATTCTCGATCGAGCGCGCCACGGGGCGTCTGACCTTGCTGAACACCGTCAGTTCGCAAGGGGCCGGTCCTGCCCACCTGAGCGTCCACCCATCGGGCAGGTACGTGCTCGTGGCCAACTACGCCGGGGGGACCATCGCGGTGCTCCCCATCCGGCCGGACGGTTCGCTCGGCGCCGCGACAGACGTCAAACAGGATAAGGGAGACCTGGGCCCGGCCAAAGCGGGTAGTAGTGCGCCTCCCGGGAGTTTTGCGATCAGCGGCCACGACCGCCCTCACGCGCACATGATCCAGGCCGATCCTTCCGGCAAGTTCGTCCTGGCAACCGACCTGGCCCTGGATCGGATCTTCATTTGGAAGTTTGACCTTGAGAAAGGCACGCTCTCCGCGAACGATCCCGCATCGGTATCCGTGCCGTTAGGAGACGGACCGCGTCATTTTGTCTTTCATCCGAATGGCCGCTGGGTGTATTCGCTCCAGGAAGAATCTTCCACGCTGGTGAGGTTCGACTGGGATGCCACGCGCGGAACCTTGACAGCCAGGCAGACCATTTCCAGCTTGCCGGCCGGCTTCAAAGGCACCGACTACACTTCCGAGGTCATGGTCTCGACGAATGGGAGATTCGTCTATGCCGCCAACCGCCTCCACGACAGCGTCGCCGTCTTTTCCGTCGGTCCGGCAGGGGACTTGACGTTTGCCTCCGAGGAATGGACGCGCGGCGATTATCCGCGCAGCTTCAACTTCGATCCCACCGGGAGTTTTCTCTACTCGTGCAATCAGAGAGGCGACGCAATCACCAGTTTCCGGGTCGATCCGCGCACCGGCCGCCTCACGTTCACCGGCCAATACGTAGCTGTAGGCACCCCGTCATCCATCGTTTTCCTCGACGGGAAGTAGTGGCAAATGATTCGCGTAGTCAGCTCTCTGCTAATTGCCGCCGCCGCTCTGGCCGCCGCGGAGCCGATCCGGCTGCATCCCGGGAATCCGCATTACTTTCTCTTTCGAGGAAAGCCCACGGTCCTCATCACGTCGGGCGAACACTATGGCGCCGTCATCAATCTGGACTTCGACTACAAACGCTACCTGAAGACGCTCGCCGCCGAACGGCTGAACCTCACGCGCACCTTCGCCGGCTCCTACCGGGAATCGCCGGGCTCCTTCGACATCCGCGACAACACTCTGGCGCCCAAACCGGACCGCTTCCTCGGCCCGTGGGCGCGAACGGAGACGCCCGGCGCGGCGGATGGGCTGGGTAAGTTCGACCTGTCGCGTTGGAACGGCGCCTACTTCGCGCGCCTCAAGGATTTTATACGCGAGGCCGGGGCGCGGGACATCGTCGTGGAATTCACCCTCTTCTGCCCGTTCTATGGCGAGGAGATGTGGAAGCTGAGCCCCATGAACTCGCGCAACAACGTCAATGGCGTCGGCGATCTCCAGCGCACGGAGGCATTCGACCTCAAGAATGCGAAGCTCCAGCAGGTGCAGGACGATATGGCGCGGAAGATCGTGGCCGAGCTGCGTGGCTTCGACAACGTCATGTACGAGATCTGCAACGAGCCGTACACGTTCGATACGGTGACGGCGGAGTGGCAGCGGCACATGGCGGGCGTGATCGCCGATGCCGAATCGGCGGCCGGCCCGCGCCACCTCATTACGCAAAACGTAGCCAACGGATCGAAGAAGGTCCCCGACCCCGATCCGCGCGTCTCGGTTTTCAACTTCCACTACTCGCGGCCGCCCCAGAGCGTGACGCTCAACTACGATCTCAGACGACCGATCGGAAACAACGAAACCGGTTTCGACGGGCAAGCGGATGCGGTCTATCGCGTGCAGGGCTGGGAGTTCATCCTGGCCGGCGGCGCCTTGTACAACAATCTCGATTATTCTTTCGCTCCCGGCCGGGAGGATGGGACCTACGCCTACCCGCCGGAACAACCGGGAGGCGGCAGCGCCGCGCTGCGCGGTCAACTGCGCGTGCTGCGCGAGTTCATGGATTCGATCGACTTCGTACGAATGGCCCCCGTTACGAACGTCCTTCGCTCCGGAACGCCGGAAGGCGCCTCCGCGCGAGTGCTGGCAGCGCCTGGCAGGGTTTACGCCGTCTACCTGCATCACGGGCGCCAGCCGAGCGGCCGACGGGCGAAATATTCGGTAGACTCCACGCCGCGGAGCGCGCAGCTCAGCCTCGATTTGCCGGCCGGCAGTTACCGCGCGGAGTGGATCGACACGAAAACCGGCAAGGCCTCGAAGCGGGAAGACTTCTCGCACGCCGGCGGGCTCCGAACGCTCGTCTCTCCGCAATACACCGAAGACATCGCCCTACGGCTGCGGGCGCGCTAACGGCTCGCCCGTGCGGACGTACGGCCGCGCGGGGGCTGCGGGAGTGATCATTCCTTGCGCGGCCGCCGATGACCGCTCCCTGACGGTCGGTGGGCCAGGATATCAAGCAGTGTATGACGCGGACCTGAAAGGCTATTTCGATTTTTCGATTCGATTCCGCACTCTCAGCTTCTGGCATGTGTGCGCATGCGGGTGGTGGACCGTTCGGTCCTGCAGAGGATCCGGATGTGGCTGGAAGCGCCCGTAGTAGAGCGGAGTGAGGAGCAGGGCGGAGGCAGCAAATGGAGCCGGCCGAAGAAAGGGACGCCGCAGGGTGGGGGGAGCCTCGCCATTGTTGGCGAATCTGTATTTGCACTGGTTCGACGCTTTGTTCTACGGTCCTGAAGGGCCTGCTCGAAAGGCCGATGTCAAGCTGGTGCGTTACGCCGATGATTTTGTGGCGCTAGCGAAACAGATGGGCACGGAGACCATCGAGTTCATCGAATCACGGCTGGAAGGGAAGTTCCAATGGGAGATCAACCGGGAGAAGACGCGGGTGGTGGATCTGCGGGAAGAAGGGGCGAGTCTGGACTTTCTGGGATACACATTTCGGTATGATCGGGATCTGAAAGGACGCGATCAGCGGTACTTGAATGTGTTTCCGTCGAAGAAGGCGGTCCAACGGGAGCGAGCGAAGTTGCACGAGATGACGGATAGTCGTCAGTGCTTTAAGCCGATCTCGACTCTGATTGGAGAGCTGAATCGGCACCTGAAAAGGTGGGCGAACTACTTTTCCTTTGGATATCCCAGCGGCGTTTACTGGGAGATCGACTGGTACGTGCGGGGCCGTCTGATCCAACGTTTACAACGACGCAGCCAACGGCCTTTTCGACCGCCGGAGGAGGCGACGTGGTACCAGCACCTGGAACAGTTGGGGCTGGTCTGTCTGTCGGAACATGCGCAAGCCTGAGGCGAGAGTTTTCAGGAGAGCCGGACGTGGGAAATCTGCATCTCCGGTTCGACGAGGGGAGAGGGAGACGCAGCCCTGCGGCTGTCACTCTCTCTCCTACTCTACCGGCTCGGAATCCGGGGCGGCGCCGTACGGAGCCGCGCGCGTAAGCAAGCGGTTGTGGCGCAAACAATAACGTCGCCATCTTTATGTGGTACATCAAGTAGAAAGCCATGATCGCCCCGCCCATTCCCCAGGTCACGCTACCGGAATACGAGAACCAGCACTTGCACCTGATCCATGCGGCTGTGGACCACTGGGCCGCCAGCCGGCCCGGCGACGCCGCAATCCTGAACGCGACCCGCGGTACGCGGCTGACCTGGGGCGATCTGCGGCGCGGTTCCATGGCGCTCGCGGCCGAACTGGCGCGCATGGGGTTCCGCAAGGGCGACGTGCTGGCGGCTTGGCTGCCCCTGCTCGACGAGCACATCCTTCTGGAATATGCCTGTTTCCGTTTGGGCGTGATCCACGCGCCGCTCGATCTGCGGCTGCAACCCGCCGAGTTGCTGCGGTGCCTGGATCTGATCCGCGCCAAGGGCTTCGCGTTTCCCGGCAAAATCGCGGGCGCGGATTCCGCCGCGGCCGCCGAGGCCGCGCGCCGGCGCTGCGATTCCATCGAATATTTCATTCAGTTCTCGCCGGAGGGCGAGTGCGTTCCCGGCGCCCGCAGCTTCTCCCGCTTACTGGCGAACGCGCTCGGCGCCGTAGGGGTCGGGCACGCCCGCCCCTTGCCGGACAACATTTCCGAACGCGACGGCGCGCAGGTGATCTTCACGACGGGCTCCACCGGCTCGCCCAAACCGGCGCTACTTTCCCACCGCGGCATCACCTGCCAGAACCTCTGCCTGGCAAGAGCGTTCGATTTCGGACCGGACCACAGAGTCCTCTGCAACCTGCCGGCATCGCACGTGGGCGGGCAGGCGGAGCTGCTGATGACCACGCTATTCTCCGGCGCCGCGGCGGTGACGCTCGAGACCTTCGATTCCGTGAAGTCCCTGGACGCGATCGAACGGCACGGCGTGACGCTGATCGGACAGATCCCCGCGATGTTCCAACTGGAATGGCGCACAGCGGACTACGCCCGGCGCAACTTTGCCAGCTTACAATCGGCGGTCTACGGCGGGCAGTCCGCACCGCGGCCGTTCCTGGAACAAATGCTGCGTATGGCTCCGCGGATCGCCACTGGCCTGGGCCTGACGGAGACTTCCGGTTTCTGCACCTACGCGGCTCTCACGCCGGATGCCGATGCGGTGGCCAGCAGCCTGGGTTGGGCAATGCCGGCTTACCGGATGTCGATCCGCCAGCCGATGGAGGCCGGCGGCGCGGCCGGCGCCGAAGTCTCCGCCGGCGAAATCGGACACATCTGTTTCGAGGGCCCGCAGAACTTCCTCGGCTACCTGAACGACCCCGCGGCGACCGCGGCCACGCTCTCCTCCGACGGCCGGCTCTACACCGGCGATATGGGCCGCATCGACGAGCGCGGGCTGCATCTCGCCGGGCGCGCCAAGTGGGTGCTGAAGCCCGCCGGCTATCAGGTCTTCCCGGGCGACGTGGAGGCCCACATCGCCGGCCTGACGGGGCAGGTGGCCAACGTCGGCGTGGTCGGCCATCCCCACCGCGTCTGGAGCGAGGGCATCCTCGCGTTCGTCGAAAAGCGTCCGGGCGCCGCCATCACCGAGGCCGAACTGCGCCGCCATGCGCGCTCGCTCACCTCCTACATGCGCCCTCTGCACTACGTCATTCTGGAACCCGGCGCCATGCCCTTGAACCGCACCGCTAAAGTGGATATCGCCCGTTTGCAGGAACTCGCCAAGGAGGAAGTACAGAAACTGCGAGAGCGCGGCCGGTGGGACGCCGGCGGAGCCGCGAACGTAAGAGAGCGGTAGAATCTCGTACCGGCAACCGCTCTCTTACGTTCGCGGCTCTGCAGTTGCGGACAAGAGAATCCCATAATCGAACAGCCCCCACCGGGTGCTCTGCCCTCAGCGCCTGTAACAACCCCTTGAGGCTCTGGCAGTCCAATTGCTTCAATCGTCCCGATGTCCGAACTACTGAACGACTTCCGCTTCGCCGCCCGGATGTTCGCCAAGAGCCCGGGGACCACCGCGGTGGCGGTGCTCTCGCTGGCCCTGGCCATTGGTCCCAACGCCGCGCTGTTCAGCGTCATCGACCACCTACTGTTTAAGCCGTATCCGATCGAGGGCATCTCCCGGATGTACCGGTTCTCGACTCGCACTGACAGCGGCTATGAGACGCCCTCCTACCCGGATCTGCTGGATTACCGGGCCGGCACGCGGGACATGGCCGATTGGATCGCCGCGGACAGGGAGCTCGCCCTGCTGAGCCTGGACGGCCGCAGGGAACCGACGCCCATCAGTTACGTCACCGAAAACTACTTCTCTGTCCTCGGCGTCCGGCCGGCGGCCGGGCGCATCCTTCGGGAAAGCGACGATCGCTTCGACGGGCCCCCGCCGGTGATGCTGAGCGATTCGCTGTGGCAGCGGAAGTTCGGCGGAGCCGCCGACATTATCGGCAAGACGATTCTCCTCAACAGCGGCACGTTTTCGGTGGCCGGCATCGCCCCTCGCGGGTTTCGCGGTCCCGGACTGCAAGTGGTCCCGTCCGATATCTGGATTCCAATCGGCGCGGCCGACGTCTGTGCGCCGGGCATGCGGGCAGCCCTCATGCGTCGCGGGTACATTCGCCCCGATAGCACCGTGCGCCTGCGCGAAGGCGTCTCGAAGACGGCGGCCGAGGCCGCCTTCACAGCGATCACGGGCCAACTGGCGCGGCAATACCCATTGGTTGTCAAAGGCAAAACCGCTATTCTCAGCCCGATGCAGGATCGCGTCATGGACGTGCTCGGGCTGATGGCGCTTTCGCTCGTCAGCCTGGTCCTGTTTGTCGCCTGCGCCAACCTTGCGGGCGTTTTTCTGGCTCAGGGTGAGGCGCGCCGCCGCGAATTCGCCGTGCGCCAGGCGCTGGGCGCGCGGCGGGCCAGGCTGGTGCGCCAGTTGCTCGCCGAAAGTCTGCTGCTGTCGCTCGTGGGAGCGGGCGTGGGCCTGCTGTTCTCTTTGTGGCTGATGGCGGCCCTGCCGGCGATTGCGCCCACCCTGCCCGTTTCCGTCAGCTTCGGAATCGAAACGGGTGTGGACGGCCGCGTGCTTGCCTACACCTTGCTGCTTTCGCTGGCCACGGCGCTGGCGGCCGGCATGGCCCCCGCGCTGCGAGCCTCGCGCCCGGACCTGGTGCCCGCGCTCAAAGGCGATGCGCCCGGCGGCAGGTCGCGGCTGCGCCTTCGCGGCGTGCTCGTAGTGGCGCAAATCGCGGTCTGCCAGTTCCTGCTGGCCGGCGCCGCCTTGCTGACGCGAAGCTATTTCGAAATGCAGCAGATCCGCCCTGGTTTCGACCCGTCTCGCAAGCTCCTAATGGCCACGCTGATCCCTAGCGAACATGCCCCAAGCCTCGACTATGGCCAACTCGCGGAGAAGATGGCCGCCGTGCCTGGTGTGCGCCGGGTGACTTACGCAAAAACGGTGCCGCTCAGCGGGATTGGCGGCGGGAGCCGGCAGGACGTCATGGTTCCGGGGCTGACTCCCGAGTCGATACCGGTGGGCTGGAACGCAGTTGGGCCGGGCTATTTCGCCGTAACCGGGGCACACTTGCTTCGCGGCCGGGATTTCGAGAAGCACGATGCGAGAGGCGCCGCCATCGTGAACGAGACCATGGCGCGCAGCATCTGGGGCAGCGCCGACGCCGCGCCCGGCAAGTACTTCCGCCGTACCACAGCCGGTCTGACCGGCGGTTTGGACTGCCAGGTGATCGGGGTAGTGGAAGACGGCAAGTACAACTCGCTCCTGGAAGCCCCCGCGCCGTACATGTTCCTGGCAGCTTCGGGCGCAGGCGGCGGCGACGCCACGCTGCTGATCGAGACTGCCGGCGACCCGGCCGCCATGGCCCCGGAAATCCGCAAGGCGCTCCTCGCGGCCGAACCCGGTTCGACCGTTGCCGGTCTGATCACGATGCGCGAGCAGATGCGCCTGGCCATGTGGGCGCCGCAAACCGCCGCCGGGGTGATCGGCGCCATCGCCGCGCTGGGCATTTTCCTGGCTGGCGTGGGACTCTACGGCCTGGTGTCCCACAGCGTCAACCGCCGCGTCCATGAGATTGGCGTGCGCATGGCCCTTGGGGCCCGCCCGGTGGATGTGGTGAGACTTGTGTTGCGCCAATCCCTGGCGCTGGTTGCCGTAGGCATTACGATCGGCCTGGCGGCGGCGTTCGCGGCCGCCCGCCTGGTTTCCGCCCTGCTCTACCGCGTCAGCCCCGCCGACCCCGCTGCCCTGGCCGCCGGCGTGGCGGTAGTGGTGGTCGTGACGCTTGCCGCCGCCCACCTGCCCACCCGCCGCGCCATGGCCGTGGACCCCATGACCGCCCTGCGCAACGAGTGACTGTCCAGTGGCCGCGCGGGCCAAAAGGCCCGACCCCACGTGGGATCCGCCGACGCGGATCGGGGCGAGGCATTGCCTCGCCCGCTGCCCTGACAAAACCGTGACAAACGGGGCACATCACTAAGTTACGATTAGGGCTTCGGAGAACCCGATCACGCATGAAGAGCCGCCGTTGGTCCGATTTCGCCTTGCTCTGGCAGGCGGCGCTGGTTATCCTTCCCGTGGCGATTCTATCGGGGGTCGCGCTCTATTACCTGCGCGAGGACAAGGCGTCCATCGAGCAGGAGGCGCGCGACCGGGCCAGCGTCCTCGCGCCCGAACTGGCTCGCCGGCTGGGTGAACGCGTGGGCGAAGCGCTCAAGAGCCGGCCGGCGCTGCCCGAAGGCGTCATTCTGGACGGCCGGATCCAGTCACCACCCGACTACGCCCGGCTGCCCGAGCCTCCGGACTGGCCGGATCGCCTGACGCCCAGCCAGGCAAGGGCGAACGCGGAACTTAGCTCGCTGGTTCTCGAATCAAAAGGCGCCGTTACGCCAAGGTTCGTTCAAAGGTGTGTGGACCTCGCGAAGAGCGCCGCCGGGGCGCAGAGGGAGTCGGGCGCTCCCATAGCGGATCTCGCGCTGCTGCTGGCCCTGCGCCACACCGCGCCCGGGCGCATCTCTGAAGGGCTGCTGGCCGAGTTGACCCGCGCCGTTCTCGAACACCCTTCTTTTCTGACGCCGGAGTTGCTGGAAGCCGCGGCTGGACTTCCGGTCGGCCCGCTCCAGACGGCATGGGAAGCGCGGGAGAAAACGCTTGCGTTGATGCGGACGCTGCAACCGCTGTTGGTAGATGCGGCGGGGCCTCGCGAGATCTGGTTGCGTGAGGACGCTGGCCATTTCCTGGCCATCTGTAATCCCAATCCCAGCGGATGGCGGGTAGCGCTCGTCACGTCGCAGCAGTTCGAGCAGATGTTTCAGGATGCCTTGCGGGAGAGCCGCAGCGACCTCCCGGCCTATGCGGGCGCCGTGGTCGAGATCGGCGGCGACCGCTGGCGCTTTGCGGGCCGAGCCTTGAATCCGGGACCCATTCTCGCCTCCGCGCCGGGACGCCTGGAAGCCGGGTCGCCGCATCCCTTCACGCTCGACCTCGATCTTGCCGACCCGGATTTGCTCTATGCCAGCTACCGGCGGCGAATGTGGCTGACGGCCGGGCTGATTCTCTCGGCGGCGGCGGCGGCCATGGCCGGTCTGGCGAGCCTGTGGCGGAACTCCCGGCGGCAGGCGCTGCTGAGCGAGATGAAGTCGAACTTCGTTTCGAGCGTGTCGCACGAGCTGCGCGCGCCCATCGCCGCCGTGCGTCTGATGGCGGAGAGCCTCGACCGGGGCAAGATCGCCGATGAAGCCAAGCAAAAGGACTACTTCCGCCTCATTGTCCAGGAGTGCCGGCGACTATCCGCGCTGGTGGAGAACGTGCTGGATTTCTCCCGCATTGACCAGGGCCGCAAGCAGTACAGTTTCGAGCCGACGGGCGTTGTAGCGCTGGTGCGGCAGGCGGTCGCGCTGATGGAACCCTGCGCGGCGGAGCGGCAGGTGAGCCTCAAGCTGGCGGGGCCACCCCCCGGCGCCGCGGACTTGCGGCCGTGCTGGGACGAGCACGCCGTGGAGCAATCGCTCGTGAATCTGCTCGATAACGCCATCAAGCATTCGCCGGCCGGGACGGAAGTGAGAGTTGCAATCGAACTCGTGGAACCCGCGACGGTGCGCCTGTGGGTGGAGGACCGTGGCGAGGGCATCCCGAAGGAGGAGCAGTCCAGAATCTTCGATCTCTTCTACCGTCACGGTTCGGAGCTGCGCCGCGAAACTCAAGGCGCCGGAATCGGACTGAGCATCGTGAAGCATGTGGCCGAGGCGCACGGAGGACGGGTGTTCGTGTACAGCGCCCCGGGCCAAGGCAGCCAATTCGTCCTCGAGCTGCCGTGCCCGCTATGATGCCCCGCATCCTCATCGTCGAAGACGAGCTTCCCATGCGGGTGGCTCTCCAGGACATTCTCACTACCGAAGGCTACCGCGTCCTCACCGCCGCCGATGGCGAAACGGGGCTCGCGCGGGCCATCGAGGAGAAGCCCGGCCTGATCCTGCTCGACGTGATGCTGCCCAAGCTCGATGGCTACGCCCTCTGCGCCGAGCTGCGCCGCCTGGAGATCGCCGCTCCGGTGTTGATGCTCACGGCAAAGGCCCAGGTGCATGACAGAGTGACGGGCCTGGACAGCGGCGCCGACGACTACTTGGTCAAGCCCTTCAGCACGGACGAATTGCTGGCGCGCGTGCGCGCCCTGCTGCGGCGGACCCGTGGACAACGCCGCGCAGTGGCCGCGCTTGCGCTGGGCGATATCCGGATCGACCTTGCGAAACTGACCGCCCAGCGCGGCCTGGAAACGATTCACCTGACAGCCAAGGAATTCGCCGTACTGCGCCTCCTGGCCGAGGCGGAGGGCGAACCGGTCACGCGCGAGCGATTCCTCGACTTGGTTTGGGGCCACACCACTTTCCCGACCACACGCACCGTGGACAACCACATCGCCAGCCTGCGCGCCAAGCTGGAACCAGACCCCGGGGCGCCGCGATGGATCGTCACCGTGCATGGCGTAGGCTACCGGCTGGAAGCGATTTTGCAGAACCCTGACAATTCCGGCGGCGATTCGCCGCATACTGCGGTTCAGGAGAACGAATCATGAAGACAACAGGATCATGGGCGAATACAGCACCCGTAGGGGCCGGGCATGCCCGGCCCGCAGGCTGTGTACAAATCCACGCGGTCAGAGTGCTGGCTCTTGCGCTCCTGCTGCTCGCGCCGGGTTTATGCGCCGCCCAGGACAAAATGGCAGAGGCGCTCCGCAAGGGCATCGTCGAAGAAGACACCAACCAGAATTTGAACGCGGCGATTCAGTCCTACCAATCCGTCGTGACGCAGTACGACGAGGATCGGAAATCCGCGGCGACGGCCCTGTTCCGCTTGGCCGAGTGCTACCGGAAGCAGGGCAAGAGCAAGGAAGCCATCGCGGCCTACAGCCGGGTGGTCCGGGATTTCGCCGACCAGTCCAAGCTCGCGGACCCAAGCCGAAGCCAGCTTTCGAAGACCTATAAGATCCCCCAACAGCAGGCCGCCGGCCCGGTTGACCCGGCCACCGCAGAGGCGCGCCGCCGGTATAGGGCGGTTCTGCAAGAAGGGGTCCAGGCCGCCCAGTCTAACTGGGACTTCGTTCAGAAGCAATACTCACTTGGCGCACTCTCGATACTGGATACCTACGAACCGCAGGCGCAACTCGCGAAACTCAAGAGCCGATTGGCGGCCTTCGATGCCGGCTTAACTCCGCAGTTGCCCGCCGGCCCTCGCACGCCGGAAGCCCTGGCCGCGCGCGCTCGATACAAGACGTCGCTACAAACGGAGGTTGACTTTGCGGCCAAGAACCTTCTCGCCATGCACACGGAATACGAGCTTGGCGCAATCCGACAGCAGGACATGATCGAGGCCCAAATCAAACTCACGGACGCCAAACTCGAGATGGCCGCACTCGACGCCGGCTTGGCGCAACCGCCTAACGCGGCGCCAGTGCAACCGGCGCAGTAGCGCCCGTCCGAATGCTAGAATACGGTCACCCGAGGCCGGTCCGTTGCCGTTTAGCAGCTCCGTTTTTCGCAAGCTCTTCCTGAGCGCGCTCGCGCTGATTGCCCTGACGCTCGTCACGGTGGATTTCTACTGGACGCGCTACGCCGCCAGCCAGCAGAGCGACGCACTGAAACTCCAGTTGACGGCCGAAGCGCGGGTGCTGCGAGGGGAACTAGACGCGGTTTCGCGCGCCGGTCTGGAAGCTTGGGCGCTGGCGGCCGAAACGCGCGCGCAGGCGAGGATCACCATCATCGACGCAGGCGGCAACGTCCTTGCCGATTCCCAGCACGATCCCGAGACCATGGAGAACCACGGCCAGCGGCCGGAGGTTCTGGAAGCCTACGCCGGCCGCGCCGGCATGGCCACCCGACGCAGCGCGACGCTCGACCGCGATCTTTTCTACGTGGCGCTGCCGCTCACTTACGGCGGGCGGCCGGGGTTGGTTTTGCGCGTCGCGGCGCCGCTGGGCGAACTGACGGAGGCCGTGGTGGCGGTGCGCTGGCGCATCCTGGGAATTTCGCTGACGGCGGCCGCCATCGCACTGGTCATGGCGTTCTGGTTTTCGCGGAGCTTCACGCGGCGTGTGCGCCGGCTGCAACGGTTCGCTGATAACCTGGTGCAGGAGCGGTCCCCCGACGAGCTGGCGCGCGATGCGGACGACGAACTGGGCGCGCTGGCGGCCTCTCTCAACCGCACGGCCGTGCGGTTGAGAGATTTCATCGACCGTCTGAGCGTGGAATCGTCGCGCCGCGAGGCCATCCTGACGAGCATGGTGGAAGGCGTGCTGGCGGTGGACAACGAGATGCGGGTAATGTTCTGCAACCCGGCGTTCGCGCGGGCCGTGAACGTTTCCGTGCCGGTTCCGGAACGGCTTCCGGTGCTCGAGCTAGTGCGCGATCCGGTGTTTCTGGACATCCTCAGCCGCGCCGTGGTCACCGGCAAGTCGGTGGTGGAGCGGCTACAGGTGGCGGATGCGGGCGGGCGATCTTACGCCATCCATGCGGCGCCGCTGACGCGCTCGCCGAAGGGCGGGGCCATCGCGGTGCTTCACGACGTGACCGACCTTGAACGGCTGGAACGCGTTCGCAGGGACTTCGTCGCCAACGTGTCGCACGAGCTCAGGACGCCGCTGACGGCCATCTCCGGGTACGCCGAAACGCTGCTGGACGGCGCCCTGGAGGACCCGGAGAACAATCGCAAGTTCGTCGAGATCATCCGCGCGCACTCGATCCGCCTCAATAACATCGCGTCGGACCTGCTGACCCTTTCGGAGTTGGAATCCGGGCGTCCCGATCTGCCCGCCGAGCCGGTCCCGCTTCGCGCCGCGCTGGAAGCGGCCGCGCGCGTGGTGGAATCCGAAGCGCGCGTGCGCGGCGTGGCGATCCACTGGGGCGTGGTGGACGACGCCCGCATCCTGGGTCACCGGATCCGGCTGGAGCAGGCCATCGTGAACCTGCTGGACAACGCGGTCAAATTCAACCGGCCCGGCGGCGAAGTCCGCATCGAAGCCGCTTCGGCCGGGAACGGGCAGGCGCGAGTGACCATCGCCGATACCGGCATTGGGATTCCTTCCGAGGACCAGCCGCGCATCTTCGAACGGTTCTACCGTGTGGACAAGGCGCGTTCGCGCGAAGTCGGCGGCACCGGCCTGGGCCTTTCGATCGTCAAGCACGTGATCGAGCGGATGAACGGTTCCGTGGGAGTGGAAAGCCAGTTGGGGAAGGGCTCCAAGTTCAGCATCACGCTACCGGAAGCTGTCAGCGGTCAGCCGTCAGCGGTCAGCTAAACATGGCGACGTTATTGTTTGCGCCACAACCGCTTGCTTACGCGCGCGGCT
>OBLT010001170.1_pt1 | contig 16808 bp, 12 predicted proteins | sample 1518721 | NCBI WGS metagenome assembly OBLT01 (sample SAMEA3539307, study PRJEB22396) | soil metagenome | biome: tundra; feature: field; material: soil | place: USA | collected 2010-05 | depth 0.15 m | reverse complement strand
CGCGTCGAGTATCCACCGGGAGACTAACGTTACTGCGCCTGTTCTCGACTCTACTCGCCATGTCGCTCACTGCGCCGCGGCGCACGGCTGTGTGCGCACTAACTCGCTGCTTTCTCAACCAAACTTGTTTTCGGCGAAATGAATAGTCTTCGGGCTGTCCATTTCAGAATCCGCCAGCCTGACTGAAGTTCTGGTCTTGTGTATGCTGATCAGGGTCGTCACAATTGACGCTGGTTTGATGAACTTCAAGAACATAGTCCGGGAAGCGACTGCTGCTCAAAGGCGCAATTGGGTCAGAACAGATATTGGAAGAGATCGGTCACGGCGGCATGGGGGAGGTGTACCGCGCGGTTCGACCCCAAACTTAAACTGAATCGCTTATTTTTTGGTGCATAGGATTTCAAACTGCACCACTACCGCAAACCGCGGGCTTTTTCACAGAGTACCGGAGAGCTGCTCCCCGGCTCGACTGGCTCTCTGGCAATGACGAACTCTTGAAAACAAGGTACTTATTGGCTTCGTTTTCCATTTTGGCTATTCGTCGGGAAAGCCGGATCGGGATGGCACTGCAAGGTCTTTCGTCTTTCCTGGGCCTCCAGAAGTCTCTGCACTGCCCAGTCGATCTGTCTATGCATTTTCTCTTCGTAGCGAAGGATTCTGTCCATATCGTCTTCCGGTAGGAGCGCGTCATAGTCAAACCGTGCGTCAGACCGCTCTTCTTCGATGCTGCTGAGGCCCTGGTAAATGGAGTTGAGCGACTCCTTCCGGTGCGTGATGCAATTCAAGAAAAGCTCACGATCAATTTTCGTTTCAACAGGCTCGTTATTCTTCTCAGATTGAATCCTCTCACGTTCTTCTCCCTCCACAAGCGGCACAATCTGGTCGTAGATTTTTCGTGAGAGCGTTCCAGAGTCTCGAAGCTGCTCTTCTGCTTCCTCCAGAATACAGATCTCGCTTGCGAACCTTATTGTGAGCTGATTGTGGTCGCGACAGCGATCCCAGATCGCTGCCTCTCTGACTGACCCGCTTTCACATCGCGCGGCACGGCGAAGTCGCCACATGCACTCAGCAATCTTTACAACCAGCCACTCTTCATAGAAGCCTAGGGGTTGGAACTCCTGGTGCAGCCCATCGAGAAGTGCCTGAAAATCCTTTTCCGGCTTGTACCCATCGCAGATGGGAATGACGACATGCTTTGCGAACAGACCGAGCGTTACGGCGTTGAACTTGGCGTTGCTTTTACCGCGTCCGGTTCGTGGCCCAGTGGAGCGTCTTGAATTCATACGGTTTGCTTCGACCTTGGCCGTGGTTACAGTTTTGTGCAGTTTCATAGAAAACCGATGCTGTTGCGGGCCTTTATCAGCCTTAAGGCTTATGGGGGTACCCCTCCATCGTCTTGGCCGCCGTCCCTCGCTTGATGCTGCGATTGATGCTCCGACGATTCTTTTGAAGGAACTGGCTGTTCTTGGTTGCGCGGGGGATGCGGATTTTGCAGGACTTTGCCGGAATCTGCCGACTTATCCTGTTTAGATTCTTTAGAATCAGCGTCTGGTTGGCAACTCATAATCCGTAGGTCGTAGGTTCGAGTCCTACCGCCGCCACCAGCACCTCAAGACTTTCCTTCAATGCACCGAAGTCCCAGTGATCTTCGGCGGGCCTGCCAAATCCAGCGGCGGTCCGACGTTGTTGGGCAGCTTGCCGTTCAGTGCATCGAGAAACTGCAGCAAATCATCGCGCTCGTCAAACGTAAGAAAGTCCAGCGCATGGATCTGCTTGTCCAGGTGATCGTTCAGATTGCCGCCGCCAATGTAATGCGCGAGCGCATCTTTCACCGTGGGAAAGCTGCCATCATGCATGAAGGGCGCGCGATGAGCCAGGTTGCGCAGGGTAGGTGTTTTGAACGCGCCTATGTCCTCATCTTTTTTGGTCTGGCTGAAGCGCCCAACATCGTTCAGATTGCCGCGCGTATCCGCCCCGATGCCGAGGTTGTGAAACTTGTTGTCCGTGAAGAGCGCGCTCGTCTTGCCAATCGTGTGGCATACCTCGCAGTTCGCTTTTTTCGTGTCGGTGAATATCTTCAGACCGCGCTGTGCCGCCGGTGAGAGCGCCTTCTTGTCATGTCCATAGTAAAAACGGTCAAAGGGCGAATCGCCAGCAATCACCGTACGTTCGAACGAAGCAATGGACTTTGCGACCAGGTCAATGTTGATCTGGTCCGTCCCCCACGCTCTCTTAAAGAGCGCAACGTATTTAGGGTCCGCCTGCACGCGCTTCACAACTCCGTCAAACGAGTGCGCCATTTCGACCGGATTGGCCATCGGCCCCTTAGCCTGCTCTTCGAGACTGGGGGCGCGGCCATCCCAGAATTGCAGAGTGTTGTAGGCGGAATTGATCACCGTGGGCGAGTGGCGAGTTCCTGTTTTCTTGCCGACGCCGGCTGAGACCTGGTGTTCATCGGAAAAGGAAAACTGCGGCGCGTGACAGGACGCACAGGAGATCGTGCCGTCCACGGAGAGCTGCGGGTCGTAGTAAAGCCGGCGACCGAGAGCAACGGTTTCTTCCGTAAGAGGATTGTCCGCCGGAATTGGCACTGGGGGCAGGCCAAGTGGAGCCTTGATCTGAATCGCCTTACCCACCGGTAGTACCGCACCACCCGCAGCCGACTGGGCGCTCGCCCCCACCCCAAAGTCCGCAACCACCAAAGTAGATAGGACCAGCAATAAACCGAATAGGTAAAGTTTCCCGCGGTTGATCATCGGAACGCACCTCCGTCACGTTAGAGCCTAACGCTTCCATCCAGTTCATGCAGTGATTTAGAGCACAAGATACTGCCCGGTTTCCGTGAAAGAATAATGATCAATATTTGTACTGGGAAGTCTCGGCAAGATTGTAATCAACCGGCTATCCGACCTGCACCGTCAGCATCGATATCGACCCTCCGTCGACGCCTTCGATGGGGAACGTGATGATTTCACCATGCTGTCTGCCGGCGAGCACGTAAAGCAGCGGCAGGTAATGATCCGGCGTCGGAATGGAGAGCTGGGCCTCCGGCCCCAGGCTCTCGTAATCGATGAGCGGCTTGTATTCGCCCGCGATCATCATTTCCTTCGCGTCTTTCTCGAAGCGGACCGCCCAATCGTAAGGATGCGGCATGTGTCGTCCCCATGCGTAAGCATGAAGGTTGTGGACCAGATTTCCGCTGCCCACAATCAGGATTCCTTCGCCGCGCAATGGCGCCAGTCTTTTCCCGATCTCAAAGTGGAATGATGCCGGCTGGGTTTCGTCGATGCTAAGTTGCACGACCGGGACCTCGGCATCCGGATACACGTGCTTGAGCACCGACCAGGTTCCATGGTCGAGTCCCCACGAGCTGTCGAATCCTACCGGCAAAGGCTTCAGCAACTCTTGCACTCGACGGGCAAGCTCAGGATCGCCCGGTGCCGGGTACTGCACCTTATAGAGCTCGGGCGGGAAACCGCCAAAATCGTGAATCGTTCGCGGAGACGTGCTGATGGTGACGCCAGTTCCAGGCACAAACCAATGCGCGGAAATCGACAGAATGGCCTTTGGCCGTGGCGTTTGTTTTCCGATTTTCCGCCATCCCGCGGTGTAGCTGTTCTCCCACACCGCGTTCATGGGATTGCCATGTCCGAAAAATATCGCGGGCAGTATCTCAGCCAAAATTTCAAGCTCCTCGAAGGTTGCGAGTGGAGCGCCGGGCGTCCCCGCCCGGCCTAAACGGCATCAGCCAAATTCTATGCCGTATGCGTCACCACGCTACGTCGCCTACTGCACCTTCCCGTCAGTATCCATCACCCGGAATTCCCCAAGGTTTAGCTCGCGCACACCCGCTTCGATCTTCGCGCGATCGCCAACGACGATCCAGATCAGGTGATCCGGACGCACTACTTCTTTCGCGGCCTCGTTCACATCGCTGGTTTTAAGCGCGCGGACTTTTCCCGCGTAGGTGTCGTAGTAATCGTCAGGCAGACCGAATTGCACCAGGTCGACGATGGATTGCCCGAGCGCGTCCAGCGTCTCGCGCGACCCCGGAAGCTTCAGTGTCTCGTTCGCTTGAATCTTCGCCAGCTCGTCGCCACTTATGGGATGGTCGGCTATGATTCCGCGAAATTCCTTGTTCATCTCCACCAGCGATTCCTTCGTCTTGTCGGTTTGCACCGGCGCGACCGCATAGAACGGCCGCTGCGACCGGGCATCGCGAAGAACGGTGCGCACGCCATAGGACCAGTGCTTGTCTTCCCGCAGATTCATATTCAGCCGCGCGCCAAACATGCCGCCCAGACTGTTGTTCATCGCTTCAATCGCGATCTCCTGCGGATTCGCCCGCGGCGGTGCCACCACTCCCGCAATGATCACCGATTGCTGCGCCCCAGGTTTATCGATCAAATAAACGGAAGATTTCGTGGCCACCGCAACCGTCTTTAAGTTCTTGGCCGGAACGCTTCCACTTTTCCATCCCGCAAAAAGCTTCTCCAGCTTTGGCGTCACTTCCTTCAGCGTAGTGTCGCCGACTACGACGAGTGTCGAGTTGTTGGGACGCAGCCACGTGTTATGAAACTTGACGAGATCCTCGCGCGTCAGTTTCGCCACGCTCTCCTTCGTCCCCGAACCCGTCAGCGGATTCCCATACGGATGCCCCGCTCCATACAACAGCGCCGGCAATACTCGCAAAGCCAGCGTCGCGGGCGTGTTTTGTTCGCGCTCGATTCCCGCAAGCACCAGCTTCTGCTCGCGCTTCACTTCCTTTTCCGGATACGACGGATTCAATACCACGTCCGCAAACAGATCGAGCGACAGGTCGAGTTTCGCGGTCAGCGCCGAAAGTGAAACGAACGATAAATCGAGATTTGAAGATCCGCGCAACGTCGCACCGAGCGCTTCCAGTTCGTCGCTGATCTGCAGAGCGTTGCGCGTCCGCGTTCCGTCGGTCAGCACCTGCATCGCCAGGTTGGCAGTCCCCGGTGTCGTCGATGCGTCCGAAGCGAATCCGGCGTCAGCCGCCAGCATGAAGTTCACCAGTGGAACCTCATGACGCTCCGCCAGAACTACTTTCAATCCATTCGACAGCGTCGCTCGCTGCAATTTCGGCAACTTCAGCTCAGGAGGAGTGCCCGTCTCCGGCGCTTTGCCGCGATCCGCGCCCGCCGCCGCGGTCTTGTAGTCGGGGAATGGATCCACTTCAAGGATGTACACGCCATCGGAAAGCCACTTCTGCGCCGCCGCCCTCAGATCCTCCGCCGTCGCCTCTTGCACGCGCTTGAGCGAAATCTTGTAGGCGTCCGCACTGCCGCGAAACACCTGGCTCTGCGCCAGTCGATCCGATTTTCCGCCGAACCCTCCAATTCGCTCGATCCCGCGAATAAAGTTCGCCTCATATTGCGTCTTGACGCGCCGCATCTCCTCGGCCGTCGGTCCATCTTTCAGGAAGCGCGCCAGTTCCTCGTCCACTTCTTTTTCCACCTGCGCGATACTTTGGCCGGGCCGCGCCGTCGCTCGCACATAGAACTGCCCGCCAATTTCCCGCAAATCGGTGAACGCCCCAGCATCGGTTGCGATCTGGTCCTCATACACCAGACGCTTGTAGAAGCGCGACGATTTCCCGTTACTCAGGCAATCGCCAACCAGGTCCAGATAGTCCGCTTCCGCGCTGCCATATTCCGGAATGTTCCAAACCTTATAGATCCGTGCTTGCGGCACGCGATCCTGCATCACCTGCCGGTGCATCCCGGTCATCTTTGCCACCCACACTTGATGATGCGCCACTGGAGGCCCTGCCGGAATGTCGCCAAAATACTTTGCGACTTTTTCTCGCGCCGTCTTCACGTCGATGTCGCCCGCCAATACCAGCACCACATTCGACGGTCCGTAATACGTCTTGAACCACTCCTGCACGTCCTTCATCGACGCCGCATCCAGATCCGCCATCTCTCCAATCGTGGTCCAAGAATAGGGATGCCCCGCCGGATAGGTATTCTGCGTGAGCAGTTGCCGCGTCACCCCGTAAGGCTGGTTCTCGCCCTGTCGTTTCTCGTTCTGCACCACGCCCCGCTGCAAATCGAGCGTCTTCTGATCCAGCGCACCTAGCAGATGCCCCATGCGATCCGACTCCATCCACAAAGTAAAATCGACCGCCGAAGTCGGCACATTCTCGAAGTAATTTGTGCGGTCCGGATTGGTCGTGCCGTTCCGGTCTGTCGCGCCAATTCTGTCGATTGATTCGATGAACGATCCCGCCGAGTGCTCACTGCCGCCAAACATCAGGTGTTCGAACAGATGCGCGAACCCCGTCTTCCCCGGCTTCTCATTCTTCGATCCCACGTGGTACCAAATGTTGATGGCCACGATCGGCGCCTTATGATCCTCATGTACGATCACCGTCAGCCCGTTGTCCAGCACAAAGCGCTCATAGGGAATATCAATCTCTTTTGTCTTTGTCTGCGTCGAACCGCTTGTCACCAGTGCGAGCACAAGGAACAAAACCGCAAATTCCATCCGCATCTGCACCCTCCGAATTAATTTCCTGGGACTACGTGTGCTTATAGGATAATTTCAGCCGCGCGGGCTAATATCGTATGAATTCTTTGACTTTGGAGTCGAGAAATAGTCTACACCCGGGGTCTGAAATCGTTTTTGCTTGGAGATTTCCAGCCCCCAGCTTAGCCCTCCCCGGTGTTATCCTAAGCGGGTCACGCCGCAGGACTTTAACCTCTTTCATGTCCAATCCAATGACGCCCTCCAATCCAAGCATGTCCGAGTCAAATGTGCCCGAACCCAAGCCCAGCCCAGCCTCTCCGGAATCTACGCCCCCCATCGAGCCGGTCGAAATGGCACCAACCGAATCCTTCAAAGATGTTTTTTCCGAGTACGAGCAGAGCCATTCCCGCAAGCGCGAACCCGGCGCTCAGGGCCGCGAAGGCACGGTTATTACCGTGACCGTCGACTCGGTGGTTCTCGATATCGGATTCAAGACCGAAGGCGTTCTGCCCCTCACCGCGTTTCCCGCCGACAAGCCGCCCAAGCCCGGAGACAAAGTGCAGGTCACGGTCAAGGGCCGCGATCCGGAAGGCTACTACGAACTGACCCGCGGCAAGGTCGAACGTCCCACCGACTGGGCGTCGCTGGAGAAGGCCTTCGCCGAGAAGTTGACAATTGTCGGCACCGTGACCGGCGTCGTCAAGGGCGGATTGAGCGTGGATGTAGGAGTGCGCGCCTTCATGCCCGCTTCGCGCAGCGGAACGAAAGACGCCTCCGAACTCGAGAAGCTGGTCGAGCAGGAAATCCGCTGCCGCATTATCAAGCTAGACGTGACCGAGGAAGACGTAGTCGTCGATCGCCGCGCCATTGCAGAAGACGAAGAACGCGCCGGCAAAGAGCGCCGCTACTCCGAACTCAAGGAGGGCGACACCGTGCAAGGCGAAGTCCGCAGTCTGACCGACTACGGAGCGTTTGTGGATATTGGTGGCACGGATGCCCTGCTCCATGTCGGCGAAATTTCATGGCATCGCGTAAACAAGCCGTCCGACGTGCTTTCCACCGGCCAACAGATTGAAGCCAAAATCATCAAGATCGACTCCGACAAGCACCGCATTGCCATCAGCATGAAGCAGCTTCAACCCCATCCCTGGGACGCCGTCGCCGGAAAATACAAAGCCGGCGAACGCGTGCGCGGGGTCGTCACTCGGCTTATGGATTTCGGCGCGTTTGTCGAGATCGAGCCTGGCATCGAAGGCTTGATTCATATTTCCGAAATGTCCTGGGCCAAGCGCATTAGAACTCCGAGCGACGTAGTGAAGCCGGGCGAGACTGTCGAAGCCGTCATCCTCGGAGTGAAACCCGGAGAACGCCGCCTCTCTCTCGGCCTCAAGCAAGCGCTGGGCGATCCCTGGGTCGGTGCTGCGGAAAAGTACGCGCCCGGCACCGTGATCGAAGGGCCAGTAACCAGCCTGACCAAGTTCGGCGCCTTCGTGCAACTAACCGAAGGCATTGAGGGCATGATTCACATCAGCGAAATCAGCGCGGAAAAGCGCATCAATCACCCGCAAGAAGTGCTGCGGGCCGGACAGGTCGTCAAGGCGCAAGTGCTCGCGCTCGACACCGAAAAGCGCCTGATCCGCCTGAGCATGAAACAACTGGTGCCAACCGGTCTCGATGAATATCTCGCCGAACATAAAGAAGGCGACCTAGTGACGGGCCGCATGACCGAAGTTTCCAAGGGAAGCGCTCGTGTGGAACTGGGCGAAGGTGTCTTGGCAACCTGTCGCATCCCAGAAGAGCGTCCAGCAAAAGATGACGAGCGTGCAGAACCAGCGCAGTCATTGTCATCCAAGCCCGATCTGTCGTCGTTAGGCTCGATGCTGCAGGCGCGCTGGAAAAGCGGTCCTCCTGCTGACGAAGCTAAGCCAGAAGCTATGCGGGCAGGCCAGATCCGCAAGTTTCGCATTGCAAAACTCGATCCGGCGACAAAGAAAATTGAATTAGAGTTCGAGTAAGGATCAGTCCCGGAGGGGCGAACTAGCTTAGCCCAGCTCTTCAGCGCTGGGAAAACTGGGGAAGATAATTCGAGTCCCGGAGGGACGACCCAATCCCGCGACCCACCCTCTATGGTATTGGGATTTTCCGCAACCCGCTGTTATAGGACTAACAACCGAACAATCGACTTCGACCCACCTCGTTACTGACCACTAACTGCCCGAGTTAGCCATCATCAGCGCAAACAGCGCCGGCAGATAGAGGATCGTAGCCCGCAGCAAACGCCGAGCCGAAGGCTTCGATGCCGCCGCCGTTGCCGGAAGTTGCGGATACGCCATTCCCATCGACACACGGAACAGCGCCGCGCCCATCAGGATGGCCCCAACCAAATAGGTCCGGCCCGCCATTCCCAAAGCAACCGGCATAACACTCACCGGAATCAACGCCGCGGAATAGGCCAGAATCCGCCACACGGTGGACTTCCCATCGGAATCCACCACCGGCAACATACGAATATCGCCTTGCGCGTAATCCTCTCGATAAAGCCACGCGATCGAGAGAAAATGTGGGAACTGCCAGACGAACATAATCGCAAAAAGGATCAGAGTCTCGATTTCCAGTTTTCCGCGTACCGCCGTCCAGCCCAGCACCACCGGCATCGCTCCCGGAAACGCGCCCACAAACGTGCAGATAGGAGAAACCTTTTTTAGCGGCGTATAAACCGCCAGATACACCAGCGCGGTCGCAAACACCAATAACCCAGTTAGTAAGTTGGCGTAGATCGCCAGATAAACGGAACCGCCCAGCGTCAGTGCCAGCCCAACTATGGCCGCGTGTGCTTTGGTCATGCGTCCTGAAGGCAGGGGGCGCAGCGCCGTCCGGCGCATCCGCGCATCCACGCCACTTTCAAGAACTTCGTTCAGCGCCGCCGTTCCACTCGAAACCAGCGCAATACCGAACAAGGCATGAATCAGGCCCAGCGACCATGACGATACACCCATCCGGTGCGCGCCAAAAAAGTAGCCGCACCACGCTGTAAGCACGATCAAAGTCGTAATGCGAGCCTTGGTCAATTCGGCGTAATCGCGCAGCAGAGAAACAAATGTTTGCAACATGAACCCCACACTCGCCCGTTTGCTACCTCCCGCCCTCATCCGGCGGTTTAGCTCAAACCGGCAGTCCCGAACAATTCCCCACCGAACCGGACAATCCCAAAAGACAGCATTGGTAACGCGCCCTCAGTTCAATGTCAAGCGAAAATTTAGCGGCAGCGCGTTCTCGCCATCCGATGCTCGCACCAAACCCCGTCCCTTGGCAAATCGCAACCGCCAACTAATCTCCGCCCGCAGGCGCGGCCACAGTGAACGTCTCGGGCGGATCAAAGTAACACTGATGCCAGAGAGCGGCGTCGGATAACGTGCCCGCTTTCCACGCCTGAACAGTCGGCAGCGTCGCCGCGATCATGCCGCCATCCACCGAGTCGAAGATCAACACGATCCCAGATAGCTCCCGTGATTTTGCTGCCAGCTCGGCATAGCTCTTATCGAGCAAAGATTTTGCGAATTCCAGCTTCGCTCCCGCGCCGCTATCCTTCTCGTTTTCCTGGATCTTCTGCACCGAAATAATCTTCACGCTCTTGCCCCGCAGCGGCCCCCAATCCCCCGGGAAGGGCGCAGTTTCTTCACGCGTCACCTGAAACAGATCGGCCGCTACCGGTGCGGCTTTCGCGCCCGCCAGCGGGATATCCGAAATCCCCTCCGGCATCTCCAGGCTGGTGCGCCAGATCCATCCCCGCGACAAGCCCGAAATCCGCACATGCACCCAGTCCGCATTGAAATCCAGCATCTCAAACTCATCGCGCGCGCTCGCCAGAAACAAAGTCTTGCCATTCAAACTCGGAGAGGCCACCACCGGAGTTCCTGTTTTCTTTATCGCCACCAGATTCTTCGGATGCGCCTGGTTCTTCAGCACTTCCTCCAAACTAGCCGCCTCCGCCTGCAAGCCGGCAGTTGGTTGATCGGCGGGTTTCTTCCGCAGTTTCTGCGTATCCGACAGTTGCTGATTCGACAAACGCTGGTCCAACCTAGAAGAAAACGTGTGCCCTCTTTCCGGCAACCGCGGCATCGGCGCCGAGATGGTCGGCTCCGAGGTGCCTTTGTCTGCTGTGTCAGGCCCTATAACTATCGGCGGAGCCAGCGCCGGAAAACTCCCGTCAGAACTTCCACTCGAACTCGCCGCACCAGCGTTCCTACCCAGCAGTTCGCTGATTTGCTCCAGCAGATCGGATTCAAGCCGGCCATTCGAAGTCAGCAGTTGGTATCCCGAGTGCGACGAAACTGAATCCGCATACCACGCTGTCACCTTCGTGTTCACCCGCACCACCGATCCGCCCGACGCACTCGGCGTCACCTGCACCGCAGATTGGTAATACGCCCGCTGGTAGCGGTTCAAGGGATGCTCGCCAGCCAAAGCGAATCCTTCCAGCACCGGCAGCCGTCCACTCATCGCCGGTTGCAGCTCCTTCAACGCTTTTTCCACCGCGCTCTTCGATTGCCGGTAGCTGCGCTCGTACGGGCCTGCTTGCCCGCTACCGCTCTGCGCCGCAGCCGTCAAAAGCATAGCCAGCAGAAACGCAGACAATAGCGCAGCCCAAAATAATCGGCGAGGAACTCCAAAGCTCCGGCGCGTCATGGCAACTGCTCCAACTGATCCCGTCGAATCCATCCATGCTGTCCGTCGTGCGTCTCCACCCCATACCAGTAGGTCGTTGAAATTAGAATCAGAACTTCAACGCCAGGCTCCAACGTTTTCAGTGTGCTCGCCGTGTGGAACGGCGCCGATTTCAGCGGAGCCCCGGGCTTTTTGATCAGACGCTCCACCTGCCGGCGCAACTCCTCAACATGTTGTTCCAGCGATTCTGGCTGCTCATACGCTGCCGAGGTTTGCCCCAACGCGGATGCCGCAAGGGCTGTCGCCGCCTGGCCACTCGCGCTCTCGCCGTTCTTCGCCGTCGCCGGCGGAGTGCTCAGCACAACCGTATCGCTGCCCAAGCCAAAATTTTGCTTCGCCAGCCGTTCCTGTTTCGCTTCTAAAGCCGCAGCATTTTCTTTCTTCATCAGCTCAATCGCTTCGAGCCGGTCGTGGATGTCCTTGTACTCGCTGCTCTCCACCGAGCCATTCGATGGGTGGACGCTGTGCCGAAAATCTTCCGCGAACACAGCGTCGATGCGCAGCACCGTATTTTTGTCGCCCTGCGGTTGCACCACATAGCGCACGGCCAGCGTCCCAACATCGCCGCTCTGTTTAAAGTTTCGCGGATCCAGCGCCTGCTTTCGCACCTTGTAGAAAACCTTGCCGCCCTCTGTCCATGCCGGAAACGCCGACGTAGACACGGCCGCCACCGCTCCCGCGATGTATTCGTCTTTGTTGTATTCCTTCGTTCCGCGAATGATCGTGTTCTGCGCCACGTCTTCCACCACTTGCGTGACTTCGGCCTCCGGCATGGGAATATTCACAATCAGGCCCGCGCCATACTGAAGCGCATCTTTTTCACGGCCCTGCAAGGGGATCGCCACCGCAGCGAGTAGAAGAAGAATGACTGGAAGAAAAACCGCAGCCGCCCGGAAATAAAGTGGGAAGTAAGGTGGCAAGTAAAGTGCCACTCCACGAGACGCACCCCGCCCATCCAGCCCCTTACCGCGAAAGCTCTTTTCCCACATCACGACCCGCTCCGCTGTTCCTGTTGCAAGAGTCTCTTACGCTGGGTCGATCGCTGTCAACTCGGCCTACATTGCACCCCGAGCGCCATCCCCCCGCCAATCTCGCGACACGATGTAAACAATTTGTAAAAAATCCATTGCACTTCATCACACACGGTAGTAGTATCCACCCCCTAGTGGGGTGGTCGCACTTCGAATCAAGAGTTTCGGCGTTCCGGGTGGAACGCGCGGGAAGCTAGGCATCTGACTTTACGCTTGGTCGTTGCTTCGCTTTCGTCGTTAGCACGTGGTGGGGTACGTTCTTAAAAATCTGTGAACCTGTCTGAGGAATGCAGCATGCGTATGTGGGCGCAGTCTCATCTCTGTCAGAAGCCGCAGCGGGTGTCTTCCGTCCTCGCCGCTACTTTCGCGCTGATCTTCCTGGTCCTCGGCTCCAGCCAATCGGCGAGCGCGCTACCTGCCTTCGCTAGGAAATATGGCCTGCGTTGCTCCGCCTGTCATGAAAGTTGGCCGATGCTGAATTACTTCGGCCAAAAATTCAAAGACAACGGCTACCAGCTCATGAACGATCGCGATGCCCCCATCTGGCAGAATCCCGGATACTGGCCCGTTACCTTCCGCATCATTCCTCTCTGGCATCGCGTCAGCACCGGCAAAGTCCCCGTCGACAGCGGAGACAGCCAAGTCGAGCAGCGGATCACCGCGACGGGTTTCGATCTCAGCGGTCTTGACTTCCACACCGGCGGCACTCTGGAAAAGAATGTTTCCTTCTATGTGCTCCCTTCCTCCGATGCCACCGCCTCCTTTCACTTTGAAACCGTTATGGCGCGGCTCGACAACGTCCTTGGCAGTACCTGGTTGAACGTAAAGCTGGGCAAGTTCGAACTCGACAACCTGCTCTCCGAGAAACGCATTCTGACGCTTACTGCAAATGGCGGCATTTACCAGCTCTATCACTTCAGCCCGCAGAGTGCAGCCGGTAGTCCCGATGGCAACATCTTCGGTCAAATGGGAGCCAACCAGCTCGGCGTCGAAGTGATGGGACACTCGTTCAACGATCGCACCCGCTACTCCGCCGCGCTCATCAGCTCAAACAATGGCAGTGTCGGCTTGCCCTACGGCTCCAATTCCTATACCGGATTTTTTGCTGCCAGCCAGGCGTTCGATGCCGGCAAGCTGGGTGTACAACGCGTCGGCTTCTACGCCATGGTTGGCGAAGCTCCGACAACATACCTCACCAGCGGTGGCGCGACCCAACCGATCGGGGGGTCAGGAACCAACAACAAGGGTTTCAGCCGCGAAGGCTTTGTGGGGCAGTTCTATTTCGGGCAGAAGTTTGATGTGCAGGTTGTCACGCAGCACGGATCGGACAGCGCGTGGTTCGGGCAGGGCTATGGCGACTTTATCGATAACCCAACAGCGATGTGTCCCAATGCCACCGGAACGCAGTCCTGCAACAACACACCGGGAACGGTGCTTGCTGCGGGTTCGCGCAACCCGACCTGGAATGGTGTTCTCATTGAACCTCACTACGTTTACAGTCCGCAGCTCATCTTCCTCGCGAGATATGAAACCATCAAGATGTCGCAGCAGTCGATGTCGACAATGCGCTCGGACCTCGGCAATATCACCACTTACACCGTCGGCTATCGTTATAACCCGTTCATGACGAGCCGAGCGGGTTTTGCTTGGCATAACGAGTTCAATCTTTTCCATCAAGTCGGAACATCGTCGCTGACCCAAACAAACATCAACACCAGCGAAATTTTGACCGGATTCGATTTCGATTTCTAACCATGACGGCCCGCCGGCGAACTCGATTCGCCGGCGCTGACTTCGGTTTAAGGGTGCTGCCTATGAACAGCTTGAAGCCAGTAAATGTTCTCCATGCGACCTTGACCCTAATGCTCGCGGCCGGATTTGTGACCAGCGCTGCCGGGCAGGACGCCCCCGACGTTGGACCACCTCCGCCCGGCCCCCCCAAGGTGCGCGAAAGCCACATCGGCAATATCACCGGCCACTCCCAGGCCGCCAAGTCCGATTTCCGCAGATACTGCGCGGGCTGCCACGGCGATCTGGGAGACGCCAACGGTGAAAACGCGGTATGGCTCGACCCAAAGCCGCGCGATTTTACCATCGCCACCTTCAAGTGCCGATCCACTCCCACCGGCACGCTGCCCACCGACGAGGATCTTTACAATTCCATCGCGCGCGGGTTTGCCAACTCGAACATGCCGATCTGGAATACTTTCACCAAGCAGCAGCGCGCCGACCTCGTCGCCTATATCAAGACTTTCTCGGCGCGTTGGGAAACGGAAAAGCCCGGCGATTCGCTCAAGATTCCCGCCGAGCCCCCCGTCACCCTCGAGAGCATCGCCCACGGCAAAGTCCTCTTCACCAAGCTCGAGTGCTGGAAGTGCCACGGTCCGCAAGGCAAGGGCGACGGTCCGTCCGCCGGAACCCTCACCGACAGTAAGGACAATCCGATCCGTCCGTATAACTTCGCCTCGGGCAAAGACGATTCCCGCTTCAAGTGCGGCTCGACCAACCAGGATATCTACAAGATTTTCATGACCGGTGTCGACGGCACGCCCATGCCTTCTTTCGCCGACGTGATCCAACCGAACGATGCTTGGGATCTCGTCCACTTCCTGCGCACCTTGCAGGTCAATCGTCACGGCAAGGAGAACGAAGTCCTGTCGGCGGCGCACGGAGTTATCCCTCCGTACGTGGATAAAAATCCGCCGCCAGCTGCCGCCCCCGCCGATAACAAGTCACCCGGTGGCGGACAGTAAATGAATACACTCGGCAAGTGAATACCGAACCCGAGGAGGGGTTTACTCGAATGCGCTCTAAGAATATTCTGCTAACTCTTTTTACGCTGCTCGTCTGTTCGTCCCTGATGTTCGCCGGAACAGTTAGCGGCAAGGTGACCTTCACCGGCACGCCCGCTCACCAAAAACCCATCGACATGTCCAAAGAACCCAGTTGCGCCAAGCAGCACGCCACGCCGATTACGACCGAGTCGGTTGTGACCGGGCCTAACAACGCCTTGGAAAACGTAGTGGTGTACGTTTCCTCCGGAGCCCCCGATGATGGCCAGGTTCCGTCGCAGGCCGTCACCTTCGAGCAAAAAGGCTGCCAGTATATTCCGCACGTTTTGGTCATGCACACCAACCAGGAACTCAAAATCATCAACAGCGACCAGACTTCGCACAACATTCACCCGCTCGCCAAGGTGAACCGCGAGTGGAATAAATCCCAGCCGCCGGGCACAGCGCCCATCTCCGATAAATACGACAAACCGGAATTTATCTCGGTGAAGTGCAATGTCCATCCCTGGATGCACGGGGAATTTGCGGTGCTTAGCACAAATCACTACGACGTAAGCAAGGGCGGAGGGGACTTCAAGCTCCCCAACCTCCCTCCCGGCAAGTACACCATCACCGCCTGGCATGAGGATTACGGCACCCAGACTGCCGACATCACCATCACCGGCAACGAAACCAAGGACGTGAACTTTACTTTCAAGGCGAAGGCATACTAGATGGCATGCTAACGGAACCGCGGCGGAGTTACGTTCTCCGCCGCTGCCTTCCGTGAAAGTAAGTCGCTGGCAACAACCGGAGGGCGAGGCATCATGGCGAAATTGTTTGCCGTCACCATCATCGTAATTGCGATCCTTTCCGCGATTCCCATCCTGCGGCACACCTGGGTGGCGCCCGAGGACATCTCGACTCATGGACATCTGATCGATGAGCAGATGTCGGAAACCATGGCGGAGGCTGGCATCTCCTTCCTCGCCGCACAGTTCATTTTGGCGATTTTCATCTGGAAGTACTCAAACCCTGGCCCGGGTGCGAAGATTAAGACTTTTCCCGGCGGCGCCAAGGGTTTGGTGATTGCTGCCTTGCTGGTCGTTGGCATAGAAGTCATGGCTCTTGGAATCTTCGGAGTGAAGGCATGGGCCAATGTGTATCTCAGTCCGCCGTCGGCCGACGCTATGCCGATCCAGGTCCAAGCCGGACAATTCGCTTTCTATTTCCGCTACCCCGGTCCCGATGGAAAGCTCGGCCCCATTCACCCTGAGCTCATTAACGAGGGATCGCAGAATTTCTATGGCCTCGATCCCGAACACGATCCGGATTCCAGAGACGACATCGTGACCGCCGAGATGGCGATCCCCGTGAACAAGGAGGTCCATCTCCTCATGCATGCAAAAGATGTTGGACATTCCTTCTATGTGCGAGAGTTGCGCGTGCAACAGGATTTTGTTCCCGGCTTGGACGTTTCTCTGCACTTCACGGCAACGAAGGTCGGCAAGTACGAAATTGTCTGCACCCAACTTTGTGGCCTGGGACACTACAACATGAAGGCATACCTCGATGTAATGTCCCAGGAAGACTTCGATAGTTGGATGAAGAAGGAAGCGGCAATGCAGTAGCTCTTCCCGCCCGCGTTCACGCGCGAGTGGATCGAGACAACTCTTTTGAGGTGAGGATATGCACGACGTAGCGGCGCACCACGCTCCTCCGACAAGTTTTATTCGGAAGCACGTCTTCAGTCTCGACCATAAGGTAATCGGCAAGCAGTATTACG